>OFDN01000142.1_pt1 | contig 69553 bp, 60 predicted proteins | sample 1520971 | NCBI WGS metagenome assembly OFDN01 (sample SAMEA94257418, study PRJEB24077) | hot springs metagenome | biome: Aquatic biome; feature: Geographical feature; material: Water | place: India | collected 2012-06-12 | depth 5 m
GCACGATCACGTCCGAGCGCAGGCGGTACATGTCGAACATGCCAAGATCGGCGCCGCCCACGGTAACGATGCCGGTTTCGGGCACGCTCAACCGCTTGAGCAGGCTGGCGAGGTTGCGTTCCACCCCGGCGGCGGCGAGCACGCCGACCTGTTCGCCGCTGCCCAGCGCGAAATCGAAGCGGTGCCCGTCGTGCGCCACGTCGCGCAGGCGGATGGCGCCATCGGGCGGGGTCGGCCCTTCGCCATCGGGCGTGGGTTCAAGCTTCACGTCCCAGAACAGCGAAAGCTCTTCGAGGCTGGCGGCCAGATCGTAGAACACTTCCAGGTAGGTGCCGAGCTGGGCCACGCCATAGAACACGCTCGAAAGGATCAGTTCGGCAGCCACGAGCTGGCCGATCGACAGTTCGCCCTGCAGGATCAGCCAGCCGCCCATCGCCAGCAGGCCCGAACTGGCAAAGGCATAGAGCGTCAGCAGCGCGATGGTCTGGCCGAAGGTGTGGCGGAAATGGCGGCGGTGCGCGGCGATGTAGGTTGCCGTCACCGCTTCGGTGCGGTCGATGGCGAACTGCATGTGGCGGCTGGATTTGTAGATGCCGTTCGATCCGCCCACGCTGCCCAGCCAGTGGGCGGTGGCGTGCTTGGCATGGCTCTTGGCGACGGTGCTTTTGAGCGAGGCATTGGCCCAGACCCGCCAGATCGTCACCACCAGCAGCACCAGCACGGCGTTGAACGCCAGGAAGAACGGGTGGTAGAAGCTGGTCACGATCAGCCCGACCAGGCTTTGCAGGACAATCGTGAACCCGGCGATCAGCAGGCTGGTCAGCGATTTCTGCACCACCACCATGTCGAAGAAGCGGTTGAACAGATCGCCGCGCCGCGCATCGACGAAGAACGGGTTCTGGGCATGGACCGCGCGCATGGTGATTTCGGCGGTCAGCCGGGCAAACAGGCGCCGTTCAAACTGCGCCAGCAAGGCCACGCGAAAGGCGCTGAGCATCGCCCACACCAGCAGCAGCACCAGCAGCACCCCGGCCAGCGTGAACAGCGGCGCGGGCAGGGCGATGTTGGCCACCGAATTGATCAGCAACTGCACCGAGATCGGCGTGGCCAGCGACAAAAGCGAAATTGCCGCGCCATAGAGCAGCGCCAGCCGCATGAATCCCGCGTCCGGCCCCAGCACCTGCCGGGTCCAGCGCGCGAAATCGCGGTAGGTGGGTGCGCGGTGGGCGTCGTGCCCGCCGCTGTCCCCATGCTGATCTGCCTGACCCGCCATTGTGTCCGTCTACATCCTTTCGCACGTGCAGCAAACTAGGTGGCGATACCGGGCCATAGCTGCAATAGGGTAGTATCTATCTTTTCAATAGGTTTAACCTATGAATTGGCAATGCTTTGCAATACCTGCGCGATCAGCAGCAGGTCTTCGGCCCGGCCTGCGCCGCTGCGCCAGACCAGCCCGATATCGCGGTACAGCCGCCCTCCGGCAAAGGGGCGCACCACCACATCGCCATCGTCGCGGATTTCCTGGCGGACATAAAGCTGCGGCAACAGCGCCAGCCCCATGCCCATGCCCGCCATCTGGCGGATCGCATCCAGGCTGGTGCCTTCGTAATCGCTGAGCACGCTGGCCCCGGCGCGTTCGGCCAGCGCGGCCACCTGCGTGCTCATCCGGTATTCGGGCTGAAGCGTCAGCAGGCCGCGCCCGGCCAGGTGTTCGGGGCGGATCGCGCGGACATCGCGCAAGGGGTCGTCGGTGGCCATGGCCAGAAACATTGGCTCACGAAAAAGGCGCTCCACGTGCAATCCGGGATCGTCCACCGGAAGCTGCACCAGCGCCACATCGTGCCGCCCTTGCGCCAGTTGTTCGATCACCGCGCCGGGCTGGCCTTCGCGCACCAGCACTTTCAGGCTGGGGTGGGTGGCGTGCAGCCGCGCGACCATCTGCGGCAGGATATAGGGGCCAAGCGTGGGCGATACCCCCAGCCGGATCGTGCCCGCCAGCCGCCCTTCGGCGCGGCGCGCGGCCAGCGCGGCAAAGGCATCGGCTTCGGCCAGCACGCGCCGCGCCGCCGCCACCGCATCGCGGCCCAGCGGGGTCAGGTGCGCGCGCCCGCCGCGTTCCACCACGCGATCGCCCAGCAGTGTCTCCAGCATCTGGATCTGTTGCGAAAACGATGGCTGCGATACCCCGGCAAGGGCTGCGCCGCGGGTAAAGCTGCCCGCTTCGGCCAGCGCCACGAGATAGCGCAACTGGCGCAGGGTGGGCAGGTTTTCAGCCGGCATCGGCGCGCCCCCTGTCCATCGCCTAGAACGGAAAGAACTCGGCAATCGCCACGACCGCCACGGCCCATGTCAGCAGGTTCAGCGGCAGCCCGACCTTGACGAAATCGAGGTAGCGATAGCCGCCCATCTGATAGACCAGCACATTGGTCTGATAGCCGAACGGGGTGGCGAAGGCGGCGCTGGCCGACATCATGATCGCCACCAGGAACGGGCGCGGGCTGACGCCAAGGCTTTCCGCCAGCGCCACCGCCACCGGGGTCAGCAGGACAGCCACCGTGGCGTTCGAAAGCAGTTCGGTCAGCAGCAGCGTGGCCCCGTAAAGCAGGATCAGCGCCGCCAGCGGGCCGACGCCGTTGACCGACCCCACCAGCCAGCCGGTGGCCTGCGCGGCCAGCCCGGTCTGTTCCATGGCGATGCCGATCACCACCATCCCGGCGATCAGCAGCAGGATTTCCGGCCGCATCCCCGAATAGGCTTCATCGGGCGAAATGATCCGCAGCACGATCAGCAGCACTGCCCCGGCAAAGGCCGCAGCGGCAATCGGCACCAGGTCGATCGCGGCAAAGGCGATCACGCCGATGAACACCGCCACCGATACCAGCGCCATGCGCGGCTGGAAGGCGTGCTTTCTGGCATAGATGCGCGTGTCCTGCAGGGTATCGCCCGACAGGTCGAGGTGCGTCACGGTGTGGCGTTCCACCTCGGACCAGTCGCGCGCGTCGCCTTCGGTCGCGGGCGTATCGGTCCTCTCGCCCACCAGCCGCCCGGTAAACAGCAGCAGGTACAGCCCGCCTGCCAGCGCGATGGCCAGCCCTACGGGCGTGATCTCGAACAGCCCGAACTGCGGCTGCCCCGATGATCGCGCCATGTCATCGACCAGCAGGTTGGTCGATGTGCCGATCAGCGTGCAGCACCCGCCCAGCACCGCGACATAGGACAGCGGCATCAGGAAGCGGCGCGGGTCGATCCGGATCGAGCGCGCGACATCGCGCACCACCGGCGCTGCGATCACCACGATCGGGGTGTTGTTGAGAAAGGCCGAGGCAAAGCCGCACAGCCCGATCAGACCCCACAGCCCCGCCGCGCCGGTACGGCGGCACAGCGCCACGGCGCGGTCTATCGCCTTGTCCAGCAGGCCGGACAGCTCCATCGCGTGGGCGATCACGAACAGCGATGCCAGGGTGATGATCGCCGGGCTGGCAAAGGCGCCCTGCACTTCGCTGGGGCGCACCGCACCGGTCACCAGCAGCACTGCCGCCCCGGCGATGGCCACGACATCGGCCCGCATCCGGTCCGCGATCAGCGCGGCGATCACGCTGACCAGGACGACAAGGGTTATGATCTGTTCGAAGCTCATCGCAGCCCACGGCTTACCCGCGACCATGCCCGGCGGCAATCGCAGACCGCGCCGGAACGCGGACTGTCGGGCCGGGTCCGCGAGGGGGCACGCGGCGTATCGGACAGGCGGCGCGGTGAACCCCTATTTCACCGATCACCCCCTCGCCGGGGCTGACCGGCCATGCTAGAGCACGCGCCATGACTGCACTTCCTGCCACACTGCCAACCCGGCGCGGCGCGTCGGCGCTGCGGATCATGGCCCTTGCCACAGTGCTGATGCTGCCCGCGTGCAAGGTGGTGAAGGCCCCTTCGCCCGATGCCACGGCCAGCGATACCCCCGCCGCAGATGCTTCGGCATCGGCCGCGCCCGCACCTGCCGCCACCCCCGCCATCGCCGCGCTGGCCCCGCTGGACCGCGCCGCGATTCTCGGCCTTGTTTCTGCCGCGGCAGATGCCACGGCGGCGGGCCAGCCCTTGCCGCCCGCCGGCCGCCCGGCGGTCAACCGCACCTTCGAACTGCGCCTGCCGTTCGGGTGCGCCGGGCCGGGATCGGCCTGGGGATCGGCCAACGGCGGCATGTGGACCTATGATCCGGCGATGCGGACCTTGCGCATCAGCGTGCAGGCGCAGCGGCTGGGGTCCGATCCGCGCTTTGCCGATCTTGCCGGAAAGCAGCCGTTCGATGCCATCGAAGGGTTCTGGCTGGAACGGCCGTGGACCAGCGCGGAATCCTGCCCGGCGGTGCCGGTCGGCGTGGCCAGCGAACCCGCGCCCGCGCCGCAGACGCTGGCGCTGGCGCAATTCTTTGCCGCCGATGCGCCGCGCACCTTGCAGCGTGCTGGACGGCCCTATGCCTATACCGGCCGGTTCCGCGACGATGGCGCCTTGCCCGCGCTGCCGGGGATCAAGCCTTCGGGCACGGTCGGTGCGCCGCCGCCGGGGGCTTCGGGCTTTCGCCTGCGGCTGATCGGGCGCATTGCCGGGTTTGCCGATGGCCAGCCAGTGCATTGCACGATGACCGATCCGGCCCGCCCGCCGCTGTGCGCGCTGGCGGTCGATTTCGCGTCCGTGGCCATCGAAGACCCCGCCAGCGGCACGACGCTGGCGGAATGGCACAAGTAGCCGTACCGCCGCGCGGCATGATTCGAACCACGCTTGCGATCAGGGATTTTTGCCGATGAGCACCAGTCAGATCCGGCCGGGCGCCAGCGTCGCCCAGCTCATGGCGCAAAGCGGCGTGCCGTTCGGCACCAGCGGCGTGCGCGGGCTGGCCAGCGCGATGACCGATGCGTTGTGCCACGCCTATGCCAGCGCCTTCCTGCAATACCTTGGCGAGATCGGCGAGTTCGCACCGGGCGATGCCGTGGCGCTGGCGGGCGATCTGCGCACCAGCACGCCGCGCATCCTTGCCGCCTGCGCCGCGGCGGTCAGCGATTGCGGGGGAACCGTGGTGTTCTGCGGGCACGTGCCGACTCCGGCGCTGGCGCTCCATGCCATGGGCCGGGCAATGCCTTCGATCATGGTCACCGGCAGCCACATTCCGGCGGACCGCAACGGCATCAAGTTCTACCGCCCCCACGGCGAAGTGCTGAAAAGCGATGAAGCCGGGATCGTCGGGCAGGTGGTCCAGGCCGATCCGGCGCGCTTCGATGGCGCGGGCATGCTGATCGCCCCGCCCGCGCTGCCCCCGGTCACCGCAGTGGAAGAGGCCTATATCGCGCGCTACGTGCGCCATTTCGGCGCCGATGCGCTGGCCGGCATGACCATCGGCGTCTACCAGCATTCCGCCGTGGGGCGCGATGTGCTGGTCCGCGCGATGACCGCGCTGGGGGCAAGGGCTGTGCCGTTCGGCCGTTCCACCACGTTCGTTCCGGTCGATACCGAAGCGATCCGGCCCGAAGACATCGCGCTGGCCCATGCCTGGGCGGCAGAGAACGCGGTCGATGCGATCATCTCCACCGATGGCGATTCGGACCGCCCGCTGGTGGCGGATGCCACCGGCACCTGGTTGCGGGGCGATATCGTCGGCCTGCTGTGCGCGCACAATGTCGCCGCCGATGTCGTGGTGACGCCGGTCAGCAGCAACACCGTGCTGGAATTGAGCAAGGCCGTGCCGCGCGTGGTGCGGACCCGCATCGGATCGCCCTATGTCATTGCCGCGATGATGGAAGCCGCCGCAGCCGATCCGGCGGCGCGGGTGTGCGGGTACGAAGCCAACGGCGGGTTCCTGCTGGGCAGCGCGGTAGGCACGGGCGAAGGCGCGCTGGCGCCGCTGCCGACGCGCGATGCGCTGCTGCCGATCGTCGCCGCGCTGGTCGCCGCGCGGCAGCGGCCGCTGGCCGATGTCGTGGCCAGCCTGCCGCCGCGCCATACCTTTTCGGACCGCGTGGCAGACTTCCCGCTGGCGCACAGCGCGGCGCTGATCGCCCTGCTGGCCGATGGCGACGAAGCGGCGCAACTGGCGCGCGCGGCGCGGCTGTTCGGCGCGATTGCCGGGCTGCCGGTGGCGATCGACCGCACCGACGGCCACCGCATCGGCTTTGCCGATGGCGCGATCATTCACTTGCGGCCATCGGGCAATGCGCCCGAACTGCGCTGCTATACCGAAGCCGACAGCGAAGCACGCGCGCGTGCCCTCAACCAAGCGGCGCTGGCGCACGTGCTGAACACCATCGTCCCCGAAGCGACGGGCTGAGGCCGGGCGCAAGGCTGGACCATGGAACGTATCCCGACCTATCGTTTGGCGGGTCAGGAGCGCGGCGCAATTGCCCAAGCGTGAATCATGACCGGAACCTGCGCCGCTGGGGCGCGGTCCGCGGTCGGCAGGAGCGGAACGAATGATGCCTGGCACAGCCAGCCTGATCGGGAATGCCCCGGCACCCCGCCATGAAGGCCGGTGGGGCGCATGCGTCGGGGGGCGCGGCTGATGGCTGTCTGGCAGGACCGCACCGCCACCGCCGGGGATATCCTTGCCGCGCTGGAAGCCATGCCGCAGGGCGTGCTGCTCGATGCCGCGCAGGCGCTGACGCTGGAAGGGCACGGCGCCATCGTCACCTATTCGCGCAAGGTGTTCATCCCGCTGACCAAGCTGTGCCGCGATGTGTGCCACTACTGCACTTTCGCGCAGACCCCGGCCCGTGCGGGCGATGCCTTCCTTGACCGCGATGCGGTGCTGGCCATCGCACGGGCGGGTGCGGCGATGGGCTGCCGCGAGGCGCTGTTCACGCTGGGGGACCAGCCGGAGGCGCGCTATGCCGCCGCGCGCGAGGCGCTGGCCCGGCTGGGCCACGAAACCACGCTGTCCTATCTGGCCGAAGTGGCCGCGCTGGTGTTCGATGAAACCGGGTTGCTGCCGCACCTCAACCCCGGCCTGATGGATGCGGCGGATTACGCTGCGCTGCGCCCGCATGCGGCCTCCATGGGCATCATGCTCGAATCCGCGTCCGAACGGCTGTGCGAAAAGGGGCAGGCTCACCACGGTTCGCCCGACAAGGCCCCCGCGCGCCGCCTCGCCTCGATTGCCGCGGCGGGCGAAGCGCGCGTGCCGTTCACAACCGGGCTGCTGATCGGCATTGGCGAAACCCGCGCCGAACGGATCGAGGCGCTGCTGGCGATCCGCGACCTGCACGACCGTTATGGCCATATCCAGGAAGTGATCGTCCAGAACTTCCGCGCCAAGCCGGGCACGAAAATGGCCGACCGGGCCGAACCGACGCTGGCCGACCACCTGTGGACCATCGCCGCCGCGCGGCTGATCCTGGGGCCGCAGATGACCATTCAGGCCCCGCCCAACCTGCACGATCGCGCCGCGCTGGGCGATCTCGTCCGCGCCGGGGTGAACGATTGGGGCGGGGTTTCCCCGCTGACCCCCGATCACGTCAATCCCGAAGCGCCCTGGCCGCATCTCGAAGTGCTGGCCGATGCCACCGCGCAGGCCGGACGCGCACTGCGCCAGCGGCTGGCCATCGGCCCGCGCCACGCCATCGACGCGGCAACCTGGTGCGATCCCAGGATTGCCCCGGCGGTGCGCCAGGCAGTGGACGGGCGCGGCCTGCCGCGCGACCGCGACCTTGCCGGCAACGCCGACTGGGCCGTGGGCCACGGCGATCCCGTGCCCGAACGCGCTGCTGCCCCGGCCACGCAGGCCATTGCCCGGATTCTGGCGCGGGCTGACGAAGGCGAACGGCTGGAAGAGGCGGACATCGCGCGGCTGTTCACCGCCGAAGGCGATGATTTCGATGCGGTCTGCCGCTTTGCCGACCGGCTGCGTGCGCGGGTGGTGGGCGATACGGTGACCTATGCGGTCAACCGCAACATCAACTATACCAACATCTGCCTCTACCGCTGCGGCTTCTGTGCCTTTTCCAAGGGCAGCACGCGGGCGATGCGCGGCCCGGCCTACCGGCTCGATCTGGAAGAAGTGGCGCGCCGCGCCGCCGATGCGGTGGCGCGCGGGGCAACCGAAGTGTGCCTGCAAGGCGGCATCCACCCCGATTACGATGGCAACACCTACATCGATATCGTCAAGGCGGTGAAGGCGGCGGCACCGGGCATCCATGTCCACGCCTTTTCGCCGCTGGAAGTCACCCACGGCGCGCAGACGCTGGGCCTTTCGCTCGAAGATTTCCTGACCCGGCTCAAGCACGCCGGGCTGGCCACGCTGCCCGGCACGGCGGCGGAGATCCTCGATCCCGAAGTCCGCGCGATCCTGTGCCCGGACAAGGTCAGCGCCGACGAATGGCTCGACGTGATGCGCGCCGCGCACAGCGTCGGCCTGCGCACGACGGCCACGATCATGTTCGGCCATGTCGAGGAATACCGCCACTGGGCGCGGCATCTGGCGCAAGTGCGCGCGTTGCAGGAACAGACCGGCGGCTTTACCGAATTCGTGCCGCTGCCCTTCGTCCACATGGAAGCGCCGATCTGGCGCAAGGGGCTGGCCCGTTCCGGCCCGACCTACCGCGAAGCAGTGCTGATGCACGCAGTGGCGCGGATCGTGCTCCACCCGGTATTGACCAACATCCAGGTATCGTGGGTCAAGATGGGGCCGGATGCGGCCGCTGCCGTGCTGGCCGCCGGGGCCAACGATCTGGGCGGCACGCTGATGGACGAATCCATCACCCGCGCCGCCGGCGGGGTCAACGGGCAGGAGTTCGGCCCGGCGGAAATGGTTGCGCTGGCCACGCGCGCAGGCCGCCCGGCGCGCCAGCGCACAACGCTTTATGATTTGGTGCCGGACCACCGTCCGGCCATGACGGAGTAGCATGATGGTTGATCTGAGCCGCCCGCTTGAGGGCAAGGTTGCGATAATCACCGGTGGCGGCAGCGGCATCGGCCGCGCGACCGCCAGGATGTTTGCCGCGCGCGGCGCCAGGGTGGCGATCACCGGGCGCACCGAATCGCGCCTGGCCGGGGTTGTTGCCGAAATCGAAGCGGCGGGCAGCGAAGGGCTGGCCATCGGCATGGACGTGACCGACGAAGCTTCCATCGCGGCGGGCATCGCGCGCACGGTCGAACGCTTCGGCAAGCTTGACATCATACACAGCAACGCCGCGCAGACCGGCGCGATGTTCGAAGATGCCGCGATCACCGACATGACCGTGGAGTTCTGGAACAAGGCGCTGGCGACCAACCTGACCGGGTCGATGCTGTGCGCCAAGCACGCCATTCCGCACATGCTCAAGCAGGGCAGCGGTTCGATCATCTTCACCGGGTCCGGCAAGGGGCTGGCGGGCGATCTGGACTATCCGGCCTATGGCACGACCAAGGCGGGTCTGCTGGGCCTTTCGCGCTATGTCGCCACGCAATACGGCAAGCAGAACATCCGTGCCAACGTGATCGTCGTCGGCCTGGTGATGACCGAGGCGCTGGACGAAAACCTGCCGCCCGAAGCGCAGGCCCTGATGAAGGAGCACAATCTCGTGCCGTTCCTGGGCGCACCCGATGATATTGCCGAAGTGGCCGCGTTCCTTGCCTCCGACCAGTCGCGCTATATCACCGGCGCTTCGATCGTGGCTGACGGCGGCTTCACGGCGCATTCCGGCGTCTATGCCGACATGCAGCGGTTCATGGCCCACGCCGGGGGTGACGCGGCATGAGCGGGCAGGTGATTGGCGTCATCGGCGGGACCGGCAACCTTGGCGCGGCGATCGCCTGGCGCCTGGCGCGCGCCGGGCAGAAAGTGCTGATCGGATCGCGCAAGGCCGAAGCCGCGCAGGAAAAAGCAGCGGAACTGGGCCACGGGCTGGTCGGCATGGCCAATGCCGATGCCGCCGCCCAGGCGGATCTGGTCATCGTGACGGTGCCGTTTTCCGCGCAGGAAGCCACGCTGGCCGATATCCGTCCGCATGTGGCGGGCAAGATCGTGGTCGATACCACGGTGCCGCTGGTGCCGCCCAAGGTCATGCGCGTGCAGTTGCCTGCCGAAGGTTCGGCCGCGGCGCGCGCGCAAGCCCTGCTGGGCGATGGCGTGACGATGGTTTCGGGCTTCCACAACGTGGCCGCGCACAAGCTGGCGCAGGATATCGACGTGGGCTGCGATGTACTGGTGTTCGGCGATGACAAGGCGGCGCGCGCGCAAGTCGTGGCGCTGGCCGATGCGATGGGCCTGCGCGGGCTGCACGCCGGCGCGCTGGTCAATTCGGCGGCGGCCGAGGCGATGACCTCGATCCTGATCTTCATGAACAAGACCTACAAGGTTGACGGCGCGGGGATTCGCATCACAGGGGAACTGATCCCTCCTGCGGACTGATCCTGCTGGAGGCGACCATTCCCTGGGGAACGCCTGCTCCGTGTCTGGAATAACGATCATTCCGCTGTCCGCCATTGGCGAAGTGTGTCCGGGCGAAGACCTTGCCGATACACTGCGCCGGGCCGTGGCGGCGGCGGGCACGGTGCTGGCGGCGGGGGATATCCTCGTCGTCACCCAGAAGATCGTGTCCAAGGCCGAAGGGCGCTGGGTATCGCTGGCCGATGTGCAGCCCGGCGCGGAAGCGGTGCGGCTGGCGGCAGTGACGCGCAAGGACGCGCGGCTGGTCGAACTGGTACTGCGCGAATCCACCGATGTGGTGCGCGCGGTGCCCCACGTGCTGATCGTGCGGCACCGGCTGGGGCTGGTCATGGCCAACGCCGGGATCGACCGGTCCAACATCGGCGCAGGCGATGCCGAACGCGCGCTGCTGCTGCCGCTCGACCCCGATGCCAGCGCCGCGCGGATATCCACCGCGCTTGGCTGCCCGGTGGTGATTTCCGACAGTTTCGGGCGGCCCTGGCGCATGGGTGTGGTGGCCGTGGGCATCGGCGCTGCGGGCCTTCCCGCGATTGACGACCGGCGCGGGCTGCTCGACCGCGATGGCCGCGCGCTCGAAGTGACGCAGATTGCCGTGGCCGATCTGCTGGCCAGCGCCGCCGCGCTGGCGATGGGCGAGGGCGGCGAAGGTATTCCCGCGGTCATCGTGCGCGGCTATGGCGTGGACGGGGCGCCGCGCCCCGCCGCCGACCTGACCCGCCCGCTGGCCGAGGATCTGTTCCAGTGACCACGCCGGATACCGCACTGCCCAGGGTTACCGTGCTGACCGGCGGGGTCGGCGGGGCCAAGCTGGTGCTGGGCCTGCTGCGCGTGCTGCCTGCGGCCAATGTCACGGCGGTGGTCAACACCGGCGATGATTTCCGCCATCTGGGGCTGCACGTCTCGCCCGATATCGACACGCTGCTCTATACGCTTTCGGGCAAGGCCAACCGGGAACTCGGCTGGGGCCGGGCGGACGAAAGCTGGGCTTTTCTCGACACGCTGCGCGCGATGGGCGGGCCGGACTGGTTCCAGTTGGGCGACCGCGATCTGGCGCTGCACGTCCTGCGCAGCGCGCGGCTGGCGGCGGGCGAACCGCTGCACGCGATCACCGCCGATTTCGCCGCGCGCATGGGCATTGGCGCCACGGTTCTGCCGATGACCGACGATCTCGTGGCGACCCGGCTCGCTACGGATGAGGGCGAGCTGGATTTCCAGCACTATTTCGTTGCCCGCCGCTGTGCGCCCGCTGTGCGTGCCATCCGTTTCGACGGCGCGGCGCAGAGCTGCCCCGCGCCGGGGGTGCTGGCGGCCATTGCCGGGGCCGATGCAGTGATCGTCGCGCCATCCAATCCGTTCCTGTCGATCGACCCGCTGCTCGCCGTGCCGGGGCTGGCGCAGGCGCTGCGCGAAACCGCCGCGCCGGTGGTGGCGGTATCGCCGATCATCGGCGGCAAGGCGGTGAAAGGCCCGACGGCCAAGCTCATGGGCGAACTGGGCATCGCGCTGGTCAACGCATCCATCGCCGCACACTATGGCGCGTTCCTCGACGGTCTGGTGATCGACAGTGCTGACGATGCCCCGGCGGGGCTAGCCGTGGCCCGTACCGCCACGCTGATGCGCGATGACGCCGACAAGGCGCGGGTGGCGCAAGCGGCGCTCGATCTTGCCGCGGCCATTGCCGGATGACCTGGACGGCGATTGTCCCGCTGAAAGCGGCGGCGCAGCGCAAGACCCGGCTTTCCGGCACGCTGGACAGTACAGCGCAGGCCGCGCTGGCCGAACGCATGGCCGCGCATGTGATTGGCACGCTGGCCGGTGTTCCCGCGATCGGTGCGATCCGCCTGCTTTCGCCTTCGCCGGGCACGCTGCCGGGCACCGTGTGGGAGCCGGACCGGGGCGCCGGGCTGAATGCCGAACTCGACCGCGTCTGCGCCAGCCTGAGAGGCGCGCGGGTGCTGATCCTCCACGCTGACCTGCCGCTGGTCACGGGTGAAGACATCGCCGCGCTGATTGCCGCGGCCGAGGCGGCAGGCGCGGCGATTGCGCCCGATCGCCACGGCACCGGCACCAATGCGCTGGCCCTGCGCGATGCGGCCCCGGCGGGGTTTGCCTTCGGGGCGGACAGCTTTGCCCGCCACCTGCGGTTGCTGCCGGGCGCGGCAGCGGTGCGGCGCGATGGCCTGGCGCTGGATATCGACACCGCCGATGATATTGCCGCCGCGGGCGCTGCCCTGCCTTTGGGAAGGTGGTGAAGCGCGCCACTCTGCGCATGATCCGCGCGTGAACGGTGCTGCCCGCTGATGGCGGCGCCCCGGCGGAGGATTGCAGATGAAGCTGAATATGGGTGTTCCCAATTCCATGCACGTCAAGGCGATGGTGCAGCCCTGGGAGTTCGCGCTTTCCGGTGCCGAAGTGGGCGATCTGATTGCGCAGGGCGATGCACTGGGGTTCAACAAGTGCATGCTGGGCGAACACTTCGTGATCCCGCCGCAGCACTATGACCTTTCGGGCTACCACTATTTCCACGTCGTCGTTGCGCTGGGCTATCTTGGCGGGCGCACGAAGAACATGCGCCTTTCCTCGTCCGTGTCGATCCTGCCGCTGCAAAGCCCGATCGTGCAGGCCAAGGCGTGGTCCACGCTTGACTGGATGACCGGCGGCCGCGCCGAGGCGCTGTTCGGCGTCGGCTGGCTCAAGGAAGAGTTCGACATGCTCGGCGTGGATTTCCACAAGCGCGGGCGCATGGCCGACGAATACCTGGCGGCGATGATCGAACTGTGGACATCGGACGATCCCTGCTTCGAAGGCGAGTTCGTCAATTTCAAGCACGCCGGTTTCGAACCCAAGCCGATCCAGAAGCCGCGCATCCCGATCTGGCTGGGCGGCGATGCCGAACCCGTGCTCAAGCGCGTGGCGAAGTTCGGGGATGGCTGGTCGCCGTTCCGCACCCCGCCCGAAACGTTCCCCGATTGCATCAATCTGATCAAGTCGCAGCCGGAATACGATGGCCGCCCGATCGAGGTGTTCTTCGCGCTCGAAATGCTCAACGTCGGATCGCACCACGAAGTGCTGGACGATCCGCGCGCGCCCGGCACGCGCGATGCGCAGAAGATCATCGACCAGATCGGCTGGCTCAAGGAACTGGGCATCACCGAAACCATCGTGCCGCTGCCGCCGGGGATCAAGGACAAGTCCGAATACCTCGACCGGCTGCGCTGGGTCGCCGAAGAGATCATGCCGCGCGTCTGATCGCGCACCCGCACGCAGGACCGGCATTTCAAGATGGCCACGGCGGCGCCAGATCGCCGGCCATTTCCCATGAGAGGATCATCACGCATGAACAGGTTTGCAGGCAAGGTCGCGTTCGTGACCGGGGGCGCGGGCGGCATTGGCCGGGCCGTGGTCGAACGGCTGGTGGCCGAAGGCGCACGGGTGGCGGTAACCGACATTGTCGGCGAAGCTGCGCGCGAGGTGGCTGCGGCCCATGGCGACAAGGCGGTGGGCTTTGCGCTCGACATCGGCGATGAAGCGGCAGTCAAGGCCGCCGTAGACGGCACGATCGCGGCCTTCGGGCGGCTGGATGTGCTGGTCAACAATGCCGCGCTGACCGACATGGCAACGATGATGGCCGATACCGATGCGGTGACCATCCCCAACGACGTGTGGGACCGCACCATGCACGTCAACGCCACCGGCTATCTCTATTGCTGCCGCCACGCGATCCCGCACATCGCGCAGGCAGGCGGCGGAGCCATTGTCAACCTGGCGTCGGGATCGGGGATGCTGGGCGACAGCGCCCGGATCGCCTATGGCGCGTCGAAAGCGGCGGTCATCACGATGACCCGCTACATGGCGACGCAGCACGGCGCGCAGAAGATCCGCTGCAACGCCATTGCCCCCGGCCCGATCGTGACCGCGCATTCGCGCAAGGTGGCCGGGCGCGAGTTCGACATCATTGCCCGGCACATGCCGATGGGCGAACTGGGCGAACCGTCCGATATCGCGGCGCTTGTCGCGTTCCTGGGATCGGCCGAATCGCGGTACATCAACGGTCAGGTCATCGTCATCGACGGCGGCATGTCGGCGCATCATGCCCACGTCATGGACATGATGGACTACGCCGCGGCGCAGCAGGGCTGAGCGGCGTGGGCGCTGTCACCACCCCGCGCGGCTATCCGGCGCGACAGGACCGTTTGCCGGTCGATCTTGCTGCCGTGGACGCGGCCTGGCTGCAAGGCGTGCTGCGCCACCGCTATCCGGGGATCGAGATCGCCACGATGGACGTGGTGGAAATCATCCCCGGCCACACCACCAAGGTGCGCGTGCTGGTCACCGGGCCGGATCCGGCGGTGCTGCCGGCGGCGCTGTGCCTCAAGTCCAACTGGTCGGGCAGCCCGTTGAGCGGGGAAGCCAACGTCAACGAAGCGCGGTTCTACAAGGACTTGTGCGAAGGGCTGCAGTTGCCCGCGCCGCACTGCTTCTATGCCGACTGGGACGATGACGCCCAGGGCAAGCAGGGCCTGCTGGTGCTGGCCGACATGGCGCACTGGGGCGGCCGTTTCGGCACATCGGCCGAACCGATCACCATCGACCAGGCCATGCAGGGCGTCGCCGCGCTGGCCACCCTGCACGCCAGCACGTGGAACGACCCGCGGCTGGATGCGGCAGGCTGGCTGCAACGCGCGATGGCGCCCGATCACGGGGGCGATGATTACTGGGCGATGATGGCCGATCACTACGACAAGGTGAACCGCCTGCCCGAACGCGTGGCGATGTTCCCGGCGTGGTTTGCCGACAACCCGCAGAAGCTGCGCGATGCCTGGCTGCAACTGTGCGCCCACGACATGGCCGATCCCACGCCGCTGTGCCTGGTCCACGGCGATGCGCATCTGGGCAACAGCTATGGGCTGGCCGACGGCGGGCGGTTGTTCCTCGACTGGCAGATCGTGCGCAAGGGCCACGGGTGGCGCGATTACAGCTACTTCGCCGCAGGGTCGATCACCGTGGCGGACCGCCGCGCGGGCGAACGCGATCTGCTGCGCCATTACCTTTCGGTCATGGCGCAACATGGCATCGCCATCGATTTCGACACGGCATGGCAGGAATACCGCCGCTGGATCGTCTGGGGGCTGGTGTCGTGGCAATCGAACATCAACCCCAAGGAAGCCACGCTGCCATCGCTCGAACGTTTCTGCGTGGCCGCCACCGATCTTGAAATCCACCAACTCTACGATGTCTAGGAGCAGTGCAGGCATATGACCGCGATCAATCACATCTGGGCGCAACTGCCGCCGCTGCCGCGTGAACAGCTTGTTGCGGCGGTGGAGCGTTATGAATCCGCCGGGCTGGAAGGGATCTGGGCATCGCAGACCTTCGGCGCGCCGTTCCTGCCGCTGTCCGCTGCTGCTGCGGTGAGCGAGAAGGTCAAGCTGGGCACCGGCATCGCGCTGGCCTTCGTGCGCAGCCCGCTGGAAACCGCGTGCAACATCATGGATCTTGACCTGATCAGCGGCGGCCGCGCGGTTCTGGGGCTGGGGTCGAGCGCGCAGAGCCTCACCGAAGGCGCGTTCGGATCGTCTTATGGCAAGCCGTTGAGCCACATGCGCGAAGTGATCGGCATGGTCCGCCAGATCGTGGCCAAGGGGCATACCGGCGAACTCGGCGTGCTCGAAGGCGAATACCACACGCTTGATCTGACCAATTTCCGCACGCTGGCCCCGCCGGTGCGGACCGAGATTCCGATCTACATGCCCGCCGTGTTCCAGAATGCGTGCGAGATGGCCGGCGAAACCACCGACGGTCTGCTGGGCCACCCGTTGTGGAACGCGCAATGGATCCGCGATGTTGCGGCTCCGGCGCTCAAGCGCGGGCTGGACAAGGCCGGGCGGCCGCGCAGCGCGGTGACGGTGAACCTGCAGATGTTCGTCGCGGTGAACCCCGACAAGCGCGAGGCGATCAACGATGCGCGCGCCAACGTGGCGTTCTACAGCCAGTCGCCGCAGTACCTGCGCTATTTCGACGGGATCGGCATGGGCGATCCGGCGCGGGCCTTGCAGGAACGCTTTGCCGCAGGCGACCTTGCCGGAATGGTCGCGGCCTGCACCGACGAGATGGTGGAAAGCATCGCGCTGGTCGGCCCGAAGGACGAAGTGCTGCGCCGTTTCCACGAACGGGTGGAACACGCCGATGCCTGCACCCCGGTGATCCCGCACTACGGCCTGGAGCCGGACAAGATGGCGTTTTATTCGGCCGGCATCGCCGACCTGTTCTATGGCAATTGAAAGGCTGACCGTGGCGGATATCGAAGCAAACAAGGCTGTGGCCCGGCGTTACATGCAGGCGGTGGTCGATGGCGATATCGCCACGATCGAGGCGTTGCAGCACCCCGACTGCACCTGGTGGATCCTGGGCTTTGGCGACATGACGCGCGCCGATTTCATCGCCAGCGTGCGCGACGGGCTGCTCACTGCCAACCGCCGCGTGGCCGATATCGTCGGCATCACCGCCGAGGGTGACCGGGTGGCCGTGGAAGTGCGGGGGGAAATGACCTTTCCCCACACTGTCTATCGCAACGAATACCACAACCTGCTGATCGTGCGCGATGGCCTGATCGTTTCGGGCAAGGAATACATGGATACGCGCGCCGCCGCCGCTGCCTTCGGTCCCGCTGCCGAAGGGGCGGCGTGATGGCCGAAAATACCGGCGTTCCCGAATACGACGATGCCGCCGTCCAGCGTATCCGCGATTTCGTCGAGGCGACGATGGGCGGGCGGATCGTGCGGATGGAACAGCAGGTGCGCTGGCGTCCGGCGTGGTTTGCCGATGTCGAGGTGGACGGAAAGATCACCGAACTGCACTTGCGCGGCGACCGCACCGGCGACGTGGCGATCTTTCCCGATCTGAAGCGCGAAGCCGATATCATCAGCGTGCTGTACGATCAGGGCATCCCGGTGCCGCAAGTCCACGGCTATCTGGCCGATCCGCCGTGCATCGTGATGGAATCGATTCCGGGCACGCGCGACCTGTCCGGCCTTTCCGCCGAGGCGCACAGCGCGATCGGGCGCGAATACATGGCCGCCGTGGCCGCCATGCACAAGGTGCCGGTCGATGCCTTCGCCGATGTCGACATTCACGTGCCGCAAGGGGCCGAGGAGATCGCGCTGGTCGGGCTGAACACCTACATGCCGCAATACCTGCGCACCAAGAAGCGGCCCGAACCGCTGCTGGAGTTCGTGATCCAGTGGATCCGGCGCAACGTGCCGCGCCACCGCACGCGCGCGGCGTTCATCCAGTTCGATTCCGGGCAGTTCCTGGTGCACGACCAGCGCATGACCAAGCTCTACGATTTCGAGTTCAGCATGATTGGCGATCCGATGGTGGATCTGGCCACCATGGGCATGCGCAACACGATCGAACCGATGGGCGCGCCGCTGCCCGAACTGTTCGGCTATTACGAACAGGCCAGCGGCGAACCGCTCGACCACGATGCGATCCTGTTCCACGTCCTGCAATTTTCGCTGCTGGGCACGATGCAGTTCACCGGCACGGTCGCCGATCCGCGCCCGGCCGATCCGCATTCGGTCTATCTCCAGTTCGATCTGGCGCTGCGCCGGTCGATCCTGCTGGCGCTTTCGCAACTGGCCGGGGTGCCCCTGCCCGAATTGCCGCCGCTGGCGGAACGGACCGGTGACAACGCCACCCTGATCCGCAAGCTGGCCGATACGCTCTCCGGCGTCGCGCCGCGCGATCCGGTGGCCGAAGGGCACAAGGCGCAGGTGGTGGAACTGATCGAATGGGTGGCGCGGGCCGATGCCCATGGCGCGGCGATGGTCGCGCGCAACATCGCCGAAGTCAGCGCCTTCCTGAAGCAGGATTTTGCCGATTGGCCTTCCGCCGAAGCGGCGCTCGAAGCCTTCGTGCTGGCCGCCGGGCCGGATCAGGATGCCGCGCTGATAACCCTGCTCGGTGCGATCGAGGGTCGCCGCCTGCAGGTCTTCGGCCCGACCTCGATCGGCGAGGCGGCGCTGCACGTCCGGCTGCCGCAAACCCGCCCCGACGGAGCCTGATACGATGACCGCCACGCCAGAAACCGCGCCTGCCGCCGGGACCAGCGAAATCTCGCGCGATTTCGCCGCCGTCAGCAGCGTCTACGGCACCGATATCGCCGACCCGCACGCCGTTTACCGCGAATACCGCAAGACGCGGCCGGTGATGGTGGGCGACATTCTGGCCGAATGGAACGTGCCGTCGCAGGCGGACTATTCCAATCTGGGGCGGCAGGTCTTTACGCTGTTCCGTTATGACGATGTGCTGGCCGTGCTGCGCGACCCGGCCACGTTCACCAGCACCTTGTTGCAGGAAGGGCTGGGGCAGTTCCTTGGCGGGTTCCTGCTGACCGGGATGGACGATGCCACGCACAAGGTGGCGCGCAAGCTGCTCGCCCCGGCCTTTTCGCCGCGCGTCATTGCCGGGTGGAAGACGCTGCTGACGCCGGTGGTGCGCGATGCGGTGGCCCGGCTGGAACCGCGTGGCAAGGCCGAACTGATGGAAGACCTGCTGCTGCCGCTGCCGGTGCGGCTGATCTACGAAATCATCGGCTTTCCCAAGGACGAAGCGCGCACGCAGGAGTTTGCCGCGCGCGGCATGCGCATCCTTGTCGGGCCGCAGCGCGATCCCGAAAAGGCAAAGGCCAGCATGGCCGCCGCCTTTGCCGCCGCGCAGGAGCTTTACGACGATACGCTCGAAGTGGTGCGCCAGCGCCGCGCCGAAGGGTCGGTGGGCGAAGACCTGATCGGCTATCTGCTGCGCGCCGAGGCGGACGGCGAACGGCTTGACGATGCGCACATCACCGAGCTGATCCGCCAGATGCTGCCCGCCGCCGCGGAAACGACGACGCGATCGTTCGGCAGCATGCTGGTGGCGCTGCTGGAACAGCCCGCGCTGCTGGAGCGCATCCGCAACGACCGCACGCTGGTGCCCAAGGCGATCAACGAAGGGATGCGCTGGGAAACCGCCTCGCAGTTCCTGGCCCGCCAAGCGACCGTGGATGTGGAGTTCCACGGCGTGAAGATACCGGCAGGCGCGGCGCTTTCGCTATGCTCCGGGTCGGCCAACCGCGACGAGGCGGTGTTCGACAACCCCGATGTTTTCGACATCGACCGGCCGCAGAAGGTCAACGTCGGGTTTGGCGCGGGCACGCACATGTGCCTGGGGATGCCGGTGGCCAAGACCGAAATGGAAGCGATGCTCAACGCCCTGCTCGATCTGCCCAACCTGCGGCTTGATCCCGATCAGCCGCCGCCGGTGATCGTCGGCGCGCAGTTGCGCGGGCCGCGCGCGCTGCACGTGGTATGGGGGTGATGGCATGACCGGGATGTTCAGCGGCAAGGTGGCGCTGGTCACCGCGGCGGGCGCGGGCATCGGCCTTGCCACCGCCGAAGGTTTTGCCCTGCGCGGCGCGCGGGTCATGCTTTCGGACATCAACGCCGCAACCGGTTCGGCAGCGGCCGAGCGGCTGCGCAGCGAAGGCCATGACGTGCGGTTCGTGCGCGCCGATGCCACGGCAGAGGCCGATGTGGCCGCGCTGGTGCGCGAAACGGTGGACACGCTGGGCGGGCTGCACATTGCCGCCAATATCGTCGGCGATGCGCACCGCGATGCGGCGGGCGGCGATTTCCACGAACAGTCGCTGGAATCGTGGGAGCATACCCAGGCGGTCAGCCTGCGCAGCGTGTTCCTGTCGATGAAGCACGAAATCGCGCACATGATCCAGCATGGCGGCGGTGCGATCTGCAACGTCACCTCGCTGGCCGGGCTGCTGCATGTCGGCGCCGCTGGGGCTGCCTATGCCGCGGCCAAGGCCGGGGTCGTGCGGCTGACCAAGTTTGCCGCCGTATCCTATGCCGACCGCGGCGTGCGGGTGAACTGCATCGCGCCGGGGGTGACCCCGACCGAAGCCTACAACAAGGCGGGCGCGGAAATGGGGCAGATGGTGATCGACCACCTGCTCCCCAACCAGCCGATCCGGCGGGTCATCGCCACGTCCGAACAGGCCGATGCGATAGCCTGGCTGTGCAGCGATCAGGCGGCGATGGTCACCGGCCATATCCTGCCGGTCGATGGAGGCTGGACAGCACAATAGAACAGGAGAGCGCCATGGCTTTGCGGATCATTCACTGGGCAACCGGGCACACCGGCAAGATGGTCATCCGCGCCACGGCGGAGCGGCCGGATTACACGATCGTCGGCGGCTTCACCTACAATTCCGAAAAGGCCGGGCAGGATATCGGCACTGTCGCCGGTACGGCCCCGCTGGGCGTGGCGCTGACCAACGACCGCGCGGCGATCCTGGCGCTTGAGGCGGACTGCGTGCTGTTCCTTGCGGGCGCGGAAAACGATGTGCCGGGCAGCATTGCCGATATCTGCGCCTTGCTGGAATCGGGCAAGAACGTGGTCACCACGGCGGCCAACTTCATCTACCCCAGATCGCTTGGTCCGGAAGTGGAGGCGGCGCTGGCGGCGGCCTGCGCCAGGGGCGGGTCGACCTTCCACGGCCTTGGCATCATGCCCGGCTTCCTGGCCGAATCCGTGCCGCTTTACCTCGCGCGGCTTTCGCGCCGGGTGGACCGGATGGTGGCGTCCGAAACGCTGATGTACGACAAGTATCCCAGCACTTACCAGATGTTTGACCTGATGGGCTTCGGCTTTGCGCCCGACGATCCGACCCCGGCCTTCGCCAATGTCGATCTGGTGGGCGAGACGTGGCGCCATTCGGGCATGCTCGTGGCCGATGTGCTGGGGTTGCCGATCGACCGGATCGAGAACTTCCGCAACGTGGCCGTGACCCCGCGCGACCTGCACGTGGCGGCAGGCACGATCCCGGCGGGCACGGTGGGCGCGATGAACTTTGGCGTGCGGGTGATTTCCGGCGGGCGTGAACGCATTGTCCTGCAACACTTTACCCGCATGGCCGAAGATCTGGCCCCCGAATGGCCGCAGGGCCACGGCTGGCTGATCGACCTTGAAGGTGAACCGACGATCAATGCGCGGATCGACATCGGATCGGAAAGCGTGATGCCGACCGACGATGCCTGCATGGCCACCGCGATGCACGCGATTCACGCCGTGCCCTATGTCGTGGCGGCCGCGCCCGGCATCATGCTGCTGACCGATGCCCCGCCGTTGGCCGGGACCGACGCGTTCCACCAGCGGGCACCCGCCGGTGCCTGACCGCGCGGGCCAACCGGAAGCGCCCGAACCGCAAGCAATCGCCAACGCGTGGATCGACGCCGCTGTGGCGGGCGATGCAGCGGCGCTGCGGGGCCTGTTCGCGCCCGATTGCCGGATCCTGGTGGCCGGGGACATGCCGTTCTGCGGGTGGATGGATGTCGATGCGTTCTTCGCGCAGACGGCGATCCTGCCGCTGGCCGGGCCGATGGTGTTCGAAATCGGGGAAATGGTGGCGCAGGGCGACCGGGTGTGGTTCGAAGCCCAAAGTGCGGCCAAGCTGGCCGATGGCGCGGATTACCGGAACATCTATATCTTCCAGTTGCAGGTCCGCGAAGGGCGCATCGTCGAATACAAGGAGTTTGCCGATACGCTGCACATCTGGCGGGTAATCGACGATCCGCGCGTGCGCGGCGCGCCCATTGCGCGACAGCCGCTGCTGGTCAATGTCCGGCGGCGGCTGGTCGGCAACGCGGTAGCGGGCGAAACCGCTCAGGAAGCGTAGGCGTACTCCCCGCCCTTGGCGATGGTCGCGCGGAACGCCGGGCGCGCGTGGACGCGTGCCAGCCATGCCTGCATGTTCGGGTAGGCACCGATCCCGATCAGCGCGCGCGCCAGTTCGGCCACGAAGCTCACCTGGATATCGGCCACGCTGAAACGGTCGCCCAGCAGGTAGTCGCGCCCTTCCAGCGATTGTTCGATATAGTTCAACACGCCGGTAAACTCGGCATCGGCGCGCTCGTCGAACGCCGTGCCGGCCAGCCCGGCCGCCAGTCCGTAAACCTTGAGCATGATCGGCATGGTGCCGATCGACACCGCGATGTGCATCCATTCCAGATAGCGCATCAGGTCGGGGCTGTCGTCTGCCGGAACCAGCCCGCCATCGCCGTGGCGGCGCAGGATATAGTCGATGATCGCGCCGGATTCGACCATCACGCCATCTTCGGTTTCAAGCGCCGGGGCCTTGCCGATGGGATGTGCGGCCTTGAGCGCGGGCGGTCCCATGCGCGTTTCGGGGTGCCGTTCGTGGTGAACGACCTCGAACGGCAGGCCCAGTTCTTCCAGCAGCCAGTACACCCGGAACGAGCGGCTGTGGTTGAGGTGGTGCAGCTTGAGCATTGCGTGAACTCCTGAAATCCGGATTCAACCCGCCGTGGCGCGCGGATAGGCATCGGGAAAGAGGCGATCGAGCGGGGCCAGCCCGCGGGTCACGATCGGGCCGGGATAATCGCGCAGCAATTGCAGGCGGCGCATCTGGCGGCGGTGGAAGTACCGCACCAGATCGCGGTCCCGGTCGGGCGCGGCCTGTTCGACAAAGGCATCGAGCTGCGCTTCGAGCGAGGCGGCCTGCGCATCGGCCATGCCCAGAATGGTGCGCGCATCATCCAGTTCCGCCTGCGCGATGGCGTCACCGCTTTCGGCCAGGCGCTGCAGATAGAGCGCGAGCGACTGCGTCGGCGGTGCGCGGAAGAAGCCTTCGGTCGGCAGCGCGCCGGTCTGCACGACAAGATCGCGCCACGCATTGGCATCGCGCAGCGGCACGGCGGGCACCGGCGGCGCCGGATCGAGGGCATAGCCCTTGCCTTCGGCAATCGCTTCCAGCGCGGCGCGTGTGGCGCCCATGCCCCACGAAAGGTATTCGACATAGGCAGGATGCGGGCTGACCTTGCGGAAGGTCGCCTTGGTCATCATCGGCACGGCGATGAACAGCAGCACGGTGTAGTACGTCAGTACCGGCCAGTCGATCGTGCAGCCGCTCTCTTCCACATAGCGGGCAAGAACCGCTGCCACATCGCGGATCGGTTCGTTGATGTCGCGCACGCGGATCGAGGCGAGATCGGCGAGCGGATCGCCCAGCTTGGCCAGTTCCAGATCGTAGAGCGCGGTCACGCGCTGCCCGTTGTGGAAGAATTGCGGCGCGTCCCCGATCAGCAGCACGTTGGTGTTGCGATGGAGTGGCAGGTGGCGGCGCAACCAGCCGGTGACAAAGCGCAGCAGCGCATCGGGCCGGTCTTCGGCTTCGTAATGGCTTTCCGACAGCAGCAGGTAATCGAGCGCCACCGCTTCGGGGTTTTCGCCCGGCTTCAGCCCCGCCGCAACGAAGGGCGCGATGTCCAGCGCGTGAATCCGCGCGAGGTGTCCGGCATAGTCCTCGACCATGCCCTGCACCGCCGGATCGCCATCGACATCACCCAGGAAGGGCGTGTCGTTCAGGTGCGCCATGACGATGGCTTCGGGTTGCGGGCACCAGCCATGGATATGCGGCACCGGGATGCCATTGGCCTGCAACAGGCTGAGCACGTCGTATTCGCGGCGCAGCGGGCAGATGCCCAGTCCGCTGGGGCGATCGCCGCGCACATGCAGCGCCAGCGTTTCGCCGCCGCGCTCGACCGTGACCTGCCACGACGGGCGCCAGCGCGGCAGCCGTTCGAAGGCCGTGACCGTGCCACCGATGTTTTCCGCCAGCCACGCGCGGATCTGCGCCTCTTCGCGCGCGTGGGCTTCGGCCTGGTCGTCGGGGACGGCAGCGTCCGGCGCTGCCGCGTTCATGCCGGGGCGTCCGCCGCGTCGGCGGGGCGATCGACGATGGCGCGGCACCGCTGGTAGGCCGGTCGGGCTTCGATCCGTTCGACATAGGCGGCAATGGCGGGATGGCCTTCGACATCGACCGGCACGTACTGGCGGGTCATCGTGAAGGGGAAGGTCATCATCACGTCGGCGGCGGTAAAGCTGTCTCCGGCGAAGAACGGAACCTCCTCCAGCCGTGCGTTGACGAACTGCAGCAATTGCGCGATCCGCTGGCGTGCATAGAGGCGCGTCGGGTGATCCTCCTCGACCCCGCCGAAGCCCGCCATGATTTCGCTGACCAGCGCGGGCATCATGGTCGATTCGGCAAAGTGGAACCAGTAGAGGTAATCGGCATAATTGGGCGCATCGGCGGACACGGCCAGCGCGCCGTTGCCCTGCGTCGTGGCCAGGTATTCGATCACCGCGCCGCTTTCGGCAATGTTGCGCCCGTCAATGCCCAATACCGGCGAAGAGCCGAGCGGGTGCAGCGCCTTGTACGCGGGTTCGGCCTGCATCGTCACCGGCAGGCGGCGGAAGAACTCGATGGCATAAGGCGCGCCAAGTTCTTCCATCAGCCACACCGCGCGTTCGGAGCGGGAGCGTTCAAGCTGGTAGATCGTGATACCCATGGTTCAGGCCTCCGCCGTTTGGGGTTGGGGCGCGGCATGCTGCCCGGTCATGTGCAGGGCGGCCAGATAGCCGTAGAGCATGCCCCTGGTGTTTGCGATTCCGCTGTTGTAGCCGCCGCCGATATCGAGCCACGCGGCCGAATTGCCGGCCGCATAAAGCCCGCCGATCGGCTGGTCGTCGGCGTTGAGCACGCGCCCGTCGGTGTCGATCGGCAGGCCGGCGGTGGGCACGCCCATCGTCACGCGTTCGATCTTCACGGCGTGGAACGGCGGCTTTTCGATGGGCGCCATGTTGGGGTTCAGCAGGCGCGGGTCGCCGGTCATGATCCGGCCCCACGGCACGCTGCCGCGCGAAAAGTCCTCGTCCATCCCGGTCACGCAGAAGCCGTTGAAGCGGCGCACGGTATCTTCCAGTCCGCGCGCGTTCATGCCCACGCGTTCGGCCAGTTCGGTGATCGTGTCGGCGCTGGTCGCCATGCCTTCGGGCAGGGGCTGGCCGGGCCAGCTTGGCATCAGGCCGTACTTGTCCAGCATGTTCTGGTCGAACACGATCCACGCGGGCCAGTTGGGCTGGCCTTGCTCCTGCCCGTCGAACCGGCCGACCTTGGTGGCGACATCGGGGTAGAAGGCATCGTTGGCAAAGCGGCGGCCATAACGGTTCACCGCGATGCTGTGCGGCGCGCCGGGCAGCCACATGCGGTAGGAGGGCTGGCCATAGATGGTTTCGGTCGGCACCTTGTAGCCGACGAAAATCGGGGTCTGGGCCGGTGCGCGCGCCGGGACGGCGATGGCCCCGGCCTTTGCCGCCATGACAATGTGATCGCCCGCCACGCTTGGCGGGGCCATGCTGCCTGCGACCGGCAAGGCATCGAAGGCGCTCACGAACGACGGTTTCCAGTCATACCCGCCGGTGGCCAGCACAACGCCCAGCCGGGCGCGCACGCGCCGCGTGGCGCCGCCTTCATCGCGCAGGACCACGCCGGTCACCTCGCCTGCTTCGACCACGAGATCGATCACCGCAGTGGAGGTGCGCATGTCCACGCCCATGTCCCGTGCGGCCAGTACCTGCGCGGCGGCAAGGCCCGCCCCGGCGCAGCGTTCGTCCGCAGCAAGGTGGCGTTCGAGGCACGCGCCGACATGTTCGCCGCCGTCCTGCATTTCTACCCATTCGTTCGACGTGGTGTAGCTGTAGCCATCGCCATAGGGGGAGGTCAGTACCTTCGCCGCCAGATCGCCCAGCCGTGCGGCCCTGAACGGCATGACCTCGACATAGCGGCCTTCGCGTTTCGACCCCTTGACGGCGGGAAAGTAGTAATCGGGCAGGCCCCGGACCACGGTCATCGGGATGCCGATCGTGTCGGTCATGTAGCGCAGCGCTTCGCGCCCGCGTTCGATGAAGACCTTGCGCCGGTCGGGCGTGGCGAAGCCTTGCGAAAGGTGGGTGAGATAGGCATCGGCATCGGCGTCGCTGTCGGCCATGCCATCGCCGTCCTGAAGATGGTGCGGCCCCAGCCAGAGCTGGCCCGAAGACAGCGCGGACACGCCGCCAAGAAGGTGGAACTTTTCCGCCACCAGCACGCTTGCCCCGCGGTGCGCGGCGGTCAGCGCGGCCGACATGCCGCCAAGCCCGGACCCTACGCAGACTACGTCGAAAACCTCATCCCAATGCACTGCAATTCTCCCGATCGCCGTCTTGCTTGGTGCGCTGCCTGATCCGTGCGGGAACCTATCCTTGTCTAGGGGCGGGGAATTACCCGGCGCGTAGGGTGTGCGCGTCACGCCCACGCCTTGGCGCGTTTGCAATTGGCTGGTTCACGACAGATTTTGTGCTGGCATAACCGCAGGCTTGGGCGTTGGTAGGCAAAGCAAAGTGCCGAATCGTGGTTTTCGGCGCGATAAATCGATGAGGAGACCTGCCGTGGCCACTGCCGCTGCCGCTACGCGCCCCGCCCATGTGCCCGAAGATCTGGTTGTCACCCTGCCGCTCTACGCCCGCAAGCGGGTGGACGAATGCCCGCAGGAGACGATGATCCCGCAGCTTCAGGCGACCCTGCCGCCGATCAGCTATGTCACCAACATCTTCCCCGGCGATCAGCCCGGCTGGCTGCTGACCAGCTACGAAGACACGATGACAATGCTGCGCGATCCCGACAATTTCACCAAGAACGGGATGGGCAAGTGGGCGCAGAACATCGGCGAAGACTGGCTGGTCATCCCGACCGAGGCCGATCCGCCGATCCACACCGCCTATCGCGCCGCGCTCAACCCCAAGTTCGCGCCGCAGAACATGGCCGCCATGCGCGACCAGGTGCGCGAACGCGCCAAGGTGCTGATCGCCAGGTTCAAGGATCGCGGGCACTGCGATTTCGTTGACGAGTTTTCCGAAAAGTACCCGATCAACATCGTGCTCGACCTGCTCGACCTGCCGCAGGACCGCATGGCCGAGTTCCTGACCTGGGAAAAGGAAATGCTGCACACCAACGACTGGGAAGTGCGCGGCAATGCGGTACGAAAGGTCAAGGCCTATCTGATGGGCGTGATCGAGGAGCGCCAGAAGAACCCCGGCGACGATTACATCAGCAAGATCTTCGACAACGAAGTCGATGGCCGCAAGTGGAACGTTACCGAAGTGTTCGGCCACTGCTTTAACCTCTACATCGGCGGGCTGGATACGGTCACGTCGCTGCTGGGCAACATCTTCTGCTATCTGGGGCGTTACCCGGAACGGCAGCGCGAACTGCGGGAAAAGCCGGGCCTTATCGTGACTGCGGTGGAAGAGTTCCTGCGCGCCTACGCCCCGGTCACCGCCTTCCGCATCGCCGCCAAGGAAATCGAGATCCGCGGCCAGAAGATCATGCCGGGCGAATATGTCTCGGTGGCAACGCCGGTCACCGGCTATGACCCCAACTACTACGATGCGCCCGAACAGGTGCGCTTCGACCGCAAGGCGCCGCACATTTCGCTGGGCGGCGGCATCCACAAGTGCCTGGGCATGCACCTGGCGCGGATGGAACTGCAGATCGCCATGGAAGAGTTCCTTGGCACGCTGCCGGAGTTCCGCATCAAGGATGGCTTCAAGGTGCAGTACTTCGTGGGCAACATCATGCATGTGCCCGCGCTTGAACTGCAATGGTAACTGCAAGGCGGGGGCGCTGAGCGCGTCCCCGATTGCCATCCCGGCGGCGCGCCGATACGGCAGGCCCGGTAACAAGGCCGGGGCCGGGGGTTCTATTGTCATGCGAAAGGATGCGGCGCGCAATCGGGACCGGCTGATCGCCGTCGCGCGCGAAGCCTTCCGCGCCGGGGCCGCCGACATCTCGCTGGAAGACATCGCTGCGCGGGCGGGGGTCGGGCGCAGCACGCTGTTCCGCAACTTTGCCGACCGGCTCGACCTGATCCGGGCGGTTCAGGCAGTGGAGCAGGAGGCCATTGCCGCCGAATGCGCCGCGCTGGGCGAACGGTCCGATGCCGTGTTCGCGCTGATGCGCACCGTGGCGCGCCTGACCTTCATCTACCGCGCGATGGACGATACCCTGCTGGCCAGCCCGGCCGGAAAGGCCATGATGGTCGAAGCCGCGCGCGAAACGGCGGCTCTGTTTGCCGCGCCGGTGGCGCGCGCCAAGGCCGCGGGGCTGGTGCGCGACGATGCGTCGGTCGACGATATCCTGGTCGCCTGCAACATGATCGGCAGCGCGCAGGGCAGTGATTTTTCGACCGGGGAAAGCGTTTTCGAGCAGGGATTTGCCCTGATGATCAAGGGTATCGGCGGCCCGGCGGCATAAGGCTGCACTGCCGGGCGCGACCGGATACCGGCGGCGTTAAAAGATGGGACTTGCAGTTCCACTTATTGGTTGCCAAGGGTTCTTCAGGCCAGCGGCGAATCGGCTCTGGCAAAGGCGAACCGGGCAGGCGTGACCTGTGATCGCGCCGTGAGAGGAGGGTTCCTGATGACCAACGCAGCAGCAGCGCAAGGGTATGACTACATCATCGTCGGGGCCGGGTCTTCGGGCTGCGTGCTGGCCAACCGGCTGTCGGCAAACCCTGAAACGCGCGTGCTGCTGGTGGAAAGCGGGCCGGACGATACCAGCCCGCTCATCGCCATGCCGCGCGGGATCGGCAAGCTGCTCGACCCGCGCAACCCGCATGTCTGGGCCTATGACGTATCGCCCGGCGGCAACAAGCCTTCGGAAATGTGGCTGAAAGGACGCGCCGTCGGCGGGTCGAGCGCGGTCAATGGCATGGTCTATATCCGCGGCGCGCCGATGGATTACGATGGCTGGGCCGACGCTGGCTGCACCGGCTGGGGCTGGGACGAGATTGGCCGCTGCTTTGTCGCGCTGGAAGACCACGAACTGGGCGAAGGCCCGTGGCGCGGCGTGGGCGGCCCGATCCATGTCAGCGTCCACCCCACCCGCAACGGCCTGTGCGAAGCAGTGCTCGACGCTGCGCAGCAAATCGGCGTGGCACGGGTGGCGGATGTCAACGATGTCGATGTCGTGCGCGATGGCGGCATGGGTTATCAGACCCGTAATATCGACAACGGCAAGCGCGTCAGTTCGGCCAGGGGCTTCCTCAAGGAAGCGCGCAAGCGCCCCAATCTTGATGTGCTGCCCGAAACCGATGTCCTCAAGGTCGAGATCGAAGACCGGGTGGTGACCGGGGTGACCGTGCGCAACAAGCAGGGCACCCGGTTTGTCGCCGCGCGCGAAGTGATCCTTTCGGCTGGCGCCGTCCATTCGCCCAAGCTGCTGCAGTTGTCGGGCATCGGCCCTGGCGCGGTGCTGCGCGCCGCCGGGGTGCCGGTGATCGTCGATTCCCCCGATGTCGGGCGCAACTTGCGCGAACACCGCTATCTGCAGACTGTCTACCGCGTGACCGGCGGCAGCATGAACCTGAACTATCAGGGGCTGGGGCTGGCCAAATCGGTGCTGCAATACGGCCTGCTGGCCAAGGGCGCGCTGACCCATGGGGCGCACGAAGTGGGCGGGTTCGTCAAGACGCGGCCCGATCTCGACCACGCCGATGCCCAGATCGGGGTCAGCCTCTATTCGCTCAACCTGACGGACAAGGGCGTTGTCCCCGACAAGCACCACGGGTTGACCATCCTTGGCTACTTCACCCGGCCCGAAAGCCAGGGCGAAGTGCGCATCCAGTCAGCCGATCCCGATGCGCAGCCGTTCATCGACGCCAACCATTTTTCCGCCGAGATCGACCGCATCACCGCGGTATCGCTGTTCCGCTGGCTGCGCGCGCTGGGCGAACAGAGCGCGCTCAAGCCGTGGATCGTGGAAGAGCAGTTCCCCGGCGGCATGATAAAGACCGACGATGACATCCTGCAGAACGCCGTCGCCCTTGGCGGCACGGCTTACCACATCGCCGGCACCTGCCGGATGGGGGCGGACGAAGCGTCGGTCTGCGATCCGCAATTGCGCGTTCGCGGCGTCAGCGGCCTGCGCGTGTGCGATACCTCGATCTTCCCGACGCTGGTTTCGGGCAACACCAATGCTCCGGCGATGGCGGTCGGTCTGCGCGCCGCCGAAATCATCCTCCAGACCCAGTGAGGCGATCCATGACTATCCCCTTTACCGATATCGACCGCCTGTACATCGATGGCGAATGGCACGCCGCCGCAGAGCGTGAGGCGGTGCTCAACCCTTCGACCGAAGAGGTCATCGGCGAAGCGCCGGTGGGTGATGCCGCAGCAGCCGAGGCGGCCATCGCATCGTCGTTCGATGCCTTTGAAAACGGTCCCTGGCCGCGCATGGCGCAGGCCGAACGCACTGCCGTGATGCAGAAGTTCCACGATGCGCTCCATGCGCGGCGCGGCGAACTGGTCGACCTGATCCTCAAGGAAGTGGGCTGCGCACAGGCCGTGACGCGCAATGTCCAGGTGGATGCGCCGCTTGAACACCTGCAATCGGCCATCGACTATTCCCGGCGGGAAGAGCCGACGCAGTTGCCCGTCTCCACCAACGTCAACATGATCAACCCGGAAGGGCCGCGCATTCTTGGCGGTGGCACCGTGGTGCGTGAACCGGTGGGCGTGGTCAGCGGCATCACGGGGTACAACTTCCCCTTCCTGCTCAACCTGGCAAAGGTCACGCCGGCACTGCTGGCCGGGAACAGCCTGATCCTCAAGCCTTCGCCGTTCACGCCCTATTCTGCGCTGATGCTCGGCAAGATCGCCGACGAGATCGGCCTGCCGCGCGGCGTGCTCAACATCATCACCGGCGGGCCGGATGTCGGCACCCGGCTGACCACCGATCCGCGCGTGGACATGGTCACCTTCACCGGATCGGAAGCGGTGGGCGCGGCGATCATGGGGCAGGCAGCGCCGACGCTCAAGCGCGTGCATCTGGAACTTGGCGGCAAGTCCGCGATGATCGTGCGCGAAGATGCCGATGTCGAAGCCGCCGCCGCCATGGCGGTCATGGTCCTGACCGTGAACGCCGGGCAGGGTTGCGCGATCACGACGCGGTTCCTCGTGCACAATTCGGTGCGGGCACGCTTTGTCGCCACGGCAAAGGCGGTTGCCGCGCACTGGAAGGTGGGCGATCCGTCCGATCCGAGCGTGCTGATGGGGCCGCTGATCCGCGAATCCCAGCGCAGCAAGGTGGAAAAGCTGATCCAGTCGGGGCGCGACGAAGGGTCCACGCTGGTCTGTGGCGGCACGCGCCCGGCCGGGCTGGACAAGGGCTTTTTCGTGGACATCACCCTGTTCGACGATGTCGACAACATGTCCACCCTGGCGCAGGAAGAGGTCTTCGGCCCGGTCGGCTGCGTGATCGGTTACGACACCGATGAAGAAGCGGTGCGCATCGCCAACCAGTCGCGCTATGGCCTGAACGGCGCGATCATGACCGCCGATGCGGCCAAGGCCTATGAAATGGCGCTGCAGATCCGCACCGGCAACGTGGCGATCAACGGGGGCATCGGCAAAATGCCCTACGCTCCGTTCGGCGGATACAAGCGGTCGGGCATTGGGCGCGAATACGGGCCGGACTGGCTGCGCGAGTTCCAGCAGGAAAAGACGATCACCTATCCGGTCGGCCGCTGAACCGGGTCAGCCCTCCAGCAACCGCTGGCGCAGCGCGGCGATCCGGGTCTGGTCCAGACCCAGCGCCGCCTGCGCATAGCCTTCGATCGAGCCATGGCGCGCGGTTATCGAATCCAGCGCGGCCTTGAGATAGGCCGGGTCTGCGCGCATCAGCGCATCGCGCACGTCGGGCGCCATCTTTTCGAAGGGGTGCTGGCCATCGGTCAGCCCCAGCCCGGCGTTGCGGTGCTGGCGGGTAAAGGCAAACAGGTCCACCGCCGTGTTGGTCAGCGCGAAATCGGCCAGGATCGTTTCCTCGTCCACCCCGGCGAGGCCCAGCAGGATCGCGGCGCAGAAGCCGGTCCGGTCCTTGCCCGCGGCGCAGTGGAACACCAGAGGCGTCTGGTCGTCGATCACCGCATCGAGCAATCCGCGCACGGCGCGGGTCATCCAGTCCGCCATCGAGGGATAGGATTCGATCAGCCAGGCGCGCAGGGCTTCGCCCGATGTGGCATGTTCCCACGGTGCGCCGCGCTGCGACGAGGCAATGGATTCATCGAGCTGCCACGAAAGCTGGCGCACTGGCCCGGCCCATGTTGTCGGTTCGGCGGCGATCTCGTCGTCACGCCGCAGATCGACGATGGTGCGGATGCCCAGCGGCGCCAGCGCGGCGTGGTCCTCCGGGGTCAGGTAGGTCAGCACCCCGGACCGGAACAGCATGCCGGTCCGCACCCTGCGCCCGTCGCGCGTGGCATAGCCGCCAAGGTCGCGGAAATTGCAACCTCCGGCAAGATCGAAGCAGCGCGCGGGGGCAGAGGGCATGGTCGGTTTCCTTGCGGTCAGTAGGTCAGGACGATCTTGCCACGCACGGTGCCGCTTTCGACTTCGGCCATGGCGGCAACCGCTTCCTCCACCGGGTATGTCCGCTGGATCACAGGCTTGAGCCTGCCCGCATCGGCCAGGGCCGCAGCCTTTTCCAGCGCAGCGGCATCCGGTGCGCCAAAGGTCATCGTCGCGCGCACGCCATGGCGGGCGGCTTCGTCCTGATCGGGCGGCGCGACCAGCGAGATCAGGATGCCGCCGGGCTTGAGCAGGCCCCACGAGCGCGCCTGCGCGGGCGGGCCGAAGGCATCGAGCACGATATCGAAATCCCCGATCGCCTGTTCATAGGCAGTGGTGCGGTCGATCACGTGATCGGCGCCCAGCCCGCGCACGAAGTCCATCGTGGCAGGCGATGTCAGCGCGGTGACTTCGGCGCCCAGCGCCTTGGCAAGCTGGACGACGATGCTGCCGACCCCGCCAGCAGCGGCATGGACCAGCAGGCGCGTGCCCGGCGTGATCGGTTCGGCATCGAAGGCGGCCTGCGCGGTGACTACCGCCACGGGCAGCGCCGCCGCTTCGATCATCGACAGGCTGGAAGGCGCCTTCGCCACGGCATCGGCCTGTACTGTCAGCACATCGGCAAAAACGCCGATCGGGCCAACCGATCCATAGACTGCATCGCCCACGGCAAAGCCGCTGACGCCTTCGCCCAGCGCGGTTACGGTGCCGGCGAACTCGTTGCCCAGCGTGAAGGGAAACGGCACTTGCAGGAAGTCTTTCATGTGCCCTTCGCGGATCTTCCAGTCCACCGGGTTCACCCCGGTTGCGGCCACGGCAACGCGCAATTGGCCGGGACCGGCTTCGGGTTCGGGCACCTGGTTGACGACCATCACTTCGGGGCCGCCATAGGCCGTGATCTGGACTGCTCTCATGCTCATTCTCCGGCGCGCGCGAGGGGGGTCAAAGGACGTTCGCGGCGATCTTTTCAAGGGCGATGCGTGCGTCTTCGACGCTTTCGATATGGGGCAGGCTGAAGGCCAGCCGGTCGGCACCGGCGTCTTCATAGATGGTGCGCAGTTCGCGGCTGTCATCGCCGGGGGCAAGGATCACGCCGATTTCGAAATGGGCCACGTCACGCCCGGCTTCCTGGGCATGGGCCATGATCCTGGCGCGGCCGCGCTTGAGGTGTTCCGGCCCGGTCATGTCGGTTTCGCTCAGCGTCAGCAGGCGCGTTCCGGCGTAGGCTGGCAACCAGCCCTGGCAATGGCGGCCCACCCGTTCCAGCACGGTATCGCTGTATCCGCCCAGCAGGATCGGAGTATGCGGCTTGCGCGCCGGGCGGGGGTACATCTGGACTTCGGGAAACTGGAAGAACTCCCCGTCGAACGCGAAGGCATCCTGCGTCCACAGGCCCTTCATCACCGCGATGCTCTCCATCGTGTAGGCCCAGCGCCGCTCGAAGCTGCCGCCACTGGCCTCGATCTCGATCCGGCTGGCGCCGCCAGTGCCCAGCCCCAGCATGAAGCGCCCGTTGCTGTACGCGTCGATGCAGGCGACCTGCTTGGCCACATCGACCGGGTGCTTCATCGGCATGATCAGCACACCGGTCGAAATCTCGATCCGCTTGGTCATCGCCGTGGCGCGCGCCGCGCCGATCAGCGGATCCTGGTAGAACGGCACGCCGTGGGTGTGCGGCCCCTTGATCTCTTCCTTCAGCGGGCGGACGGTGTGGTGGCCCGACGTCAGCCAGTCAAAGCCGATCTGTTCGGCCATGCGGGCGATTTCGCCCATGTCGATATCGTTGATCGGCACGCCGGGATCGGCAAAGGGCCTGCTTATGCCAATTTTCATCGTGGCTCTCTCCCTTAGCGCGCAAGACCGCAATGGCTGGCCCTGCGCGGATTAACCGTAGAAGAACTTCATCTGTTCGGTCTTGGCGTTGACCCGTTCGCGCCGTGCGGCATTGGACGTTACCGGATCGTCGGGCGATACGGCATCCGGGTTGTAGACCGGCCCATCGCCCAGTGCCTCGATCGTGCCGCGGGCCAGGGCCACGGGATCGGACGCGCCGGTGGCTTCCACCGGAATGCCGCGCCGCGCCAGCGTTTCGCGCAGCATCGGGGTATCGGCGATCTTGAACAGCAGGGTAACCACGTCGACCCCGCGGGGCGCAAGCTCGGCCCACAGCGATTCGCACAGGTTCAGGGCAAAGCCCTTGGTCGCGGTGTAGATCCCCGAAAGCCCTACTCCGCCGAATGCGGCTTCGGACCCGACGACGATGATCCCGCCGGGCGTTCCTGCCGCCGCGCTGTCGGCCAGGCGCTTGCCGAAATGGTTCAGCGCCTCTGTCAGGAACAGCACGTTGCGCTGGATCGTTGTGGCCCAGTGGGCATAGGGCCGGTCGACGAAGGCTGCGCCCGATGCTTCAGCCCCGGCGTTGAACACCGCCAGCGTCAGCGGCAGGTCCGCCGTGGCGGCGGCGATCTGCGCCACCGCATCGGGTGCACCAAGATCGAGCGAGAGCGTGCGCGCCTCCACTCCCAGCGCGCGGACGGTTTCGGCGGCGCGGGCCAGCTTGTCTTCCTGCCGGGCGATCAGCAGGCAGTGCATGCCGCGCTGCGCCAGATCGGCGGCGAACGCCAGGCCAAGGCCATCGGACCCGCCGGTGATGAACGCCCATTTTCCGGGCGCGATGGCCGCCGATCGCGTCATCAGCCGACCGCTTCCGGGTTGCCCGCCGGGTTCTTTTCGCCGGTCACGCCCATCTTGCGGTTGAGATCGTCCATGTCGAGGTATTCGCGCCATTTCACGATCAGGCCATCGTCGTTGAACTCGTAGATGGCGACCATCTGGTGCGGGCAGGGGTGGCCCATGATGATCGCCGTGTCGGACCGTTCCTGCATCACCATGCGGTCGTTCGACAGGATGTTCACCTCGTTGCACTTGTTGTTGGTGGCAAAGGTCATCTGGTTGAGGATTTCGGCGCGCAGCGCATCCTTGCCACGGATCACCGGGCCGCCCGGCACCCACAACTGCCATTCGGCGTCTTCGGCAAAGTACGACAGGATCTTCTCGACATCGGGGCGCACTTCGTCGCTGCCGTCGCCCCATGCGTCATGCATGGCGCGGACCTTGTTTTCCAGTTCGATACCCATCGTGTTTTTCCTTGCGATAACGGGGGTGGGGAGGGGCGGATCAGGTGCTGGTCAGGAACCTGTGGCAAGCGCGCGGGTCACGCTGATGAACGGCACGGTGCAGCTTTGCCCGCCATCGACCGGATAGAGCATGCCGTTGACATAGCGCGATTCGTCCGACGCCAGGAACAGCGCCATTGCGGCGATGTCTTCCGGTTCGCCGATGAACGGCGTGTTGAGCACGTCGAGGAACAGGCGGTCCATTTCCGGCGTGGACCACTGGATCTTGGCCGGGGTCTGCGTGGGGCCGGGGAGGATCGCGTTGCTGCGGATGCCCTGCTTGCCATAAGTCGCGGCGATCGCCTGGACGAACCAGTTGAGCGCGGCCTTGGACGAGCCATAGCTGTAGGCGGTGATGTCGCCCCCCATCGAGCTGCCCGATGACGTGGAGATGATCGACCCGCGCCCGCGTTCCAGCATGTGCGGGATCGCCAGCTTGCTGGCGATGACCGCGCCCAGCACGTTGACGCGCAGGTTCGCCAGGAAGATTTCCGGGTCGAACTTGAGGAAGTCCATGTCGCGCATGGCGTGTTCGGTATTGGTGTAGAGCGCGTTGTTGAACAGCACGTCGATCCGGCCGAAATCGGCAACCGTGGTGTCGATCATCCGGGCCAGATCGCTCTCGCTGCCCACGTCCACGGCGATGGCGCGGGCCTTGCCCCCGGCAGCGATCAGTTCCTGCGCCACGGTTTCAGCCGGTTCGGCGCGGATGTCCGCGACGATCACCGTGGCGCCTTCGCGCGCAAACATTGCGGCGCTGGCGCGGCCGATCCCGCTGCCTGCGCCAGTGATGATGCAGACCTTGTCCGCCAGCCTTGCCATGTCCGGTGCTCCTCTGCGCCATGCGACGCGTGTTTGCAGCACAGGTTGCGGCTTTCCCGCCGCCCGTTACCTGTCGAATGGCTGGTGTTGGTGCGAATGACCGCAACGGATGCCGTCGCGGGGCGCGTCTTTCCGCTGCGTCCTGGTGGTTGTCCGGGGTGATCGCATCGTGTGCTGCACGCAGGCCACACCTGTCCGCCGAAACGGGATGGCACATTCCACATCCTTCCCAAAGACAGGTTATTGATGCGCCCGACAGCGACAGCGAGTGCGCCAGAAAAGAACACCTGCATCTTTGGGAGGACTTATGATGATGTCTCACGGCCGCACAAAGGGCCTTGTCGCGCTCTTGCTGGCGACAACCGCAACCCCCGCTTTCGCGCAGGACGCAACGGCCACGCCGCAGCAGGCGGACGAAGGCGTTGCCGCCACTGACCAGACTTACGGCGATATCATCGTCACCGCGCGCCGTACCGCGGAAAACATCCAGTCCACGCCGGTTTCGATCACCGCCTTCGGCACCGAATCGCTGCGCCAGGCGCAGGTCCGCGATACGCAGGATCTGCTGTTCAAGACGCCGGGCGTGTTCCTGGCCGGTTCGGGCGGACGCGAAAACTCGAACTTCTCGGTACGCGGCCAGTCCAAGGCGCTGGCGGGCAACAGCGCACCCGGCGTGATCAGCTATTTCGCCGACGTGCCTGCGCCTACGCTCGGCTCCAGCATCCCGACCTATGATCTGGCCTCGGTGCAGGTGCTGAAAGGGCCGCAGGGCACCCTGTTCGGTCGCAACACCACCGGCGGCGCGATCCTCTATTACCCGACCATGCCGACCTACGATCTCGAAGGGTACGTGCAGGCGACCTACGGCAGCTACAATGCGGTGATCGGCGAAGCGGCGATCAACCTGCCGATCGTCGACCAGAAGGTGGCGCTGCGCATTTCGGGCCAGTACCAGAAGCGCGATGGCTGGACGAAGAACATCGGCGTGGGCAAGGATGCCGACGATCTCAATTCGCGCGCGATCCGCGGCACGCTGCTGCTTGAACCGGTCGAAGGGCTGAAGAACACCACGATCGTCGATTACTACCGCAACCGGTCGACCGGCGGCGGCTCGGTTCTGGTCGATGTCTTCTCCGGCCCCAATGCGCTGACTGCCACGGGCACGCTGGCTGCGGCGCAGGCCCAGCTTGCCGCACAGCGCGCGCGCGGCATCCGCGTCATCAATTCCGATGTCGATGCGTTCGAACGCGCGGAACGCTTTGGCGTGACCAACCGCACCGAAGCGACCCTTTCCGATGCGTTCCAGGTGGTCAACATCTTCGGCTATCGTCGCACGAAGGTCGATTACTTCTCCAGCGTCGATGGCCTGCCCACGCTGACTTCCGACGGCACCGGCGCGATCCCCAGGGGTCTTCCGGTCATGGTTGTCGGCGGACGCCAGACGTCGGATGTGGAACAGATCACCAATGAACTGCAGTTCAAGGGCACTGTTGCCGACGGCAAGCTGGACTGGCTGGTGGGCGGCTTCTACCTCAAGAGCAAGCCCAAGGGGCCGACCGGCACCTACATCCCGGTCTTCATCCTGCCCGGCATCACCAACGCGCCGTTCAACTACGGGTTCTTCACCGAAACCAGCAAGGCGGTGTTCGGCAACATCACCTACAAGCTGGATGGCATTGCCGATGGCCTGCGCTTCAACGCCGGGTTCCGCCATACCTGGGATGAAATCAGCGCCTGCGTCGGTGGCGGCAGGTCGCCGGACCCGGTGCTCAGCCCGGCGGACTGCGCCAACGCCGTTCCGGCGATCGTCAACAGCAGCGTGAACCGCACCAAGTCCAATGCGCCGACGTGGACCATCGGGCTTGACTGGCAGGCTTCGGACGAACTGTTCGTCTATGCCGTGACCCGTCGCGGCTATCGCGCCGGTGGCATCAACAGCCCGACGCTGGCCGGCCGCCTGCTGCCGTTCCAGTCGTTCCGCCCGGAAAAGGTTACCGATCTTGAGTTCGGCGTGCGTTCGGACTTCAAGGTGGGCAATGCCGACGTGCGGCTCAACGCTTCGCCCTTCGTGGGCTGGTACAGCAACGTCCAGGTGCCGGTTTCCGGCCTGAACACGCAGGCCACCTGCAGCACCACGGCCCCCGGCGGCACCGCCGCGCCGCGTTCGCCCGATGGCGATTGCAACGCGGCGAACGATCCGAGCGGCGGCACCTTGCTGGTCAATGCCGGTTCGACGAAGGTCAGCGGGATCGATCTTTCCGCGCGCATCGCACCGACCGCCACCCTGGCGTTCGAGTTCGGCGCGACGCTGCTGGATCTCAAGACCCGTTCGCTGACGGTGCCGACCGATCTGCAGCCGTATCTGCGCGTGCTGGAAGTGCCGTTCAACCTTGTCGCGCGCCAGACGCTGACCGCCGGTGTCCGCTGGACGCTGCCGGTTCCCGAAAGCATCGGCAAGACCGTGTTCAGCACCGACTTCTACCACTCCAGCAGCGTGCAGTCGTCGGACGCGGTCCTGCCGCCTTACGTACTGGTCAACGCGCGCCTCGATATCGGCAGCATTGCCGGAACCGGGGTGGACGCCAGCTTCTTCGTGCGCAACCTGTTCGACCGCGAATACCTCGCGTCGAGCAACGTCGGCTCGAACCTGCTTGGCGTGCAGAGCGGGTTCTACGGTGCGCCACGCACCGTGGGGGTCGAACTGCGCTATCGCTTCGGCAACTGATCGCAACACGATCGGGCATCGGAAGGGGAACGGGAATGGCTACGCAGACACTACCGCCCCCGACCGATGCCATGGACAGCAAGGTCTTCGACTGGCTGGGCGCGAACATCGGGCCGGTCACCGCGTTTGAACGGCAGCCGCGCTGGCGGCCGGGCTGGAACGTGGTGGTCGAACGCGATGGCGCGCCCTTGCCGCTGTATGTCCGCGGGCCGCGCGGAGATACCTATGTCTCGCCCGTGGACATGTTCCAGGAGGCGGAAATCCACCGCGTCTTCGAACGCCACGGCATTCCCGCGCCGCGCGTGCACGGGATGATTCCCGATCCGCTGTGCATCGTGATGGACATGCTGCCCGGCCGCATCAACAGCGGCGCGATCGCCGATGAAGCGGTTCGGGCACAGGTGCGCGACCGCTTCATTGCCATCATGGCCGATGTGCACCGCCTGCCGGTGGAAGCCTTTGCCGCCGCCAACCTGCCGGTGCCGCGCACGCCGCGCGAGATCGCGCTCAACCTCTATGCCCCGTCCGAAGCGATCTTCCGCGAACGGATCGCCGGGCGGCCCTGGCCGCTGATGGAGTTCGCCTGGGTCTGGCTCAACCGCAACATCCCGCAGGATCGTACGCGGGCGACCTTCGTCAACTATGACGGCGGGCAGTTCCTCTACGACGAACAGGGCGAGGTGACCGGCCTGATCGACTTCGAGGTATCTTCGCTGGGCGATCCGGCGGCAGAACTTTCAGGCATGCGGCTGCGCGATTCCTCCGAACCGCTGGGTGACCTGACCGCGCTGGTGGCGCGGTACGAGGCGCTGAGCGGGGACCGCATCCCCCGCAAGCTGATCGAGTTTCACACCGCCGGTTTTTGCGCGGTGAACGGCTTCCTGATGTGGCCCCTGATGTTCGACAGCGCGCCGGAACAGGATTACCTTGCCTATCTCAACTATTGCGTCGGCACGAGCCGCTGGATGATCCGGGCGATTGCCGATCACATCGGCGTGGCGCTGGTCGATCCGCCGGAACCGACCGAACAGCCGCTGGGTTTTGCTCAGGGGTTCCGCCATCTCGTGCGCCATATCGAAGCCTTCCCCGGCGGCACCGCTGCCGAAGACTATGCGCGCGACGCCGCTGCGCACCATGCGTTCTACATGGGCCGGCTCAACGCCTATGGCCTGTCGGTGCGCGAGGCCGACCTGGCCGATGTGGAGCGGCTGACCGGTATCCGCCATGCTGACTGGGACAGCGCGCAGGCCGCGCTCTCGGCGTGGGTCGCTGCTGCGGGCGCAGAGGCCGATGCCCTGCTGGTGCAGCATTTCCACAACTGGTTGCAGCGCCAGGCCTTTATCCTGCGCGGTTGCGGCCCGGCGTCGTTCCTGCCCGCGCTCGACCTCCAGCCGATCCTTGATCGCTGAACGTTCGGGAGTTGAACGTTCGGGCGCTGGACTGATCGGGCAGGCTGGCTCAGGCCCGGTTGTCCAGCGCCGCCAGCACGAAGCCGATGCTGTTGGCCTGCCATGCCGCGGCATCCATGCTGCGGCCTTCCTGCGTGCGCGATACCAGCAGGACCATTGGCGAATGGGCGAACCATGCCGTCACCAGGCTGAAGATGATCCAGAACAGCCCGTCGGCATCCGCATCGGCGCGGAATGACCCGTCGGCGCGCCCGCGTTCCACGATCCGGCCGAGCACTTCGTCGATCAGTTGGCGCAGCACCGTGGCCAGCGGGCTTTTGCTGCCCACGTGCACGAAGTTGTGCTGCGCTTCGTCGATGGTCATCTGCGCGATCTGCGGGCGTTCGACGAACTCGGCAAACATGTTGACCATGAACAGTTCCACCGCGTCGCGCGGCGGCATCGTGTCGTACTGGGTGCTGCCGATGAACACGATGGTTCGTTCGGCGGCTTCCTTCAGGATCACGCTGTAGAGATCCGATTTGCTGCCGAAATAATAATACAGCAGTTGTTTCGACACCCCGGCCCGGCGGCAGATGGAATCGACCGTGGTGCCATCGAAACCGTGGGTTGCGAACTCTTCCTTCGCAGCGTCGAGAATGTCGGCAATGGTCGTGGCGTTGGCGGCGCGGCGGCCGCGCACGGCGGTAGTGGCTGAAGCGGGACAGTCCTGGCTTGTCGGCATCTCTCGACCTCTCCCCGGTCAGGTTGCACGCCCTGACCAAGCGTTGAATTATTGCCTTATGCGATAGCTGCGGGTCACCCTAAACACAATGGCAACGATACGCTGGACTCGTCGCCCAGGCGACGGTCCCGCCCGGCAGGCAGTATTTTGCCGATGCCTGCCGGGACTGTTGCCGGGCTGATGCGATCGCAAAAGCGGCCCTGCCTGAACTGCTGAAAACCGAAACACGGGAACGAGAGGAAAGCATGTTGTTTGGAAACCTGAATGATCGCGTGGCGATTGTCACCGGATCAGGCGCCAATATCGGGGAAGCCTGCGCCAGGGCGCTGGCCGGGGCCGGGGCGCATGTCGTGCTGGCCGACATCAACCTCGCCGCCGCGCAAGCCGTGGCCGACGATATCGTGAAGAACGGCGGCAGCGCGATGGCGCACGTGCTCGACCTTGCGGAAGAAAGCAGCGTGATCGCGCTGGTCGATGCGGTGATGGCCAGGTTCGGGCGGATCGACATCCTGCACAACAACGCCGCCGATACCCGCCCCGATTTCATGGCCAAGGACCATTCGATCCCCGACATGACGGTCGAGGTGTGGGACCGCACCTTTGCCATCAACACGCGCGGGCCGATGCTGATGATCAAGCACGTTGCCCCGCACATGATCGCCGGAGGCGGCGGCTCGATCATCAACACGGGGTCGGGTTCGGCCATTCTGGGCGATGTGTTCCACCCGGCCTATTCCACGTCCAAGGGCGCGCTGCACACGCTGACGCGCAATGTCGCGGCGCAGCTTGGCCGTCACAACATCCGCTGCAACGCGGTGTTGCCGGGTCTGGTGCTGAGCAAGGGCGCGCGCGAGATCATGACCGATGGCGAGATCGACTTCATACAGCGCCATGTGATGCTGCCGCGGCAGAGCCGGCCGGAAGACATCGCCGGGCCGGTGCTGTTCCTGGCATCGGATGCGGGCAGCTTCGTCACCGCGCAGGTGTTCAGCGCCGACGGCGGGATCGTCCACCACGCGCCGTATTTTGCCGATGTCATGGCCGCGGCCGGAAACTGATCCACAGGAGACGCAGATGGCTTCCTATGTCCTGAGCATGATGAACAAGCACGATCTCGAAAAGTACGGCGAATACATGGCGCAAGGCTTCGTTTCGCTGGAAGGTCTGCCGTTCGAGGTGATCCTGGGCGAAAACATGGACACGCTGGAAGGCGCGCCTCCGGGCACCAGCGTGGTGCTGATGAAGTTCCCGGACAATGCCACTGCGATGCAGTGGTACAAGTCCGATGCCTATCAGAAGGCGATCCCGATCCGCCACCAGGCGGCCGAGACGATCTTCGCCGTGCACTTTACCGACGACAACTGATTGCAAGCAACAAGGGCGCCGTGGCGTGCGGTTGCGCGTCACGGCGGAGGGGATAACGATGAGCAAGTATGCAAACATGTTCAGCCCGATCAAACTCGGTCGGCTGGAAATCAAGAATCGCGTGTTCATGTCGCCGCATGGCATGGTCGGGCTGGGTATCGGTACCGACAAGCAGGTCGGCTATTTCGAGGCGCGCGCCAGGGGCGGTGCCGGAATGATGGTGATCGCCAGTTGCCAGGTGGTGCCCGCGCCGCTGGTCCCGCCGGGCTGGTTCATCGAAGCCTATAACCCCGAACATATCCCGGCGATCCGCCGCATCGTCGATGCCGCGCACAAGCATGGCGCGAAGATCGCGGTGCAGGGCGTGTGGATGATGGCCGATCCGGCCACCGCGCAGCCTTCGGGCATTGCCCCGCATACCGTGCTTTCCGACACCCAGCCCCGGTCGATGACCACGGCCGAGGTCGAAGAGCTGATCGAGGCTCACGCGGTTGCCGCGCTGCACGCGCAGGAAGCGGGCGCCGATGGCTTCGAGTTCCCGATCAGCGGCGGCGCCGGGCTCGGCTCGTTCACGTCCGAGTTCTACAACCAGCGCACCGACAAGTACGGCGGCAGCCTGGAAAACCGGATGCGCGCGATTGTCGAAATCGTCGAGGCGATCCGGCGGCGGGTGCGCCCTGATTTCGCCATCGGCATTGCCGTCAACGCCGATGAATCCACGCTGGGCGCAGCGGGCATCGACGATGGCGTGGCGCAGTGCAAGATCCTCGAAGCCACCGGCATGGTTGATTGGCTGCGCATCACCGCGCGCGGGCAGAAGCCGCAGATGACGCAGTACCACTATCCTTCGTCCTATCTCGAACAGGAAGGCACTCACCTTGACGCCGCAGCCGCGGTGAAGAAGGCGGTCAAGCTCCCGGTCGTCAGCGGCGGGCGCATCATGACCCCGGCCTTTGCCGACCAGGCGATTGCCGACGGGCGGTGCGACATGGTGTTCGTCGCCCGTTCGGTGATTGCCGATCCCGAATGGCCCAACAAGTGCCGCGATGACCGGCTGACCGAAATCCGCGCCTGCATCGGCGACCTGGAAGGCTGCTTCCTGCGTTCGTGCTTTGGCCAGGCAGTGGGCTGCACGGTCAACCCCGATATCGGGTACGAATACCTTGGCGACGTGGAACCGGCGGCACAGCCCCGCCACGTTGTCATCGCCGGGGCCGGTCCGGCGGGGCTGCAGGCCGCGCTTGTCGCGGCGCAGCGCGGCCACAAGGTTACGGTCCTGGAAAAGTCCGACCAGATCGGCGGGCATGTCACGCTGCAGGCCATGCTGCCCGGTCTTTCCGACCGCGCCGACATTGTCCGCTGGCTCAAGCTGCAACTCGACAAGCTGGGCGTTGAGGTCCGCCTCCACACCGAAGCGACGGCGCAGAGCGTTGCGGCGCTGGCCCCCGATGTGGTGCTGGTGGCCACCGGCGCGCGCTATTCCAAGACCGGCGCCAGCAAGAACCAGCTCACCGGCGTCAAGGGCGCGCAGTGGGAGCATGTGTTCACGCCCGAAGAAGTGATGCTGGAACACGCCCGGCTGGGCAAGCGCATCGTCGTCTATGACAACACCTCTTACGAAGTCGGTCCGGGGATTGCGGAATACCTTGCCAACCAGGGCAAGGAGGTCGTGTTCGTGACGATGGATGCCGCCATGGCCATGTCGGTGACCGAGCTGGGCCTCAACAAGGTGGTTGCCAAGCGGGTGATCCCCAAGGTCACCTTCCTGCCGTCCACCGAAATCCGCGAGATCACACCGGCCGACGTGCGCGTGCGCAACGTCTTCACCGGCGAGGAAACGGTGCTCGACAACATCGACAACACCGTGCTCGTCACCTCGAAGCCGCCGCAGGAAGAACTGTACCATGCGCTGCTGGGCAGTGGCATCGACGTGCGCATCATCGGGGATGCCCGCGAAGCGCGGTGGAGCGTTTTTGCCACCGACGAAGCGATCAAGGATGGACGCCGCGCCGCGCTGGCGCTCTAATCCACCCCGCCCCTGCCCGGATCGTCCGGGCAGGGGCAAGCGGTCCGACGGGGCTGCGGGGGAGCGTTTCGATGATCAAGCTGATGTTCCTGATGAAGCGCCGCGCCGGCATGACCCCGGCGGAGTTCCGCGAATACTATGAAAACCGCCACGCGCCGTTCATGCTCTCGCTGTCGGGCAGGCCGGTGGTGTACCGGCGCAACTACGTGACCGGCCCGGACGAGCGCGACTATGATGTCGTGACCGAGATCGTCTATGCCACGCAGGCCGATTTCGCGGCTGCGCAGGCGGCGATGGCCGACCCTGAAAACGCCCGCCGCATGGCCGAAGACCAGGCCCGCTTCCTTGAACCGGGCAGCGTGCGCGCCTTTACCGTGGACTGCGTCGAAGACGCCTGAAACCGTAGGCAGCGTGCGCTTGCGGGTGCACTATCCGCCCGTCCAAAGATAGGTGCGACCGGGGGTTGCGCCGGACACGGCCCATCCTAATCTCTATCGATACGTGTACCCACATTGGCAGGGCGATTTGCATGGAAGCCTATATCTACGATCATGTCCGTACCCCTCGCGGCAAGGGCCGCCCGGATGGTGCGCTGCATGAAGTCACGTCGGTCCAGATGGCCACGCAGCTTCTCGAAGCGATCCGTGACCGCAACAATCTCGACACGTCGCTGCTCGACGATGTGATCCTTGGCATGGCCCAGCCGGTGGGCGAACAGGGCGGCGTGCTGGCGCGTGCGGCGGTGCTGCAGGCGGGCTATGCCCAGACCGTGGCCGGTCAGCAGATCCACCGCTTCTGCGCATCGGGTCTCGATGCGGTCAGCCTGATCGCGGCGCAGGTCCATTCGGGGATGATCCAGGCCGGGATCGGCGGCGGCGTCGAATCGATGAGCCGCACGGTCATGGGTTATGATTCCGGCGCGTGGACTTCGGACCCCGCCGTGGCATACCACAACCACTATGCCCCGCAGGGCATCGGCGCCGATATCATCGCCACGCTCGACGGGTTCAGCCGCGAAGACGTCGACCGCTTTGCCGTCGAAAGCCAGCGCAAGGCTGCCAACGCCTGGGAAAACGGCTATTTCAAGAAGTCGATCGTCCCGGTCAGGGACGTGCTCGGCGAAGTGCTGCTCGACCATGACGAACACATGCGTCCGGGCACCACGGTGGAAAGCCTCGCCAAGCTCAAGCCGGCCTTCGAAGGGTTCGGCAAGGGCGGGTTCGAAGCGGTGGCCAAGGCAAAGTATCCGCAGATCGAACAGCTCGACTATGTCCACCACGGCGGCAACAGTTCGGGCATCGTCGATGGTGCGGGCATCGTGCTGGTCGGCTCGAAGGCGTTCGGCGAACGCGCCGGGCTGAAGCCGCGCGGCCGTCTGCGCGCCTATGCCAATATCGGTTCCGAACCCACTATCATGCTGACCGCGCCTGCCGCCTGTTCGGACAAGGCGCTGAAGAACGCCGGGATGGAACGCAAGGACATCGACCTGTGGGAGCTGAACGAAGCCTTCGCCAGCGTCGTCATGCGCTTCCAGAACGTGATGGGCATCCCTGACGACAAGATCAACGTGAACGGTGGCGCGATTGCCATGGGTCACCCGCTGGGGGCGACCGGGGCGATGATCCTGGGCACCGTGCTCGATGAGCTGGAGCGGCGCGACAAGGAAACCGGGCTGATCACGCTTTGCGCCGCCAACGGTCTTGGCACCGCTGCGATCATCGAGCGCGTCTGACGCGCACCAAACGTCTTTTGAAGCGGATATCCCATGCAGAACCTCAAACTCGAAACCAACGCTGACGGCTTTGCCATCCTGACCCTGGATGCCGCCGGGCAGTCCATGAACGTCGTGAACGACGCCTTCCTGGCCGACATGGAAGCTGTCACCGCGCAGATCGCCGCGGACGACAGCATCAAGGGCGTGATCCTGACGTCGGGCAAGCCCGCCTTCATGGCTGGCGCCGACCTGACCCAACTGGTGCAGGGCTTCGGCAAGCTGACGCCGAAGGAAGCCTTCGGGTTTTCGCAGCGCGCCACGGCGATGCACCGCGGCATCGAAAAATCGGGCAAGCCGTGGGTCGCGGCGATCAACGGGCTGGCGCTGGGCGGCGGTTTCGAACTGGCGCTGGCGTGCCATCACCGCGTGCTGGTGGACAACCCCAAGGCGCTGGTCGGCCTGCCGGAAGTCAACGTCGGGCTGCTGCCGGGTTCGGGCGGCACGGTGCGCCTGGGCATTCTGATCGGGTTCAAGAAGGCGCTGGACCTGCTGCTGTCGGGCCGTTCGGTCGGCCCGGCCGAGGCGCTCAAGCTGGGCATCGTCGATGAAGTCGTTCCCGCCGAAAAGCTGATCGAGGCTTCGCGTGCGTGGCTTGCCACCGGGCCGGACCCGGTGCGTCCGTGGGACGTGAAGGGCTGGGTGCCGCCGCAGAAGAAGGGCCTGACCGTGCCCGAAGATTCGGCGGCCTACATGATGATGGCCGGGGCCATCGCGCAGAAGGGCTATAACACGCCCGCCCCGCAGGCGATCCTGTCGTGCGTGTTCGAAGGGCTGCAACTGCCGTTCGACAAGGCGCTGGCGGTGGAAAGCAAGTACTTTGCCAAGCTGCTGACCGATCCGGTCGCGCGCAACATCATCCGCACCACGTTCATTTCCAAGCTGGCCGCCGAAAAGGGCGCCCGCCGCCCCGCCGGGGTGCCCAAGTCGGAAGTGAAGAAGCTGGGCGTGCTGGGCGCGGGCATGATGGGGGCAGGGATCGCCTTTGTTTCGGCCAGTGCCGGGATCGAGGTCGTGCTGCTCGACCGCGATGTGCCGACCGCCGAAAAGGGCAAGGCCTATACCGCCAAGGTCCAGGGCAAGCTGATCGAAAAGGGCAAGCTCAGCCAGGACAAGGCCGACGCGGTGCTCGCGCGGATCACCCCGACCGACGATTATGCGCTGCTCGAAGGCTGCGACATGATCGTCGAGGCGGTGTTCGAGGACATGGGCATCAAGGCCGAAACCACGCGCAAGGCCGAAGCGGTGATCCCCGCCAGCGCGGTCTATGCGTCGAACACCTCGTCGCTGCCGATTTCGGAGCTGGCCAAGGCTTCGCAGCGTCCCGACCAGTTCATCGGCATCCACTTCTTCTCGCCCGTCGATCGCATGGGTCTGGTCGAAGTGATCGTGGGCAAGCAGACCTCTAAGGAAACGCTGGCCAAGGCGCTCGATTTCATCGCGCAACTGCGCAAGACGCCGATCGTGGTCAACGATTCGCGCGGTTTCTACACCAGCCGCGTGTTCCGCATGTTCATCTTCGAAGGCGTGGCGATGCTCGAAGACGGTGTCGAACCGGCGCGGATCGAAAACGCGGCCAAGGCCGCCGGTTTCCCGATCGGGCCACTGGCGCTGCTCGATGAAGTGACCATGGAGCTGCCGGTCAAGATCATCGACGAAGCGGCCCGCGATGCGGCGATGACGGTCAACAAGTACACGATCGAACGCGGCATGCCGGTGCTGCAGCGGATGATCGCGCTGGGCCGCGGCAGCCGCAAGGCAGGCGGTGGCTTCTACGAATACCCTGCAACGGGCGGCAAGCACCTGTGGCCGGGCCTGGCGCAGGAGTTCCCGCCAGCGGCCGAACAGCCCGATCTTGAAGAACTGAAGAAGCGGTTCCTCTATTCGCAGGCGAACGAAACCGCGCAGACGCTGGAAGAAGGCGTTCTGGAAACGCCCGAAGACGCCGATCTGGGCGCGATCTATGGCTGGGGCTTCCCGGCGTGGACCGGCGGCACGCTGAGCTACATCGACACGGTCGGCATCGCCACCTTCGTGGCTGAAGCGGATCGTCTCGCCCAGCTCTATGGCTCGCGCTTTGCCCCTTCGGCATGGTTGCGCGCCAAGGCGGAAAAGGGTGAAGGCTTCTATCCGGCGGCCACTGCGGCCGCGGCCCCCGCTGCCAAGGAGCTTGCATAACCATGAAGCGCGTCATCTTCGAACCGGAGCACGAACAGTTCCGCGACAGCGTTGCCCGGTTCATGCAGGCAGAAGTCGCGCCTTACGCCGAAAAGTGGCGCGAGGAAGGCATGGTCCCGCGCGAGCTCTACCTGAAGGCGGGCGCGCAGGGCCTGCTGTGCACATGGGCCGATGAAAAGTACGGCGGGGCGGGGATCGACGATTTCCGCTTCGAACAGATCATCATCGAAGAGAATATGCGCCACGGCGACATCGGCTTCTACATCAACCTGCACAACGATCTCGTCGCGCCCTATTTCGACAAGCTGGGGACCGACGAACAGAAGGATCGCTGGATGCCCGGCATCGTGTCGGGCGAAAAGATCCTGGCCGTGGCGATGACCGAGCCTTCGACCGGTTCGGACCTTGCGGGCATGAAGACCCGCGCCGAAGACAAGGGCGATCACTGGCTGCTGAACGGCGCCAAGACCTATATCTCGAACGGCATCCTTTCCGATCTGGTCGTGGTGGCCGCGCGCACCGATCCGACCAGCCGCCACGGGCTTAGCCTGCTGGTGGTCGAACGCGGGATGGAAGGCTTTGAACGCGGCCGCAAGCTGGCCAAGATGGGCCTGCACGCGCAGGATACCGCCGAGCTGTTCTTCAACGACGTGAAGGTGCCCAAGGAAAACATGCTGGGCGATCCCGGCCAGGGCTTCCGCTATCTGGCGCGTTTCCTGGCGCAGGAACGTCTGGTCGCGGCCATCGGCTTCATGGCCACCGCACAGACCGCGTTCGACATCACGCTCGATTACGTGAAAGAACGCAAGGCATTCGGCAAGCCGATCGGCGCGTTCCAGAACACCCGGTTCAAGATGGCTTCGATGCGCACCGAACTGGACGCGGCGCAGACCTATGTCGATCAGCTCGTGCTGTTGCTCAACGCGGGCGAACTGTCGGCCGAGGACGCATCGGGCGCAAAGCTGCTTGCCTCCGAACTGGAGGGCCGGGTGATGGACGAATGCGTGCAGTTGCATGGCGGCGCCGGGTACATGGAAGAATACCGGATCAGCCGCATGTACACCGATGCGCGCATCAGCCGCATCTTTGCCGGTACGTCGGAAATCATGCGCGAAATCATCGGGCGCGGGCTGGGGCTGGACGAGCGCAAGCTTTCCTGAAGCCATGACCACGCGCCACCTGGTCGATCCCGAACTGCTGGCGCTGGTCGATGCCATGCCGCCGATGGTGCTTTCGGACGAAAGCCTGCCGGTGATCCGCGCCGCCTTGCCCGCCATGGTCAAGGCGGTGCCGCTGCCAGACCTTCCGGTGGCCATCAGCGATGTGCAGGTTCCGGCTGACGGCGGCACGCGTACCGTGCGCTGCATGATGCTTCGCCCCGCCGCGCTGGCCGCAAATGCCCCCGCGATCCTGCACATGCACGGCGGCGGCAATGTTATCGGCATGCCCGAAATGAACAGCGGCCAGCTTATGCAGTGGGCCGATGCATTGGGCTGCCTGATCCTTTCGGTCGATTACCGCCTGGCCCCGGAAACCCGGTTCCCCGGTGCGATCGAGGATTGCTACGCAGCACTGGGCTGGCTCCATGCACAGGCCGGTGCGCTGGGCATCGACCGCGCCCGGATCGCAGTGAGCGGGGAAAGCGCGGGCGGCGCACTGGCCGCGGGGCTGGCGCTGCTGGCGCGCGACCGTGGCGAATATGCGATCTGCTTCCAGCATCTCGAACAGCCCCGGCTGGATGACCGCACCAGCACGGAAGCAGCGCCCAACCCGTTTACCGGCGAGTTCGTGTGGACGCGGGAAAGCAGTCGCTATTGCTGGATCGCCCAATTGGGCAAGGAGCCGGGCGGTGCCGAAACATCGCCTTATGCCGCGCCTGCACGGGCCGGCGATCTTGCCGGGCTGCCGCGCACGTTCATCAGTGTCGGCGCGCTCGACTTGTTCGTGGACGAATGTCTCGACCACGCGGGCCGCCTGATCCGCGCTGGCGTGCCGACCGAACTGCATGTCTATCCGGGCTGCATGCACGGCTTTGGCATGGCGCGCGAAAGCGGCCCGGCGCGGCGCGCGCAGGCAGATAATCTTGCTGCATTGCGCATGGCCTTTGCCCTGCCCGTCGTGCCATAAAGGCGCGGCCGCAACACGCGCACAACCGCGGCATTGCGACTGTGGAGAGGAATTGCATGAACACCCGGCACCTTGTCGATCCGGCCTTGTTGCCCGCGCTCGATGCGTTTCCCGCGCTCGCCGCAACGCACGAAACGCTGCCTGCCGTGCGCGCGGCAATGGACGGGATCACCCGCGCGCTTGCCGCAGCGCCCGTGCCGGTCGCGCCGCAGGAAGTCCGCATCCCCGCACCCGAAAGGCACGAAGTGCGCGCGCTGCTGCTGCGCCCGGCCGATCATGCCGGGCCGCTGCCTGCGGTGCTGCACATCCACGGCGGCGCCTACATCATCGGCACCCCGGAAATGAGCGTGCCCGAACTGTCCGAAACCGCCCGCCAGCTTGGCGTGGCGATCCTCAGCGTGGACTACCGGCTCGCGCCGGAGCACCCCTTTCCCGCCGGGATCGAGGATTGCTACACCGCGCTGGGCTGGCTGCACGCCAATGCGGCGGCGCTGGGGGTGGACCCGGCGCGGATCGCGGTGATGGGTGAAAGCGCGGGCGGCGGGCTGGCCGCGGCGCTGGCGCTGCTGGCGCGCGATCGCGGCGACTACCCGCTGGCGTTCCAGTTGCTCGATGCGCCGATGATGGACGATCGCACCTGCATCCGGCCGCGCAACCCGGTGACCGGCGAGTTCATTTTCGGCCCGGATGACAACCGCTTTGGCTGGAGCTGCCTGCTGGGCGGCGAACCGGGGCAGGGCGATGTTTCACCCTATGCCGCCGCTGCGCGCGCCACGCGGCTTGAAGGCTTGCCGCCTGCGCTGATCGCGGTCGGCGCGCTTGATCTGTTTCTGGATGAAAACGTGGATTATGCGATGCGCCTGATTGCGGCCGGGGTGGCGGTGGAACTGCATGTCTATCCGGGCTGCCCGCATGGTTACGTGATTGCCGCCGACGCGCCGGTTTCGCAGCGGGCGCTGCGCGACAAGCGCGAGGCGCTGCGCCGGGCGCTGGTGCGCTGATGCCGGTGCTCGATACAGAGCGCCTGCTGCGCTACGCGGTGCCCGATGCGCACGATCTCTACGATCCGCGCGATACCATCCTGTATGCGCTGGGCACGGGCGCGGGGCTGGCCGATCATGTCGATGAACTGCACATGGTGTTTGAGCGCAACCTCAAGGCACTGCCGTCGATGGCGTTTGTGCTGGGCACGCCGGGTTTCTGGCTGATGGACCCGGCCACCGGGCTGGACTGGCCGCGCGTTCTGCACGGCGAACAGTCGCTGGTGCTGCACCGTCCGCTCGATGTCGACGAGGAACTGGTCGGATCGACCCGCATCGGTGAAATTGCCGACAAGGGACCGGGCAAGCCTGCCTTGTTCCGTGCCTATCGCACCTTGAAGGACATGGGCGGCAACGTGGTTGCCGAACTGTCGGAACTTTGGGTGGTGCGCGATGCCGGTGGGTTCGGCGGCGCGCGTACGCTGCCCGGCCCGCCGCCAGTGGCGATGCCGCAAACGCCGCCGCAGTTCGCGCTCGATCTGCCGACCAGCCGCCAGCAGGCGCTGGTCTATCGCCTGTCGGGGGATCGCAATCCGCTCCATGTCGTGCCGGAAACGGCGCGCTCGGCCGGGTTCGATCAGCCAATCCTGCACGGCCTGTCCACGCTGGGGCTGGTCACGCGGGCGCTGGTGCATATCCACTGCGGCAGCAACCCCTCACGCCTTTCGTCGATTTCGGCGCGCTTTACCGCCCCGGTCATCCCCGGTGAAACGGTGCAGACCCAGACGTGGCAGGATGGCGATGCGATCATGTTCCGCGCCATCGTGCCCGAACGCGGCGTGGTGGTGATCGACGGCGGGCGGGCCAGCGTGGACAGCTTTGCCGGACCGAACGCGGGCTGATCCGGAGCCGTGCGGGGCTACCCTGCCCGTTGGCAGGTTATGGAATGCGCACAACGCCATCAGATGCCGTAAAAGGTGCCGCAGGTGTGCCGGTGCCGCGTCTCGCCGTGATCGGCCATGCGGACCACGAAGCAAAGGGGAGTTTGCAAGCGATGGCCGATAGCCCGAACGGGACAGCCGAGACGCGTTACGGCATCTGCAAGGTGTGCTGGGCCGGTTGCCCGGTTGAAGTGACCGTAGAAGACGGCCGCGCGACCAAGGTCGTGGGTGACCGCCAGTCCCCGATCTATGGCGGCTATACCTGCCCCAAGGGCCGCGCCATGCCCGAAGCGCATTATTCCCCGACGCGCGTGCTGCACCCGCGCAAGCGCATGCCCGATGGCAGCTATGTCGAAATCCCGATGGCGCAGGCGATCGAGGAGATTGCCCAGCGGCTCGAAGCGATCATGGAAGCGCATGGTCCTGAAGCGATCGCGGTCTACCCCGGCAATGGCAACCTGACCAACCCGATCAATCCGGTGATCGGGGCGATGTTCATCATGGCGATGGGCACGTATCCCGACCGGTTCTTTTCGGTCCAGACCATCGACCAGGCGGGCAAGGTCATCGCCCAGGCGCTGCATGGCCGGTGGATGGCCGGGCCGCAGCCTTTTTCCACGGCCAAGACGTGGATCATGGTCGGCACCAACCCGGTCATTTCCAAGCAGGGGGTCATGGTCAATCCGGGCCAGACGCTCAAGCAGGCGGTCAAGGGCGGGATGAAGCTGATCGTGATCGATCCGCGGGCTACAGAATCCACCGCGCACGCCTTCCTGCACATCGCCCCGCAGCCGGGGCAGGACGCCAGCATCCTCGCCGGGATCCTGCGCGTGATCCTGACCGAAAAGCTCTACGATGCGCAGTTCGTGGCGGACAACGCCATCGGCATCGAAACGCTCATGGCCGCGGTTGAACCGTTCACGCCCGAACATGTTGCCTCCGTTGCCGGGATTGCCGCCGAAGACGTGGTGCTGGCGGCCCGGACCTTTGCCGAAGCGGAAAGCGGGTGCGTGGTGACGGCTACCGGCGCGCATTTCCCGCTGCACGGTACACTGTGCGAATACCTTGCGCTCAGCCTGAACACGGTCTGCGGCCGCTGGGTGCGGGCGGGGGACCCCCATGCCCAACCGCACGTTCTTTTGCCCGACGTGCCGATCCATGCCCAGCCCTATGCGCCCTACCAGCCGTGGGATCATTCGCGGCCCAGCCGGATCAACGCCTTGCCGCAGACCGTGGTCGGCGCGCCCACCGGCACGCTGCCCGACGAAATCCTCACCCCCGGCCCCGGCCAGGTGCGCGCGCTGATCTGTTCGGGCAGCAACCCGGCGGTTTCCCTGCCCGATCAGAACCGCGCCGGGCGCGCGCTGTCCTCGCTCGACCTGCTCGTGGCGATCGACGTGGAAATGTCGAACACGGCGCGCATGGCCGATTACGTGATCCCCGATCGCATGGCGCTGGAAACCCCGGCCTGTTCGCAGTTTTCGGAATCGATGAAGTATTACGGAATCTGGACCGGCGGCTATGAAATGCCCTACGCGCAGTACGCTGCGCCGGTAGTGGCTCCGCCCGCAGGGTCGGACACCATCGAAAGCTGGGAGTTCTTCTACGAACTGGCCCGGCGGCTGGGCAAGCAGATCGTCTATTACGGCAATGCCGCCGGAACCGGTCAGCACTGGGACAAGCCGCCCGTGCCCTTCACGCTGCCGCTCGACCGTCGCCCGACGACGGAGGAAATGTTCGAGGCGATGTGCGCCGGGTCGCGGGTGCCGCTTGAAGAGGTCAAGCAGCACATCCACGGCAAGGTCTATGATGAACTGGACATCATCGTGCTGCCGCGCGCGGCCGATTGCGACGCAATGCTGCAACTGGGCGACCCGACGATGATGGCCGAACTGGCCGCGGTGTTCGAACGGCGGGGCGATACCGCAAACCCCAGCGCCGATTTCCCGCTGATGCTGATCCCGCGCCGGGCAAACGACATGATGAACTCGATCGGGCGGACCAATCCCAAGCTGGCGGCGCGGCGCACGCACAATCCGGCCTATCTCAACCCCGCCGATCTCGAACGCTTCGGGCTGGCATCGGGCGATGTCATTTCCATCCGCTCCGAACATGGCGAGATCAAGGGCGTGGCCGAGGCCGAGCCGCGGCTGCGGCCCGGTACGCTGTCGATGTCCCACTGCTTCGGGACCAACCCGGACGAGGCGGACGATCCGCTGGGGCAGGGCGGCTGCACCTCGCGCCTGATGGACGCGAATGCCGCGTTCGATCCGGTGTTCGGCCAGCCGCGCATGGGGGCAATCCCGGTGCGGGTCGAAGCTGTCGCCGTCGCCGCTGCCTGACCGGACCCCGACTCACGATAGGTTGCTGCGGCGCAGCAATCGGCGGAACAGCGTTCGCCCCGGAATTGTGCGGGTGCGGGCGCTGTACCAATCTGGCGCAAAGCCCCTTTCCTTTTTGCGTATACCTATCGCGCGATAGGAAAAGACCGTTGCGTTACGCTCCGGTTTGGTCAATGAAGGCACCCGAAGTCGGCCAGCAGAGTCGGTTTGACAGGAGAGTGCAGCATCATGGGCCTGGTCCCCACGACAATCATCCCGCCGCGCGCAACCCCGCTGATCGTGCCGCGCAAGGCGTTCCTGAACATGGTCGAGCCGATTTCGCGCGCGCGCCTGGCGACATTCTGCGCGCCCGCCGGCAGCGGCAAGACCACGGCGGCGCTCTACTGCCACAACTACATGAAGGAACAGGGCCGCCCGGCGCTGTGGCTTTCGGTGCGGGCCGGTATCCGCGATTTCCCTTCGTTCTTCGGCGCGCTCAAGGCGGCCGGGCTGGCCGTGGGGATGGAGTGGGACCATCTCGACCGCGAGGGTGCGGAGGAAGACTGGCTGGCCGCGCTGGCTCAGGTCCATGAAAAGCCGCCGGTGCTGGTCATCGATGATGCCCACCTGCTGCCGGTGCCGGTGCTCAATTTCGTCAGCCAGGCGATGTCCAGCGCCCGCGATGCGATGACCGTCATTCTCGTTTCGCGCGGGGCCTTGCCGATCCCGGTGGCGCGGGCGCGTTCGCTGGGCTTTCTGGTCGAAGTCGGCGCAGCGGAACTGGCGTTCGACGATGAGGAAGCGCGCGAGCTTATCACCCGCGTGGCCGGCGTCCCGGTCGATGCCGAAATCATGCAGCAGATCATCCGCGATGCCCATGGCTGGGCGTCGGGCCTGGTTATCGGTGGCGAATTGTACCGCCGGGAATCCGCGCGCGGCATGACGTGGAAGCCGCTGTCCGACAACCTGCGCCGCGAGTTTACCGGCTACTTCTCGGAAGAAGTGCTTGAACTGCAGACGCCGGAAATGCGCGATTTCCTGATCAATATCTGCATCCTCGACGAACTCACCGGGCCTTCGTGCGCGGCGGTGACGGGCGATGACAACGCCCGCGCCACGCTGGACGATGCCTATCGCGCCGGGCTGTTCATCGACGCGATCGACGAAGAGCGCAGCCGTTATGCCTTTCACCCGCTGTTCCGCGCCATGGCGCTGGGCCGCCTGCACGAACGCGCCTTTGCCCGCGCTGCGGAACTCCACCGCCGGGCCAGCCGCTTCTTTGCCGAACAGGGCGAATTGCTCAAGGCGCTGGAACATGCCTCGGCCAGCGGCGATCAGGAGTTTCTGGCCGATCAGCTCGATCTCATGGCCAACGACCTGACCACCGCCGGGCACCTCAACCGGCTTGACCAGATCGCCTCCCAGCTACCCTGGGCAATCAGTTCCACGCGGCCCATGCTCGTGCTGGCCATGGCCTGGCGGCGTATCCGGCGCCTGTCCTTTGCCGCCGCCGCGCGGCTGATCGACACGGCCATCGCGCTGCGCGACAAGCTGGTGGCCGAAGGCAGGCTGGATGCCCATGCTGCGGCAAAGCTCGATTTCCATATCCGGCATCGCCAGATCATGCTGGCCGCCGCGCAGGATGATCTGGGGCAGGTCGAACGCGATGCCGAACAGCTCATTGCCGAAATCGGCGATGACGAAGCCTATCTGAGCTGCACGCTGCTGGCGCAGGTGATCGCTGCGCGGCGCGAGTTCTACCATTTTCACGATACGCTCAAGCTTGAAGCCGAAGTGCGCCGCGCGCTCGACCGGCCGGGGTCCGAGTTCGCTTCGATCGCGCTCAAGTGCTCGATCGTGCCCACGCTGTTCGTGCAGGGCAAATCCGCTATTGCCCGCCGCTTCAGCGAAGAGGCGCTCGAAGCGGCCGGCGCGCGCGATGCGGAAATACCTGGCCTCGCCGCGCTGCCGGCGCTGCCCTATGCGGAAATGCTCTACGAAATCGGCGAAGTGGACCGGGCGGGCGATCTCGTCGAACGCTACCTGCCAGGCATCCGCCAGTGGGGGCTGGTCGATCAGTTCGCATCCGGGTTTCTGGTGCGCGCGCGGCTGGCTTTTGCGCGGGGCGACAGCGTTGGCGCACTGGCCGGGCTGGATGAAGCGCATCTGGTCGCCATCGAATGCGGGCTGGACCGGTTGCGCGCCCATGTCGTGGCCGAACAGGTCCGCATTCTGGTCAAGTCGGGCCAGATCGACGAGGCCGAAGCCGCCTTGCGCGCGGTCGGGCAGAATCTGGACGATGAACCGGTGCCCACGCTCAACCCTTCACGGCGGCGCGAATGTCTGGCCATCGCGTGGATCCGCATCGAGATGCAGCGCCACCGTCTGGTCCGCGCCGCCAAGGTGGCGACGCGCTGGCTGGAGTTCGTGCGCCGCAGCGGCGCGGCGCGTTCGGCGGTGGAGTTCGAGCTGCTGCTGGCGGAAATCTTCGTGTTGCAGGGCAATCGCTCCAAGGCCCGCCGTGCGGTGCGCTCGGCGGTAGAACTGGCCGAACCGGCGGGCTGGGTGCGCGTGTTCCTCGACGAAGGCGAGATCATCACCGCCCTGCTGAGCGAAGCCTATGCCAATGGCCCCGCGCTCGATACGCGGGCCGACCGGTTTGCCGCCATGCTGGTTTCGCTGGTCGACAATGGCCCGGCAATCGAATCCGAAGATGGCGAGGGCGCGATAGGATTGACCGGGCGGCTCGCCAGCCGCGAGGTGGATATCCTCATCATGGTCAGCGGCGGCTTGCGCAACCGCGAGATTGGCGAACGGCTGGGCCTGACCGAAGGCACGGTCAAATGGTACATGCAGCAGATCTACGACAAGCTGGGCGTGCGGCGGCGTCCGCAAGCGGTCCTGCGCGCGCGCCAGTTCGGCATCCTGACGTGAGATAGGCGCACAAGCCCGGCGAACAGCGTTTGACGCCCCGGTCCGGCGAAGGGCATTGCGCCTTTTGCATTTAAACGAGGAAGACATGGCAAAAGGCAAGGTCATCATCAGTTGCGCCGTCACCGGCGCGATCCACACCCCTTCGATGTCGGAATACCTGCCCGTCACCGCCGAGGAAATCGCGGAATCGGCCATCGGTGCGGCAGAGGCGGGCGCGGCGATCATCCACCTGCACGCGCGCAACCCGGTTGACGGGCGGCCCGACCAGAACCCCGACCTGTTCGAACCCTTCCTCAAGGTCATCAAGCAGCGTTCCGACGCCGTGCTCAACCTGACCACCGGCGGGCATCCGTCGATGGCGGTGGACGAGCGCATCCGCCCGGCCACGCGTTTCGCCCCCGAAGTCGCATCGCTCAACATGGGCACGATGGGCTTTGGCCTGTTCCCGATGCTCGACCGCTTCAAGACCTTCAAGCACGATTGGGAAGCCCCGGCGCTCGAAGCCTCGCGCGATCTGGTGTTCAAGAATACCTTTGCCGATATCGAACGCCTGCTCGGCATCCTGACGCCGCTGGGCACCCGGTTCGAGTTCGAATGCTATGACACCAGCCACCTCTACAACCTCAAGCACTTCCTTGACCGCGGGCTGGTCAAGGCGCCGCTGTTCATCCAGACCTGCTTCGGCATCCTGGGCGGCATCGGCAGCCACCCGGACGATGTGATGCACATGAAGCGCACGGCCGACCGGCTGTTCGGCGACCAGTACGAATGGTCGGTACTGGGCGCGGGCGCGCGGCAGATGAGCATTGTCGCCATGGCAGCGTCGATGGGTGGCAACGTGCGCGTCGGGCTGGAAGATTCGCTGTGGGCGGGTAAGGGCCGGCTGGCCAGGACCAACGCCGAACAGGTCACGCTGGCGCGCCAGATCGTTGAAGGCATGGGGCTGGAAATCGCCACTCCCGATGAAGCGCGCGAGATCCTCGATCTCAAGGGCGCGGACCGGACCAATATCTGATGGCGGCTGCTACCGGGCCGCTTGCCGGCATCCGCATTGTCGAGATCGACGCCATCGGCCCGGTGCCGCTTGCAGCGATGCTGCTGGCGGACATGGGCGCTGAAATCGTCCGCGTTGCCCGTCCGCCCAGTGCGGGCGCGGGGGCGTGGGACGATGTGGGCGGCGATATTCTGCACCGCAGCCGTGCCGTCACTTATCTGAACCTGAAGGACGATACCGACCGCGAACGGTTGCTGACCCTGATCGAACGGGCCGATGCCCTGATCGAAGGCTATCGCCCCGGCGTGATGGAACGGCTTGGGCTGGGGCCGGACGCATGCCTTGCGCGCAACCCTGCGCTGGTCTTCGGCCGGATGACCGGGTGGGGCCAGACCGGGCCGCTGGCGCTGACGGCCGGGCATGACATCAACTACCTGTCGATCACCGGCGCGCTGCACGCGATGGGCGATGGCACCACGCCGCCGCCGGTGCCGCTCAACCTCGTGGGCGACTACGGCGGCGGGGCGATGTTCCTGATCGCCGGGCTGCTTGCCGCGATCCTTTCGGCGCGGGCCACCGGCAAGGGGCAGGTGGTCGATGCCTGCATTTCCGACGGCGTACCTTCGCTGATGAGCCTGTTCTACGCGTGGGAGCCGAAGGGCCTCTGGGCCGACGCGCCGGCTTCGAACCTGCTGGATGGCGGTGCGCCGTTCTACCGCTGCTATCGCTGCGCCGATGGCCGCGATGTGGCGGTAGGGTGCCTTGAGCCGCAGTTCTTTGCCCAGATGCTCAAGGGGCTGGGGCTGGAAGACCGTGGCTATCGCCAGAACGACCGGGCCGACTGGCCGCGCATGCAAGCCGATTTCAGCGCCACGTTCGCCACCCGTTCGCGCGATGAATGGGCCGAAGTGTTTGCGGGCACCGATGCTTGCGTCACCCCGGTCCTGTCGATGGCCGAAGCGCCTGCGCACCCGCACAACACGGCACGCGGCACGTTCGTGGCACGCGGCGGGATCAATCAGCCAGCGCCAGCGCCGCGCCTTTCCGGCACGCCTGCCGCAATCGCCGATGCCGAAACGCTGGACATTGACGCGGCGATCGAACGCTGGGGCCAGCGCGCCTGACGGGAAAAGGGCGCAACGGCAGGCCACCGCATTGCGCGGCCTGCCATTGCGTGCCTCGTCAGCCTTGCGTCACCATGGTTTCGCGGAAGCGGGCCAGCAGCGTGGCATCGACATCGGCAGCGGCGAAATACCCTTCTAGCGACCCGTGTTCGGAGGTCAGCACATCGAACGCGGTGTTGAGGAAATCGACATCGACGCCGATCATCGCGTCGATCAGTTCCTTGCTCGGCACGAACCCGAAGGTTTCATGGAACTGTTCTTCGATCCCGCCCCGCAGGCGCAGGTTGCGGGCGAACACGTCCGACCGTTCGTAATCGGCGATAACGATATCTTCGGGCACGCCGACCGCGCGAAGCAGCAGTGCGATCATCACCCCGGTGCGGTCCTTGCCAGCCGTGCAGTGCACCAGCGCGGGCACTTCCCCGGCGATGATCGAATCGACGAAATGGCGCAAGTGCGGGCGCAGCGCGGCGGGGATCGACGCATAATTGCCGACCAGTGCGGCGCGCACGGTGGCGGCCGACTGGTCATGCCGCAAGGCTTCCCAGCCGTTGTTGGTCTTGACCCGCAGATCGGCGGTCACATCGAGGTTGAGCAGCCGCGCGGCCTCGGCCCAGTCGTTGGGATCCTTGTCGCGTTCGCCTTCCGAACGCAGATCGCATACCAGCCGGATGTTCAGCGCGGCCAGTTCCTTGCGGTGAACAGGGGCGAAGCTGGCAGGGCCTTCGGAGCGATAGATCAGGCCGGGGCGCACGATGCGCCCGTCGTGGGTCGGCAAGCCGCCAATATCGCGGAAGTTGAGCTTGGACAGGGCTTCGGTCATCGGGGCATCCAGCAGTGGAACGGGGAAGGTTGCGCGCCCGACCAAGCCCGGTCGCGGCGGTGCGCTCACCTGTCCTAGGGTGGGTAACGCCCAACCGTGGCAGGGATACGACAACATCGGCGGCCCCGCAGGGCCAGCACGCGGAGGGGATCAGTATGACCAGGCAGATCGGCGCAACCCTGACAGATGGCCTGATGCTGCCCGAAGGGCCGGTCGTGCTGCCCGACGGCAGCCTGCTGGTCGTCGAAGTGCTTGGCGGGCGGCTTACCCGCATTGCGCCCGATGGTGCCAGAACCACCGTTGCCGAGCTGGGCGGCGGGCCGAACGGTGCGGCCATCGGCCCGGATGACCGGTGCTACGTGTGCAACAACGGCGGGTTCGAGCATATGGTCCTGCCCGGTGGCGGTCTGCTGCCGCTCGAAGCGCCGCTCGATACGCCGCCCGGTTCGATTCAGGTGGTCGATCTGGAAACCGGGGCGTTCGAAACGCTGTACAGCCACAGCGATGCCACCCCGTTCTGGGGACCGAACGATATCGTCTTCGACGATGCGGGCGGATTCTGGTTCACCGATTTCGGGCGGGATCGCGGCCGCACCCGGATGCGGGGCGCTCTTTACTACGCCAAGGCCGATGGCTCGGCGATCCGCGAGGTTGTCGGTCCGCTCGATGGGCCGAACGGGGTGGGTCTCTCGCCCGATGGCAAGACGCTTTATGTTGCGCTGACCTTCGAAGGCCACCTTATCAGCTTCCACCTTTCGGCGCCGGGCGTGATCGACACGGCGGCATCGCACATGCCCAACGGCAGCACCATTGTCGGGCGCGCCGGGCCGGGCATGTATCTCGACAGTCTTGCCGTGGACAGCGCGGGCCGCATCTGCTGCGCATCGCCGGGGCAGGGCGCGGTTCTGGTCTTCCCGCCGCAGGGCGGTGCACCTGAAGCGGTCCTGACCGGCGATTTCCTGACCACGAACGTGGCCTTTGGCGGTCCTGACCGCCGCACGGCCTATGTCACGCTGGGCAGCAGCGGGCGGGTGGTGACGATCGACTGGGATGTGCCGGGTCTGGAACTGGCCTTCGGCGGCTGATCCGCGTTTACGCGTCTGTCCGGGCGTCCGTCCGGCGCGCGTGTTTCCCTGGGAAAACGCGCCGGTCTATTGCCCGGCGGCGGCACGCCGGGGCAGGGCATAGGCGATGATTTCATCGCTTTCGCCCGACAGCATCGCGCCGTGGCCGCCCGCCGCGATCACCACGAACTGGCGCCCGCTCTTGTCCGACCAGTAGGTGGACGGCGATGCATTGCCCCCGGCGGGCAGGCGTGCGCGCCACAGTTCGCGCCCGGTCGCCACGTCATAGGCGCGAAAGGCGTGCTCCTGCGTGGCGCCGATGAACACCAGCCCGCTGGCCGTTGTCACCGAGCCGCCGATATTGGGCACGCCCATCGGGATCGGCAGGAACGTGGGCAGCGCCAGCGGCCCGCTATCGCGCGATGTGCCGAACAGGCGGCTCCACACCAGCTTGCCGGTGCGCAGGTCCACGGCGCTGATCTTTCCGTAGGGCGGCTGCTGGCACGGGATCGCCAGCGGCGAAAGGAACGGCGCGATGTGCGCGGCATAGGGCACGCCCTTTTGCGCCACCGGGCCGCCGACATCGGACATGTGCGATGCGGTCATCGGCTTGATACCGGCCTTGTCCGCTTCGGCGCGGGGGATCAGGCGGTTGTAGTTGGCCACCTGGTTGTTGTTCACGATCATCAACTGGCGCGCCGGATCGACCGATACGCTGCCCCAGTCGATCCCGCCGAGATAGCCGGGCCAGGTCAGCGTCGGCTTGCTGGTCGCCAGCGGTGTCATGTCGCCGGCAAAACGGGCCTGGCGGAAGCGCACGCGGCACATCGCCTGGTCGATCGGGGTCAGGCCCCACATGCCGCGTTCGGTCGGGCGCGGGCCGCCGAAGGCCGGAATCCCGACGGAATAGGGCTGGGTGGGGGAAACCCGTTCACCCGGCACGCCGTCGGTCGGCACCGGCTTTTCCTCAACCGGCAGGATCGGCTTGCCGGTCGCGCGGTCGAGGAAGAAGATCTGGCCGCGCTTGGTCGGCTGCAACAGCCCCTTCACGCCGCCGGGCAGGTCCACCAGCGTGGGCTGCGCGGGCACGTCATAGTCCCACAGATCGTGGTGCGTTGTCTGGAAGGTCCAGCGCACCGCGCCGGTTTCGGCATCGAGCGCCACCACCGCGCTCGAAAAGCGGTCATCGTTTACGGTGCGGTGGCCGCCGAAATAGTCGGGCGTGGCGTTGCCGGTCGGCACATAGACCAGACCCAGCGAATCGTCCGAGCTCATCGGCGCCCAACTGTTGGGCGTGCCACGGGTGAAGCTTTCGCCCTGCGGCGGCAGGCCATGGTAATCGGGCTTGCCCACGTCGAATGCCCACGCGAACTGCCCGGTCACGGCATCGAATGCGCGAATCACGCCCGAAGGTTCGCCGGTGTGCTGTCCATCGGTGACCCAGCCGCCCAGCACCAGCTTGCCGCGCGCCAGCGCAGGCGGCGAGGTGACGAAGTAATAGCCCTTTTCGACCGGGGTCATCCCTTCGAGCAGGCTGACCACGCCAGCGGTTCCGAACGTTTCGCAGGGGCGCCCGTCATCGGCGTCCACGGCCAGCAGGCGCGCGTCGATGGTGGCGGTGTAGATGCGCCGGGCGCAATGGCCCTGTGCATCGGGCACCGCGTAGTAGGTCACGCCGCGGCAGGCCAGACCATAGACGCCGCGGTTATCGGCGCGGGCGCGATGGCGCCACACCTGCGCGCCGGTTTCGGCGTCAAGCGCGATGACATCGTTGTAGCCGGTGCACAGATAGACCTTGTCGCCAACTTTGAGCGGGTTGACCTGAAAGGACGGGCGGCTGCCTGCCGGGGCCGGACCGGTGTGGTAGCTCCATACCCGTTCCAGATTGCCGACATTGGCGGGCGTGATCTGGGCCAGCGGCGAATGGCGCGAACCGCCACGGTCGTTGCCATAGGCGATCCAGTCCCCCTGCTGCGCCGAAGCGGGCGCCGGGCCATAGGCCGCGCTGGTCGCGTCCGGCGTGGCGTTGATCCAGAACAGCACGCCCACCGACGCAACGACCGCCAGCCCCAGACCGCGCCAGAGCACTGTGCCGCCGGGCAGCGGAGCCGTAATCCCGACATGGGCGCGCCAGCCGCGCGAGAGCATCCACAGGCCAAGGCAGAACGGCATCGCCAGGCGCGGGGCCAGCGCCCACCCGTCCAGCCCGACTTCCCACAGCGCCCAGATCAGGTTCGCCGCCAGAAACGCCCAGAACAGCCGGATCGAAACCGGCTTGCGGGCGAACCCCAGCGCGGCGGTCACGATCATCACGATTCCGCTGATCAGGTACCAGGGTGACCCGCCCAGCGTGGCAAGCTGCGTGCCCAGTGCCGCCAGCGCCAGCCCGCTGGCCAGCATGATGACAAGGAAAGTGATGTTCAGGAAACGCTGCATTGGATGTCTGGCCCGCTGATGGTCGGAAAGGCGCGGTTGCGCCGGAATGCGGCCCGTGGAACGCGATGTGCCGCTGCACTGTCAAGCAGGATGGTTTTGCATACCATGCTGCACAGGCGCTTCAGCCCATCTGGCTTTTCAGCCATTCGGGCACGCCGATGAGATAGCTCTTTTCCTCGTACAGGCGGGCGATGCGCCAGCCGTCGGGGGTGCGCACCAGATCGTGGATGTACCACAGGCCGCAGATCATCGTATCGGTTTCGGTGCCGTTGGTAACCGTCATCGGGTTGTAGCACACCGTCTTGGTCTTCGCGCTCTGGCCGTCGGCGGCGAATTCGTACCGCGTGGTGGATACCACATGCTGCGCAGCAAGAACCTGCTTGAAGCTGTTGGTCAGGAACGCCTTGGTTTCGGCCAGGGTGCCCTTGAACAGCGCCATCTCGGAATAATCGATGAAGGCATCGGCGGTGAAGTAATCGTCGAGCTTGTCGAAATCGCGCGAATCCACCGCATAGCAATAGCCAACCAGCAGATCCTGGATCTCGAAGCGGTCCGACATTTCCTGTACGCTGATCGCCATGGCGCTCTCCCTTTCGCCCGTCTTGTAATTTTTGCAGCTTCGCATGGCCGCAGACGTGCAACCGCCTCTCCAATGGTAGGTTGAAGCGTGCGGCGCGCTCGTCAAAGAGAGGGTCGCCCGCCGGGATGCTGTTCCGGCCACGCCCGAACACCCCCGCCGCGTGCGGATTATCTAGGAGACTGACATGGGCCTTGCCCCCTTTACCGAAGCCGATTTCGTCCTGTCGCAGGAAAAGCGCGACGAAATCACGGAAGGCCTCACCCCTCGCCAGAAGTTCATGGTCGAGCATTGGATGAACCTGCATGAAGTCATCAATCGTGGCGATTGGGACGGCATGGACGTGTTCTTCAACACCGACACCATGACCTATGACAACCCGAACCGCCCTGACCTTGGCACGTACTTCAACTGGAAGACCTCGCCGCAGGGCCTGTACAAGACCTTCCCGCCCAGCCTCTACCGCACGCTCAAGGCGTGGGGCCGTGGCGAAAACGAAATCTGCGTGCTCTGCCACCACCACGGCAAGCACACCGGCGGTCCCTACATGGGCGTCCAGCCGACCGGCAACGAACTGAACGTTGTGTGGTTCTCGTGGCTGCGCTTCCGTGGCGACAAGATCGACCACATCTACTCGATCTCCGACGTGCTCACGATGCTCAAGGATCTTGAAGTCATCGAAGTGCCGCAGCCGGTCGATCCCTACAAGTAAGCGCCAGCCGGCCACCGGGCCGCAGCGCAGGAAAAGGGCGCGTTCCGCAAGGAGCGCGCCCTTTTTGCTGTCCTTTTTCGCGCAGCATGATTGCTTCTGTCCGCGCCTGTCCGCCACCCGCATGCGCGCACCACCGGCCGTGGCGGCGCGCGCACCGGGCAAGGCGATTATTCGCCCAGCAGCAGCTTCCACGTGCCGAGGTCTTCGCCGGCGGCAAAGAAGCGTTCGTTCATCGGCAGGCCGTTCTGGCCCCAGTAGTCCATGTTCGCCACCCACGCCTGGATGCCGTACATCACCCAGCGCGGGATCTGTTCGGTCCAGATCGTTTCGAGATCGATCACGTTGGTCGCGCCTTCCTTGATCAGGCAATCGCGGTAGTGCGCGATCAGATCCTTGTGGTGGTGGCGCCGTTCCTCGATCGTCAGCGAACCGACGGTGAAGTAGGTCAGGTCGCGCCACGGACGGCCGCGACGGCCAAGCTGCCAGTCCAGCCACAGGCGTTCGCCCGACGGCAGGATATAGGTGTTGCCCTGGTGGCAATCGCCCAGGATGACGCAGTACGGCGCTTCGAATGCGCGCTCGAACTCGGTCAGCTTGTCGAACGCCCGCTCCACCCGGCGCGGATCGTCCAGATAGTGCTTCGGCGCGATTGCGCAGAAGTTCGGATCCTTGAGGTTTTCGTTGATCCAGTGCCACATGATGCGCACCTGATCGTGGTCGACCGGGACGTTCATCGAGGTTGGCAGCCAGGGCGCCGCTTCGGGGGTGATCAGCGGGCTGTCCCACAGACCGCCGTGCAGCTTGGCCAGATCGGCCAGCGCGCTGGCAATGCCGTCGATGCCGCAGTGCTGCGTGCTGTGGCCGAACTTGCCGCCGCGATCGACCAGGTCTTCGAGCACGACCACGCCCCGGCCCGAACCGTCATCGTCCCAGTCGGAGTAGTAGCACTTGGCGGTCTGGGCGGTGAGGTTGTCGGTAAGGAAATGATAGAAACGGGCTTCGAGCGCATGGATATCGACATCGTCGAACATGCCCGACCAGTTGGCCTTCACGCACAGGTTGCGCGGCAGGCCGGCGGCCTTTCCAGCCTCGTTCCAGTCGACCGCGACTCGCAGCTTGGTGGTGTGGCTGTCGAACAGTTGCACCACTTCCAGCTTTTCGGCGACCACACCGGGATACTTGTTGGCCATCAGCGAACCCAGCCATTGCGCGTCGGGCGTGAACCGGCCGGCAGGCAGCAATTCCGTGCGGCCAGGGTAGGGGCGGGGCACCATGTTCGGGTCCACCATGCGGGTTTGCGTTGCTGCTTCCTGTGTCATCCGATCAACTCCTCTCTGTACCGGACCGCAAACGGTCCGTTGTGTTTCATCGCCTGCAACCGCAACGGCTGTTGCGGCGCGACAGGTGGAGCGGCGCGTGCCGGGGAGAGTCCCGCGACAACCGCACGTCCGGCGCCGGGTTTTGCGGCGGCCTTGCCTGTTGCCGTCAGTTTCTGGCCGCAATGGCGCGATTGGACCCTGCCAACAGGAAGGTGTGATGCAATCGCCACTCTGTCCAATTCCACCCGACAGCCACAACGGCGGGCAAAGGCCACAACGGCACGAGAGGATGGAGCGAGCGATGTCGAACAGCAAGGAAGCAGCGGTAAGGAAGTTCCTGGCGCTTTTTCACACAGCAAAGCTCGATCTTGAAAAGATCCGCGCCGCCCTTGCGCCCGATGCGCGCTGGCAGGCGGTCGTGCCGCTGGCCAATGTCGTCTACGGCGCCGATGCCATCTGCGCCGAAGCGGAACGCCAGTACCGCATCTACAAGGATTGCGATTGCGAACTGCTCAACATCGCCAGTTCCGGCGACACGGTCTTTACCGAGCGGGTCGATCGCGTGCGGCTGATCGACGGCGGCAAGGAAATCATCACCAACGTCGCCGGGGTTTTCACCGTCGACGATCAGGACCGCATCGTGTTCTGGCGCGAATACTGGGACATGCTCGATATTGCGGGCCAGATCGGCATTTCGGGCGAAACGATGCGCGAACTTATGGACACCAGGGTTGACGTCTGAACGCAACCGGATTGCAGGAGAATTGCCGCGTGACCAGTAACGAAGAGGCCTGGCAGCAGGGTCTTGAAACCGTCGATGCCGTGTATGGCGAAGGCTATTCGGCGATGATGGAGCCGTTCAAGGACCACCGCTTCAACCGGGAAATCGTCACCAACCAGTTCCGCAACCTGTGGGCCGATCCGGCCTTCACCATCCGCGAAAAGCGGCTGATGGTGCTGGGGCTGACGACGCTGCTGGGCCGCGCCGACCTGATCGAAACGCAGATGACCGGCGGCTTGCTCAACGATGAGTTCACCGACGAGCAACTGGAGTTCATGCCCCATTTCCTGCTGTTCTATGCAGGTGCCGGGAACACCACCGCGCTGTTTCGCGGGATCGAGGCGGCGAAGGCCAACGTCAAGGCCAAGAAGGCTGCTGCGGCGGGCGGGGATCGTTGATCATGCCGGCGTCGGGGACCGGAGGAGTGGGATCAAGCATGCCAATCCGGCCCGAAAGCGACTGGTCGGACCTCAATGCGGACTTCGTGGCGGATTTTGAAATCCTCGCGCGGTTCGCCGCCCACGACCTGACCCTGGATGTCAGGACGTATGACTGGGTCCGTCCGACCGCCGGGCAACTGCTGCCCCGGCGCCACTATCTCGATATCTCGCTCAACGGGGCGATGCGGCGCAGCATCCTGCGTTCGGAACGCTGGGCCGAACCGCAATATTCGGGCAGCGTGCTGTACCTGCCGCCCAACGCCGTATACTGGGGCCAGCCCGCGCTCGAACGGCGCAAGCTGCTGTGCATGTCGTTTGGCGACACGTTCCTTGAAAATGTCTTCGAGGATGCCAACCCGTTGCATCGCGCCATCCCGCACGCCGATATCCAGAATACCGCACTGCGCCGTCATCTTCTGGCCATGGCGGGGGAACTGGCCGCGCCCGGCTTTGCCGCCGGGCCGTTGCTCGAAGCCATGGCGATCTCCGCGACGGTCGAGCTGGCGCGCTGGTCGCAACTGATCGACGACCCGTCAAACGGAACGGTCCTGCCGCACCAGGCGCGGCGGATCGAGGAATATATCCGCGAGAACCTGTCCAGCGCGCTGAGCATTTCGGACATCGGCCGCGCCTGCGGGATGAGCACGCGCAACGTGGCGCGGGTGTTCAAGCAGGCCACCGGGGTCAGCATCGGCGATTTCATCGCGCGCTGCCGGATCGATCTGGCCAAGGATCTGCTGGCATCGGACGAACTGCGGATAAAGGAAGTAAGCTGGCGCTGCGGTTTCCGCAGTTCGTCGGCCTTTTCCGCAGCATTCCGCGCCGCAACGGGGATGACCCCGCGCGATTACCGCATGCGGCCGGGCATGCTGCAATAACCCACCGGCGCGCGTTGGTGCGGCCGGGAAACCTTCACTATCGGGAACATGATGAAATGAGCAGATTGGCAGGCAAGGTAGCGATCGTTACCGGCGGCGGCGGCGGTATCGGTTCGGCGGTTGCGCGGCGGCTCGTGGCCGAAGGGGCGCGGGTTGCCGTGGCCGACATTTTCGAGGAATCGGCCCGCCGCGCGGCCGA
>OFDN01000143.1_pt1 | contig 69519 bp, 85 predicted proteins | sample 1520971 | NCBI WGS metagenome assembly OFDN01 (sample SAMEA94257418, study PRJEB24077) | hot springs metagenome | biome: Aquatic biome; feature: Geographical feature; material: Water | place: India | collected 2012-06-12 | depth 5 m
GCGAAGGACCTCACGGAACGACCAGAGCACTCCCTGGCGAACGCTAGATCCTTCGCTGCGCTCAGGATGACAATGGGGTCACGGCCAGCGCACCTCGGGCGGCAGCGACATCAGGATCGCCTCGACGTTGCCGCCGGTCATCAAGCCGAATCGCGTGCCACGATCGTGCAGCAGGTTGAACTCGACGTAGCGGCCGCGGCGCGCGAGCTGGTGCGCGCGCTCGGCGTCGGTCCAGGGCTCGTTCATGTGGCGGCGCACCAGCCTGGGATAGATATCGAGGAAGGTTTCGCCGACGGCGCGCGTGAAGGCGAAGTCGCGGGCATGATCGCCGCTGTCGAGATAGTCGTAGAAGATGCCGCCGACGCCGCGCGGCTCGTTGCGATGCGGCAGGAAGAAGTACTCGTCGCACCATTCCTTGAAGTTGGGATGATAGGCCGGGTCGTGCGCGTCGCAGGTCGCGCGCAGCGCGGCATGGAAGTCGCGCGTGTCGGGCTCGTGCAGCACCATCGGCGTGAGGTCGGCGCCGCCGCCGAACCAGCTGCGCGTCGTCACGATGTAGCGCGTGTTCATGTGAACCGCCGGCACCCTGGGCGATTGCATATGGGCGACCAGCGAGATGCCGGCTGCGAAGAAGCGGGGGTCCTGCGCGGCGCCGGGGATCTGGGCGCGGAACTCGGGGCTGAACTCGCCGAACACGGTCGAGATGTTGACGCCGACCTTCTCGAACACGCGGCCGCGCATCAACGACATCGTGCCGCCACCGCGATCCTCGCCGTTCTCGCCCTTGTCGCGCTGCCAGGTCTTGCGCTCGAAGCGGCCGGGCGTGCGGTCGCGATGGGTACCTTGCAGCTCGTCCTCGATCTTCTCGAACTCGGCGCAGATGCGGTCGCGCAGGCCGGCGAACCAGGTCGCGGCCTCCTCCTTGCGATGGGCGATCGTCGCCTCGTCGGGCAGGGGCGAGGGGCCGTTGGGGCCGGTGGCGGTGCGGGTTGGCTTGGCGGTCATGCGAGCTTTTCGAATCCCGAGGTCTGGCGAAGGGCCTCGCTCAATACCATCGCGGCCGACAGGGCGACATTGAGCGACCTCGCCCCGGCCTGGAGCGGGATCCGGACGCGCAGATCGGCCATCTCGTGGACCTCGGGCGGGACCCCGGCGCTTTCCCGGCCGAGCAACAGAATGTCGTCCGGCCGGAAAAACGCCTCCGGGAGCCGGGTCGCCCCGGCCGTCGTGAGCAGAACCAACCGGCCCGGGGGCCGCTCCCGGCAGAACGCCGCCCAGGACGCATGCCGGGTCAGGCGGGCGAGATCGTAGTAGTCCATGGCCGCTCTGCGGATTCTCTTGTCGTCCAGGGGGAAGCCGCAGGGCTCGATCACGTCCAGCGGCACGCCCAAGCCAGCCGCCAAGCGGATGAAGGCGCCCAGGTTCTGGGGAATATCCGGTTCGAAAAGCGCCAAACGCATGAACTTTCCTACATGGGCCGCCTGGCGAAAGTGTAGGGCTTCAGAGGGTATGGCGGCACGGCCATCCGGGATTACCCGGGCCGTACCCGGGACGAAAGCGGGATAAAGCCGCGGCGGGCCGGCGTTATTTGATCGTGGCGCGGCCAGCGAGCCGCACTCGGGCGATTCATGAGGTTTGGCGGCGGCGGGCCAACCGGCGTGTCTTCGGTACAGTTTGCCGAAAAACGAGTGCGGCCCTCCATTCCGGAAAATAACTAATCGAATTAGCGGCTTAGAGGGACCTCGCCGACCGGGCGGCCAGCCGATTGCGGATCGGCACGCTTGCACAGTTGCACAGATGGCACAGAACCGTCCGAAACGGCCGCGAAAGGCCGCCGAATCGCGGTTTTCGACACCCCGACGCCCTCTGGCGGCCGCTTTCCGCCGCCAGCGTGCACGTCCATGAAGACAGCCCTCCTTGCGGCCGGATTGGTCGCCTTCGCCCTGCCCGTGGCCGCCAAGAGCCCGCCCAAGCAGCCAAGGGAATGCGGTGCCCTCCCCGGCGCCTTGGAGGGGATCGGATTCGTGGGCGACGGCGACACCATCAACGTCGTGGGCATGCGCCCCGGCGTCCGCCTGTGGGGCCTGAACGCGGCCGAGCTGCGGGACCGCCAGAAGGCCGAAACCATGCCCGGCATGAAGGCCCGCGCCCTGGTCGCCGATCTCCTCGCGGAGGCCGGGAACAAGGTTCGGTGCGAGCCCATCGAATGGGACAGCTACTGCCGCGTCGTCGCCACCTGCCTGACCGGCGACGGGACCGATCTGACCATGGCGTCCCTGAAGGCTGGTCTGTCGTACGGCTTCTACCTCGCCAAGCACCCCCAGCTCGTCGATACCGCCCTTGCCTACGCCAAGGCTGAAACCGAGGCCCGCCGCGAGCGGCGGGGCCTCTGGCCCGTCTGGATGGGCGAGAAATAGGCCGCCCGCGCCGGTTGAAACGCCCGAGTCAGGGGCATACGTTGGTCCTTGGCGGATGTGATACCGGCGATGATCGCTGCATCCGGTAGGCTGGGCAGCAATGCCTTGACCGATTTGTGGGGGGATCTGCAGGCCCCACCGTCCGCCTTCAATCTTGCGCTCTCTTGCCATCGTCCGTGTTTGCCACGTCGTCGACGGCATCGAACACCTTCGTAGGCAGCTTGGCTTCAAGGTCTTTGCAGAACGCGATGCAGCCTTTCGCTATGCTCTGGTAGTCCGAGACCGCGAGCACTACCCGCTCACCGAGAGAGTATTCCCGCTCGATCCGGCCGACGCGAAAAATGACCAACTGGCCGCCTTCGACATAGGCTTCGCTCCGCTGATTGACTATCGCTTCGGTTCCATCAGGACGCTGAAGGGCGATGACGAATGTCGGGAAAACCAATCGAAGCTTGCCGTCAGCGTCAAGATCACGTTCGCTGACAACGCCGGCTCGATGCTCCAGGCAGTTCCGGACCTTTTGGAGGGAGGCATACTCTGCCGCGAAATTCAGCGGTGTTTGAAGCCTGCTTCCGACATGCTGCAGCAATTCCGGAAAGTGCTTCTTGTTCCCGGCTTCTCGAATCTCTCGCATCCTTTGCTGCAAGGCCCCCCACGTCGTTGGACCTTCAGAGGAGAGAGCGAGCATCTCTACATAGAAATAGGCCGCCTGGAGTGCTTCGTTGACCGCTCGGGCAAGGTCTTGGAAAGCTTTGCTCAGTAACCAGTTAGTATACGTTTCCTTCCTCTCGACGAGATCGACGGTCTCGGTCGATCCAATTGAGAAACCGATGAGGCCGCCGGGAAGAGGCGGAACTTTCGACAGGTCGGCTTCTTCGATGGCGCCGAGCGCAAAGCCCAGCACCTCTAGGGTATCTCGGACGGCGCGATAAACAGGGCGCGTTACGCCTTGACCATTCAGTCGCAGGAGATGCGTTGGGGCTTCAGGATTGGACGCTGCTTCCACACGTCCCATCCTATTCGACGATGCCCTGCAATGACAGTTTAACCGACCGCAGATCGGCTTGGTCGCGTATCGCCACCAGGTCGAATGCCAACTGCAGCTGGCGCGCGCGCGCGCGATGGAAAGTCGTCAGGAACAGCGCCTCGCCGGAGCCCGTGAGCTTCACCACCGCGCGATAGAGCCGGAGCTTGCCGTCTCCGTCCCGCAGGAGGCCGAACAGCTGCAGCCGATCGACATCTTCGTCGCTGACCACGAGAGCGGTCCGAAACAAGTCGGGCAGTTGTCGATACTCAGAAAGCGCCAACTCCGGATGCGTTCTCGCCTGCTTGCGCATCGTCTCGCTCGACAGGTCGACGCGCCGTACCGTCGCGTCCAGCGCCTTGGCGATGGCCTCATCGACCCATGCGACGGGTGCCGCTCCCAGCGTGTCGCCCGCGACCAGTTCGGCAAAAGCCGGCGAGTGGACAGCCAGGCGGGCGGCTTCGTCGCCCAGCTCGGCTATCGTGTAGCGCGCCGGATCTGGGAAGCCCGACTGCTCGCCCGGATTATAGGCGAAGCTCGGATGGATGCCTTTCGGCACCCTCGTCACTTCGCCCGTGCGCTCGTTGGTGAAATCGACCGGTGGACCATCATCGGGTGGCTCGTCCCAAACCCTGAGGCCCGCCCGCTGCACCATGCCGGCCGTCATCTGCACCGCCTGGCAGCGGCATTGCCAGTCGCAGGGCGGGAAGTGCGTCTTCCACCATGGATGATCGACCGGCAGCACCACGTTGTGCCAGGCGCGATGCCGAGGCCGCACGCGATCGTCCCCGACCGTCTTGTAGCAGAGGAACGGCAGCGCCTTCTTCGTGCGCTGGATGCGCTTCCACTGACCGGCCGCGTAGGCCGTTCGCATGTTCGTGTCGAAGATCGTTCGAAGGCGCCTCGAACTGGTAAGGTCCACCGTCTTCGTCTCGCCGGTGAGGTCATCCTTCACTTCGACCGGCTGCCACCAGCCCTTGGCGGAAAGCCGCTCCTTCATTCCTTTTCGGAACGTGTCGAAGGTGGTGCCCTCGGCAATGGCCTGGTCGATCAGGGCGCGGATGTCCTGAAGTACGTCGAGCTTCGTCACACCAGCCACCGTAAATGCATCGCTGTGGGCGCGGTGCATCATATCGAGGTAACTGAAAGTCATGCGATAGCCCTTCTGCCGGAAGAAGGCGATGGCCTCCTGCGGCGGCAGCGCTTTGAAGTCGACGGCGGCCGGCATGTCAGCCGAGATCCCGGATCGGGGCGCCCAGCTCGCCGGCCAGGCGGGCGTTGAACATCGCTGCCGCCATCATCTCGACGAGCTTCTGTCCCGCCGGCCCCGTCACCATGCCGTCGAGCCGCGCCAGCAGCTCCTCCAGCGACGTGCTTTCATCCAGCGCCGCCTCGATTCGCCCGCGCAGCTCGCCGAGCAGCGACTGATCGCTCAGTTCGTTCGCGAGCTTGTCGATCGCGTCGGGCTTGGCGACCTGCTCGACGCTCAGCTTGGCAGTCCGCTGCCGGGGCGGCACGTCGTCGTCACCTGGAGGATCAGCCCGAACCTCCTCAGGCGACGACGACGGCCCGCCGGGTTCTGCCCCCGGCTCGGCTCTGGACGCCGGTTTCAGCAGCACGACCTCTTTGCCCTTGGCCGGCTCGGTCAGGCCGAGCAGCGGATAGATCTGCGACGCCTCGACGGGCAGGCCGAGGTTCACGAACTCCGGGATGCTCTTCAGGAGAAGGTCGGTGTCCTTCTGATCGCCCAGCCCGATTTTGATGAGCGGGTAACCTTCCTGGACGCCATAGTTGAGGTCGATCGCCGGCCGCACCAAGTCGCGATTGAGCGTCATGGCGAGCATCGCACCGTCGTACAGAACAAGTGCGTCGCGAACGCCTTCATGGACGCGGCCGACGGCGTAGCCGCCCTTGCTGGCGTCGGTAGTTCCCGTCTGACCCAGCACCAGCTTCGACAGCTGCTCGTCGAAGTAGGTGGCGTGTTCCTTGAAGGCCGCACCGCCGCCGGCTCCGCCATCGGCCTTGGTGAACTCAATCGTCATCCCTTCCGGGATGATGGCGGCGGCATCGCGGCCGAGATCCCGCAGCGCGCGCAGGAGCTGCGACCGCTCCACGCGCGTGGCGCTGGTCGGGAACTTGCCCAGCCGCATCGGCAGGCCATAGCGATCGAGGAAGACCAGCCAGGACTTCACGCTGAAGTTCTTGAACATCCACGCCCACACCGCGGCGCGGCCGAGGCCGTCGCGGATCGGGATGCCGGAATTGAGCCGGGCGCGATGGACGATCCATTTGTAAGGGGCGAGCGCCTGGTCCTGCCCGTTCTCGTCGATCAGCCGCGGCGTCTCCAGGTCGGCGCGGTCGTAACGGAACCACGTCTGCGACCGCAGCTTCAGCGCCTTCGGCATCCACTGCTTTGCGCTGGTCTCCCAGACGATCTCGCCGAACGCCATACCCTTGTCGAGCGCGTCGCCCAGCTCGAAGCGGGCGTGCGTGAAGTCAGGCAGGTTCACGATCTTCCGGATCAGGTCGGCATGCTCGACGTGCTCGGCCTTGTCCGAATAAGGATCGACCGTGATCGGCAGCTGTGCCAGCGCGCCGCGCCGCTGGAACAGGACGCCGCGATAGTGCCATTCCCGCTCCTGCACGTCGGCCAGAAGCGAGTAGTAGCGCGCCGGATTGGTGCCCTCGCTGTCGCGCAGGATGGCCGACAGGCCCTCGGGCGACAGGCCCCAGGACGGATGCTCCGGCATCGGCTGCCGAACGCCCGTCGTCGTCGGCCCGCCTTCTTCTTCCTTCAGGCGCGACAGGTCGATCCGGTCGCCATTGTGATCGTAGAGAGTAACTTCGCGGGCCATGCTGCTCACCAGGTCGCGCGCCGGTCGGCGGCGCGGAGTTCGTCGTCGTCGGCGTCGAGATCGTCGGCGTGCATGCGCATGCGGCCGCGCCGATCGGCGTCGGGCTCGTACACGTCGCCGGGGCTGCCCTTGGCGGCCTCGTAGCCTTCGCTGGTGAAGGGCGCGGCGCGTGAGGCCGCGTAGGCCAGCACGCCTGCGATCGCCACGTCGCCGTGCCGCTGGCCCTTGCTCGCGCCCTTCTCGACGTTGCGCTTGTTCTCCGGGACCTTGGGAATGCCCTGCACCAGCGTGACCAGGCGGAAGTCCGCGAATACTTCGCGATCGTTCGGCAGGTCGGCGGTGCGATCCTCGATCGCCGCCTTGTAGCGGGGGAAGTTCTCCAGGTACCAGGTCGAGGTGAAGGCGACGCCTTCCACCCGCAGCGCGCCGAACAGCTGCTGCATGCGCTCGGCCAGATACGCGCCGTTGCCGGTGCGGTCGTACTTCGCCGCCTGGAAGCGGGGCACGTTGCGGATCAGTGCCGCGTCGATCTGCTCCTGCTCGCGATAGGGTACGCCCCGCAGCTCGAGTATCAGGGCGGTGCGGCGGCGGTTGGCTCGATCGGTCTGGTAGACGTACCGCGCCGACACGTCGCCCGATCGGGCAAAGTCCCCGCCGATCGCGGAGGGATCGTCGGGCGACAGGCGCCGCAGGACGGGCAGCAGTGTGCCGTCGATCCACTCCCGCACGACACACTCGCGCTCGTCGTCCGACTTCAGGCCGAAGTCGGCCGGCAGCTCGTGGCCGAAGCGCAGCATCGGCACGTTGTCGTTGGCGGCTGCTTCCAGCATGGACAGCGTGAAGTAGGAGCCGCTGCCCTGCGCCGGCACGCAGAACAGCTCCTCGTCGTGGTTCGGGGAGTATCGGGCGATGAGGCCGTCGCGCCATTCCGTCTCGGCTTCGGGGCTCCACGCCTCGCCCGTGGACGTGCAGATGCGTCGATAGAGGCCGTCTGCCAGCGCATCATCGAGCGTGATCCGGTGCAGACCGTAGGGCTTCCGCCCGGCCCTGATCTCCTGCACCAGGTCGTTGAACGGATTGGACGAGCCGTCGTGCGTCGAGATGATCCGGACCTTGCCGCCCCACATCAGGAGCGCCATCGCCGCCTTGATCATCTCGCCGAGATCGTCGTGGAACGCCGCCTCGTCGAGGATGACGACGCCCTGCATGCCGCGCAGGGATCGCGGCCGGCTCGGCAGGGCGATGATCGAGAAGCCCGAGGCGAAGACGATGCGGAACGCCTTGATGGCGCGGGTGTCTCCATGCTCATCGGTGTCGAGGAACAGGAACTCGCCAGTGCCGGCATCGTCGAGCGCGCCCTGCAGGTGCTTCGCCCACATGGCGCACGCCGAGATGAACTCGCGCGCCATCTCGAAGTTGTACCCGATGTAGAAGCAGTTCATGCCGCCTTGGCCGCGAGCGGCGGCGGCGATCGTGACGCAGTCGAAGGCTTCGGCCCAGGTCAGGCCGATGCGGCGGCTCTTCTCCGCGACCTTCACGTCGGCCGTGTCGGCAACCCAGCGGCCCTGATAGCCGAGCAGGATGGGCAGGCCGTCATCGTTGGCGGCCGTCGTGGGCGCCTCGAAGGGCATCAGAAGCAAGGGGCCGGTGACGTCCGCGGCGGTCAGCGCCCGATTGCGCGCGAGATCCTCGTCGGTGAGGGCCGGCCCGCCGGGCGCCGGCTGTTCGACGGCTGTTCGAGTGCCCTTTGAGGGCGCGTTGCGGGCCATGTCAGGAAGCCGCGCCGATCACGGCGGCGCGGAGCTTGGCGATCGTGTCGGCTGTCACGCCGGCAGCCTTCGCGACCTTCACCGCCTCGTCGGCCGCCTTGGTCGCCGTTTCCTTCCGGACCTTCAGGATGCGGTCGGCATTGAGCTTGCTGGCCGACGCGATGTCCTTCAGCGCGCCAGCCAGGAACATGACTTCGCGCGGACCGGGACCGTCCTCCTGGTCGGGATCGGCGTCGGCCATCTGCGACGCCTGCTGGAAGGCAACGGCGTGCAGCACCTGGCCGACGAGCTGGCCCACGTCGCCCTCGGGCTCGCTGCCGAACTTGTCGGCCCACACCTTGGCGACTTCGCGGGCCTCACGGAGCTTCGCCATGGTGGAACGGACGCGGAAGGTGTAGCGGCCGACAGCCGAACGCGAGACGTCGGCGCCCAGCCCCTGCAGTACCTCAAGGATCTCGTCGACGGTCGCGCCGCGCCGGATGGCCTCGTCGGCCGCCTCCTTGACCCGCGGGTCCTGTTCGATCGAGCTGCGCGGCGCCATCTCAGCCCCTCGGCGAGGGACGGGCGACGCCGGGATCGGAGCGACGGCCGGCCGCCACTTCGCTGCCCGCTTCGGTGAGCGTGACGACCAGGACGCCGGACGCATCGCGCACGGTGACGAAGCCGGCGCCCTGCAGCCAGGTGATGTCTGTGCGGATCTGATCGCGCGTGCTGACGATGCCGAACTCGTTGACGATCATGGCGAGCAGGCTGTCGTTGCCGCGATACTCCGGCGCCTCGTAAAGCGACCGCAGGATCGACAGGCGGCGATGTTTGCTCTGATGCTCCAGGTACGCGCTCACTTGGTAGTCCTCAGGAAGTCATCCATTCGGTTGACGCTGTCGCGGAGCAGGTCGAGCTTCTCGTCGACGCCCGTCAGCTTCATCTTGCTCTCGGCCTGGCCGGTCTTGAGGTCGCCGATGTCCTCCCGCATCTCGACGATCGTGTCGTGCGTGGGAAGCTGGCCGACGCGCTGCTCCAGCAGGTCGAGCCGATGATGGGCGTTGGCGCCCAGCTCGATCGCGCCGCTCAGGTCCTTCTTCGTGGCGAAGGTCCCTTTCAGCAGGAAGAGGATGAACAGGACAACGGCCTGTCCGACGATCAGCGTGACCTGGGCGAAGTCGGTGACGGCTTTCCAGTCCATCAGCGGCTACCGGCCGGGCAGGCCGCCTCGAAGCGCGCGTTGGCACGACGGATGTTCCCGGTCGTAACCGGATCGGTCGTGTTGCCGTGATACTTCACCGGCAAATCGGGACGCAGCGCTTCGCATACCGCGACGGGTGCAGGCGGTGGTGACGGCGAGGCGCAAGCCGCCAGAACGAGGAGGCCGATCGCGCTAACGGACGCGATCGAGATTGTTCGGATCATTGGCGATGGCCTCTTGGGTGGGCTCGACTCGGAGAGCGGCGGCATTGGCGCGGCCGATGGTCTTCACGCCGGCGTCGAGCTGGTCGGCGCGCTCGGCGTCCCGGCCCGATCGGCGGACGGCCGCATAGACGCCGAACAGCGCGAGCAGGATCGCGCCGACGAACACGATCTTCGGCCACAAGCCGGCGAAGAACGCGCCGATACGGGAGCCGACGACCGCGAGGGCGCTCATAGGCCGCTCTCCTGGGCGACGGCGGCGATCTTCTGGTCTCGTCGCCACTGCTTCATGCGCGCCCGGATCGCGAGGCCGATGCCGACAAGGGCGATCACGGCCATGCCGATCTTGAGCGCGAAGAGGATGTGGTCGAGCGTCTGCGACGTCCCTGCCATCGGCGCGAGCGTGTCGGCCGTCTGCCGCAACGCATCTTGCGCGCCGCTCACAGCGCTGCCGAAATCCGGTGCCGGAAGGGCCGGCGGTGGCGCTGGCGCGGGGATCTGCACCGGTCGCTCCACCGCCTCCTGGATGACGGACACGCTGGCGCCGCCGATGGTGCCGCCCGACGCGATGGTGAGGCCTTGCGCGGTCCCCGAGGTCGTGACCCCGACCGGCTTGACGACACCAGCCATCAGCAGGCCGTCGTCGATCTCGCTGCCGGCATAGGGCATGCCGCCGCATTCGTGGATGATGATGGCCGAGACGAGCGCCTTCAGCGTCTTGAAGTCGGACAGGTCCAGCTCGGCATCGGGCGAGACGCCGACGCGGGCCGCGACGGCCGCCACATAGGCGCCCGTGTCGTTCTCGACCGGCGGCGCCCAGGTGTTGATGATCCGGCGGACCGTGCGATGCCCCAGGCGATCGCGATAGGCGAACAGCGTCTTCGCCAGCATGCGAATGCCCGGTCTCGGCTCGGCAAACACACAGAAGCGGCCCTTCACCAGCTCGTTGCGCTGGAAGTCCGTGAGCCGGGGATCGCTGGGGTCGCGGATCTCGCCCTGCCAGATGTCGGCGCTGCGATCGACGTTGCCCGGATTGTTGTTGAGGAAGCCGCGCGACTTGCGAGGGTCCATGGTCAGCCTCCCGTCGAGGGTTTGAAGATGCAGCGCACGACGCCTTCGCGGATGCAGATCCACCAATTGTCGTCGATGCTCGGATAGAGACCGCGGCCGACGAGGTCGCGCGGCATCAGGATCACGTCGCCCGCACCGATCGAGACAGCGATGCCGCCCGCCACTTCCTGAAACTTGGATGCATGCTCGCGCCGGCAGTCGCTCGGGCCGCAGCAATGCGCGCCCGCCTGGTCGACGTAGCGGCCGTTGTCCATGATCCACTGGGCATCGCCATGGGCGCCGGCAAAGCGCGCCGCGGCGACCATCGCCAACGCGGCGATGAGCAGACCTACAACGAGAACAGCGGGAGAGTTGAACCGAGCTTGCATTCGGGCCTCTGCAAGTGAGAGGCTCGACGCTAGGGCTCTATAGCAGTAGCGGTCAGGGAGACCGCGTCTCCCCGTCTATGCTTCACATGAAACGGAGTTAAGGCCGGAAGTCGATTTCCCGAAGTGCCAAAGTTTCCAGTAAACGGTCGTCTGTATTGAAAAGCGTGTGACCATTTAACTGGTAGGAATCGAGATGCTTTAGGACGTTTACACGCTCACTGGCTGGCAACACGAATTTCCACAGTTTGTCTTGCCTTGGGTTGCCGCGGGAAAAAACATCTTCATGATTGGCAATCGTGCGCACACGGTCGATGAACTTGACGCACGCGGTATACTCAGCCTTCTGACGCTTGTGCCTACCAAGCCGTGACTGCCAAGGGCCAAACACATGTATGGCGGGCTGACTTAACTGGATCCTCTTGCCGTAGCCGGTATCCTCTAAGTAGGCATAGATGGCACGAGGCTGGTTACCAGGTGCAGCAAATGCGAAATATGCGGCGACCCAAGCGGACGCCGACCAATCTAGGAGTGGGGATGGGAAGCCGTGATGTCTCAGGTAGATCAGGAACGGGAAAGCAGGCGGCGGTGCGAAGGGGTTAATGGAGCTTCCTCGCCTGAGCACGCACCACTCTGAAATATCGCTGGGAAGTTCCCAGTTCTTTTTAAGAGCAGGCGTTAAAGATCGCACCAACTCGAAATAGTTTGACCACGTCGTGATCTTGCTTGTGTAGCGCTCCAGCGTAGTTTGCAGTTTCCAGCTGCTGTCAGAATGTCCTCTAAATAGTAGCTTAGAGAAGAGGCTTACCGGCATGCGATCCGAGGTTGTTCGCCCGGTTCGCAGCTTCTTAAGTTCGAGTTCAAATTCCGCCCAGCTGCGGAGAATAACCTCGGCAGAGGATTCGAGGGTGACCCTGCGATGAGCGGCATCTAGGTCCAGCTCTAGAGCTTCGTGTTCAGGGTAGGATGGGTGCATGATGAATAACTATTACGACTTCAGCCGAGCTTCGAAAAGGTCGGTCTGATCGCTCGACTCAGTCGGCCTAGCCAAGGCCGCTCGAACGCGTTGAACCGTCCGCCGGTTGCAATGGAAGGTCGCGGCCACGTGATCCTTCGTCCGTTTCTTTGGATCGCGCTGCGCGCTCAGGTAGGCCGCGATCTGCCGCCGCATCTTCTGGCTGCTGAGCCGGCGCTGTGCTTCGGCTCCGGTCGGCACGGTGATGTAGTCTCCGCCGAACAGGTCCGAGAGGGCTTGCGCCGCCTTCGGCCCGAGTGTTTCCCAGAAGCGCGACCGTGGTCGCATCTTCTTCGGCACGAACACGCGCTGCCCGCCGAAATGCTCCAGGAGGCGCTCGCCGGCGTCGAAGCCCGCCTCGCGGGCCAGCTCCTTCGCCGCGCCGTCCAGGAGATCGAGGCGGGGATCGCCGACCATTAGACCACCTCGGGGAAGAGCTTCGGCGGCGCTGCATGCTCGGGCAGTAGCAGCCACGACGTACGCGGGTAGGCTGGCCGGGTGCGCACGTCCCACACCAGCCACATGTAATCGACAGATCCGCCTTCGGCCTCGATCAGCCCGCGGACATAGAGCGAGCCGGGCGGCATCGACGGCCGCGACGACAGGATTCGGATGTCCGTCAGCGGCGTCTGCGTGAACAGGTCATAGCGGCCCTGGCTGGACAGGAACTTGACTGGCAGCAGCATGGCCACCTTGGCGCGCGCCATTGACAGGCAGCGACGGATGTAGATCTCGGCGATGCCGGCTCGGTAGCTGAAGGGCGGATTGCCGATGAAGTTGTCGGCGCCATTGATGGGCGGGCGCTCGGCAAAGTCGCCCAGCCGCAACGGGAACGCGAAGGCGGCATGCTCGCGCCGGTCGACGATGTCGACGCCCAGCACGCCGTACCCGCGATCGGCGGCCACCTTGAGGCCCGTGCCGCGACCGCATGCGGGGTCCACGATCTCGCCCTCGAAGGCTTCGACCTGATGCAGAAGCTCATGGCACCACGCCGGCTCAATGTACCAGTCGTAGGGCTCACGTTCGTATTCCTCGCCCTCGGCGCGGGCGCGGTCCGTGCGGAAGTCGAACAGGGGCCTGGTCATGCGCGCACCTGGTCGAGCCGCCGGCCCATGTTCAGCCTGATGCAATGCTCTTTCCGCAGCTCGCCGCGTCCGGGCCTTCACCGCAGCTTCCCTCGGCCTTCGATCGGCCAGCGGTGGGCTCGCGTGAAAACCGTAATGCCGGCGGCGGGGTCGATGCGCTTCGCAAGCACGGAGATAAAGCTCTCCAGCGCTTGGAGCGCATGGGTTTGGTTCGCGGCTTCAGGTATGCCGGGCACCAGCAACACGCCGGGCTCGTATCCCCGCCGGGCGAGGGCTTCGACGGCAGCGCGCATTTTCCGTCCGCGTCCTCTGGCGATCGGCAGGGCTCCCTTGGGAAGAGAGGTGCCGAACAGAATGCGGCCGTCCGAAAAACAGTAGGCGCGCATCAGGGAGTCTCCTGAGTTTCGGCCACCGCCACCGCTGCCAGCGGATGGACAAGCACCTCGCCGTTGGCAAGGCGGTGGAGGGCGTCGCGGATCTCGGCCTCCATCGACCGGTTGTTGGTGGCGGCGATGACCTTGAGCTTGCGGACCGCTTCCGGCTCGAGCTGCCGAATGGTCACGGTGGCGCGGTCGGCCATCAGACCATCCCCAGCGCGTGCTTGTAGACGTCGAGCAACGTCTCCTGTTCCGCCCGATCGGCCGCATCCATGCCGCGCAGAGAGATGATCTTGCGCATGGTCTTCACGTCGTAGCCGACGCCCTTGGCTTCGCTGTAGACGTCCTTGATGTCGCCGCCGATCGCGCGGCGCTCTTCTTCCAGCTTCTCGATGCGCTCCACGAAGCTCTTCAGTCTGTCGGCCGAGATCGGGCCGGCCTTCGTCTTGTCGGGCATGTTCATGCTCCTTCGGTTTCAGAGGGGGACTTGTGTCGGGTGCCGAGCTTCAGCCGCCGGATCTCGGCACCCATCGCGGCAGCGCAGCTCGTGAGCCACCTGTCGCTGTTCTCCGGCAACGCTTCGGGGTCGCGGACCCACTGGCCCACGGCGATCTGATTGGCGACCAGGCGCTTGTATTGTGTCTGCACCAGAGACAGCGCCGGGCGTGCACCGCCGGTCCAGCCGGCGCGCTCGCCCCATGCCTTCAGGGCCTCAACCACCTTGGCGGCCTCGCCGTTGGTGGCGAAGTGCAGGGTGTCCTTGCCCGTGATGGACCTCGCGAAGGCGTCGAGCGCCTTGTCAGCGGGGTTCGTGACCTCGTCGAGCTGGTGCAACGAGATCCACAGCGCGCGTGCCTTCTTCACGATCGGCCGGCGATCGGCGGCGGTTCCCTTGGCCTTGCCGTCGCGCTTGAAGCCGTGGTTTTCGAACCACAACATGACGCGCCGAGCGCCGGCCTCGTCGAGATCTCGCGCACTGTCGACGCCAGCTTCCGAGCGGAGCATCGCGCGGTAGTCGTCTTCGTCCAGGTCCAGCTGCTTCTTGGCGACGTGGATGACTGCGAGTTTGGCCCGGTCGATCATCGCGTCTGCCCCTGCCACGTCGGCCAGCCCTGAAATCCGCGAGCGGGCACGACGGGCTCCCATCGCTCGATCTTGGACATGGGCAGCGCGTAGTTCGCCTTGTCGAGCCGGTCGCTGTCGTTGCGGAACTCGCCCGGCCACAGCGCAGACGAAAGCACGCTCCGCCCCATGAGCGCCGTGCCCAGCCCGGCGGACAGCGGCAGCCACTTGGGTTCCGCGACGGTCCGTTCCAGGAGCGGCAGGCACTTGGGATCGAGGCCGCCGCAGTTACGGCCGGCCAGAAGATCCTCCATCAGCTCGACCATCTCGTCGGGCCGCGGCGGACGCGCGCCGGCATGGATGACGATCCGCTGTCCCCACAGGGCGCGCGGGGCCGGCCGCGGCCGAAACTCATAGGGCTTGAAGCCGGCGATGATCAGCGTCGCCCACGGCTGCCAGATGGTCAGCGCTCGAAGCTTCATGGCGCTACCCTTCCAGGTGATTGACGACGGCGACGATCTCGACCCACGGCACGTTCGACCGGCGGGCGGCGTCCAGGACGCGGCGCACGTCGTCGATGGTGACGGGGCGATGTTCGGCTTCGCCGCTGACGGCGAGCAGCTCGGCGCGGATCGCTGCGGCGGCGTCGCGCACACGGTTGTTGCGGCGGCTCGACACTGGGCCGCGGAGCAGCTCGCGCAAGGCACAGTCGAGTTCGACGCCGGCGTCCAGGAGCGGGTGGGTCATGGCCGGCTCGCTTCGACGGCGTCGATCGCCGCCTGCGTGGCGTTGAGATAGGAGCGCCGGGCTTCCTGCCGGGCTTCGACGTTGCCGGGCTTCAGCTCGCGACGGTAAGCCGCCCAGGTCCGGTTGACGCTCGACTGCAGGGCGCGCGGCACGCGGCTCCAGCACGGGCGGCACATCAGATGACCGCGCCGGAGGGCCGCGCCGCAGAGGGAGACCGGGCAGGCGGTCATGACCGCACCGACGCGGCGAGCCGGACAGCGCCGGTCACCGCGCTGTCGAGCCGCTTCCGGTTTCGCGCGGTCGGCTGGCGCCGGACGTCGCGTACAGCGACATCGAGAGCGACCCGCATGTACGTCGGCAGGGCGCCGTAGCACTTGGCGCACATGGTCTGATCGGCGGGCACCGTCGCCTTGCAGGTCAGGACGGGACAGTCCCGCCGCTCGCCGGGGCCGCTCACGACCGGCCCTCGATCAGCTTTCGAAGCGCGTTCGCAAGGTGCTGCTGGCCCTTCGCGTTCGTGGCCAGCGCGATCGCGACATCGGACACGAGGGCCTGCATGCTCGGCGCCAGGAGTTTGAGCGCTCCGACCGTCATGTTGATCCGCGGTTCCTGCAGGAGCTGCAGCGTATGGATGGTGCGCCGCAGGCGGCTGATCTCGCCCTCCACGACCATGTCGAGCGTCTGGTCGCCATCGGGCATCTCGCGAGCGAACGCCACGTCGCGTTCAAGCTCGACGACGAGAGCGGCAATCGAGGTGGGCTGGAGGAGTTCGCTGACGACCGGCGTGCCGGCGGGCGGGGTGGTCGTGCCGTCCTCATGGACGAAGGGCTTCTGGTCTTCGGGCATGTTGGCCTCGTTGATTGAGAGGGGGAACGCGAGCGGCTACTCGTCCTTCGGGAGGAAGGCGTTGAAGAACTTCGGGACCAAGTCCTTGGCGATCGCGGCGCGGACGTTTGGGGCTTCCATCGTTTCCGGCGCGGTCCACCGCAGGATCTCGGAGCCTCCGCCACGGTCCTTGGGGAGCGTGATCTTGAGGTCGATCGTCGTGCCGATCGGCACGACGGACAGGGCGGGAACTCCCTTCATCACTGCGCCGCCTGGATGTGCCGGCCGGCGATCTGGTCGACGGCCGGGTCAACGCCAATGGGCTGCGGCCGATCGAGATCCCGGGCGAGATAGACGATCTCGCGCCTTATCAGGGCGAGCAGCTCGGCACGGTCATGCCGGTTGCGGAGCATCAGCCAGAAGGTAGCGACGCAGCACGTCGCGAACGTGACGCGATGCAGCGATAGCAGGAGGCGTGTCTGCGGGCCGACACCGGGGCAGTCGCCGAGCAGCTCGGCCGAGCGGGACTGCAGCTGATCGGCGATCCACAAATATTCAGCGCCATCCGGGACGTGCAGGGCGAAGGTGCCGCCGTGTCCGATCAGCGACGTGTCGAGCATCGTCGCGATGATGGTGCCGCTCATGTGCGCAGCCTCCCGAACACGACGGCCAGCGCGAGGCGCTTCGGGTCCGGCGTGACATGTCGGGCGATGGCTGCGGCCGTCTCTTCGTCGAGCGCGGCATAGTAGAGATCGTCGAGAGACGGGAAGTGATACTTCATCGTTTTCAGGGTGATGATGCCGACGCACATGTCCCGGCGGGACGGCCGGAAGGTCCCTTCGGTCATCAGTTCCCGGCAGCGCCGGAGAATGCGCTCGCGCGAGGCGAGCCCGTTCGTGTTGATGCGGCTGCGCTCTGGTCGATAGGCCAAGGCGACGCCCATAGCAGTGTCTGTCTGCACGATCGGCCTCCTAGCGTTGGACGAAGGAAAGGGGCGCGCGGCGCGCGGCGGGCGCGCTGGCGGCGGAGATGTGAAAGCCGATGCGCTCGACGTGCGGGAGCGGCGGCCGGCGGCGCCAGGCGAGCAGGCCCGCGACCAGGTGCAGGAGCCGGCTCATGCTCGCCTCGGGAAGAAGCGGGCGATGCTCACCACCACCGGCGCGGCGATGGTGCCGGCGATCCGCATGCCCAGCTCGCGGTAGAGCTGGCTGCACGCCGCGGCCGTCCCCCACAGGGGGACGCCGGTTCCGGCGACGCGATGGGCGGTTTCGGCCGTATCGGCAAAGCGCTGCAGCTTCACCAGCAACACGCGATGCTCGCTGCGGAGATCCATGAGCTGGTCGCGCGACGGCATGGGATTGGCGTCGAGAGAGGCGATGCTCTCCTCGATCAGTTCTGACAACAGCTTGGACATGATCACTCCTCGGGCTTGGAGCTGGTGGTGGACTTGGAAGGACGGGCGGTGCGGTTGAACGGGCAGGTGGGGCACGTTCGATGCAGCGCGACGCGGATCGGGTTGGCGGCCGAGAAGGGCCGCTTCTGATTTTCCAGGCAGAGATCGACGGTGATGTCGTCCAGCACGGGGCACTGGACGGTCTTGCCCATGAAGGCGCCGCGCACCTTCTGCTCGACGTTGTCGAGCCGGGCCTTGTAGGTGTTGTGCACGGCCTCGTTGACCGTCGTCTTGGACAGGCCGGCCTTGACGGCAACGGCACGGATGCCGATCCCGTCGCACTCCTGGGCAAGGGCGATGATCCAGTCCGGGATCTCCTCGCCCCACTTCGCACGAGCGGCCGTGAGATGACGGCCGGTCATGGCTTCTGCTCCTTGCCCGGCGTGAGGCGGATCTTGTGCATCCACGGGGCGATGCGCCGGATCTTGGGCGGCTCGCCGCCGTTGATGCCGAACACCTCCGCGGTGTTCCGATCCACGGCGCCTTCGGTCACCTTGCCTTTCATCAGGAACAGGGGCGGCTTCGGGCCAGTGTCGCGCGTCAGGACGTGCAGCCGGTCGCGATAGCCCGCCTCGGGGTTCTCGACGCGGATGTATCCCGTGCGCTCCAGATCCCGCAGTTCGCGCTGCAGCGACTTCTTTGGCCGCTCCGTGACCGCGACGAATGTCGCCGTGGTCACCTTCCGCATGATCCGCAGCGTCTGCCAGACCATCTCACGGCCTCGCGGGATGCGCGGTGGTTTTGGGCTTCGTGCCATCAGGAAGCCCTCAGGCGCGGAGGTCGTTGGTGGCGATGCGCGTCGCGCGGTTCCCGACCTCCATCATGTGAAGCGGCCGGTCACCCCAATCGTTCACGGTGACCTTCTTCAGCCCCTTCTTGATGGCGAGGCTTTCGATGCGTTGCAGGCCGACGCAGACGAGACGCGTGCTGCCCTCGCAAGCCGCGTGGAGCTTGGCGAGCAGTTCCGGGTGGACGGTGATGCCATCGTTCAGGAGCTGCTCGGCCAGCAGAGTCGTGTCGGCGAGATCGAGCGGCTTGAACTCCAGCTCGAAGGCGACGCGGCCGGCGAACTGGCGCTGATCGATGCGGCTCTTCAGCTTCTTCACGAAGTCCGCCATGCCGACCAGGATCAGCGGCATGGTGCTGTTGTCGTGCAGGTCACGCAGCGTGTTCAGCAGCGCCTTCTTGTCGACGAGGTAATCGGCCTCGTCGACGATCAGCATGCGGTCCTGCGTCACCAGTTCGCGGACGATCGCGTGCAGCGTATGCACCAGGCTGCGCTGGGGCGAGATATCCAGCTCGCCCGCGATCGTTTCCAGCATCGTCATCGGCGTCCACACCTGGAAGGCGCGGACGTAGACGGCGCGCACCTGGCGCACGCCGTACCAGGTCAGGGCAGTCGACTTCCCGAAGCCGGTCTCGCCGTAGACGACACCGATGCCGGGAGTGCGGATGCCACGATCCTTGAGGGACTCGCCGAGTTCGGCGAGCCGCAGCACGTTCTTGACGGGGGCAATCTTGTCTTTCATTTTTGTATCTCACTCACGTTGATGCTTACGGAGCCGGTCGGTGTTGGAAGCGCCGCCGGCTCTTCTCGTGTTGGGCGACGTCAGGCGTCGCTCTGGTCCTGCTCGGCCATCCGATGGGCTTTCCATTCACCGCTGGTCGGATAGCTGCGCAGCCACTCGGCCTCGTCGGCCGAGATTTCGGTGCCGGCATCGTTGCGAGCCCGGAGGGCCTTCCAGCGCGCGAAGCGCTCGGCGGCCGTCTCCTCGGGCGCGCTTTCTTCATCGGCGCGGACGCGCTCGACGAAGGCGGCATGTCTTTCGATTTCCTCCGGCGTCGCCGGTTCGTATTCGCGACGGCCTCGTGTCCGGGCGGCGCGGGCCGCCTCCTCGAGCGCGGGCGTCAGATAGGTGATGTTGGCTGGTGCCGGGGCTTCTTCGGGCGTCGCGCCGATGAAGCGGCGCTGGACGCCATGCACATCGGCGTTGCGGATCAGGCGCCGGATCTCGCCTTTGCCCTGTCTGACCAGGTCGGCTTGCAGCGCGCGGATCTTCGCGGCGGCCTCCGCCCGATCGACGCCCATCAGATCGAGGTTCGTCCCGAGTCCGACGAACTGCCAAGGATCTGTGTCGGTGTAGACCCACACGGTCCCAAGGTCGGCCGGATCGAGGCGTACCTGGACGCGCTGCCCGACAACCATGTTGGGCGAGACGTAGTCGATGCCGTCGACGGTAACGCCCTTGCGCGTGACGGTGCGGACCTCGTCGCGCGCCGGCGGCATGAGCAACAGCCCGATTGCCTCGTCCGACGCCATGCGCGGGACGTGGACCGCCGTGCCCTCTTCCCAGACGTCGAGCGGCGTCCTGTTGCGCAAGCCGGCATGCGGCGCCGTCTCGTACCGGTTGGCAATCCAGGCCGACAATGCGTCCTGCAGGTCGCCGGAGTGAATGGTAGACCCGAGCCGTTCCTTCTCGCTCTCGCCGAGGCGGGCGGCGAATGATGAGCGTGCCTCGATTTTGGCGCGCATCGCCACGCTGTTGCCGCCGTAGCCGATGCCCTCGTAGCGGGTCATGAACTTCGACTGGACCGTACCGATCGCCCGTTCGACGAAGGGCTTGCGATCGGGCGAGAACTTCGGCGTCGGACGGTGGTGGATACCGAGCTGGTGCATCGCCAGTACGAAGTGCTTCGACACGAAGTCGGACCCGTTGTCGGTCCAGAGTTCTTCGGGCACGCCCCACGCGCGGCACGCCCGGGCGACCAGGAGGAGCGAGGCGACGGTGCGCGGCGTCCGCGAGATCAGCGCCATCATGCGGCGCGAGAAGACGTCGATGACGACGTACATGCTGTTGCGGCCGTCGCTGCACAGGACATCGGTCGGCGAGGCGTCGATCTCCCAACGCTGGTTGGGGCGCTCGACGCCGGCGGATGCGTCGCCGATCGCGAAACGGAACTTCGAGCGGTAGCGGTCGGGATCGTTCAGGGCAGTGAGCGCGATGGCGTTCGCCGCGTGGCCCTTCCATGCGTGCAGGAAGCGCGCGACCGATGCAGACGACGGATAGGATGGGAGCGGCACCCCGGCCGCATCCGGCACGCCTTCGGGGAAGTTCGTCGGGATCAGATCGGTCAGGTCTTCGATCCGCAGCGCCGGCTGCGCAGCGTGGACACCCAGCACGAACTCGGCGAGATCCGGCGACTGCTCGAAGAACGACTTCCGACCACCGGCCCAGCGTCCCGCCAGGTCGAGTTCCCGCCCGGCATTGCGCGCGGCGAGCCAACGCTCAAGCGTGCGCCGGCTGAGCTTCGGGAGAAGAGGCCTGGTCCACTCGGGCAGCTCGACCAGGTCGTCGCCGAACGCGACGACGAATGCATCCAGTGCGGCCCTGTCTGAGCGGTTGCCCTTGAACTGGTCGAAGGCGGCAAGCAGGACGGTGCGGGCCGAGAGGCGTTCGGCCTGTCGGGCCTTGAGATTGTCGATGGACGGCAGCGGGGCATGCGGCCTGCCGACCGCGGCTTGCTGCGACGTGGCGCGCTGCAGGCGGCGGCGCAGGATCTCGACGCGCGCATCGTTCGGCAACGCCGAGAGTGCGAACTCACGGCCACCGCCGCGTCCCTGCCGCTCGCGGTGAGCCCACTTCTTTCTGGAAGCGAGACGCGAGACATGCTCGCGTCGATCAGGCAGGCCCGGCAGCTTCAGGGCAGCCAGCTCGGCTGCCGAGAAAAAGTCGGCCCCGACATCCACCATCTCGCTCCGGTGATCGACGGTAGCGGGTACGCGCTGGACGTCGGGGCCAGGTGTTCCGGTCGCGGGGGAGGAAGGCGACCGGGAGGCTGCGACGCCGGAGAGGGACCTCTTCGACGCGGGCTGCAGCGAACGGCGGGACTCGTGCTTCACGGGAGCGCCCGTGGAGCTTTGCCACCGGCACGATCGGGCTTCCCGACCGTGCCGTGAATCATCCCCCTAGACTCCTTGGTCTTGCCGCGTTTAATCGGCATGCCTTTGGGGTCATAGCGGGGGGGCCAGATGACATGCGCCGGAACGCCGATCGCACGGGCGATGATTTCTTGGACTTTGGGCCAAGGCTTGCACAGGCAGACGTTGATGGCGGCGGGCGAGTAGCCGTTCATCCGCGAGAGTTCGGTAAGCGTATGTCCCTTGTTTTTGATGGCGGCGACGATGGTCGCCTTCGTCCATTCAGCAGGAACTTCAGGAGTAGGACGCTGTTTCAAACCGTTCCCCGACGACGGTTAAAGCCGTTAAGGAACCTTAATGAACGGTTATGGTCGGTGTCAACGGTTAAACACGGCATCATCGCCGATTATTACCGGCATCCGCCGTTTAGAGCCGCTGCCTGATGCCGCGCGTAGGGTCTACGGCAGAGCGCCTCTACGGTCCGCTGGCGCGAGGATTCGGTTCGCGGGTTAAAGCCGCCGTCCAACGATTTTCGTCGAAGGCCGATGCGGCGAAGGCGATGGGACTGTCCACCGACCAAGTGAACGTATTGATCAACGAAGCGGCAGTTCCGAACTTCGCGGCGATGGCGGCGCTGGCTGTGAACTCAGGCGTCACGCTCGACTATCTCGCCTTCGATCGAGCGGATGGGAAGCCATCCACAGAAAAATCCTTCACCGCGGATGACGATACAGTCTCGCTGTCGCGGCTGGATGGAAGCGGCTCGATGCCATTTCCGCGGGTGGTGATCACTACGAATTACGACTCGCTCTTGGAGGCGTCATCCCTTGCGACGATGCTGGCGCCTGGCACGGCGATGGAGCCGACGATCAAACGGCGCGCGCTGCTGATCATCGACCTGTCGGCAAAGCGGATCGTTGACGGCGAGATCTTCGTCTTCGACTTCACAGGCGATCTGGTCGTGCGCAGGATACAGCGCGAAGTCGATGGCTCTCTGATGCTGCGCGCCGACAATCCGATCTATGAGCCAATGAAGCTGAGTCCGGCTGAAGCCGAAACCGCGAAGGTCCTCGGCCGCGTGATCTGGCGAGGCTCGGAACTCTAATCGGCCTTGCGTAACGCGGTGTAGCGAACACAGTAGTGGGGGTACTGCATGCGAACGTCGGCCGGCTTGCCGGTGGCGCGGCCGAGTTCGCGATAGCCGTCGATGTGATCGTGGAACAGCTCACCGCTCGCTATGACGTAGTCGCCCTTATCAAGCGTGGCCGCGAGCGAGTGTACTGACGCGGGAAGGCGTTGGCGCAGAGTGTCGGCTGCCGTAGCCCCGGCATTGGTCAGGATCATTCGAGGCGTCGTCTTCTCGATCGACATGAGTCCGATCCAGGCATGTCCGCTCTCGTCGAGGCCGATGTGACCGACGATCAATTGCCACTCCGAGAAGAACGTCGTGTTGCTCATCACTTCCAGCAGATCGCGACCGCGCTCCTCCGCAATTTGTGAGCGGCGCAGCTCGTTGGATTCCAGTCGTCGCCACGTCCAGTAGGTCGAGAAGACGCGCTCCTCGAATCGCCGCTGTAGCTCCGGCCTGCCGTCGTCCCGATGCTCGTTCCCGGCCGCCACGCCGCGGCCCCAAGCCAGTGCAGCAGCACCGACCGGCAGGGCGGACAGCAGGCGGCGGCGGGAGAGGGATGGGCTGGCGATCATGAGGCGGACCATTCCACGTGCCCTCGACAGGAGTCCATAAGGCGTAATGGGGCCGCGGGGCCTCAGAAGCCGGGGGAGACAGGCCCGAAATCTGGCCGCCCGCAGGGGCGCAGGCAGGGGAGACCCGTCCGGGTGTACCCGAAAAACCTTCGGACGCGATTTCGGACGCGGTTCCGGGCCGGGGCGGGCCATTCGGCCGCCGACCGGGATAGGGAGACTGGGTCTCCCTGACTGGCTTCGCCGGGGAGCCCTAGCGTCCCCCGGCATGATGAACCGCGTCAAGAACTTCGCGACGACCATTTCCGGGAGGCTCGGATGTAGCCCGCTCACGGTGGCCCTGCTCGACGCCTCAGGCGCTGGGCAGGCCACCCCGTTCGGGCCGATCGAGTTGCTCACCGCCGGAGCGACCGAGCCGCCCGAGTGGGTGCGCTTCATGGCGCCTGGATTGAACAAGGCCCGCGACGGCCGCGCCTTCACGGTCGATGACCCGGACCGCATCGTCCAGCTCTCGAATGCCTACAAGGGCAAGATCGACCTCCTGGTCGACTACGAACACCAGTTCGATCGCGCGGCGCAGAACGGGCAGCCGGCGCCGGCTGCAGGCTGGATCAAGGAACTCTCGGCGCGGGGTCCCGATGGCACGCCCGGTATCTGGGCGCGCATCGAATGGCTGCCGGCCGCCCTCTCGAAGATCAAGGCGCGTGAGTATCGCTACCTCTCCGCCGCGATCGCCCACGACGCCAACAACGTCGTGCAGCTCGTGCCGCGCGCGTCGCTGACGAACCAGCCGGCGCTCGACGAAGCCACCGCACTTTTCTCGACGCAACATCCACAGGAGACGGACTTGAAGCTGCTTCAGACGATGCTGGGGGCCTTGGGCCTCGCCGCGACCACTTCCGAGGAAGACTTCCTCAAGCTCTTCACGCCGCTCGGCGCGCTCCTGAACGCGCTCGGCAAACAGGCCGGAGTCGAGATCTCCGCGCTGTCGGCGATGACGGCCGATCAGCTCGTGGCCACGCTGTCGAAGCCGCTGGCCGACAAGATCGCAGTGCTGAGCACCACGGCCAAGCTCTCGGTCGACGCAGCCCCCGACGCGATCGTAGCCGGCATCCGCGCCCTGGGCGTCGATCCTGCGACGCATGTGCCGCGAAGCACGTTCGACGAGCTGTCGGCGCGTCTCGCCACGCTCACCGCCGAGACCAAGACGAAGCTGATCGCCGACGCCACCGCGGCCGGCAAGCTCACGCCTGGCATGAAGGCGTGGGCCGAGAGCCTCGATCACGCCCAGCTCACGGCCTTCCTCGCGACTGCGCCGGTCATCGTGGCCCCGAACGGCGGCGGAGGCGGCGGCAAGCAGGGCGGCGGTCCGCTCACCGTCGCGACGATGTCGGTCGAGCAGAAGCGCGAGGCCGATCGCTTCGGTGTCAGCCACGAAACCTACGTCGCGACGCTCAACGAGAGCGCCGCGGCGGCCTAGCCGCCCTCACCACAACGACCCTCCAAGGAGAGCCTATCCATGACTGCTGCTGTTGCCGATCGTCCGACGCGGACGCGAGAGGGAGACGAACTCTCCCCGGCCGTCTTCCAGGCGGTGAAGATCTTCGGCGGGACGATGGTCCAGAAGAACGCGACCGGCTACGCGGTGCCGGCGAGCGCCACCGTCGCCAACAAGACGCTCGGCATTGCCAAGCATCAGTCGGACAACTCGGCGGGCGCGAGCGGCGACATCAAGGCCCGCGTCCGTCGCAACATCATCGGCATCTTCGCCAACTCCACCTCGGGCGATCTGATCACGATCGCCGACATCGGCAACGATTGCTACGTCGTCGACGATTGCACCGTCGCCAAGACCAACGGGAGCGGCACGCGCCCTGTGGCCGGCAAGATCATGGATGTCGACGCCCTGGGCGTTCACGTCCTCTTCGTCTGATCGTCCGCGATCGTCGAAGCCCTCCGTAACCTGAAGAGAAAGAACTCCCATGATCCGCGTTTCGAGCGGCAAGCTCGTCACCAACTCGATCGGCTTCAAGTCGGCCTTCAAGGATGGCTTCACCGCCGCCCAATCCGACACCGTCTGGCCGCGCATCGCCACGCTCGTGAACTCCGAGAACCGCGAGGAAGAGTACGGCTGGCTGAAGGACATCCCGCAGATCCGCGAGTGGTTCGGCGATCGTGTCATCAACGCCCTGGCGGAAGACGGCTACAAGATCCGCAATCGCAAGTTCGAACTGACGGTCGGCGTGAAGGGCGACGACATCAACGACGATCGCGTCGGCATCTATGCGCCGCGCTTCAAGTTCATGGGCGACGAGGTCGCGCGCTTCCCGAACCGCCTGGTGTTCGACCTGCTGAAGTCGGGCTTCACGGCCAAGTGCTACGATGGCCAGCCGTTCTTCGACGCGAACCACCCGTACACCGCCGCCGATGGAAGCGCGGCGACGCAGAGCAACTATCAGGCCGGCGCCGCCACGCCCTGGTTCCTGCTCTGCACCAAGCGCCCGCTCAAGCCGCTGATCTACCAGGAGCGCGAGAAGTTCGATTTCGTCGAGCTGACCAAGCCCGACGATCCCAACGTCTTCATGCGCGACGAGCTGCTGTACGGCGTCGACGGCCGCGCGAACGCCGGCTTCGGCTTCTGGCAGATGGCGATCGGGTCCAAGGCCACACTGGATCCCGCCAACTTCAAGGCCGCGCGCCAGCTCGGCGAGAACCTGCTCGGCGAACACGGCAAGGCGCTGGGCTTCACCTATGACCTGTTCGTCGGTGGGCCTTCGCATCGCGACGTCGGCGACGAACTGTTCAACACGCCGACGCTCGCCGCCGGCGGCGGCAACCCGCTCTTCAAGGCCGTTGAGACGCTCTACACGCCGTACCTCATCTAACACCCCAGCAGCGAGAGTACCCCGCGTAAGTGTGGCGGCGTCACGAAGGATCGGTCGAACGATCCGACGCCGCCCGCTTCGCAAGCCCCGCCCGAGGCGAGACTTCCGAAGCGATCAACCAGGAGAAGACGATGGCCGCGAAGAAGGACGGGAAGGCGATCAAGCTGACGGTGACTGCCAAGTCGCCCAGGTGGCGCGGCCCCGTGGGGTGGGACAAGCGGTGGGACGCGGGCCAGACGATCGTGCCGGCCGAAGAGCTGGCGGAGATCTCGCCCGAGCTGGTCGAGGAGATGATCGCGCGGCTGGAGGAGGACTCCAACTTCACCGTCGTCGTCGAGCGCGAGAAGGCAAAGAAGGCGGAGGACTGAGCTTGAAGCCCACCATCGGACGCATCGTCCACTATCGACTGTCGGTCGAAGACATCAAGTGGATCAAGGAATGGCGCAAGTCGCGCGTCGGCAGCATGCGCGACCACGAGGTCGGCCAGGTGCTGCCGATGCTCATCGTGCGCGTCCACGGCGACCACGCCAACGCCGCCGTCAATGGCCAGGTGTTCCTGGATGGCGACGACACGCTGCACGTCATGTCGCGCCTGGTCGGCGAAGTGCCGGGCACCTATGCGTGGCCGGTCATCCCGCCGGCTCAGCCGGTGGGCGTCTCCTACGGGGACCGGGTCTAGCCATGGCGCTTGCCCGCGACGACAACGGCAACGCGATCCAGGTGCTGGCGCCGATCGACGGCACGCTGCAGAAGGTCGTTGCGACCGCCGCAGGCACCGGCCGCACCACCAATCCGCTCACGGCTGGCCGCGCGAAGGTCGTCGGTGTTCGCATCCGTGCGGGCGGTATCGGTCACGTTCGCTTCGGCAGCGCCAGTGTCGATGCGCAGATTGGCGACTTCCCGCTCACCATCGACGATGGATGGATGTTCTTCTCGCTGGCCGCCAAGTCAGGTCCGGACAGGAAGGTCGTCACGCACGTGAGCATCTACGCCGAGACGGCGAACGTCTCGGCCGACATCATCGAGATGGAGTAGCCGATGCTCGCGAAGGACAGCACCGGCCGCTCCGTCCAGGCCCTGCATCCGCTCGACGGTGGCGCGCAGACGATCGCGCCTGCGGCGACGGCCACCGGGAGAAACGCGACGGCCTTCAAGTCGTTCAGTGTGGCGGTCGGTGTCCGCGTTCGCTCGGCGGAGAAGGTGCGCGTGAAACTTGGCGACGGCACGGTCACGGCTGGCGCGAACGACATGCCGATCAGCGATGCCGATGGCTGGGTGTACCTGTCCCTCGAAGGGAAGGACGCCACGGGCGCCGACAAGGCGAAGGCAACCCATCTGTCCGTGCTTGCCGGCGCGACCAGCGCGGCCAGCGTCGACGTTATCGAGCTGAACTAGGACGCCATGCAGCTCGTCAGGATCAACCGGCTCGGCCTCTCGAACCGCACCTTGTACGACCCGGATGCGCTCGCTTGGGCGAACGCCGTCGTTGCCGCCGGCGGCGCGGTGTCGTCGCAGCGGCTCGGCGTCGTGGCGGCGTTCATCCTGGCCGAGAAGGCTTCGGGCTGCTGGGCGCTCACCGACGACTACTGGCCGCTGTGGGGCGAGAACGCCGTGCAGTCGCTGGTGTCCCTGAAGCAACGGCGCCTTGCGGCAGTGGTGAATACGCCGACCTTCGTTGCCGACCGGCACTATGCCTTCGACGGCGCTTCGAGCTACATCAACACGGGCTTCGTGCCGTCGACGCACGGCAGCGCCTACACGGGCAACGTCCAGCGGATCGCGGCCTACGAGCGGGCCAACGTGGCGTCGTCGGGTGTCGCTGCGGGCTGCCGCGTAGGCACTTCCTCTTCGATCTCGATCTCTCCGCGCAACGCGAGTTCGCTGACGGGTTCGACCAACCATACCGCAGGCGCCGTCAACTTCGTTCTTTCGCCGGCCGACAGCACCGGGTTCAAGGCCATCAGCCGGGCGGGCGGTACGACCGCGCTCGGCTATGACCGCGGCGTAAGGAAGACCGACGTAACGGGCCTGACCATCGGCGGGTCTGCATCGCCAAGCGTCGCCTTGTTCATCGGGGCCTTCAACAGCAGCGGCACGGCCATCTCCTTCCGCCCCGCATCCATCGGCCTCGTCGCGATCGGCGCGCCGCTTTCGGACGCGCAAGAGGCGGCGCAGAACGCCAACGTCCAGCAGATGGCGACGGCCATCGGGGCGGCCGTCTGATGGCGGTATTCATCATCCTCAACGCCGCGCAGGCCGACCAGGTGCGCGGCCCGTCCGCGGCCGATCCTTGGGCGACACTCGATCCGGCGTCGCGTCAGGGCGGAAAATTCATCCTCGGCGTCCGCGTGCTCACCGATCCGGCACACGAGGCGCACCGGCAGTTCCTCGCGACCCTGCCGCAGCAGGACATCAACGACCCGGCGTTCCCGCCGGAGATCGAGCCGGTGAGCTGATGGCCTACCTGGCACCCGCCGACCTGGTCACGCGCTTCGGCGCGGCCCAGCTCGTCCTGATCGCCGATCGCGACAACGACGGGCAGGCCGATACGCCCGTACTCGAGCGCGCGATCGCCGATGCCGGCGCGATGGTGGATCTGTTCGTGCGCGGCCGGTACGGCGTGCCGCTGTCTCCGGTCGATCCGGCGATCGCCGTCATCGTCGGAGATCTCGCGCGCCGGCTCCTGTTCGGCGACGCGACCGACGTGCCGGAGAGCGTGCTCGAAGCCGACAAGGTCGCGCGCCGCCAGCTTGAGCTGATCGCCAAGGGCGACGTGCAGTTGATCAGCGCGCCCGCGTCGGCGTCGGAGCCGGCAGGTGCGCTGGAAGTGGAAACGGCGGGCGATGCGCCGTTCTTCACCTCCGACAGCCTGAAGGGCTTCTGATGCCGACCGCGGTCCTGGTCATCGACGCCACGCCGATCGGCGAGTTGGCACGCCGGCTCGAAGCCGTCGACGGCGACAAGGCCGAGGCGCTCGACGCGATTGGCGCGGCTTGGGAGACTTCGACGAAGGTTCGCTTCGAGACCAGCACGGCGCCGGACGGCACGCCCTGGAAGCCGAGCCAGCGCGTCCTGCAGCATAAGGGTAAGACGCCGCTCAAGACGCTCGTGGAGAGCGCCAGGCTGAAGGGTTCGATCACGCATGCCGCCGATGGTGACACCGTCGAAGTCGGCACAAACGTCGAGTATGCGGCCGCGCATCAGTTCGGCGCGACCATCCAGCAGGCTGGCGCCCACGCCGTGCCGCTCGTTCTGCCCGAGGGTGCCGCTGGCGGCCGGGTGATCGTTCTGCCGGCGCGACCGTTCATCGGCATTACCGAGGCCGATTATGTGAACTTCGCCGAGATCCTCGAAGGCTTCATTGAGGCCAAGACCGGAGCGACGCCATGACCAGCCTCGCCACCGCCACCATCCAGCGGCTCCAGGGCAACCCGGCCTTCAAGCTCGTCGGCAGCGCCCGTGAGTTCGGCGCGAGCTTGGTCACGCCGCCGATCGACAAGATGCCGGCCGTGTTCGTGCTGCCCTACGAGGAGAGCTACGGCGACAATGAGCTGCTGAACGGCGTGCGCCAGTCGGGGCCGCAGAAGATCGCCCTGGTGCTGCAGGTCGCCGTGCGCGCCGCGGTCGGCGCCAACATCCACGATCCTTTCGAGGCACCGGCGGCCGCTCTGAAGGCGAGCCTGCTCGGCTGGCAGCCTGACGCGAGCGACGGCGAGGTCGTGCTGGTCAGCGGGCACCTGCTTGAACCGAAGCCGACGCACCTTGCCTACCAGTACGTGTTCCAGCGCAACCACACCGAACGAAACTGACGGAGAGATCATGTCGACGCCGATCCAGTACCCGACCGAAGGCGGCAGCTACATGCGCAAGCCTGACGGCAATCTCGACCTGGTCGAGCAGACGAAGCCCGCGCCCGAGCCGGCGGCGGCCGACGAGGCCTCGCCCACGCCCACGCCCGCACCCGCCATGCCGGAGGAGTAACAGACCATGGGTATCCGTTTCGAACGCAAGGCCGTCATCGCGAAGATCGAGCCCGTATATGGCACCGACTCCGTGCCGACCGGCGCGGCCAACGCGGTGCTGCTGAAGAGTGCCACGATCGATCCCGTGAACGGCGAGATCGTACCGCGCGAGATCATTCGCGCCGGCTACGGCTCGATGGCGAGCTGGCTCGTCGCCCGTCACGTCAAGATGAACGCTCGCGTGGATCTCGCCGGCGCCGGCGCGGCCGGCACCGTCCCGCCCTATGGCCCCTATCTCCGGGCCTGCGGCCTGGCCGAGACGGTGGCCGCCGGCACGAAGGTCGATTACACGCCGGTTCACAGCTCGTTCGAGAGCGTTTCGAACTACTACAATCACGAGAGCACCCGGCACATCTCGGCGGGTATGCGCGGCAACGGCAAGGTCCGGTTCCAGAAGCGCAAGCCGCCGGAGATCGAACTCGACATGCTCGGCATGTGGAAATCCGACTCGTCGGTCGCCCTGCCGGCGCTCACGCTCACGAACTGGAAGGACCCGCTGCCGTCGACGCCGGCGAACACGCCGCTGTTCACGATCGACGGGCAGGCCGTCCTGGGCAGCAGCTTCGAACTCGATTTCGGAATGGAGGTTGCCTACCGCGATCTCCTGAACTCCGAAGAGATCATTGTGCGCGAGCGCAAGCCCAAAGTCTCGATGCTGATCGAGGAGCTGCCATACGCGACGAAGAACTTCTTCGGGATGATCGGCGGCACGACGGTCGCGCTCGCCTATACCCACGGCGTCGGCGCCGGAAAGATTATCGAGATCACCGCACCGTCCTTCCAGATCACTGGGGTCCAGCGGCAGGAAGAAGACACCGTGTCGATGCTGAACATCACCGGTGAACTGACGCTGGGCGGTCCCACCGAGTTCACCATCAGCGTCAAGTAAGCCCACTACAGCCCGAAAGGAAGACAGCCCGTGTTCACGTTCCAGAAAGACTACCGCTTCACCTGGCCGGTCACCGTATTCGTCCCGACCAACGCCGGACAGGAAGAGCAGAGCTTCACCGGTCACTTCAGGCTGTTGCCGAAGGCCGAGCTTGAAGAGCTGCTCGCGAAAGACCCCGGCAACGACGATGCCACGGTTTGCCGGGCGGCACTGGTCGGATGGGGCGATGATCTCGTGACGGAGGAGAAGGCGCAGGTGCCCTTCAGCAAGGACGCGCTGGAGCAGCTCGTCATGGTGCCGTTCATCCGGGTGGCGATTGCACGTGCCTACTGGACGGCGGCGAACGGAGTGCTGCGCGTAAAAAACTGAGAAGCGCGGCGCGTCACTGGTTCCACTGGAGCCCCGACGCGTCGCGACCGCCCGACGCCGACGATCGAGCCGCCATCGCTGCCGATCTTGAAGCCTTGGGTGCAGACCCTGTGGAGACGATGGCGGAATGGAAAGGCAGCGCACCAGCGATCGAGCAGACCGCCGATCGGCTCGCCTTGCCCGCCGAGCTGGAAGCCGCGGTCTCCGCGTTCCTGCTCGGCGCCACTCAGTGGCGCTGGACGACGTTGTGGACGCTGGTCGGGATGCCGACCGGTCCGGTGTCGGTTCCGAAGTCGCTGCCGCTTGGACTGGACTACGGCAACCTTCGACATGCCTGCGAGCTGGCGGACCTTCGGCTCACGCCGTGGGACTTCGAGGGCTTGCAGATCATGGAAGCGGCCGCCTTGAAACTGATGACGCGGTGAGCTGATGGCGCGCCCGCTCGTCGTCTCCGCGACGCTGAAGCTCGATACGTCGGACCTGAAGAAGGGCGCGGCGGAAGTCGACCAGGTCGGCGATCAGCTCCTCCAGAAGGAGCGGCGTCGCGCCGCGCAGTCCGAAGAGCTGCAGACCGGCCGTGGCCGGGCTGCGTCGACTGCATCCGAACAGGTGTCGGCTACCGAGAAGGCTGCGGCCGAGCGCGCCGCCGCAAGCCTTGCCGCGCGAGAGCAGCGGGAGCAGGCCTCGATTGAGCGGCGTGAGCAGCGCGCCGCTGAAATGGTGGCGCGTGATACGCAGCGCGTTGCGGACCGGGAGGCGAAGGAACAGGCCGCAGCAAAGCGGAAGGAAGAGCGTGAGGCCACCGCCACCGCCAAGGAGGCGCAGCGGGCCGCCGACAAGGAAGCGAAGGAGCAGGCCCGGCTGAAGCGCCAGGACGAGCGCGACCAGGCGGCGGCGAGCAAAGCCGCCGAACGCGCGACGGCTCAGGCAGCCAAGGCACAGCGCGCCAGCGAACAGGAAGCGGCGAACGAGAACCGCAAGGCGGCTCAGCGCGCCGGCCAGCTTCAGTTCCAGCTCAACGACATCTTCACCGGCCTTGGCAGCGGCCAGAGCCCGCTGACCGTCGCGATCCAGCAGGGACCGCAGATCACGCAGATCTTTGGCGGCTTCCGCGCGACGCTGGCCGCGATCCCGCCGGTGGCGGCCGCCGTTGGCCTCTCGCTCGCTGCTGTGGCGGCCATCCTCTACACGGGTGTCTCTGCGTCCAACGAGGCCGCCGCAAGGCAGCGGCAATTCTCGATCGAGCTGCAGGCGACCGGGAACGTCGCCGCTGTTACGGCGGGCCAGCTCGAAGACCTCGTGCGCGCGCAGGCGATGCGCGCTGGCGCCAACCGCACCGAGACGGCGCAGGCGCTGAGCGGCCTTCTGTCCAATCCGAACCTGACCAGCGAACAGGATCTCGGCCGGGTCCTGGACATCGCGCGAGATCTCGCACGGGTCACCGGGGAAGCGTTGCCGGCGGCGACAGCCACGCTCAGCCAGGCGCTCGACGGAACCGTCGCCGGCGCGAGGCGTCTGGACCAGGTCTACAACGTCCTCACCGCCAGCGAGCTTGCCGAGATCCGTGCGCTGGAAGAACAGGGCAGGAAGCGCGACGCCGCCAACATCGTCATTGCGGCGATGGAGCGTCGGTTCAAGGGACTTAACGAGCAGGGGCTGTCTCCGGCGGCACGCGAACTGAACAACCTCGGCAATGCCTGGACGACGTTCGCCGACAAGGTGGCGAACCATCCAGCCACCGCCGCGCTGATCGCTGCCGGGGCGCACATCCTGAAGGGCGCCGGCATGCTGATCGGCGGGCCGCCGACCGAAGCCACGTCGGCAGGCAACGCGCCGAACGTCGACGACCTGGCAAAGTCGCGCGAGTCGCTCCGGTTGGCGGAAGAGGCCGCACGGCGCGTCAAGGCGCAGTTCGACAATGCGACCAACCCGACCGCGAAGGCCTACGCGGAAGCCGAGCTGAAGCGGGCTGAAGCGCGCGTTACGGAACTGAGGGCGAACGTCGCCTCGGTCGAGCAGCAGGTCAAGTCGGCCGGCACCGCTTCGGTCGAGCAGCAGGGGGCGGCACAGGCCGCGGCGGCACAGGCCGAGATCGAGCGCCGCGCGAAGGGCTACCAGGACCTCATCAATCAGGGCCGGTCGCTCAACAAGGAGATGTCGGACGCGATCGTGAAGCGGGACCGGCTGAAGGAGGCCATCAACTCCGGCCTGCTGGCGCCCGACACGTTGTTGAGTGCGCGACAGCAGCTCGTCGAGGTGAACGGCGAGATCTCGAAGCTCGATGGCGCGTTGCAGGGGCAGCAGCGGACGCTGGACCTTGAGAAGAAATATGCCGGCATGCGCCCCGACCAGGCAGCGCAGGAACGTGCTTATGACACGGCGCTGAAGACGGCGCTGGACAGTGGCGCGACGCTCGATGATGCCTACGCCAAGGCCGCCCAGGCACGGGCCAGCGTGCTGCTACAGCAGAACACGCAGACGCAGCAGCAGATCTCGCTGCTCGGCGCCGAAGCACGCGCCGCTCTTGCCGTGGCCGATGCTTATGGCCAGTCGCGCACCGCCGGCATCCGCGCCGCGGCGGTAGGTGCGGCGCAGGCAGCCGAAGAGCAGGGACAGATCGCGGGCGGCACGGCGGGCGCGGTCGCGCAGCAGACTTTGGAAAAGAATGCAGCGGCCACCGTAGCCGCCGCGGCCGAGAAGAACCGGGCCTATTCCGAAGAGGTTGCCGGGCTGCAGCGGCTCACGTCGGCGGAGGCTGTGTCGACCGAAGCGGCGCGTGAAGCGGAGCGTGCCAATCGCGTCGCGGCCTTCGCGATGGAATTGCGCGCGCAGGCGGAGGCGTCGGGCAGTGCGGCGATCGCCGCCGCGGCCGAGCAGCAGATCGCCGCCTACGATCGCCTGTCGCGCCAGCAGCTCGAGCTGGAGCGCCGACGCGCTGCCAACCAGCTCAACAGCCAGTACGATCCGAACGTCGCCTACAGCCAGCAGATGGCCCAGCTCCAGGAGCTGCAGGCCACGGGGCAGGTGTCCGCCCGCGCCGTTGCCGAAGCCAGCAAGCAGTACGAGATGCAGCGGCTGCAGGCGAGCCGCGATGCCACGGACGGCGCGATAGCAGGATTGCGCCAATACGCTGACGAAGCCACGAACGCGGGACGCGCGGCGGCCGACGGCGTCGGAAACTCGATGCGGTCTCTTGAGGACGCTGCTGTCCAGGCCGCTACCACCATGAAGTTCAGCATGACGGACTTCGTGAACTCCGCGCTCGCGGATCTCGCTCGTCTCGCGATCCGGCAGAACATCACCGGTCCACTGGCCTCCGCGGCCAGCTCGGCGCTTGGCGGCGCTGGGGGCTTGAGCGGGATCTTCAGCTGGCTGTTCGGCGGCGGTGGCGCAAGCCCTGCTGCCACCGCGACAGGCGGCTATGGCGTGTCGGTGCCGACCGTCTCGACCGGCTACATGCACTCGGGCGGCCTGATCGGCAGCACCGCGTCGACGCGCGACGTGCAGGTGTCCGCCTTCGCCAACGCGCCGCGCTACCACACCGGCGGCGTCGTGCTCGGCCCGGATGAGGTTCCGATCATCGCCAAGCGCCGGGAGGAAGTGCTGCGGGAAGACGATCCGCGGCACCGTTTCAATATCGACCGCGAGAGCATGTCGGCCGGCGCCGGCACGGCGAGTGACGATATCGCCGCGCGCGCCGTGTCGACGGTTCGACAGGATGTCGACGACTATGTGCGGTCGATGCGCCTGGCGCTCGGCGCGGCCGATATGCCGGTGTTCGCGGGCTTTCAGACGGAGGCGGCCAAGCCGGCCGCTGCGGCCCCGGCATCCATGGGAGAGGCGGGCTTCGGCAATGCCGGGATCACCTGGAAGCTGGTCAACCAGGGCGATCCGCTTCAGGCGCGCAAGGGCAAGTCAGGCACCGACGAGCAGGGCCGCTGGACCGAAGAGATCATCCTTGAGGCCGTCGAGGAGTTCATGGCCGGGCAGATCACTTCCGGCCGCGGGAAGCTGACGGGCGCGATGCAGGCGGCCTATGGCCTTCAGCCGGTGGGACGGCGATGACGGTCACCGTTTTCTGGCCCGAGCAGATCCCGCTGCCGCTGCGTCAGGGCTACGTCCTGGAGCCCAAGCCGAACGTCGATCGAACCGAAGTCGAAGTCGGACCTGCCCGCGCGCGCCGGCGCAGCACGCAGACGCCGGTCGAAGTGACGGTGGTGTGGGAGCTGACGCAATGGCAGCTGACGCTCTTCCAGGGCTTCTACAAGCACAAGGCACGCGAGGGCGCCGCCTGGTTCGGCATGCCGCTGCTGACCACGCTCGGCCTCGCGACGTGTGAGGTGCAGTTCAAGGGCAAGCTACAGCAGCCGAAGCAGCGCGGCGACCTGTGGCTGGTCAACGGCACGCTCCTGGTACGCGAGATCCCGGAACTCGACGAGGCGGGCTACGACCTTCTGCTCACCGAAGATCCTTCCGTTCTGTACGCCGCGATCGACGGCCTCGACGCCGCCGTCAACGGACTGCCGCGGCTTCCCTACTTTTGGCAATGGAGTTGATGATGTCTGGTCTCGGCACATCGCTGCTGGAGAAGGTCAATCTCTTCGGCACCCTCGTCACCAAGATCTCGGCGTGGGTCACGGGGCCGGCGGTTGGCCCGACCTCGATCGTCGATTTTGGGGGCGGCCTGCAGGTGAAGACGATCGCGCGCCTGGTCGCCGCCGTCGACGACGCGGTGCAGTACGGCGTGGCCGGCCCGGTTCCGTGGCTGGCGCCCGTGCCATGGGCCACCGGGCTGGTCTGTGTCGCCACGGCGCCGGCGACCGTCGTCACCTACCAGGGCGAAGCCTACGTGACGACGACGGCGCACACGGCCGGAGGCGCCTTCGATGCGGCGAAGTTCCAGAAGATCGCGGCAAAGGGGGCAGACGGTGGCACCACGCTGAACACGAAAGGCGATCTTCTCAGCTTCAGCGGCTCCGCCGTCGTGCGCGTGCCGGCGTCGGCCGGCAAGGTCCCGTTCTACAACGCCGACAGCGTCAACGGCATCGAGGCGACCGATCTTCTCCGCGACCACATTCGCGGGCTGAGTTGGTCCAAGGATGGTGCCAACACGATCGCCATCACGGCCGGCGGCTGCATGTCCGACGACGGGACGCACTGGATCGAGTATGCGGGCGCCGCCGGCCTCGCGATCGACACGGTGATCGGTACCGGCACGGGTACGCTCGACGCGGGGCCGATCAGCAACGCGGGCTTCTACCTCTTCCTGCAAAAGGACCCGGCGACCGGCACTGTAAAGCCGGTCACGTCGCTCAGCCGCACGGCACCGTCGATCACGGTCGGCTACAAGAAGCGGCTCATCGGCTACATCGAGCGCGCCTCGGGCTCCCTCACCGATTTCTGGACGGGCGAGCTGGCCGGTGGCGGGATCGAGATGGGCTGGAAGCAGCCCGCAGCCGGTTACAGCGGAACCGTCACGACGACGAGAACGACGGCGACGCTCAAGGTGCCGAGCGGCATCGAGGTCTTGGCGAAAATCGCGTACACGCTGAGTGATCCGTCCAATTCGGTGAATGCCCGGATCATGTATCCGGGCGAGACCGACGTGGCGGTGCCGGCCAGCGTGCCCGCCAACTTGCAGGGCAATATCGCCGGCACGTTGGTCGCGCGCGGCTCGATGGAAGTGCGGACCAACACGTCGGGCCAGGTCGCCCATCGCGGCGACGGCAATGCGACGCTGGCGATCAGCACGACGTCGTTCAAGTGGGATCGCCGGTAGTGTCGGACGAGACGATGAAGGAGGCGCTCCGCGAAGCCTACGCGGTCGCGCCGGCCGACGAGCTGATCATCGCCACGCTGGAGATCCGTCATCCGACCTTTCTCGGAGAGGATGGCTTGCCCGACTCCGCGTGGGTGACGACAAACGAAGTGGACATCCAGGCGGGCATCGAAGCCGACGCGCCGGTTCGTGGCGGCGAGACGGTGACGTTCCGGGCCATGGCATTCCGCTTCAAGCTGGCGCCGATCGAGCCCACCGCCAAGACAGAGCTGCAGCTTCAGATCGACAATGTGAGCCGCCTGCTGGTCGAGCAGCTCGACCGCGCCGCGACGGACTGGCGGCCGGTCGAGATGTGTTTTCGACCCTACCTCGAAAGCGACTTGGCAGAGCCGCAGATGCTGCCCCCGCCGACCTACACCCTGTCCAAAGTCAAAGTCGACCGACTGACGGCGCGCGCGACGGCCCGCGTGGATATGGACTTCGGCGGTGCCTTCCCCCGGCGCGTCTACACCGCGTCGGAATTTCCCGCCCTCATCGGAGCCTGATCGGTGCACTGGTCCGAGCGCTTCCTGGCCTACGGCTACAAGAACGGCGCCGAGGGGCCGCTGCTATACGATTGCTGGAGCTTCTTTCGCCTGGTGCAGAAGGAGCATTTCGGGCGCGACGTGCCGTTCATGCCGTCGCCGCCGAGCCGGGGCGCGACAGCCAGGGCGATGCCCGAGTGGGCAGGGTCATTCGGCTGGACCGAGATCTCGGTCGACCAGGTGCAGACGGGCGACGCGGTCTTCATGTCGTTCCTCAAGCACGCGACCCATGTCGGCATCTATGTCGGCGACGTTCGCGAGCCTTCCATCCTGCATTGCCCCGAAGGCGGTCCCGGTCTCCACGCAGTCCGGAAACTGACAGACGCACATTGGAGGCTGCGCAGCTACTGGCGCGCGCCGGCTGGAGTAGCCTGATGGGCGCGGTCGTACACCTCACCAACCCGTTCGATCCGCATGAACGCGAGGTCTATCGCATCCATCGCCAGATGACGGTGCGCCGCCTGGTGAGCCGGGCACCGGCGCTTCGCCGGCACACCTCGGTGCGGCGGATCAAGGAACTCGGCAACCGGCGCTATCGCGAGTTCAACCGGGCGACCGTCTGCCTGTTCAACGGCCGGCCACTGAAGCGCGCGGAGTGGTCGCGTACCGTCGTCGGCGCGACCGACACGGTGCTGTTCTTCTCGCCGCCGGCCGGCGGCGGCGGCGGTTCGGCCATCATCGGCGTGGTACTGGCGATCGCGATCGCGGTCGCGGCTCCCTATCTGGCCGGCCTTCTGGCTCCGGCTCTGCTTTCGGCCACCGGCATCTCCTTCGCCGCCGGCACGATCGCGGGAAGCCTGCTCACCGCCGGCATCGGCATTGCGTTGAGCGCCGCGGCATACGGCATCATGTCTTTGTTCTCGTCGCCACCACCGCAGGCCAGCAACCAGACGGCCGGCTATGGCAGCACCCCGCAGACGTCGCCGACCTACTCGTCGACCGGCTTCCAGCAGAACACCGCGCGCCTCGACCAGCCGATACCGGTGCTCTACGGCCGTCACATGGTCGTGCCCGACTTCATCATGCCGCCCTACTCGCGGTATGTCGCGAACAAGCAATACATCCATTCGTTTCTGGCCGTGACGCAGGGCCGTTGCGAGATCGAGGCTGAGCGGATCGGTGACACGCCGATCTCGTCTTATGCCTCGATCGTCACGCAGAAAGTCGAGCCGGGCGATGTGCCCGACCCGGACATCGTCGACGTGCGATTCCTGCCCTGCCGCGACATCTCGCAGGTCGAGCTGCCGGACTCCGGCGCCGGCAGCGCGTGGAAAGGGCCTTACATCGCCAATCCCCCCGGCACGGTGATCGATCATGCAGAGCTGGATTTCATCGCGCCACGCGGTCTCTACGCCTACGGCAGCGGCGGCTACGGCCCGATGGGCCTCTACGTCGAGATCGAGGCGCAGCAGATCGACATGCTGGGCGAGGCGGTCGGCGGCTGGATCGCGATCGCGACGGAACACTTCAATGCCGCCGACGCCGCGCCGCAGCGCTACACGCAGAGCTACGACCTACCGGAGGAGGGACGCTGGCAGTTCAGGACGCGGCGCATCGACCTGAAGAACGGGTCCGCGTCGGTCGGGCATCAGATCGATTGGGCCGGGCTGCGGGGTCGTCTCACCAGCACCCGCAGCTATGCCGGCCTGACCGCGCTCGCCGTGAAGATGGAAGCGACCGGCGATCTCAACGGGCAGACCAGCCGACAGGTCAACGTCATTGCCACCCGCAAGCTGCCGACCTGGAGCGGCGAGGCGATGAACGAGGACGAGAGCCCTACTCGGAGCCTCTGCGATGCCTTCGTCGACATCGCCCATAACGAGCAGTACGGCGCCGGCCAGCCCTACAATCGCATCGACCTCGAAGGCATCTATTCGAACCGCGACGAGTTCGAGCGGCTGGGATGGCACTTCGACTTCGTCTTCGATCAGACGGTGACGTGCTGGGAGGCGCTCGCCCGCGTTTCCCGCGCCGCGATCGGCGAGCGCGTCGTGCAGGGCAACAAGCTGCGCCTTGTGCGGGACATTCCGACCGCCGCTGCCGTGGCGATGTTCACGCCGAGGAACATCCGGCCGGGCAGCTTCAACATCGAGTATGCGCTGCCCGACGAGACGACGGCCGACGCGGTGATCGGGACCTACATGGACCCGAACTCCTGGAAGCCGATCTCGATCACTGAGTCGTTCGACGACAGCCCGCGCCGCAATCCCAAGACGCTGCAGCTTCACGGCGTCACCAGCCGGCCGCATGCCCGCGCGATGATCTGGTATCGGCTGCGGGAGAACCGCTTCCGTCGCCGCGTCATCGGGCTGGGAACCGAGATGGAAGGCTTGATGGCAACCTATGGCGAAGGTGTCGCCGTGAGTCACGACATGCCCAAGTGGGGGCAGGCGGCCGAAGTCGTCGAGTGGGATGCCGAGACCCGCACGATGACACTTACGGAAGCTCTCGACTGGTCGGCCGAGGGCGCACACTACGTCGCCATCCGCAAGCCCAACGGCACGCTGGCTGGCCCGTTCGTCGCCACCAACCCTGGCGGCAACGGGCAGATGCTTGTGGTGGGTGCTGGCGATCTCCCGCGCATCCTCACGGACGGCAACAGCGAGCGAACGCTGATCCAGTTCGGGCCGGGCGAAGCCTATTCGGTCCGGCTCAAGGTCATTGCCGTGCAGCCGCGAGACGAGCGGACTGCCGACCTGGTGCTGATCGACGACGATCCGCGCATGTACGAACCGATCCCGGAAGAAGGCATCGTTGCCGAGCTGCCCAGCGGTGGCGTGGGCGCGTCGCAGGAGCCGATCGTCATCCACGTGGCGGCCGACACGGCGAACCTCAACCTGCGGACGCTCGCCAACGCGAATGGCTATGTCGGGCTGCCGCAGCAACAGGTGACGGTGATCGTCGACGATGCGGTGAACGTCTACAGCCTCAACCCGGCCGTCGCGGCCGTCATACGTGGTTCATGGCCCGTCGGCGCGAAGCCGAAGTTCATCAACCTCGGTATCGTCTCCGGTGCCGGGGGTGCCGGCGGCGCGGGTGCCGCGAGCGGCGGGGGAGCAGGCGGTGCGGCGCTCGATGCGTCGAGCGGCGCGATGGAAGTGGTGAACCTCGCCGGCGTCCTGCGCGGCGGCGGCGGCGGCGGCGGAGGCGGCGGCAATTCGAGCTATGCCGGCGCGGGCGGCGGCGGCGGTGGGCAGGGCTTCAACAACGCGCCGGGCGGAGCGGGCTACACGGGCGGCCCCGCGGGAACACCAGGTGGGCCGGGCTCTGCGGCCGGCCCCGGCTATGGCGGACCGGGTGGCAGCTTCGACGTGTACGAGGAAGTCGGCCGCGACGAGTTCGGCCAGCCGATCATGGCCTATCAGTACAGGTCGCACGGCGGGAACGGCGGCGCTGGCGGGGCCTGGGGCACTGCGGGCGGCAACGGCACGAACGGCACGGACATCGCGTCGCCGGCGCAGAACGGTGGCGCACCGGGTTATGCCGCCCTTGGCAACGCGAACATCACCTGGACGTCGGTCGGCACGCGCATCGGACCCGTCGCATGAGCTTCAAGGACCCGGCCACCAAGCTCACCGAACCGGAACTGGATCAGGAGAAGGAGCGGGCGCGGATGCGGATGGTCGTATCGCGTAAGCTCGCGGTCGGCGCCGTCGAGATGACGGCCCAGCGCATCTACAGCCAGGCGCACCAGGGCCTGCTGCGCTGCCGGACCGAAGACCAGGTCCTGCGCATCGAGACCGCCTTCACCGAGGCGATGGTTTCCCTGCAGAGGTTCGCCGATGCCGGACCACTCTAAGCGCCCGCCCGTGCCACGCTTTCCGCTGACGGAGACGGATCGTCTCCTCATCGGACATCTGCGTCGCTGCAGCTTCCCCATGGCGTCGTTCGCCAAGCGATTCGCCCGGAACATGGGCTCGATCATGGACGGCGTCGACGGCCGGATCTCGGCGAAGGAGAAGGCGTGCGTCTGCTCGCTGGTGTGGCGCTTCCGCCGGCAGATCCCGGCCGCGATCGTCGCCAAGGCCGGGATCTATCTCGCTGAGCTGCAGGCGGCCTACCAGCTCGCTCCTCCCCAACAGCCTTCACTGGCCCCTTCGAAGCCTGCTCGAAACCCGCTCGACGATCTGTTCTCGCCGGGTGCGCCGTGAGCGCGTCAGCTGGCCGTGGTCTATTCCTCCGCGAGGCGCCGCCCTTCATCGGTCAGGCAAATGCTGTGACTGCCTTCGACCAGCATCCAGCCCCGATCGACGGCGAGCTGCACAGCGTCTCTGGCTTCCGGCAGGCTCATGAAGCCCGCAAGCATGCGCCACTGCTGCGGCCTGCCCTCAGTGGCGGTGTAGAGCGCACGCACCAAGTGCCGGGCCGTCTTCTCGATCTCAGTTGCCATCGCTCTTCTCCTGTCGCTCGGCGATCGGCTATCCCGCGTCCCCATGGAACTAAGCAGGCTAAATGACATGATCCTGCTAGCGTTCAATTCCGAGCTTCTCGCGGAAATAACTGCCGTTCCTCAGAAGGGCGTCACGCATCCGATCCAAGCCATCCCCGCTTGTGTGGTGGAGAAGGACTTTCGTCTGAGTCTTCAGCGAGCTGCGATCGTCGGCATTCTTAAACTGGCGAAACATTCGTTCGAGGAACAAGAAAACTTCGCGAATGCGGTGGGCTTTCGCGTGGTCAGTGTCTGTCTCGATACAGTCCTTGAATGTCGGAACGTTCTCATACTGACCTGTCATGGCGATCATTGTTGTCATGAGCCGGCCGCGCTCGTCCGGAGCCAGCATGTCGAACTGTTCATCGATGGTTTTGCCTTCCTTCTTTTCCACGGCCAGCAACGCGTCCTGCAACTCAAGAATCGCGCGGATGCAGCTCTGCACGGTGAGGTAGTCGGCGTAGGCGCTTCGCCGCCTTTCCCTTTCTGCATTGCGTTCGCTGACGGTTTTGCTGCCCCAAATGCCCAATCCCGCGCCCGTCAATGTGGCTGCGAAAGCGGCAAATCCCTTCAGCGCCTCACCACTCGGCTCAACAGCTCCGAAGAATACGGCGAAGAAGCAGCCCCAGATCATCCCGTAGGAGAAGGGCAAGGCTCTTACGACCCAGTCCACGACCTTCATCTGCCAAGAAGGCACGTTTGCTTCAGTAGCCACTGGTTTCCCCTCGTCCGCGCTCGGCGGGGGCTGCACCGCGTCAACGGTGCAAGCCGCGCGGGAGCCCCGCGCATGACCACAACTGGCCTAGTCACGGCCACCCCGCCACCGGCGATCACCGGAAGGGGGAATCAGCACGAGAACGGTCATGCTGTCGACTCTGGAGAAGCGCCGCTGCGGCTGCGCCCGTTTGTTGTTCAAAGGTCGCGTCTACGATATAGAGATCAAGTGTCCCCGTTGCGGGACACTCAATCGTTTCAGGGACCCGATCCCCGAACCGGAACGCCAGCGAGCGTCGCAGAAAGACGCTCCCCATGGCGAGGATCACTCCTCTCGCTCGTGACCGTATCAAGTACCGCCACCGGCACCAGTTCGGCGTCATCGTCGTCTGTGCCGACGAGCGCGACCAGCGCCGCACGTTCAATCACTTGCGCCGCCTCGGCTACAAGATCCGCGTGGTCACCGTATGAAGATCGCGGTGCACCATCGCTGCCCGGAAGCGACGAGCTATCGGGCGGCTCGCGTGAAGTCGCTGTTCAATGTCGACAGCGGCGCGACCTTCGACCTGGACGCCGAGCTGCCGATCGAGCAGCTCGACTGGAAGGTCGGGCTGGTGATCGGGCCGAGCGGTTCGGGCAAGTCCAGCATCGGCCGCAGGATCTTCGGCGAGCAGGCGTTCTACGAGCCGTCATGGCCGCAGCGCCGGCCGATCATCGACGCGATCGCACCGAAGGCGACCTTCGACGAGGTGACCGCGGCGCTGGCCGCCGTGGGGCTGGGCAGCGTGCCCACATGGCTGCGGCCCTATGGCGTGCTGTCGACGGGCGAGCGATTCCGGGCGGATCTGGCGCGGATCGTCGCCGATCGGCCACCGCGTGTGGTGGTCGACGAGTTCACGAGCGTCGTCGATCGGCAGATTGCCAAAGTCGGCGCGCTGGCCTTCGGGAAGGCGTGGAAGCGTGGGACCGGGCAGGCGGTGCTGCTCTCCTGCCACTACGACATCGTCGACTGGCTGCAGCCGGATTGGATCTACGACACGGCCTCGGGGGAGTTCTCCGGGAGGGGGCTTCGACGACGGCCGCCGATCGAACTCGACATATTCGAGACCGACTGGCGATTCTGGCCGCTCTTCGAGCCGCATCATTATCTGAAGGTGCCGAGGATGATCGCGGCGACGAATTATGTTGCGTTCGTGGGCGATCAGCCGGTGGCGCACGTTGCCGTCTCGACCAGGCCGGGCCTTGTGGAGGGGCGGGCGTGCCGTCTTGTGGTCATGCCGGAGTGGCAGGGCGCGGGCGTCGGCATGCGATTCCTCAACGCCATCGGCGAGCGCTGGCGTACCGGACAGAACCGGCACGGCATCAAGGTGCCGATGCTGTTCCACACGTCGCATCCGGGTCTTGCCGCCGCTCTTCGCCGCGATCCCTGCTGGGAGCAGCTCAGCGCCATGCTCTACGGCGGGAACAAGGCCGCCTCTGCCCGGCACATTATCTCCGCTGCGGAGCGGGCCGGGCAGAAGGTGACGGTCAAGACGGGCTACGGCGGGCACTTCCGGGCCGTGCAGGGCTTCCGCTACTACGGGGCGCCCTGATGCGTGTCCTGCTGATCGGATCGAGCTGGCTGGGCGCCGAGACCATGCGCGAGCTGCGCCGGCGCGGCCATGACGTCGTCGCTGTGTGGGACCGCACCGGCGGCCGGCTGGCCGAGGCAGCCTCGGCCGAGGGCGTGAAGGTCATCGGGCACACCTCGATCGGCCACCCCGGATGGTTGCAGAAGATGCCCGAGCTGGTGGTGTCGGCTCACTGCACCTGGCTGATCGAGGAGGAGACGCTGGCCCGGTGCGCCATGGGCGGCATCGGCTACCATCCTTCGCTCCTGCCGCTCCACCGCGGCGGCGACGCGGTTCGGTGGGCCATCCACATGCGCGAGCGGGTGACGGGCGGCACGGTCTTCTGGCTGGACGATCGGGCGGACGGAGGCCCCATCCTCCTGCAAGACTGGTGCTTCATTCGGCCGGACGATACGGCCGCCTCCCTCTGGCAAAGGGACCTTGGTCCGATGGGCGTTCGGCTGCTGGGTCACGCCGTCGACCTGGTCGCGGCCGGTCGGGCGCCCCGTCAGGTGCAGGACGAGAGGCTGGCCACCTGGGAGCCCACCTTCCGCCGTCCCGTCTTGGGGGCCGCCAGATCCGGGGACGAGGTGGGGACGAATCCCCGTCGAACAGCCGCCGATCGCCCCGGTTCGGACGGGTAGCTGGTGGGCAATGCGGTCTGCGGGGCGGAACGGGGAGGGGGCTCAGTGGGCCGAAACCGTGCCGCCAAAGCATTTGAGGGCCGCCGCCAGAGCATTTGCGCCGCTACAGAAAGTTGTAGGGCTTCAGAGGGTATGGCGGCACAGCCATCCGGGATTACCCGGGCCGTACCCGGGACGAAAGCGGGATAAAACCCTGACAGTCCGGCGTTTTTCGGCGGCGACGGGTCGAGCGAGCGCGAGCCCCCCGATTCAGGAGATTTGGCGGCGGCGGCCCAACCGACGCGCTCCTGGCACAGATCAGCCCAAATCGGCGCCTCTTCGCTAATCCGGAAAATAACTAATCGAATTAGCGGCTTAGATGCACCTCACTCGCCGGGCGCCCAGCCGAGGGCGGAACGGGACGCTTGCACAGTTGCACAGTTGGCACAGAACTCACCGGAAGGGCCGCGAAACCTATAGGCGGCAATCTTTTGGCCCGGTTCTCCACAGTAGTGCACCCCTCCGGTCGCACTCTGGCTCTTTGCTGGGGAGACACAATCACAAATAGAAAAACTTCCACTCCGTGGGGAACTACTTCCATCCTGACCGCCTGTCCGCGCCCGAGTCCTATGGGCTCATGCAGACGAATAGCGAACTGTCCAGAGAGACCGGTTCTCCCTCGCCTTCCGCCTCGACGTATCCCGGCAGCAAGGATGACCCACGCCTTAAGTTTCTAGGCGGTGTCATGCGCCAATTGGCGAAGGCGGCTGGCGTCGAAGCAGTACTCCGCCTGATGGATGAATTCGGTGGTCAGAAAATTTACGTCCCCAGAGGGACGCGGAAGATCACCAAGGATTCTCCCATCTTGGCTCTTGGTGATTGTGGTGCTCGAAAGCTAGTGCAACTGCGTGGCGGCGAATACCTCGTTGTGCCCAACGGTCAAACCTTGAAGTTGGCCGAGCGCCGTCAGCAGATCGCCGCATATCTGATTGAGCATCCGCAGGCTTCAAAGGATACAGTAGCCGAGAAATTCGGTGTCTGCCGGCGCGTGGTGCAGCGCATCCGTGCCGAACAGCAAGGCCGGTTTCGATCCGACAAACGGCGCTTGCGAGGGGGAGACCGGGTCTCCCTTACGTTGTCGCCTGTTGTGGGCCAAACAGGGAGGAACAATTTCCCCTCTAAACGAGCTTCTGTAAATGAAGCCTTCTAGGTCCGCTCAATCAAAATCATCGGTATGCGCAGCGAGCGCTGCTCCGGACGATGCGCTGGCGTCGGCCCGCCGGCTGGCATCTTCGCCTCTGGTAGTTGACCAGGCTGAAGCGGACCCGCGTATAGCCCGGCTTCCGAAGGCGCCGCGCGCGCTAGCTGAAAAGCTCGGCTATGCGGCTGGGCTCAGGCTCATGGAGCAATTCGGCGGCCGCCAGCTCACCATACCGGGGAAGATCACCTCATCTATTGGAGCGGTGCTTTCGCGCGCGCTGGGTGATGAGGCGGCCCGTGTCATGGTCGAACTGTTCGGCCCCGATACAATCGAAATTCCTTCCGGCGCGCTTTTGCGAAGCGCAGCCCTCAAGGAAGAGATCGTCAACCATCGCGGTTCCGCGAACGAAGCCGCCCGAGACTTGAAGGTCAGTCGTCGATACGTGCGGATGGTTCGAGATGCTGCAAAGGCCGCACGGCGAGCCGCCGCCCTTCGCGAGGCAGATGGGCGCGAGGCGAATCGCGTTTCGGCGCCCGCCAACTGTCCGGCCGTACGGCCTTCAACCCGCTGTTAATCAAAAGGATCGTCATCGATGTTTCGCTTTCTCGCCGTTGAGCACCAGTATCGGCTCGCCTTGCTCAACGCTGCTGGCGAGCCGGGCTCCGCGCAAGTTGTCGCCGAACTGCCCGCCGCCGATGGCGCGGCTGCATCGCCGCCGGAATGGGTGCGCCTGCTCGCCGCCGGCGTGAACAAAGCCCGCGATGGACGCTCGTTCACGGTTGGCGACCTCGACCAGGTCGTCGCCCGCTCACTGCAGTACAAGGGCAGCATCGATTTGCTGCTCGACTTCGAGCACCAGTTCGACCGCGCTCCGAACAATGGGAAGCCCGCGCCTGCGGCGGGCTGGATCACAGACCTTGCGGCGAAGGGGCCGGACGGCACCGCAGGCGTCTGGGCAAAGGTTCGATGGGTTCCCGAGACGGTCGCGCTGATCCGCGAGCAGAAATACCGCTACCTCTCTGCCGCCGTTGCCACCAACAGTGACAACGAGGTTATCTACGTTGCGCGCGCCAGTCTCACCAACCACCCAGCGCTCGACACCGCAACTGCTCTGTTCTCGACGGACGTAAACGCCGTGGTGCCGCTGAGCGTGCATATGGCTGCAGTCGATCAGCTGGCCGCGGCCAACGCGCGCCAGAAATCGATCTTGCTCAACGAAGCATCCAGATCGGGCAAGCTGCCACCCGCCCTTCGCGCGTTCGCGGAAAAGCTCTCGCCCGAGCTGCTCACTGAGTACCTGTCAGCAGCACCCGTCATCGTCACGCCGGGCGCGTTTCCTGCGACGGTCAATCTGGCAGCGCCGGGTGAGGTTGCCGCCTTCACCATCGAAACCCTTTCCGCCGAACACAAGGCAGAGGCCAAGCGCTTCGGAGTCTCCGAGGAAGCCTACTGCGTGGCGCTCAATTCGCAGGTCAGCCGCGACTGATCTTCTCCTTTTCTCAACCAACGGCTTTTTCAACACTAGGACAATCACAATGCTTTCTCTCTCCAGCGGCAAACTCAAGACGCTCAAGACCGGCTTCAGCGCGCAGTTTCAGGAGGGCCGCTTGGTCGCCGCCAAAGATGCGTCCTACAAGCGCGTGGCTACGGTCGTGCCGTCGTCGACCAGCGAAGAGGAATACGGCTGGCTGCAGGACATTCCTCAGATCCGTGAATGGATCGGCGATCGTCACATCAACTCACTGCAGGAAAGCGGTTACGCGATCAAGAACCGTAAGTTCGAACTGACGATCGGCGTGAACGGCGACGACATCGATGACGACAAGGTCGGTATCTACGGCCCGCGCTTTCAGATGATGGGCGACGAGTCCGCTCGCTTCCCGGATCGCCTCGTGTACGAGCTGATGAAGTCGGGCTTCACGGCCAAGTGCTACGATGGCCAGCCGTTCTTTGACGCGAACCACCCGTACACCACCACCGATGGCACCACGGTGACGCAGAGCAACTACCAGGCCGGCGCCGCCACGCCCTGGTATCTGCTCTGCACCAAGCGCCCGCTCAAGCCGCTGATCTATCAGGAGCGGCGCCCGTTCGAGTTCGTGGCGATGGACCGCGCCGACGACGAGAGCGTCTTCATGCGCGATGAGCTGCTTTACGGCGTCGATGGTCGCGCAAACGTCGGCTTTGGCTTCTGGCAGATGGCAGTCGGCAGCAAGGCGACGCTCGATGCGGCGAACTTCAAGGCGGCACGGCAGCTGATGCTCAATTGCATAGGCGGCCACGGCAAGCCGCTCGGCCTCATGCCGGACCTTTGGGTCGGCCCTCCTTCGTTGCTCGACACCGCGACGGAACTTTTTGAAGTCCAGACGTTGGCCGGCGGTGGTGCCAATCCGCACTACAAGGCGGTCGAAACCCTCGTCACGCCGTTCTTGTCGTAAGCAGCCGGCGCGTGACACCCGCTGTACCGACCCAGCGGTGCCCGCTTAACCGGGCGAAGCCTGTCTGTGATCGTGGGCAGGCGATCGGGAACCCGCGAGTTCGTCCCACCGGGAGCGCCGGCCTCCTGGATCAACTTCCCCTCGAACAGCACTCGCGGCCATCTCGACGCTCACACATCGGCGTCGTCATGCGCTTCACGAAGCAAGGGGAAGAGCCGGCACCTTTTTGGCACTCCCCGCCCTCATGGCGGGAGGGGAGACAGCCCGCAAGCCGAGATCGGTTAGCCCGGCGCCCCGCCCAGAGCCTGCAGGGCGTCCGAAATAGCGTCCGAAGGATTTGGGCGGGGATTGCCCGGCTCGCGACCGTCGCCCCGTACGGGCAAAAAACCACCCCTAGCTCCCTCGTCCCGGTGTAACGACATGGCGCAACCCCTCAAAGTCACTGCCAAGCTCACTCTCGACACGTCCGATTTCAAGAAGGGCTCAGCGGAGGCGGACCAACTGGGCGGCCAGATGGTCAAAGGCGAGCTGCGCAGAGCGGCACAGTTCGAAGCCATCGCGGCCGGAAGGGTGGACGCGGTCAGGTCGGCGGAAAGGTCGATCGGAGAAATCCGCAATGCTGCGTCCTCTGCCGACGCGGGGCGGCTTGCTGGGTTAGAAGCACTTGAAAGGGTTGTGGCGCGGCGGCGGGCGGAACTCGGCCTAGCTCAAGCCTCCCAGAATACGCAGCAAATCGCCGCGCAAGAGGCGCGCGAACAGGCAGCTGCAAAGCGGCGGGAGGAACGTGCGCAGCTGGACGCTCAGAGATCGGCCGAACGTGCCTCGCAACAGGCCGCCGCCGCGCAAAAGGCTGCAATCGCAGCCGCCGATAAGGAAAGTAGGTCGGCGGCCTCGCGGGCAGGCCAATTGCAGTTTCAGCTAAACGATATCTTCACCGGCTTGGGCAGTGGTCAGAGCCCGCTCACCGTGGCAATTCAGCAGGGGCCGCAGATCACGCAGATCTTCGGCGGCCTTTCGAATACTCTTGCTGCGATCCCTCGTGGCTTTCTCGCTGCAGGCGCGGCCGCTGGCGCTTTCTTCGCTGTCTTCGGCCCCGGCATAGCGGCGGCGGAAGCGAGTGCCGCGCGACAGCGGCAATTCAACATCGAATTGACCGCGACGGGCAATGCCGCCGCCGTGACGGCCGAACGCCTGGACTATCTCGTCAAGATGGAGGCGCGCCGAGCTGGTGCCAATCGCGGCGAAACCGCCAGTGCGCTTAGTGCCTTCATCGGCAATGGCTACCTGAACAGCGAAGAAGAGCTTCAGCGGAGTCTGTCGGTCGCGCGCGACCTCGCGCGCGTTCAAGGACAGGAACTCCCGGCTGCGGCGGCCGACTTCAACCGCTCTTTGGACGGAACCATTGCGGGCGCTCGTCGCCTCGATCAGGCGTACAACATCCTGACGGCAGCCGAGTACGAGCAGATCAGAACGCTCGACGAGCAAGGCAAGAAGCGAGAGGTGGTCAACATCCTCCTTGAGGCTACTGAGCGGCGCTTCAAGGGGCTCAATGAGCAGGGCATTTCACCGACTACCCGGTATCTCAAGGAGCTGGGCAACGCGTGGACGGAGTTCGCTGACAAAGTCGGTAAGGCCCAGATCACTCAAGGGATGATGTGGGCGGGCACGCAAGTGCTCAAGGGCGGCGCGATGCTCTTCGGCGGCCCGCCGTCCGTTGCGTCGCCGAACGGCAACAACGGCTTGACGCAAGCCGAAGTCGATAAGCAGCGCGCCGACCTTGCAGACGCTGAACAGCGCCTTGCCGAACTGCGGGAAAAGCAGAAACAGCCCATCAAGCCGGCGACGTTGGACAGCGACATTGCCGCTGCCTCCAAGCGTGTTACGGAGCTGAGGAACAACGTCGCGGCGCTTCAGCGCGACTTGCAGAACGGCGTACCATCATTCGAGCAGCAGGCAGCAGGCCAGGCGGAGTCGGTTCGCCTCGAAATCGAGCGGCGGGCCAAGGGCTATCAGGACCTCATTCAGCAGGGCAAGTCCTTCAATCAGGAACTCAGCTCTGCGATCAAAAAGCGGGAGACGCTGTCAGAGGCGATCAACTCCGGCCTGTTGTCACCGGAGTATCTGCAGATCGCCAAGCAACAGATGGTCGAGATCAACGGCGAAATCTCGCGGTTGAACAGCGGACTGCAGAGCCAACAGCGGACGCTCGACCTCGAGAAGAAGTATGCCGGCATGCGTCCCGATCAGGCGGCGCAGGAACGGGCATACGACACCGAACTTAAGTCGGCGCTCGATGTCGGTGCGACACTAGAAGAGGCGACGCGACGAGCGAACCAAGCTCGCTCGAATGTGCAGCAGCAACAGCTGATGCAGACCCAACAGCAGATCGCCGCGCTAGGCGCGGAAGCTCGCGCGGCGCTGGAAGTTGCCGCTGCCTACGGCGAGTCCCGAGCCGCAGGCATTCGGGCCAGCGCGGTCGGCGCAGCCCGAGCCGCGGAAGAGCAAGGGCAGATCGCTCCTGGTACAGCTTCGCTTGTTGCACGTGAAACCCTCGAAAAGAATGCAGCCGGCGCCGTCGCAGCCGTCGCCGAGAAGAACCGCGCTTACAGCGAAGAGATAGCCGGTCTCGGCCGACTTTCGACGGCCGAGAAAGCGTCAGCCGAAGCCGCCAGAGAAGCCGAGCGCGCGAACCGGGTTGCAGCGCTGGCTACCGAGCTGCGCGCTCTCGCTGCGGCTTCTGGCAGTGAGGCTATCACCGCCGCCGCAGAGCGCGAGATCGCAAAGTATGAGGAGCTTTCAAGGCAGCAGCTTCAGCTTGATCGCCGTCGCGCGGCCAACCAACTCAATGCGCAGTTCGACCCGGACACGAACTATCGCCAGCAGACGGCGCAGCTGCAGGAGCTGCAGGCGACAGGCGAGGTGACGGCGCGCGCTGCGGCCGAGGCCAGCAAGCAATACGAGATGCAGCGGCTGCAGGCGAGCCGTGACGCCACGGACGGCATGATCGCCGGCCTGCGCCAGTATCACGACGAGGCCACCAACGCGGGGCGCGCGGCAAGCGAAGGCATCCAGTCGACGATGCGCACGCTCGAAGACAACGGCGTGCGCGCGCTCACGACGATGAAGTTCAGCGTTACTGACTTCGTTAATTCCGCGATTGCCGATCTTGCGCGGCTTGCCATTCGCCAGACGATCACGGGGCCGCTGGCATCCGCCGCCAGCTCTGTTCTGGGCGGCTTCGACTTCGGCAGTCTGTTCGGCGGCGGCAACTTCTCTATTGGTGCCGTTGGCGGAGCGTACAACGGCGGTGGCTCGCCGACATTCGGCGGACCGCGCGCCGGGGGTGGTCCAGTCGATCCGTCCAGCTACTACTTGGTCGGCGAGAATGGTCCCGAGCTTTTCCGGCCGAAGTCGGCCGGCACGATCATGAACGGCAGCCAGATGCGAGGTGCCCGAGAATTGCCGGTGTTCACTTCGTTCGTGAGTGATGATCGGCGCAATGGCGATCGCATGGCCGGCGCGAATGTTAGTGCAGGAAAGGCCGGCAGCTTCACCTTGAACCTGATCAATCAGGGCGATCCTTTACAGGCGAAGAAGCGCGAGTCCCGGTCGGATGACGCCGGCAACGTCACGATGGATGTTGTGATCGAAATGCTTGAGGAGCGGATCGGCAGCAATATCGAGGCCGGGCGGGGCAGAGTAGCCGGCGCTATGCAGGGTGCTTACGGCCTTCAGCAGGTGGGCCGGCGATGAACGGAGTTTGTGGCGGATGGTGGGGCCTGCAGAGTCCCCCACAAAACGGTCAAGTCGCACTCCAAAGCGAAGAGGGACCAGCCTACCGGATGCAGGCATCGTCGCCGGTATCGCATCCGCCACTGGCACTATACCGCACGTTGGGACGAGCTGCACGGACACGGCCACAGAGCGCCGCGAGCGCCCGGAAAGGCCGGAAAAACGCGCGCGTTCACTGCCTTGGCGGGCAGTGGCGCGAATCGAGGATTTCGGGCAAGATGTCCGTGGGCTTAAGAACCCGGACTCAAGATACGGCGCGCGACCCTCGGCAGGGTGGCGGCCGGTGCGCGATAGAGCCTTGGCGGGCTCTGCAGCGCGTAGGATGCGCCTTGGCGGGCGCACTCACCTGGCCTTTTTGGCCGGGAGCGGTGCGCCATGTCCAGTGGGAAACCATAAAAGCGTATCGGCCTGTCTCTTGAGCAGGTTCTTAACTCCCGGCTGCCGGTCTGCCACCGGCAACGGCCTTAAGAAGCCGAACTCAAGAGCAACCACAATGACGACTTCCAATGTCTTCATCATCAACCACACCGCCGATTTCGAAGATCAGACGAACGCGGTTCGTGGCCTACTTCACCTCGCGACCAACGGCGTGCGCCAGATGGAAGGCAGCTTCACGCCCGCCGCTGCCGAAGCCATCGTGAACATCAATGCCGCCGTCATCGACTGGCTGGATCACAACTTGGCCGACGAGCTGCGGCGGCGTTCGAAAAGCGCCGTGCGCACGCGGCCGGCGCTCGTCGCTGCGGAGTAAGCGATGACGCCGGTTCAGCATGGCGCGATGATCGCGGCAGCCCGCATGTTGTTGGGCTTGTCGCAGGCTGCATTGGCAGAGCTTGTCTCGGCACCGCCCAAGGCGATCGCAATGCTCGAAGCCGGCGAACCGGCGATCTCGCTCAAGGAGCGTATCGCTACGCTCTTTGAGCAGTTCGGCCTTTCGATCCGTTACGACGATGGCGGAGCCACGCTACGCATTGTGACGGAGGCGCGGCTATCGGCGGAGATGGCTCTCGCTCTTCATCACGAGACGACACTCGAAACGGCAAGGGCGAATTCGCAGGAAGGAAAGGGAGCGGCTCGGGCCGCGCTTCTCGTCGAGTTTGATGCGTTCCGGCTTAGCCACCGTTCGACACGACAGGCCATCATCCATTTTGTACGATTACTGGCCCGCCGAAAGGGCGGGCTCAAACCGGCCCGGCGAACGCTGGAGCGGTGGCTTGAGGTGCGAGAGAAAGAGGGCGAGCGCGGGCTAAAGCCCGCGTGGGCTGGCGGGCGTAGAAGCCTCTTTAAAACCAATGAGGCATTGCGCTTAGCGCTCGGGAACCTCGTTCACGCGTCGCCGCGTCCCACTCTGAAGGCTATGGTCCAAGAGCTAAAGATGCGCTTCCCGGACCTTCAGTTCAGCTCCGCCGCCGTATCGCGGGCGATCCCAATGGCGGTCGCAAGCGGCAGTGCGATCGTCGGCTTTCGCAGCTCGATTTCTGTACGAACGCCGTCCGAGAGGGTGGAAAACTAGCCGGTTCGGACGGCCGAAGGACCCGTCAGCGGATTTCCGCCGGTCGCCGCCGGCCCCTTCGGAACAGACCCCCTCTGCCCTAACCCTTGGTTGATTTGCTGCAAAATCCGCTGTTTCTGTGGGTTAACACCGTTCATAGCCAAGTTGGATTTTTGCCGCCGCCAGAGCATTTGCGCCGCTACAAAAGTGACTTTTCTGCGGCACGCTGTCACAGAATGCCGCTCATCGGGCCTGCGACCAACAGAGCCTTGAAACAAAAGGGGCTTTCCCGGCTATATACCCGCCATCTCCTCGGGGGGACGGAAGAGAGTAATCATGGCTTCTTCAAGCACGACGGCACACGGGCACAGCGAACCGACGCGGCGCGACTTCCTCATGGTCGCGACGGGCGCTCTTGGCGCCGTCGGCGCGGCGACCGTCGCCTGGCCGTTCATCAATAACCTCAATCCCGCCGCGGACACGCTGGCTTTGTCGACCATCGAGGTGAACCTCCAGCCGATCCAGGTCGGCCAGGCGGTCACCGTGAAGTGGCGTGGCAAGCCGGTCTTTATCCGTCACCGCACGGAGACCGAGATCAAGGAAGCCGAGGCTGTGCCGATGTCGCAGCTGCCGGACCCGGAGACCGACAATAAGCGTGTCACCGACACCGCCAAGAAGGTCCGACCCGAGTGGCTGATCATGATCGGCGTCTGCACCCATCTGGGCTGCGTGCCGCTCGGCAACAAGGCGGGCGATCCCAAGGGCGAGTACGGCGGCTGGTTCTGCCCCTGCCACGGCTCGAGCTACGACACGTCGGGCCGTATCCGCAAAGGACCGGCGCCGAAGAATCTCGTGGTCCCGGAATACCTCTTCACTTCCGACGCCCTCGTCCGCATCGGCTGATCGACCAGATCGCCCGCTCAGATCTCGCTGGAGTTCCCAGAATGGCCTCGTCTCACGGCACGCCGCCGGTCTTCAATAACAAGGTGATCTCCTGGATCGATCACCGGTTGCCGATCTTCTCGTATATCGAGAAGGAATATCACACGTTCCCGACGCCTCGGAACTTCAACTACTTCTGGAATTTCGGCGCGATCGCCACGGTGATGCTGGTCCTCATGATCGCCACGGGCATCGTGCTCGCGACCAACTACACGCCGCACGTGCTGATGGCGTTCGACGCCGTCGAGCGCATCGACCGCGACGTGCCGCAGGGCTGGCTGATCCGCGACCTGCACATGAACGGCGCCTCGTTCTTCTTCATCGCCGTCTACATTCACATCTTCCGCGGCATGTACTACGGCTCCTACAAGGCGCCGCGCGAACTGCTGTGGATCCTGGGCGTGGTCATCTTCCTGCTGATGATGGCCACGGCCTTCATGGGCTACGTGCTGCCGTGGGGCCAGATGAGCTTCTGGGGCGCCACCGTCATCACCAACCTGTTCTCGGCGATCCCGGTCGTCGGCGAGTCGATCGTCATCTGGCTGTGGGGCGGCTTCGCCGTCGACAACCCGACGCTCAACCGCTTCTTCGCGCTGCACTACCTGCTGCCGTTCATCATCGTGGCGGTGGTCGCGCTGCACGTCGTGGCGCTGCACGTCCACGGCTCGAACAACCCGACCGGCATCGACCCGAAGGGCCCGCAGGACACCGTCCCGTTCCATCCGTACTACACGATGAAGGATGGTTTCGGCGTCGTGGTGTTCCTGATCCTGTTCGCCGCGTTCGTCTTCTTCGCGCCCGACTATCTGGGCCATCCGGACAACTACATTCCGGCCGACCCGCTGGTCACGCCGGCGCACATCGTGCCGGAATGGTACTTCCTGCCGTTCTACGCGATCCTGCGCGCCATCCCCGACAAGCTGGGCGGCGTGCTGGCGATGTTCGGCGCCATCGCGGTGCTGTTCATCCTGCCGTGGCTCGACACGTCGCGCGTGCGGTCCTGCACGTTCCGGCCGATCTACAAGTGGTTCATGATGTTCCTGGTGGTCGACGTGATCGTCCTGGGCATCTGCGGCTCCAAGCCGGCGGAAGGCTTCTGGGTGCCGCTGTCGCAGCTCGCGACGCTGTACTACTTCGCCCACTTCCTCGTGCTGCTGCCGATCCTGGGCAAGATCGAACGGCCGTTGCCATTGCCTCCCAGCATCGCCGACGCGGTGCTCAAGAAGAAGGCGGTTTAAGAGCCATGCGCAAGCCGTTCGCCCGCAATCTCCTGGTCTCCGGCGCCATCGCGCTCGCAGCCTTCGCCACCGGCACCGTCGCCATCGCGGCTGGCGGGACCGAGCCGCCGCCGGCCAGGAAGTGGCACTTCCAGGGGCCGTTCGGCACCTACGACCGTGCTTCGGCCCAGCGTGGCTTCCAAGTCTACCAGGAAGTCTGCGCCGCCTGTCATTCGCTGTCGCTGGTCGCCTATCGCAACCTGACCGACCTCGGCCTGACCGAGAACCAGGTGAAGGGTCTGATCAAGGACATCTCCGTCTCCGACCTCAACGACGACGGCGCGCCGGTCGACCGGCCGGCCCGTCCCTCGGATCGCTTCAAGAAGCCGTTCCCGAACCAGGCCGCCGCGGCCGCCGCCAACAACGGCAAGGCGCCGCCCGACCTCAGCGTCATCGTCAAGGCGCGCCAGTACGGCCCCGATTTCATCTACGGCATCCTCACGGGCTACGTTCCGTACGACAAGCTGACGCCGGAGCAGATCAAGGAGTTCGACGTCAAGAAGGACGACAACTTCAACAAGTACTTCCCGGGCCACAAGATCGCCATGGCGCCGCCGCTCAGCGACGACAAGGTGACCTACGCCGACGGCACCAAGGCCACGCTCGACCAGCAAGCCGCCGACGTCACCGAGTTCCTCGCCTGGGCGTCCGAGCCGCACATGGAAGACCGCAAGCGCACCGGCGTTCGCGTCATCCTGTTCCTCCTGGCGCTAGCCGGCCTGATGTACGCCGTGAAGCGCACGGTTTGGGCCGACAAGCACTGACGCTGGGAGACTTCCTCCCCATTCTAATGGGGAGGTGGCGGCGTTTTACGCCGTCGGAGGGGTCATGGTGAGATGCTGCCCATGACCCCATCGCCCCGTATGACGGGGCACTTTCCCATCTGAATGGGGAAGCAGTTGCGGCCGGATGGCTCGATCTATGTCGGGGGAGACTCCAGTCCCCTTTGGCGCTAATGCCCGAGACGCCGCTCGATCGCGTCGTGGCGCTGGATCAGCCGGCGGGCGCGAACGATCACCGGGATGTCGATCATCTTGCCATCCACCGAGAACGAGCCGCGGCCCTCAGCCGCGGCTTTTTCGTCGGCCGCGATCAGCTTGCGCGCATAGGCGACTTCGTCCGCCGTCGGCGTGAAGGCCTCGTTCAATGCGCCGACCAGGCCGGGATGGATGCAGGTGCCGCCCGAGAAGCCGAAGCGGCGCGCCCGTTCGGCGCTCTTCCTGTAGGCATCGGGGTCGGAATAGTCGGCGACCGTTCCCAGGATGCCGATCATCGACACCCCATGCGCCTGGGCTGCGAAGGCCACCATGCGCTTCGGGAGCTCGAGCGTCTCGTCGCCCGGCACCGAGCCGGTCTCCAGCGCGAAGTCCTCGCCGCCCAGCATCATGGCGACGAGACGGGGGCCGCGCTCTGCAATGTCGTTGAGTTCAGTGAGCGCCCGGGGATGCTCGATCATGGCGGCGAAGCCGATGCCGCCGACCGGCAGTCCGCGCTCGCGTTCCAGGTCGCTCACCACCTCATCGAGCAGGCGCAGATGCTGCACGCCCTCGGTCTTGGTGATGAACAGCGCCGACAGGCCCGGCCGCACCGCCGCCTCGATGTCGGGGATCGCCAGCCGCAGCGGCCGGTTGATGCGCACGGCGACGTCGGCGCCGCCGCGCATCACCTTCTTCATGGTCTCCGGCAGCATCGCGCGCGCCTCGGGCTTCTGCGCCGGCTGCACGCTGTCCTCGAGATCGACCAGCACGCAATCGGCGCCGCGTTCGTGTGCCCTGTCGATGAACTTCGGGACGTTGCCGGGAACGTAGAGGATCGAGCGCCAGACGGGCGGGACGGGCCGGTTCACTTCTTCTTGCCCCCGCTCTTTCCAGCCGAGATCACACCCGATGCGCAGAGCTTGTCGTACTCGGCGGCGCCCAGCATCGGCTTCAGCAGCGCCTCGTTGTGTTCGCCGACCTTGGGTGCGGCGCTCTTCAGGGCGCCCGGCGTCCCGGACATGCGCGGCACGACCGGATGGGTGGGCAATTCGCCCATCTCCTCGTCCTCGATCTCGATCAGCGATTCGCGCTCCAGCACATAATCGTCCTGCACGATCTGCGAGATGTCGTAGACCGGGCCGATGGTGACGCCGGCTTCGTCGAAGTAGCGCAGGTTCTCGTCGAGATCGCGGGCGGCGATGAACTCGCCGATGATCCGGTCGAGCTCGACGCCGTTGCGCACGCGCTCGATGTTGGTCGCGAAGCGCGGATCCTCCTTCAGTTCCGGCCGGCCGATCTTGTCCAGCACGCGGATCGCCATGCCCTGCGTCGAGGCCGACAGGCACACCCAGCTTCCGTCCTTCGTCTGGTAGACATTGCGCGGCGCGGCGTTGGTCGAACGGCTGCCGGTGCGGACCTTCACCTCGCCGGTCAGCTTGTAGTTGGCGGCCTGCGGCCCCAGCATCGAATACAGCGGGTCGAACAGCGGCAGGTCGAGCACCTGGCCCTTGCCGCCGTTCATCTCGACCTCGCGCAGTGCCACCATCACGGCGCCATAGCCGTTCAGCGCGGCCATGCAGTCGGCCAGATACATCGGCGGCAGCACCGGCTCGCGATCGGCGAAACCGTTCATCGACGCGAAGCCGCTATAGCCCTCGATCAGCGTGCCGAAGCCCGGCTTGTGGCGATAGCGCCCGTCCTGGCCCCAGCCGGAGATGCGCAGGATCACCAGCTTCGGGTTGATCGCGTGCAGTTCGGCCGGCGACAGGCCCATGTCTTCCATGACGCCCGGCCGGAAGCTCTCGACCAGGATGGCGGCGGTCTTCGCCAGTTCGCGCACGATGGCGCGGCCGGCATCGGAGCGCAGATCGAGTGCGACGCTCTTCTTGTTGCGGCTGTAGACCTTCCACGCCGTCTCGACGCCCTTCACGCGCCACGAGCGCAGCGTGTCGCCCTCGGGCGGCTCGATCTTGATGACCTCCGCGCCGAAGTCCGCGAGCTGGAGCGTCAGCACGTTGCCGGCGACCAGCCGCGACAGGTCGACGACGCGGACCCCGTTCAGGGGGCCGCGCGCGTCGGGGGTGAATGATTTCTTGGCGGGACGTTTGGTTGGCATCTTGGATCGAAAATCCTGTCATCCCGAGCGGAGCGAGGGACCCTTGGCGATGCCTGTAAGGGTCCCTCGCTTGCGCTCGGGATGACAATGGTGGTGGGGACGGCGTCGCGCGTCAGCCGACGTGCTTTGCGAACAATTCGAGCGTTCGCTCCATCGCCTTCTTCGAGGCGGCGGCGTCCCAGCTGCCGCGCTCGTCGCAATGGAAGCCATGATCGGCCGGATAGTCGAAGATCTCGACGTTGGGATGCAGCGCCCGCAGTTCGTTCACGTGCGCCATCGGGATGTGCATGTCCTTGTCGCCGAAATGCAGCTGCGTCGGCACGGTCGGCTTCTCGGCCTTCGCGCCGTGGATGCCGCCGCCATAGTAGGCGGAGACCGCGTCGGGCTTGAGCCGGGTCGCGGCCAGCCAGCTGATCGTGCCGCCCCAGCAGTAGCCGGTCACGCCGACCTTCTTCACGCCCCGCTTCTTCAGCTCGTCCATCGCCGCCTGGACGTCCTGCACGGCCTTGTCGGTGAAGCCCGGCGTCATGACGTAGCCGCGGCCCTCGGCGATGGTGTCGGGCGTATAGCCCAGCTCGATGCCGGGCTTGATGTGGTCGAAGAAGCGCGGCGCGAGGGCCAGGTAGCCGGCGGCTGCGAACTTGTCGGTCACGGCCCGGATGTGGTGGTTGACCCCGAAAATCTCCTGGATGACCACGATGCCGCCCTTCGGCGCGCCGGCCGGGGTGGCCAGGTAGGCGCCGATCTCGCCGGCGGCAGACTTAAGACGGATATCTTCGCCCATGAATAATCCTCCCTCTGTGGCCGGCATTGGACCATGGTAAGCCCGCGCCGTTCAAGGAATCCGAGCCATGTATCTCCCCAAGCATTTCGCAGGCGAAGAAGCGGTCGGCCGGGAAGTCATGCAGGCCCATAGCTGGGCGCTGCTGATGACGGCCGACGAGAGCGGCGCGCCCTTCGCCACCCACCTGTCGCTGCTCTGGCAGGACGACGGCAGCGAGCACGGCGCGCTGATCGGCCATCTGGCCCGCGCCAATCCCCACTGGAAGCTGTTCGACCGGCCGGCGGAATCGCTGGCGCTGTTCTGGGGGCCGCATGCCTATGTCTCGCCCACCTGGTACGCGCCGGGGCCGAAGGTGCCGACCTGGAACTACGTCACCGTCCATGCCTATGGCCGGCCGCAGGTCGTCGAGGATACCCAGGGCGCGCTCGACGTGCTCACGAAGCTCTCGACCGCCTACGAAGGGGCGGACGCCTCGTCCTGGAACCTCGATCGCCTGCCGCCGGGCAATGCCGAGGCCCAGACCCGCGGCATCGTCGCCTTCCGCATGCCGATCGTGCGGACGCAGACCAAGATCAAGCTCAGCCAGAACCGCGACCTCGAAGACCGGACCCGCGTGATCGACAAGCTCGAAGCCAGCGACAGCCAGGACGCGCAGGCCACTGCCCGCTGGATGAAGCGCATGCTGCCGTGACACACGCTCTGCAATCGCTTTACATCGCGTGAACCATCGGCCAATTTCCTGCGCAAACAGTGGAGGAAACAGAATGACGATTCGTCGCCGTGGTCTCGTGAAGCGTGGTCTGGGAACCGTGATTGCTGCCGGCGTCGGCATGCCGCTCTATCTGCCGGCCGCCCGCGCGCAGGCCTATCCCAACAAGCCGATCACGTTCATCGTTCCGTGGCCCGCCGGCGGATCGAGCGACATCACGCTCCGCGCCATGTGCGAGCGCGCCGGCAAGGTGCTGGGCCAGCCGTTCCAGATCGACAACAAGGGCGGTGCCTCGGGCACGCTGGGGCCGGCAACGATGGCTGCCACGGCCCGGCCCGATGGCTATACCCTCTCGCAGCTGCCGATTTCGGTGTTCCGTCTGCCGGTGATGCAGAAGACGGCGTTCGATCCCTTGAAGGATTTCACCTACGTCTCGCATCTCAGCGGCTACACGTTCGGTGTCACGACCGCGGCCGACCAGCCGTACAAGACCTTCAAGGACGTGATCGAGTACGCCAAGGCCAACCCGGGCAAGGTGACCTACGGCACGCCGGGCGCCGGTACGTCGCTGCACATCGGCATGGAGCGCATCGCCGCCCAGGCCGGGATCAAGTGGACCATGGTGCCGTTCAAGGGCGGTGCCGAAACCAATGCCGCCGTGCTGGGCAAGCACACCACGCTGCAGGCCGATTCGACGGGCTGGAAGCCGCTGGTCGACGCGGGCCAGCTGCGCCTGCTGTGCGTCTGGACCGAGAAGCGCACCAAGAACTGGCCCGATGTGCCGACGCTGAAGGATCTCGGCTTCGACATGGTGTTCGACTCGCCGTTCGGCATGGGCGGCCCCAAGGGCATGGACCCGGCAACGGTCAAGAAGCTCGACGAGGCCTTCAAGATCGCGCTCGAGGACAAGGAAGTGATCGCGACCCTCGAGAAGTACGACATGTCGCCGCGCTACATGCCGGCCGCGGCGTATGACAAGTTCGCGCGCGCGCTTTACGCTGAGGAAAAGGCGGCCCTGGAGAAGCTGGGACTCGCCGCCAAGAGCTAGCGAAAAAAATCCAAAGGGAGGCGTTCATGCGTCGTCGTTCTTTCATCGCGGCGTCGGGTGCGGTCGCGTCTGCGGCGTTCGCGCCGACACTGGCGCAGGCGCAAGGCGCAAAGGACTTCCCCAGCAAGCCCATCACGCTGATCATGCCGTGGCCGGCGGGCAGCGGCGTCGACCTCTGGCATCGCGCCATGGCCGACGCCGCCGGCAAGCTGCTGGGCCAGCCGGTGGTCGTCGACAATCGTACCGGCGGCGCGGGCACGACCGGTCCGGCCAGCATGGCCGCGACCGCCAAGCCCGACGGCTACACGATCGCGCAGATGCCGGTGACGATCTTCCGCCTGCCGCACATGCAGAAGACGCCGTACGATCCGATGAAGGATTTCACCTGGATCCTCCATACCTCGGCCTACACGTTCGGCGTGGTGGTGCGTGCCGATTCGCCTCTCAAGACCTTTCAGGACGTCATCGCCTTCGCCAAGGCGAACCCCGGCAAGTTCACCTATGCCACGCCGGGCGCCGGCAGCTCGCTGCACATCGGCATGGAGCAGATCGCCCATAAGGCCGGCGTGAAGTTCACCCATGTTCCCTTCAAGGGCGGCCCGGAGGGTTGGGCGGCGCTCGAAGGCGGTCATGTGATGGCCGACGCCGACGCGACCGGCTGGGCGCCTCTGGTGGATGCCGGCAAGTTCCGCCTGCTCTGCATCTGGACGCAGGAGCGCAGCCCGCGCTGGCCCGATGCGCCGACGTTGAAGGAGTTGGGCTTCAACCTCACGCTGGACTCGCCGTTCGGGCTCGCGGGGCCGAAGGGCATGGATCCCGCAGTCGTGCAGAAGCTGCACGACGCCTTCAAGGCCGCCCTCGACGATCCCAAGGTGGCCGAACTCATGGTCAAGTACGACTATCCCAAGCGCTACATGAACACGGCGGACTACGCGAAGTTCGCCAAGCAGCAGTATGACGAGCAACGCGAGGTCGTGGAGCAGCTCGGACTCGCCAAGAAGAGCTGAGCATGCTGCGGCGCGCCGAATTCTGGGGCGGCCTGTTCTGGCTGGCCCTCGGAGCCTTCGTCACCTGGCAGGGCTGGTTGCTGGAACTCGGGACCTTGCGTGAACCGGGTTCGGGTTTCGTCTTCTTCTGGCTGGGCCTCTTCATGTCGGCGCTGGCGTTGTCGATCACGGTGGGCGGCGCTCGCGGCAAAGGCCCGCTGCTGGGCGATCTGTGGCGCGGAGCGCGCTGGCGCAACGTCGTGATGGTGATCGCGGCGCTGATCGTCTTCGGCCTGCTCTTCCAGCAGCTGGGTTTCGTGATCTGCAGCCTGGCGCTGCTGCTGTTCCTGATGACCTTCGTCGATCCGGTGTCGCCCAAGCTTTCCATCCCGATCTCCTTGGTGGCCTCGGTCGGCGTTTGGTACGTGCTGGAGAAAGTCCTGCTGGTGCAACTTCCCAAGGGAAGCTGGCTGGAGGACGTGCCTTATCTCTCCTGGCTGGCGGGCTGATCGATGGACGTGCTTTCCGGCCTGGCGCAGGGCTTCGCGGTCGCGCTCGACCCGATCAACCTCCTCTACTGCTTCATCGGCGTGTTCATCGGCACACTGGTCGGCGTGCTGCCGGGCATCGGCCCGATCTCGGCCATGTCGCTGCTGCTGCCGGTGACGCTCTCGGGTTCGCCGGAGTCGGGCATCATCATGATGGCCGGCATCTACTACGGCTCGATGTACGGCGGCTCGACCACGGCGGTGCTGGTCAACATCCCGGGCGAGGCGGCGTCGGTCGTGACCTGCCTCGACGGCCACGAGATGGCCAAGCGCGGTCGTGCCGGCCCGGCGCTGGGCATCGCCGCCCTGGGATCGTTCGTCGCCGGCACCTTCGCCATCGTGGCGCTGATGCTCGTGGCGCCGCTGCTGGCCAAGGTCGCGGTGGCATTCGGCCCGCCGGAATATTTCAGCCTGATGGTGCTGGGTCTCACCATCCTGTCGTTCCTGACGCAGGGCTCGATGGCCAAGGCGCTGCTGATGGCGGCGGTCGGCGTGGTCATCGGCCTGATCGGTCTCGACCAGATCAACGCCATGCCGCGCCTCACCTTCGACCGTCTCGAACTGGTCGACGGAATCGGCCTCGTGCCCGTCGTCATGGGACTGTTCGGCGTCGCCGAAATCCTGGCCAACATCGAACAGCAGATCCGGCGCGACATCGTGCAGTCCCGGATCGGCAGCCTGCTGCCCTCGCGCGAGGACCTGAAGGCCAGTGCCGGACCCGTCGGTCGCGGCACGGTGCTGGGCTTCCTGCTGGGCGTGCTGCCGGGCGGCGGCGCGGTGATCGCCTCCTTCGCCTCCTACGCGATCGAGAAGAAGCTGTCGCGCACGCCGGAACGGTTCGGCAAGGGCGCCATCGAAGGCGTGGCGGGCCCCGAGGCGGCCAACAATGCGGCGGCGGGCGGCGCCTTCATCCCGCTGATGACGCTCGGCATCCCGCCCAACGTCATCATGGCGCTGCTGCTGGGCGCCTTCGTGATCCACGGTCTGCAGCCCGGGCCGCTGATGATGAGCCAGAACCCGAAGGTCTTCTGGGGCATCGTCGCCAGCATGTATGTCGGCAACATCATGCTGCTGGTGCTCAACATGCCGCTGATCGGCATGTGGGTTCAGGTGCTGAAGGCGCCCTACAGGATCCTGTTCCCGCTGATCCTGATGTTCTGCATCGTCGGCGTGTTCGCCTCGGGCAATGCCGTGTTCGACGTGTTCGTGATGATCGGCACCGGCCTGCTGGGCTATCTCATGCGAAAGTTCGGCTACGAGGCGGCGCCCCTGGTGCTGGCCTTCGTGCTGGGCCCGATGCTGGAGAACAACCTGCGCAAGTCGCTGATCCTGAGCCAGGGATCGTTCGACGTCTTCGTGGTGCGGCCGATTTCGGTCGCCTGCCTCGCGCTTGCCGCGCTCCTGCTGATCGCGCCGCTCCTTCCCGCGCTCCGAAAGAAGCGCGAGAAGGTGGCACTCGACGTGACCGAGTAGGTTACTTCGCCTTCAGGAGGTCGGTGACCTTCAGGAGGATCAGCTCGTTGTCGTCGGACTTGCCGAGCGCCCGGCCCGACGAGAAGGGCAGGTTGTTGTCGTTGCCGACGATGATGTGGTCGGCGTCGACCAGGTCGACGTTCTCGATGGTGAAGAACGGGAAGGTGAGCTTGCCGTCCTTCGCGCCCGCGCGCGCGAGCTTGTTCGGGTCCTGGATGTCCATCAGGTCGATGTAGCCCACCTTCTTCACGAAGCCGTCGGCATCGGCCTGGCTCATGTCGATCTTGTAGATGCGCTTGAACTTCGCCGGCACGTTGAAGCAGTCGACCTTGTTGGCGCCGTCACTGCAGGCCTGCGCAGCGTCGCCCTCGGTGTCGTCGCGCTCGATGATCAGGCCGGTGCTGGCGTCGATCATGTTGAAGTCGCCGATGGCGTTGGCGGGCGCTTCCAGCGTGTACTTGAAGCTCTTGCCCGTGTACTCGCCCTTGGCCACGTCGAACTCGAGGATGCGCAGGAAGCGCTTGCCGTCCTTCGCCTCGGGCTCGCCGGACTCGGTCAGCAGCGGGCCTTCGAGCAGCGGATAGAGGAACTTGCCGTCGGGCGACTGGGCCATGCCCTCGAAGCCCTTGCTGCGGCGGACCTCGAACTTCACCGCGCCGGGCGCGGCCGGCATCGTGAGCGCCGGGTGATCCGGCGAGCGCACGGGCTTGCCGTCGACCCTGGTCTCGAAGATCTGCAGGACCTTGCCGCTCTTGTCGGTCTTGATCAGGTAGGGGCCGAACTCCTCGCCGAAGTAGAGGAAGTCGCCGATCGGCTGCACCGATTCGAGGTCGAAGTCGCCGCCGGTCAGATAACGCTTCGGCGTGTTCTCGTTGACGATGCGGAACGGCACCTTGCGGTCGGGATCGCTGAGGAAGCCGGTCGACACGCGCTCGACCGTGCCGGCCTTCCAGTCCGGCTTGACGATGTGGAACATCAGCATGGCGTCGGGCGAGTTCGCCTTGCTGCCGAAGCCGTTGTCGCTGATCGTGAGATAGGAGCCGTCCGGCAGCTTGCGGATACCGGAGAAGCCCTGGACGGGTTGCCCCTTGAACGGGAGGCTGAGGCCCGTGGGACGCGGCGCGGCCTTGTCCGACAACGCCGACATGCCGGGCACGCTCTCGGGCGTGTCGACCCTCTGACCCGCCGGGCCGGCATAGCGGCCGGAAATCTGCAGTTCCGGTGGCGCATCGGCCGGCGCGGGAACGAGGGTCATGGCCGGCAGGATCGCGTGGCCTTCCAGCGTGGCGGGAAACTTGGTCTGGGCCGTGGCGGGGAAGGTTGCCAGCAGCAGGGCGGTGGCGGAGGTCGCAAGCAGCAGATGGGATTTCATGCCTGTCTCTTCATGAGGTGTGACATCCGCCTGCTACAGGCATCGCGCTACGGTTTGCTGACGGTGCTTGTGGATCGCGCGGGAGGCTAGGCAAACTCGTAACGGAAACGCCACGATCGCCAGTTACCAAACGGGCCGTTTCCAGGAGTGGACATGGCCGCGCACAGCGACGACTTCATCGATCCCGACGATATCGGCGTTAACGCCAGCACCGAGCCCTCGATCGGTGAATTGATCGAGCGGCGCCTCGGCCGGCGCGGCGCGTTGCGCGGCCTCGCGGGCGTGGGCATCGCCGCGTCACTGGGCAGCGCCTTCTCCGGCACGGAGGCGCAGGCCCAGGCGAACGGGCCCTCGTCCTTCACCTTCAAGGAGCTCGCCCACATGCTCGACGGCACCCAGCATGTCGCCGACGGGTATGAGATGCAGGTTCTGATCCGCTGGGGCGATCCCATCATCGGCGCCGGCGCTCCGTTCGATCCCGCTGCGCTTACGGCGGCGGAGCAGGAGAAGCGGTTCGGCTACAACAACGACTATCTGGGGCTCTATCCGCTGCCGGCCGGGAGTCGCAGCGGCGACCGGTTCCTGATGGTCGCCAACCACGAATACACCAATCCCAACCTGATGTTCGCGGGCCTGGGCACCGGCCGCGACGCGGCGATCAAGGCCACCCGCGAGCAGGTCGCCGTCGAGATGGCGTCGGTGGGCGGGGCGATCATCGAGATCGCGCGCGAGGGCGCCGGCTGGACGGTGGTGCCCGACAGCAGGTTCGCGCGCCGCCTCACCGCGACCACGCCCATGGAGATCTCGGGACCGGCCGCAGGCCACGACAAGATGAAGACATCCGCCGACCCCACGGGTACGCGCGTGCTGGGCACGTTCGGCAATTGCGCCGGCGGCAGCACGCCCTGGGGCACTTGGCTGACCTGCGAGGAGAACTTCAACTTCTACTTCGACGGCGACGCGGCGCGGGCCGCCGACACCGAGCTTGGCAAGCGCTACGGCGTGGCCAAGGCGACCAACGCCTGGGGCCAGCATGTCGACCGCTTCAACTTCGACAAGGAGCCGAACGAACCCAACCGTTTCGGCTGGGTCGTCGAGACCGATCCCTACGAGCCCGGCTCGCCGCCCGTCAAGCGCACGGCGCTCGGTCGCTTCAAACATGAAGGTTGCACCTATGCACTGGCGAAGGACGGCCGCGTGGTGCTTTACAGCGGTGACGACGAGCGCTTCGAATATGTATATCGCTTCGTCACGTCGAAGCCGTGGAACCCGAACGACCGGGCGGCCAACAAGAACCTGCTGGACGAGGGCACGCTCTCGGTCGCGCGCTTCAATGCCGACGGCAAGGTCGATTGGCTGCCGCTGGTGCAGGGTCAGGGGCCGCTGACGGCGGAGAACGGCTTCGCGACGCAGGGCGACGTTCTGGTGAAGACGCGGCTCGCCGCCGATCTGCTCAAGCCGACACCGATGGACCGGCCGGAAGACATCGAGACCAATCCGGTCAACGGCCGCGTCTATGTCGTGCTGACCAACAACGGCCGGCGCAAGCCCGACCAGGTCGACAAGGCCAATCCGCGTGCCGCCAACGACCACGGCCATATCCTCGAGATCGCACCCAAGGATGGCGACCATGCCGCGCCGGAAGGCAGCTGGTCGATCTTCCTGCTGGCCGGCAAGCCCGGACAGGATGCCGGCGCCCGCTATCATCGCGCGACGTCCGAGAACGGCTGGCTGAGCTGCCCCGACAACATCGCCTTCGACAGCAAGGGGCGGATCTGGATCGCGACTGACGGCGCACCGTCTGCCGCCGGTATTGCCGACGGCCTCTATGCCGCCGATACGGTGGGATTCGGGCGGGCGCTGACGCGCTGCTTCTACCAGGCCCCCACGGGCGCGGAAGTATGCGGTCCGATCTTCACGCCCGACGACACCACGTTGTTTCTCGCCATCCAGCATCCCGGCGAAGATCGCGGCTCGAGCTACGAGAAACCCTCGACGCGCTGGCCCGACTTCAAGCCCGGCATGCCGCCACGGCCGTCGGTGATCGCGATCACGAAGAAGGGTGGCGGCGTTATAGGCACATAGCGCTCGTTGGAGCGCGCCACTCCAGTGGCGCTCATGTTTGTCCACTCCAATAATCACCTCACCCTGAGGAGCGCTCCGCAGGAGCGCGTCTCGAAGGGTGGGCACGCGCTCCACGCCTGTTCAGGATGAAGTCGTGGAGTATGAGCGCCACTGGAGTGGCGCGCTCCGCTGAGAGGATTCGGGCTTCTATTCCGGTCGATTCTGCACCGAGTGAGTTCTCGCGCTTGATGACAAGCGCTGCCATTCGCCGGTTCAATGTCTGAGGCGCTGAGGCGCCTCAGACATTGAACCTGAAGTGGAATACGTCGCCATCCTTGACGGGGTATTCCTTGCCTTCCAGCCGCAGCTTGCCGGCATCGCGCGCGCCGGCCTCGCCGTTCAGGGCGATGTAGTCGTCGTAGGCGATCGTCTCGGCGCGGATGAAGCCCTTCTCGAAGTCGGTATGGATGACGCCGGCCGCCTGCGGTGCGGTCGCTTCGCGGCGCACCGTCCAGGCGCGGGCTTCCTTCGGGCCCACCGTGAAGAAGGTCACGAGGTCGAGCAGCGCGTAGCCCGCGCGCACGACGCGGGCGAGGCCGGTTTCCGCGAGGCCCAGCGAAGACAGGTAGTCGCTCTGGTCCTCGGCCGGGAGCTGGGCCACCTCGGCCTCGATGGAGGCCGAGATCACGACCGACGGCATGCCGCGCGATTTGGCGAAAGCCTCGGCCTTGGCGCTGTGTTCGTTGCCGGTGGCGGCCGAGCTTTCCTCGACGTTCAGCACGTACATCATCGGCTTGGCGGTGATGAGCTGCAGGCGCGAGAAGATCGCGCGCTCGTCGTCGCTGAGTTTGGCTTCGCGGGCCGGCTTGCCGTCGCGCAGCGCTTCGAGCGCCTTCTTCACGACCGGCACTTCGGCGGCCGATTCCTTGTCGCCGCCCTTGGCCTTCTTCTCGAGGTTGGGCAGGCGCTTCTCGAGGCTGTCCATGTCGGCCAGCATCAGCTCGGTCTCGACGACCTCGGCATCGCTCACCGGATCGACCTTGCCCGAGACGTGCGTGACGTCGCCGTCCTCGAAGCAGCGCAGCACGTGGACGATCGCATCGACCTCGCGGATGTTCCCCAGGAACTGGTTGCCCAGCCCTTCGCCGCGGGAGGCGCCCTTCACCAGGCCGGCGATGTCGACGAATTCGAGCTGGGTGTTGATGATCTTGGCCGAACCCGCGATGGCCGCGAGCTTGTCGAGCCGCGGATCTGGCACGGCGACGCGGCCGACGTTCGGCTCGATGGTGCAGAACGGATAGTTGGCC
>OFDN01000144.1_pt1 | contig 69459 bp, 72 predicted proteins | sample 1520971 | NCBI WGS metagenome assembly OFDN01 (sample SAMEA94257418, study PRJEB24077) | hot springs metagenome | biome: Aquatic biome; feature: Geographical feature; material: Water | place: India | collected 2012-06-12 | depth 5 m
TCTCAGAGAGCGGACTCTACCTCACAAAACGGATACCCTTACGGGGGCAGGGTCAACCCAGCTCGCACCAGGCCCCCGAATGAGCGGGATGGGGAGAGGGTAAGTGGGGCGCTGGGGGCGGGGATAAGATTAGTCGCGTGTGCGGCCTGTGGGGGAAATTTCCTAAAATTCGCGGGGCGCACGTGGCCAACAGCTTCGAAAACGCCACGAAAGATTTTGAGAAGAACGGCATTTATTGCGTCCTCGTCGGTTGACGAGAGGATAGCCTCAATCACCACAGGGTCATCCAGGAATGGGCCTAACGATTTGGTGCCCCAAGATCCGGGAATCGCCAGGATATGCGAGCGAACTCCAGTCAAGCCAGCAATGACTGTGTACGGCGGCGGGATTTCGAGGTGGTTTTGAATAAAATGCGCATACGGCTTTAGATTTCGCTGGAACGCTTCCTCAAGATTCGCACCCCAGATGCCCGGGGGCCCGCCACTCTTGGGAGTATGCGTCGGGGAGGGCAGGTAAGTATCGAAGCCCCATACTTCGCAGTTCTGGTGCAACTGCGTTCCACTCAAGATTTCTCTCCGGTCTGACAAGGGCTCGTATGCGATTGCGCCCCACTCGTTTATCGCAACATTCATTGAATGCCATTCGTGGGAGAACGGTCGCAGTTGACTTTGGTTGAGCACATCTCTTGCCACGGTGCGTATCAGCTTGACAGTGGCGTTGTCCGGAATGACCCGCAGAAAAGCGAGCGGTTTATCCGGGACAACCAACTGTTCGCGGCCCTCGCGAAAACCATCGCCTTCTCGATTCACAAGGAACTGGGTGGGATCGAAAAATCGGGCCGGATTTCCTGATATTGCCGCTACGCGTGTAAGGGCCGTGGTTGGTTTCCGGCTTAGCGATGCCGCAATTTCCCGGAGCGCAATTTTTAGCTCAGATACAAGCTTCTGTTTAGCGGCAGCGATGGCGGCTTTGGTTGCGTTGACTGGCAAGTTGTAGAAGATGGGCCCAGACTTGTGCCTCAAGTCGAATGGGAGATCCTCTCTGGTGCCAAAGGCTGAGTTGACAATCATGATCAGCTTGCGGTCGGAGAGCGCGCGCAAGGAATAGCCCAACTCTATAGCGACGTTGGGGTTCATCAGTTTCTTCGGCGGTTGGCTCGCTGACTGGCCAACAGGTGTCACGTCAGCGACAAAGACGTCGCTATTCCGTATCTTCTCAAGGATGATGTTTGCAAGGTCGGGAGAGCCCGGTACCCCTTTGCGATCGTGGTCGATCGCGGCCTCAGGTCGGTCTGCATCAACGATTTCACGCTCTTCATTGAGGGCTTCGACTGCCTCTTCGAGTGCTTCTCGGACGAAATGCCGACTGATCTTCCCGGGAAGATCGCTCTGCCATGACCAGAATACTTTCATCTTGAAGTCGAAACTCCTGCCTCAACCGCGAGCGTGGTGCTTAGCGGGATTGGGTGGGTTCTTTTAAAAGATAACGGGCAAATGGCGAGGTGGGTGATGAGAGCGTTAAGGACGGAACCCGCATCAATACCGGCAATTCTTCGTCACGGCTCGTGGTCATGGTTGGAGAGCTATTGACTTGCGGGGGGCCCCGCCTTTCGGCTTCCGATTGGTCTGGGACCATATTCTCGATGGCTTCCTGGCCAACATTCTTCGCAATTTTGCTCGTCATCGATTCGTCAGTTTCGTCAGCCTTCGCGGCATCATCCGCAGCACCGGATTCGGCTCCAAGTCTTATACCGTCGTGTGCAGCGTCATCGGCGCCTCTTGTAGCCGCGCGCAAAGAATCATCCGAGAGTGTAGCGCCCTCCTTTCCAATCATCACGCCTCCACCAATTTTGGGGACAGCACTTGGCCCTAATTTGGGAGCTATTTTTGCTGCTGAACCGACTGATTTGAACAGCCACGCTAGGGGATTGGAAAGCGCCTGGTTTGGCAGGGAAAGAATAATGATTGCGAACACAAATGTAGGTCGGCGCATCGAACCTCTCCTACAATATTGCATCAAAATGCAGTCAGCAGACTAGGGATTATTTGCTGAGATCTCAACGATGCGGACGATTGAGCGTTCTTTTTTCGGTGAATACTGATCTCATTTTTCTCTTAGCTGCCACGCCTTGACGCGCGCGGTTGGCTTCAGGCTCATACTCGGCTTGCGTCGGCGGGGGGTATCCGGTCTGCTGCATAAGGTTGGCAGAGTGCGAATGTGTCGTCCGGTGATCCACGTGCAAACGGGCCGTACGTTATGCCTCCGACGCCGCTCGTGGAGCCGGCGAGAGACGAGTGCCTGCTGGTCAAAGACAAGAAGCTGCCTAGACAGCACTAAACCAACCTGCTTCGCTCCACGGCCGCGGCGATGAAGCTGCGGAAGAGAGGATGCGGCTCGAAGGGGCGGCTCTTGAGTTCCGGGTGGAACTGGACGCCGATGAACCACGGGTGATCCGGGTATTCCACCGTCTCGGCCAGCAGCCCATCCGGCAAGGTGGCTTTGGCGCTCGCGCCCACACAAAAGCTTTCCCACTCACTCGCAGGTCTCGCAACGCTGAGCGGGAGGGCCGCGGTTTGTCGAGGCAGGGCTGCGCGCGTTCGACTGCGCGATGATCGCCTGGGCGTTCAGCACTGCACGGGTGAGCTTCACGACATCCACGCGATAAATCCCTTGCCGCTCCAGCTCATCGAACAGCACGGCGTGGGTACGAGCAAAATCAGACAAAAACTCAGACATGAGCGCCCTCGGTTGTGGATTGCGGAACTTTATTGTTCCTGTTTTGTTCTGATTGCGCTACGTAAGTCAAGCCGCTCGCCAACGGTCTCGACTGTCGTTACCCCGCCCCTCAAGTCCCGACCTCGTTGGCGAGCGGCAAATATCGGCGCGAGGTGTGGACGTGCGTGAGGAAACTCTGAGCAATTATCCTGCAGCGGTGATCGAGGTCGCATGCCGCTACTGCAAACGCCGCGGGCGCTATCGCCGCGACCGGCTGATCAAGGAGCATGGCGGCGGGCTGCCGCTCGATCGCTTCGTGCGCATGGTCTCGGCCGATTGCGGATTTGCGGAGGTGCGCAGCGGACGCAAGGCCTGTCTCGGGCCGTATGTCGTGCCGCCCGAGACGCGGCCGCTCCAAGTTTCCAAAGAGTGCATGCTGATCAAAGAAAAGAAACTGTTCTGAGAGATGCCCGGCAGGCGACGGGCCCGTTGCTCCCTTACGCGGCGCGGGCTTCGTCGAGGCGGCGGGCGATCTCGTCAATGGGTGCTTTGGAGAGATCGAGGTGCATCTCGCGTTCGAGCTTTTTGCGCACGGTGTCCGACAGGTGCGGGCGCAGATCGCCAAGCATTTGCGGTGGCGCGATGATCACGAGCTTGTCGAACGCGTTGTCGGCCAGACCGGTGTCGAGGATGTGCGCCAGCTCTTTGGCAAAGCTTTTCTTTTCCGCGCGGTGCGGATCTTGCCTGGGAGCAATCGCGTGGCGGTTTGGGCCTGCAGAGTCGAACGTGCGCGGCAGGCTATCGCGGACCATGTCGGCCGATTTCGGGATCGGATGCGCGATATCGAGGCCCTCGACCAGCGATAGGGCGGGTTCGTGGCTGGACTGGATCAGGACGCGGGCGTGTCCGGCGTCAGCGACGAGCACCCATGTTTTCTGGTTTTTCATTGCGACCTCCTCAACACGAGGTCTGATTGAATACGCAGAGGCTCCGGTTGTTCCTTGCGCGTGATCAAGTGGGCCACGATGCGGCGTGGCCCACAGTGAGGACGACGTTCAGGCTGCGTGTTCGACGTGCGTCGCCGGACTAGACGAGGCGGCTCCGCTCGACGGCCGCGGCAATGAACGACCGGAAAAGCGGATGCGGTTCGAAGGGGCGGCTCTTTAGCTCTGGGTGGAACTGGACGCCGATGAACCACGGGTGATCCGGGTATTCCACCGTCTCGGGTAAGAGGCCGTCCGGCGAGAGGCCGGCGAAGCGGAGGCCCGCGTTCTCCAGGCGCTCGCGATAGTCGGTGTTGACCTCATAGCGGTGGCGGTGGCGCTCGCTGATCTCGTTCGATCCGTAGATCTCGGCGATGCGCGAGCCCTTGCCGAGCGTGGCCGGGAAGGCGCCGAGGCGCATGGTGCCACCGAGGTCGCCGTCCTGGCGGCGGCTTTCGAGCTCGTTGCCCTTCATCCATTCGGTCATCAGGCCGACGACCGGCTCCGACGTGGCGCCGAACTCGGTCGAGCCCGCGCCTTCGATGCCGCAGAGATTGCGCGCGGCTTCGAGTGTCGCCATCTGCATTCCGAAGCAGATGCCGAAGTAGGGGACATTGCGTTCGCGCGCGAACTTGGCGGCCAGGATCTTGCCCTCCGAGCCGCGCTCGCCGAAGCCGCCGGGCACGAGGATGCCGTTGACGTTCTCGAGGTAGGGCGCCGGATCCTCGCTCTCGAATACCTCGCTCTCGATCCAGTCGAGCTTGACCTTGACGCGGTTGGCGATGCCGCCGTGCACGAGGGCTTCGATCAGCGATTTGTAGGCGTCCTTGAGGCCGGTGTACTTGCCGACGATGGCGATCGTCACCTCGCCCTCAGGAGAGGCGATGTTGCGCGAGATGTTGTCCCAGCGGGTGAGATCGGGCTTCGGCGCGCCGGTGATGCCGAAGGCTTCCAGCACCTGCTCGTCGAGGCCTTCGCGGTGGTAGGCGAGGGGGACGTCGTAGATCGACGGCGCGTCGAGGGCCTGGATGACGGCTTCCTCGCGTACGTTGCAGAAGAGGGCGATCTTCTTGCGCTCGCTCTTCGGCACTTCGCGATCGGAGCGGCACATCAGGATGTCGGGCTGGATGCCGATCGAGCGCAGCTCCTTTACCGAGTGCTGCGTCGGCTTGGTTTTCAGTTCGCCCGCGGACGGGATGAACGGCACCAGCGTCAGGTGGATGAAGATCGACGAATGGCGGGGCAGCTCGTTGCCGAGCTGGCGGATGGCTTCGAAGAACGGCAGGCCTTCGATGTCGCCCACCGTGCCGCCGATCTCGACGAGGACGAAGTCGATGCCTTCGTTACCGGTGACGACGAACTGCTTGATGGCGTCGGTGACGTGCGGAATGACCTGCACGGTGCCGCCGAGGTAATCGCCGCGCCGCTCGCGGGCGAGGATGTCCTGATAGATGCGGCCGGTGGTGATGTTGTCCGACTTCTTGGCCGGAACGCCGGTGAAGCGCTCGTAGTGGCCAAGGTCGAGGTCGGTCTCGGCACCGTCGTCGGTGACGAACACCTCGCCGTGCTGATAGGGGCTCATCGTTCCGGGGTCGACGTTCAAATAGGGGTCGAGCTTGCGGAGACGGACGGAGTATCCGCGCGCTTGCAGAAGCGCGCCGAGGGCGGCTGACGTCAGGCCTTTTCCGAGGGAGGAGACCACGCCGCCGGTAATGAAGATGTACCGTTGCATGGGCTTTAACATTAGAGCGCTACCTTCGTGATTCGAAGTGGTTTTCTTGTCTCATCCACGATTGGTCGCGGAGATCGGTGCTGGAGGCGAGCCCACTTAGCGCACCGGATGGAGAAAGTCTCGTTTCATGAGCGCGCAGGCCCTGGCGGAACGGCGAGGCTCAGGGATTTCCCACAACGCAGATACTTAGCGGGGGTGGCGGCGTTGGCTTAACCGCATTGGGCGGTCGCGGCAGGATCGACCGGGAGGCCGCCGGCTTGGGGCAGGTCGAGCTGGCTGCGGTACTGATCGAAGGCAGTTTTCGATTCGACATAGCTCGGATCGGGCGTGTCTTTCGTATAGACGACGTTGGCGTTGAGGACGGCAAAGCCGGTTTTCCTCTTCTCGGCTCCGGAGCCGCCGCGCTGACCGCCGACAATATACTTCTGGCACGTCGTCGCGTGCTCAAAGCCTTCGATCTTGAAATACTTGAGGTGGTTGTCCTTGCCGATTTCGGCCGCGCGCGTCGTCGCGACCATTTCCAGGCGCTCACGCGGGGTATTCAACGGGCCTTTGACCTGGATGCGATAGCGATCCGGCCCGAGCTGGGTTTCCGAATGGCCTGCGTTCATGATGGCGTTGGAATGCTGATAGGGCAGCGCGCCGGTGCTGCCGAGGCTGCCGACGCCCGCGGAGCAGCCGGCGGCCAGAACAGCGCCGATCGCTGCAAGCGCGCCTGCGGCCGTGTCGCGCAACCGTGTCATGACTTGTCTCTCCGCTCCTGAAGTCAGGGACGCTAGCAAGTGCAAGCGTCCCTGGCCAGTTGCGGCCGGGCCACATCCTCAGCTCTCTGAAGCTGCGAAAGCGTTATTGCAGCTTGTCGAGAATGCCGCCGCGCGGAGCGTTGTCGGCCGGCGCTGCGGGAGCCGCTGGGGTTCCTTCGGCCGCAGGGGCCGAGGCCGGAGCCGTCGTCGACGCAGCCGGTGCGCGATCGAATGCGGAGCCGGTCGGTGCCGAGCGCTGGGAGACCAGCGTCAGCAGGATGCTGGTGAGGAAGAAGCCAGCGGCAAGGATTGCCGTGGTGCGCGTCAGCAGGTTGGCGGTTCCGCGGCCAGTCAGAAAGCCGCCGCCTCCGCCGCCGCCGATGCCGAGCGCGCCGCCCTCCGAACGCTGCCAGAGAACGACCGCGACGAGCGCGGATGCAACCATAAGGTGAATGACGAGTAGGACCGTGGTCATGATCGGATAGGCTCCATGCCCTTCCCGGAGGGCGAAACACAGGGATTTTGCTGGGCTTTTACACCACCGTGCGCCCGAGAGCTAGATGGGGCGTGGTTTTGAGGGTGGGGAGAGCCGCGCCAAGCTTTTTCAGGGGGCTTTTTGGGGGGCGGCGCCCGCATTTTTGTTCTTGCGAACCGGAGGGGGGATCGAGCTGATCTTTCCGGCCCCTGCCGTGTTCGATGCGGTGCCGGCGGAGGTGGCATCGGCATTCAGGACCTGAGGCGGCTTCGGTTGCTCCTTGAGGGCGGGGCGCGCGGTCAATACCTCGCCGCAGCGGAAGCTCAGTTGCTCTTCGACCGTGATCAGACGCTCGATGGCGCCCAGCCGGTCCGGCTGCAGATTGGATTTAGCCCACTGCGCACCCTTTTCCTTGTCGGATTTGGCACCGGCGGCGACGAGGCTCTGGTACTCCGACTTCAACGTCGTGCAGGCCTGGGGATCGAGCGGCGCGGCGGCTACGGGCGAGGCAGCCAGCAGCACGGCTGCCACGATCGGGAGATAGTCGATCGGCTTGCCTCTCACTGGTTCCGTCCTTCTTGCCAAACGATAGGCCTTCATGGCGGGCGATCCGGGCTGATGCAACGCAGGATGAGGGTTCGTTCGATGTCCTAGCCGCGTTTGGCGGATTTGGGAACTCGAATAAGGCGCCGGTCACGAGCCTCAGCCATAAGCTCGGATGATAGCGAGAAAGTCAGCCGCTTTGAGGCTCGCGCCGCCGACGAGCGCGCCGTTGACGTTGGGCAGAGACAGAAGCTCGCGAGCGTTGGTGGGCTTGACGGAGCCGCCATAGAGAATGCGGATGCCTTTGCCCGCGGGGCCGAAACGATTTTCCAAATTCTTGCGGATGGCGGCATGGATCTCAGCGACGTCCTTTGCCTCGGGCGTGAGCCCAGTACCGATGGCCCAGATCGGCTCATAGGCGACAACGGTGTTGTGCGCGGTTGCCGTGTCGGGCAGCGAGGCGGCGAGCTGGCGATTGACGACGTCCAGCGTGAGATCTGCCAGGCGCTCGCCCTTGGTCTCGCCGATGCAGACGATCGCGATAATTCCGGCGCGATGGGCGGCCGCGGCCTTGGCTTTGACGATGCGGTCCAGTTCGCCGTGATCGGCGCGACGCTCGGAATGTCCGACGATCACGGCTGTGGCGCCGGCATCCTTCAGCATTTCCGCCGAGATATCTCCGGTGTGCGCGCCGGAGGCAGCCGCGTGACAATCCTGGCCGCCGATCGCCAACGCCGACCCCTTGCTCGCCGTTGCGAGCTGGGCGACCAACGTCGCGGGTGGGCAGATCATGACGTCGGGGGCGCTTTTCCCAAGGCCGGGAAGGGCGTCGCGGACCTCAGCCGATTCGCCGAGGGCTGCGCTCAAGCCGTTCATTTTCCAGTTTCCGGCAACCAAAGGGCGGATTTCGCTCAAGGTTTCGGTCATTGGCGTGGCAACTCCCCGTCAAAAAATCGTTATGTCCGTAGCGCGCTTCCAACCGTGGCCGGAGATCGCTCCCTCGGCTTAAGAGGCTGGCGGCGCTATCGGAACCTTGTTTACCCTCGCGGCCTCACCTCGGCCTTGCATTCACGAGCCGGGTGGGCTTCATATCAGCCCCGTGCATCCCGTCATGGACGGGATAAACGTTTTCTGCAAGCGGTGGCGGCGGAGCCTGAACGACCCGAGTGCTCGCCGGCACGCAACTAACAGGAAGATCACTTTCTATGCTCGACGCCCTCCGACGCGGCGCCCAAGGCTGGCTGGCCAAGCTCCTCTTCGCCATTCTCATCGTGAGCTTCGGCGTGTTCTGGAACGTGGCCGACGTATTCCGCGGCCTAGGGCGCGGATCGATCGCCAAAGTCGGCGACACGGAAGTGACGGTCACAGATTTTCAGCGCGCTTTCCAAAACAAGACGCGTTCTCTGACGCTGCAGGACGGCGGCCGTCTCACGACCGAGCAGGCGCTGATGCTGCGGCTCGACCGGCAGGCGCTCAACGAGCTGATCGCGCAGGCGGCCGTCAAGAGCCACGCCGAGAAGCTCGGGCTTTCGCTTTCCGACGAGACGCTGGCGGAAGGCGTGCGCAACGATCCCAATTTCCATGGCGCGGACGGCAAGTTCTCGAAGCTCGGCTTCGATGGGCTGCTGCGTCAGCTGAATCTCAGCGAGCAGGGCTTCCTGGCGATCCGGCGCGACGACGAGGTGCGCGGGCAGATCTCGGATGCGCTGTCGTCGGCGGTGGTGGTGCCGAAGCCGGTCGTCGAGGATCTTCACAAATGGCGCGAGGAGACGCGCACGATCGAGCAGGTGCAGATCGATCCGATGAAGGTGGTGGTGCCGGATCCGGACGAAGCGAAGCTCAAGGAGACGTATGAGGCCCAGCAGGCTGACTTCATGACTCCCGAGTACCGCAAGGTTGCGCTTCTCGTGCTCTCGGTCGACGCGCTGAAATCGGAAATCAAGCTCACCGACGACGAGTTGAAGTCCTATTACACCGATCACAAGGCGACCTACGACACGGCCGAGCAGCGGCGTATCCAGCAGATCGCCTTCAAGGACAAGGCGGCCGCGGAAGCCGCCCGCAAGGAACTCGTCGAGGGCAAGAAGAACTTCTTCGACGTGGCGAAAGAGGCTGGCGCGACGGAAGCGGACGTGAGCCTCGGCATGGTCTCCAAGAGCCAGCTGATCGACCCGAAGATTGCGGACGCGGCCTTCAGCCTCGAGCGCGATAAGATCTCGGACGTGATCGAAGGCCGCTTCGCAACCGTGCTCGTGCGTGCGGTCGAGATCACGCCCGGCAAGGAAAGCACGTTCGAAGAGGTCAAGGAGAAGGTTCGCGACAAGCTCGCGGGCGAGCGCGCCCAAGCGCTGATCCAGGAGCGCTTCGACCTCGTGGAAGAGGGCCGCAACGCGGGCAAGACGCTCAAGGAGATCGGCGAAGAGCAGAAACTCAGCTTCTTCGATGTCGAAGCGGTCGACCGGGACAACAAAACGCCGGACGGCAAGACTGCGATCGACATTCCTGATGCGGCGATCACGCTCAAAGAAGTGTTTGCAACGCCTGTCGGCACGCAGCCCGAGGCCGTCGAGCTTCCGGGCCCGGCGTACTCCTGGTTCGACGTGCTTTCGGTGACGGAGCCGAAGCAGAAGCCGTTCGAGGAAGTCAAGGACCAGGTCAAGACGGTCTATATCGACAAGGAGAAGTCGCGGCTCTTGAACGAGCTTGCGCAGAAGCTCGTCGATCGGCTCAAGTCCGGCGAAGCGTTCGAGAAGGTTGCCGCGGATGCCGGTGGCAAACCCGAGGTTTCCGAGGGGATCAAGCGCAACCACTCGCCGCCGGGATTGACCACTGAAGCCGTCAAGCTGGCGTTCTCGCTGCCGAAGGAAGGCGCAGCCTACTCCGAGACGAGCGATCGCGGCAGCCGCGTCGTGTTCCAGGTCAAGGACATCAACGCTGCGAGCGCTGCGACCAAGGAAGAGGCCGACAAGCTCTCGAAGGAGCTGGCCGAGCAGATCGCCAACGACGATCTGATGGCCTACGTCAATGCGCTCAAGGCGGACCTCAACGTCCAGATCAATGAAGCGGAGCTGGCGCGCGCAACCGGCGCCGCAGCGGGAACGGACCAGTAAACGGGAGGGCCGTTCTCTTGAGCACGCTCTCGCAGAGAACAGCGGAAATCGAGACGCTGCCGTCGCTCGACGCCTTTTCGCGGCGCTATCGGGCCGGCGAACCGCAGGTCGTGTGGACGCGCCTCGTTGCGGATCTCGAGACGCCGGTCTCGGTCTATCTCAAGCTCGCGACGGGGAAGCCGTTCTCGTTTCTGCTCGAGTCGATCGAGGGCGGGGTTTCGCGCGGGCGCTATTCGGTCATCGGGCTCAACCCGGACGTGGTGTGGCGGGCCGCCGGCGAAGCGGCGGAAGTCAATCGCGATCCGGTCCGCAAGCCCGACGCGTTCAAGGCTGACGCGGAGCCTGCGCTCACATCCTTGCGTGCGCTGCTTTCCTGCTCGCGGCTGGCGCTGCCGCCGGAGCTGCCGCCGATGGCGGCGGGCGTGTTCGGCTACATGGGCTACGATACGGTGCGGCTGATCGAGAAGCTGCCCGATGCGAAGGACAACGAGCTTGGGGTACCCGATGCCGTTCTGATGCGGCCGACGGTGATTGTGATTTTCGATTCCGTGAAGGACGAGATCAGCATCGTCACGCCGGTGCGCCCGGACGGGAAAACCGACGCTGAGAAGGCTTACCGGGCTGCGATCAAGCGGCTCAAGACTACGGTCGAGGCTCTGGATCAGCCGTTGCCGCATAGCGCGGCGGTGGCCTCCAAGAAGCTCGCGCAGCCGGAGCCGCGCTCCAATACGACGGCGCGCGAATACAAAACCATGGTCGAAAAGGCCAAGGAATACATCCGCGCAGGCGACATCTTCCAGGTGGTGCTGTCGCAGCGTTTCTCGGCGCCGTTCGCGCTGCCGCCGTTCGCGCTCTACCGGGCGCTTCGGCGCACGAACCCTTCGCCGTTCCTGTTCCATCTCGATCTCGGCTCGTTTGCTCTCGTCGGATCGAGCCCGGAAATTCTCGTCCGGCTCCGGGACGGTGAGGTGACGATCCGGCCGATCGCGGGCACGGCGCCGCGCGGTGCCACCGAAGCCGAGGACAAGGCGCTGGCGGATGCGTTGTTGCGCGATCCCAAGGAGCGCAGCGAGCATCTGATGCTGCTCGATCTTGGGCGCAACGATGTGGGCCGCGTTGCGGAGGTCGGCTCGGTTTCGGTGACGGCCAAGTTCGTCATCGAGCGCTACAGCCATGTCATGCACATCGTCTCGAACGTGATCGGAAAGCTTTCGGGCAAGCACGATTCCATCGATGCGCTGATGGCCGGCTTTCCGGCGGGCACCGTTTCGGGCGCGCCCAAGGTACGTGCGATGGAGATCATCGACGAACTGGAGAAAGCCAAGCGCGGGCCCTACGCGGGCTGCGTCGGCTACTTCACCGCCGATGGCGAGATGGACACGTGCATCGTGCTGCGCACCGCCCTCGTGAAGGACGGGCAGCTCTACGTACAGGCGGGCGCGGGCATCGTGTTCGACAGCGTTCCTGAAAAAGAGCAGCAGGAATGCATCAACAAAGCGAAGGCCATCGTGCGGGCGGCCGAGGAAGCGGTGCGGTTCGCGGCGCGCGGCACCAAGAAGGCGCGCTAGGCAAGCGATCGCTCCACGCGTTTCGCCGAAACCTCACGAAACAAAACACGACGAAAACGCGGGCGTCGCATTGAGTTATGCCCCGGTTTTCGTTTGCCCGCCCGCTTTCCATTGCGCGATTCCGTCGGCTAGAACGCTAGAGCGGTATACGGCGTTTGGAATTCGGGGGGCCGGGGATGAAGATTAAAAGCGCGGTGCTTTGCACCGTGGTTGCACTTGCGGGCTGTGCCTCATCCGGTCCCACCGGCCGCGAGCTTCTTACGGGTAGCATCAATCCGCAGGTTGCGCGGCTCGTCATCTACCGGACGAACGCGATGGGGCTTGCGGTGCAACCGGACTACAACGTCGACAACAAAAAGGTCGGCGCAAGCACTCCGAATGGTTTCGTCGTTTGTGAGCTTCCTCCGGGTCCGCATCGGGTCTCGGTCGGAAATTTTGCGCTCAACGTCAACCTGGGCGGTGGCACCGACACGTGGGAGCTTGACCTCAAGCCCGGTACGACGACCTACATTCAGGCCGAACCCAAAGTCGGGCTCACCATCGGCGTCGTCACGCTTAATCAAGTGACCGAGGTGCAGGGCCGCAACGAGACTGCGGCGCTGCACAAGCTCGAAAGCAATTGCTGAGGCTCTCTCGTCCAACGTTCGTGAGGAGGCTCGAGCGCGGGGCTTCTTTTAGAGCGGCATGAGGGGGCAGAGCGTTTCGAAGCACCGGCGTCCTGCGGGTGTCTTCAGGGCAGCTCAAGATTGCCTTTCTTTCGGCCGCCATAGAGCGTCGTCGTCAGCTCATCCGTCTTGTACGTTCCGCCGCCTTTCGCGCCTTTATATTTTCCGGTGCCGCCCGTGTATTCGTACTTGTATTCATTGAGGTGAGATCCCTCCTCCCAGGTCAGAGATATCGTATCTCCGGCCTTGAGATCGACGCTACAGGTTCCGCCGCCCTTCCAGCTTCCGTCCGGCATGTACTCGTAATTTCCCGTGCAGTCCTCCACGTAGTTTTTTGCCTTGGTGTCGTTGGGAATGACGACGCATCGGCCTGCATATTCGACCAGCTTGTGGCCTTTCTCAGGTTCCGTTTCGTTCCACTTCTCGTTCACGCAGGCCATCGTGGCCGCTACGTCGATCGTCTGTCCGGCGGTTGCCATACCCTGGCCAAGGACGAGGAACGGCAGGGTAAAGATGAGAGATTTGAACATCGCTTTCCTCCTGGGTTCGAATGTCCGCGAGCGTGGCGCAGCGATCCTGATGCTGGAGGGGGTCGAACAAGGAATTCGGCGGTATGACCACCCACGGCGGATGCGTGACAGATCGGGCCGGTCAATCGTAGTATGTTACGGTATGCGACTGCCCCGATGCCGGCGTGAAAGGTCCTGTTCCGGCTTGTTCGGAGTCATGCATGACGGACACCGCACACAGCGATTCAGGCGGGAGGCCGGGCGAGTCCGACGAGACGTCCGTTCGCGCGCAACTGGGCCGCATCCTCAAGAGCGGACCGTTCCACACGTCGAAACGACGGCAGCGTTTTTTGGAGTATCTCGTCAACGAAACGTTGGCGGGGCGTGGCGAGAAGCTCAAGGCCTACACCATTGCATTGGAGGTCTTTGAACGCCCCTCATCGTTCGACCCGCTCGTTGATCCCATCGTGCGCATCGAGGCGGGGCGCCTGCGCGACAAGCTTCGCGAGTATTACGAGGTCGAGGGCTGGGATGATCCTGTTCGCCTCGAATTGCCGAAAGGCAGCTACGCGCCGAAAATCGAGTTCCGACAGGCCGCGAGTTCGGCGCTACAGCCCGAACAGGCGGGCGGGACCACTTCCAATCGACCTATGGTGTCTCTGCAGGCACTGGCAACGCCTGCGGATGAACAACAGGCCCGAGACACTTCTCTTCCTAAAATCGGCTGGATCCCGGCGGGGATGACGACCGTTGCCGTGATGCTGATCGCTGCGGCAACCTTTCTATGGATGAACGGCTCGTCCTTCCGTCCGGCTCTGCCCGAAAAGCCATCGATTGCCGTGCTTCCGTTCGACAACATTGGCGACGATCCCCAATGGGAGCGGTTTGCGGATGGCATCACCGAGGACATCATTACAGATCTCTCGCGCTCCAAGGATCTCGTCGTCATCGCTCGAAATTCGACCGAGGTCTATAAGAACAAGCCGATCGATATCCGCCGAATGGGTCGCGATCTCGGTGTAAAATATGCCCTCGAGGGCAGCATCCAGGCGATGGGCGACAGGATGAGGGTGACGGCACAGCTGATCGAAGCGGCCTCTGGCAGTCACGTCTGGTCAGAGCGTTATGACCGGCCTGCCGATGATCTGTTCGAGGTTCAGAACGATGTTACGCAGCGGATCGTCGGCACGCTCGCCGGCTATGAAGGGGCCGTCGCCGAGGCCGAGCGAAGTCTGCTCAGGCGCAGGCCGCCCGCAAACCTAACCGCTTTCGACACGTACCTGCTCGCCATGGAGGCGAAGCACAAGGTGACGAAGGAAGGCCTGATCGGAGCGGAAGGCCTGTTTCACAAAGCTCTCAAGCTCGATCCGCAATTGGCACGCGCTTACGTCGGGCTAGCCACGGTCCAATTCTATTTGATCGATCTCGGTTTGGCGCCCTCTGTCGAGGAGGCGGTGTCGAAGATGATGGATGCGGCCCAACGCGCGGTGACGCTCGATCCCCACGATGGCCTGACACACCAGGTTCTCGGCATGGCCTACGGCTACCAAGGGAAGCCGGAGCAATCTCTCGCCGAGTTGAACAGGGCGGAAGTTCTCGCACCCTCCGATGCTGACCTGCTTCTGAGCGTCGCCTGGTCTCTTCCCGCGTTCGGTGAATCGGCTCGGGCAGTCAGCTTGGCTGAGCGGTCGTTGCGGCTGAACCCTCACTATCCCGACTGGTACAATCAGGGGCTTAGTTTGGTGTTTTTCTTTGGTGGTCAGTACGACCGGTCGGTGAGGTACAGGTTGCTCGTGAAAGAGCCGCTGGCCCTCGACTACGCGTTCCTGGCAATGGCCTACGCGTATATGGGTCGTGCTCACGAAGCAGAAAAAGCCGCGGCCAACGTTGAAAGACTCGACCGCTCCTGGATCGCCGAGAAGTACCTTGGCGAGGCTGGCGGCTTTGCGGAGAAAGAGGCTGACGCGTTTATCGGCGGGGCGAGGAAGGCTGGGCTTCCGGATTGTGTGCCTTCCGACATGCTAAAGGGCTTGCCCAATCTCATTCGCGTCAAGTCTTGCGACCAGAAACGCGCAGGGATGGCTGGATAACCTCGGCATGTCCGCTACGGGCGCGCTGCGCTTAGTGCGCGAGGAGCGGGAGCAGCGCCTTGGTGATGGCCTGATTGCCGGCGAGCACGTTGCCGCTGTCGAGCGCCTTGTCGCCGCCGCTGACATCACTAACGTGACCGCCCGCTTCGCGTACCATCACGATGCCGGCAGCCAGATCCCACGCCTTCAAACCGCGCTCCCAGTAGCCGTCGTAACGGCCGGCCGCGACGTAGGCGAGATCGAGCGCGGCGGAACCCGAACGGCGCAGGCCTGCAACTTCGCCCATCACAGTCTTCATTTCGTCCAGGAAGCGGGGATGGCCGGGGCGACCGCGATGGGGAATGCCGGTGACGACCACCGCATCCGCCAGCGTTCTACGGGCGGCGACGCGAAGGCGGCGCTTGTCGTTCAAGAACGCGCCCTTGCCCTTCTCGGCGGTGAACAGCTCGTCGCTCGCCGGATTATAGATGACGCCTGCCACCATTACGCCCTCGCGCTCGAGACCGATCGAGATCGCGAAATGGGGAATGCCGTGCAGGAAGTTGGTGGTGCCGTCGAGCGGATCAACGATCCAGCGATGGGTTTTGTCGTCGCCTTCGATCTCGCCGCGCTCTTCCATCAGGAAGCCGTAGCCGGGGCGTGCCTTCGAAAGCTCCTTGAAGATGATGTCCTCGGCCTTGTGGTCGGCGGCCGAGACGAAGTTGGCGGGGCCTTTGACGGAGACCTGCAGGTTCTCGACCTCGCCGAAATCGCGGGCAAGCGAACGGCCTGCCTTGCGCGCAGCGGAGACCATCACATTCATCAGGGCTGAGGCTGGCATGGTCGGCGCAATCCGAGGTGAGGGGCGGGTTTCTATCGGGGTTCGTTGGCGAGGCTCTGACGGTTTCGGGCCGGAACGTCAACCCTTTTCGCCGCCGATCGCAGCCAGGTGCTTAACGGAAAGCGGGCCAAGCCCCGGTCAGGGCATGATCTGCTTTCTTTCGCGCCATTCGGTCGCGGCGGTCTCGGCCTTGGTGCGGTCGGCGTCGGGGAGGGATGCGACGTAGACATCGAACTTGTCGTCGACGATGCCGCCGGCCTTGGCAATGTAGCGCCATTTGGCGGCTTCGACGGGATCGGCCGCCACACCCGCGCCTTCGGCATAAACATGCCCGAGCCGGTTCTGGGCGCCGGCGACGCCCTTCTCGGCTGCGGACGTGAGGTAGCTGATGGCCTTACCTTCGTCGGCCTTGAGGCCGCGCCCCTGCAGCAGCATGACGGCATAGTCGTACTCGGCGGCGGTCAGGCCTTGAGCCGCGGCCTTGGAACTCCAGCGGGCCGCTTCGAGAGCGTCGTTGTTGACGCCTTTGCCTTCGAGGTAGAGAGCGGCCAGGTCGTATTGGGCGGCGGCGATGCCTTTCTCGGCCGCGTACTCGATGTGCTTTGCGGCGCGAAAGAAATTCTCGGGCTTGCCGGTGCCACGCAGGAACATCAGACCGAGATTGTAGTTGGCGAGCGCATCGCCGGTGACGGCGGCCTTCTCGAACATCTCGGCGGCGAGGTTCATATCCTTGGCGACGCCGCGGCCTTCGGCGAGCATCGTGCCGAGCGCGCGCATGGCGGGTATGTCGCCAAGCTCGGCGCCGCGTGCATACCAACGTGCGGCGGTGCCTTCGTCCTTCGGCACGCCGAGACCTTCGGCGTAGATGCGGGCGATCAAGGTGTGGGCCTGCGGATCGTCGCGGGTGGCTGCTTTCTCGGCGAGTTCAAGCGCGGTCAGGTAGCGGCCCTGGTCGAAGGCGGCATAGGCGTCCTCGGCGGGAAGGTTTTGTGGCTCGCTCTGCAACGTGGGCGAGGCGGTGTTGAGCGCGCCGGGCAGATAAGGCGCCAGCGAGCCGGTGGCGAAGAGCGCGCCCAGAACGCCGACGACCAGGCCGAGAATGCCGAGGATGATGAAATGGCTCGTTTTCACGGTCGTGTTCCTCAGGCGGCGTCGGCGGGCGCCCGCAGGGCCGCGCGGAGGTCCGCGGCCCAAGCCGGTATCGTCGGTGCGCCGGCAGTGTCGTCGGGCAGGCGCACGGCAATGAAATCGGCGCCGGCACGGGCGAGTTGGGCGACGTCGTCGAGGCCGTTAGCTCCGAAGGCGACGACGGGCACCACGAAGATTTCGGCCCACCACGTGACGAGCTCGGCACGTTCCTCGGCGGTGTCGGTTTCGGCCTCAGCTGCCGGAGGCTCTCCGAATGCGACGTAGTCGGCGCCGGCTTCGCCAAGGGCCATGGCGTCGTGTCGCGAGAAGCCAGCGTCGGCGCCGACGATGGCTTCGGCTCCCAGCGTCTTGCGGGCGGCGACGTAGGCTTCATCGATCTCGGGACGCCACGAGAGATGAACACCATCGGCGCCGATCGCGCGGGCGGTGGCGGCGTCATCGACGAGGAGGGCTGCGACTTTCTTCTGCTGAGCCAGCTCGACGAGCGGGCGGGCCGTCGCGGGATCGATCGCGGCGTTGTTCGGGGCGCTAAGCACGAGCGTCGCGGCGCCGGTCGCGTCGAGGGCTTCCTCGACGCGGCGCAGCCATTCGGCGCCTTGCCGTATCTCCGCCAAAAGGCACACGCCTGGTACTGCCGGTTTTTTCGTCATGGGTCTCGGTGGTTGCTTGCGAGGGCGCGAAGGACGCGCGCGTCATCGGATTGGGCGGACTGCTATCTGGGCGAGCGTATCTGGCTCAATTCCGGCGGAAAAGAGACCCGTCCAGTGGAGGGTGTGGGAACCTTGGATAGAATTCCCGTACGTTATATCCGCTATATCGTCGTGCTGTCTTTGTCGGTATCGTCAAGCCTCACGAATCTGGCGTTAAGCAAGGCGCTAGAGGGAGTTAGCCCGCAGGTCCAATCAGTTAGCGGTTTCGCATGGACGGGTGAACGCAGGCGTGAGGGATAAGCCGCCGTTAAGGTTGGCCGTGTCCCTGAGGGCGCAAGGGCATGAAATCGCCATGCTGTGTCCGCACTCCTCGCGGATTGGTGCTGAGGGTTTGCCGAAGATTTACGGGGTGCCGCGTCTCACTTTGACGGAGCTGATTTGATGCTCACGACCATTTTCCCGCGCTCGTCTTTCCTGGGTTTGGCCGCCGGGCTCGCTGCGACGACAGTTGTTGCTTCCGGCGCCGGGGCACAGACAACGGCGGCGGAAACGCCACCCGCGGCTCAGGCGGCTCCCGCTGCTTCTTCTCCGTCTACTACACCGCCTTCATCCGCCGCCGAAACATCGGCGTTGCCCAACACGGGCAGCCCGGCCGAGGCTCCAAAGAATTCCGAAGCCGGCGCCGTGGCCAATGCCGTGGCCCCTTCGGCTCCCGCGGCGACGGCTCCCTCTCCAGGTGCTGCGCCAGCCGCAACGCCGGCTCCTGCTGCCGCAAGTGAAACGCCAGCCAGTGCGCCGGCAGCCGCCGCTGCCACGCCGCCCTCCGCAACTCCGGCTGCTGCTGCGCCGGCTGCTCCTGCAGCGCCCGCACCTGCAACCCAGGCCGCAACGCCGCCGCCTCCGCCCGCTGTCGATCCGATCACGCTTGCCACACGCACTTGGCTCGGCACGTCCGCGAACACCGGCAAGCTCGCCAAGGATGACGTCGCTGCTGCGGTCGCGTTTTACGAGGCGCGTACGGAGGGGCCGCTCTGGGTCGAAGGCAGCGGCTTCAATGCCAAGGCCAAGAGCGCGATCGCTGAAGTGCAGAAGGCCGAGGATTGGGGTTTGTCCGCATCGGCGTTCGATCTGCCTACTCTTGCCGAATCCTCCCCCTCGACCGACGCGCTTGCAGCGGCCGAAGGCAAGCTGACGCTTGAGCTTCTCAAGTATGCACGCTTTGCGAAGGGCGGGCGGGTCAGTCCGCAGTCGATCAGCCGTATCATGGACGTGTCGCCTCCGATCAAGGATCCGAAGGTTGTGCTCGCGGATTTGGCCGGTGCGGCTGCGCCGGATACCTATCTGCGCGGGCTTCAGCCGACGCATCCGCAGTTCCTGCAGTTGCAGAAAGCCTTGCTCAAGGCGCGCGGCCCGGCCGAGCCCGAGGTCGAGATCGATCCGGCGCTGAAGGTTCTTGTGCCCTCGACCAAGGCGACGCTGAAGAAGGGCGCAGACGCGCCTGAGGTCGCGCTGCTCCGCCAGCGCCTCAAGGTTCCGGCCGAGGCCGGTGCCAAGGAGACGCTGTTCGACGACAAGCTCGAACTGGCGATCAAAGCCTATCAGGTCGAGCGCGGGCTCACGGCCAATGGCCTGCTTTCGAAGGCGACGCGTACGGCGCTGAACAAGGAGGTCGACGCACATCGCAAGCCCGATCCCGAGCGCGGCACGCAGCTCATCGTGATCAACATGGAACGCTGGCGGTGGATGCCGGATAGCCTTGGCAGCACCTACGTTTGGAACAACATTCCCGAGTATACGACGCGCACGATCAAGAACGGCGAGGTGATCTTCAAGGAGCGGATCATCGTCGGTCTGCCGCAGTGGGCGACGCCGGTGTTCTCCGAGACGATGAAGACCGTCGTGTTCAATCCGTCGTGGGGTATGCCGGACGGCATCAAGACCCGTGAGCTTCAACCGCGGCTGCGCTCGGCTGGCGGCGGCTTCCTGTTCTTCGGCGGCGGCGGCGGTGGCAACATCATCCGCGCCTACGGTCTCGACGTCTATCGCGGTGGCCGGAAGATCGATCCCGACAGCGTCGACTGGAGCACGGCAGATGTCCGCAATTACAGCTTCATTCAGCCGTCGGGCGGCAAGAACCCGCTCGGAACCGTGAAGTTCCTGTTCCCGAACAAGCACGACGTCTACATGCACGACACCATCGAGCGCTCTCTGTTCGAGCAGCCGAACCGGGCTCTGTCGCATGGATGCATCCGCGTGCGTAATCCGCGGCAGTTCGCGGAGCTGATGATCGCAGAAGGCAATGGTGTCAGCGCCGATCAGGCTGCCGCCATCGCGTCCGGCGGCGGAGACGTAAAGCTCAAGAATCCGATCCCCGTCCACATGACCTACTTCACGGCGGTGGCGGACGAGAACGGACACGTGTCCACGTTCGGTGATCTTTACGGATACGACGGCCGGCTGTCGGCGGCGCTTACCGGCAAGACGCTGCGGCTCGAGCCAGCGATCGAGATGTCGTCGTCCGATCAGGGGACGCCTGCGAGCAGTGCGCAGGGGACGAAAAAGAAGAAGTACAAGTCCGCCCCGGACAACCTGGCGGATGCGATTGCCGGCTTCTGGATGAACTGAGCTTTTTGGTTCGAAGCTATCCAATCCTGCGCGCCGGATCGAAAGGTCCGGCGCGTTTCGTTCCGGAGCGCGCGAGTACAAGCCCCCGAACGCAATCAAGGCGCAACGAGGGGGGCTCGTCGCGCCTTGATATTTGGCCTTCGTTCCATTGGCCCGAAGGTAAGGGGATAACGGGCGGGATCCGGTTTGGTTCCAGCGCTTCCCGAAATTTTTGGCTTAGGCCGCCTTTTCGAGCTTCGCATCCCACTTGCCGAGAGCAGCGAGGCTGTTCATGCGGGCGCGATGCGTGAAGGCGCGCTGTCCGGCGGCGACGTTCTCGGACTTGCCGCCCCAAGCGGTGAGCGCTGCGGCCTGCAACGCGCGGCCGTAGGAGAAGGTGAGGGCCCAGGGCAGGTTGCCTGCCGCGTTCATCAGCGAAAGATGCTGGGTGGCGATTTCGTCGGACTGGCCGCCCGAAAGGAAAGCGATGCCGGGGACGGAGGTGGGAACGGTCGACTTCAGGCAGCGAAGCGTTTTTTCCGCGACTTCCTCGGCGGAAGCCTGCTTTGCCGATTTCTGGCCAGCGATCACCATGTTCGGCTTCAGGATCATGCCTTCGAGTTCGACGCGAGCGTCGTAAAGCTCGCGGAACACGGTGCGCAGCGTCCACTCGGTGACGCGATAGCACTCGTCGATGTCGTGGCCCGAATGCTCGCCGTCCATCAGCACTTCCGGCTCGACGATGGGAACGATGCCGGCTTCCTGGCAAAGAGCAGCGTAGCGGGCGAGGGCGTGGGCATTTGCCTTTACGCAGTTCCAGGTGGGGAGGCCGTCGGCGATGGTGATGACGGCGCGCCATTTGGCGAAGCGGGCGCCGAGCTTGTGGTATTCCGCGAGGCGCTCACGCAGGCCATCGAGGCCTTCGGTGATGGTTTCGATCTTGGAGGTGGGACCTGCGAGGGGCTTGGCGCCGACGTCGACCTTGATGCCGGGAATGGAGCCAGCGGCTTTCATGATGTCGACGAGCGTGGTGCCGTCCTTGGCCTTCTGGCGAATGGTCTCGTCATACAGGATGACGCCCGAGACATAATTCTTCATCGCGTCGTTGGCGCGGAACAGCATCTCGCGATAGTCGCGGCGGGTGTCCTCGGTCGAGGTCACGCCGATCTTGTCGAAGCGCTTCTTGATGGTGCCGGAGCTTTCGTCGGCGGCCAGAATGCCTTTGCCGGGCGCTACCATGGCTTGTGCGATGTCTGCGAGCTTCTCGGTCATGTGCCTCTCGTCCCGTTCGTTCTCTTCTGGTTCATTTCGAATGCGCCTGAGCGCGCGTGCGGCCGGCTGCGTGTTTATGCGGCCGTGAGTTTCTTCAACACTTCCTCCGACACCTCGAAGTTGGCGAAAACGTTCTGAACGTCGTCATCGTCTTCAAGGGCGGCAATCAGCTTCATGATGGATTCGGCGTTGTCTTCGTCCACCTCGGTGCTGAGATTTGGTTTCCAAACGGCTTTGACGCTTTCGGGTTCACCGAGTTTCTCCTCGAGTGCGGCCGCGATCGTGCCTAGCTGATCGAATGCGCATGTCACAAGGTGGCCGGAAGCATCCGACACGGCGTCGTCGGCGCCGGCATCGATGGCGGCTTCGAGCACGCTGTCGGGAGAGCCCGCGGCGGTCTTGAAGCGAATTTCTCCGACATGCTGGAACATGTGGGCGACGGCCCCAGTCGCGGCGAGGTTGCCGCCGTGTTTCGTAAAGACCGCGCGGACGGCGCCGCCCGTGCGATTGCGGTTGTCCGTCAATGCTTCGGCGATGACGGCAACGCCACCCGGCGCGTAGCCTTCGTAGCGGATGGTTTCGTAGGCTTCGCTATCGCCGCCCTGCGCCTTCTTGATGGCGCGCTCGATATTGTCTTTCGGCATGTTTTCGGCGCGGGCCGTCTGGATGGCGAGACGCAGGCGGGGGTTCATGGCGGGGTCGGGCATACCGGACTTGGCCGCCACCGTGATTTCACGCGCGAACTTGGCGAACATCTTGGCCCGGGCCGCATCCTTGCGCCCCTTCTTGTGCATGATGTTCTTGAATGCTGAATGGCCGGCCATGTTCGTTTCCGAGGCTGTTTTCTGGTTTGTTGATTGTTTCGATCAGGGGGGTGTGCTTTGCGTCCGATTTAATGAGCGGCCGTCTGGCGTCGGTCAACCCCCCTAAGGGCTCGAAAACGGCCTAAATCAGGGACGGTCGTCCGGTTTTCGAGAGAGGGCAGATACCCGGCAAAGGTGGCGAGGTTGCGGACTTTTCGAGCGAACTGTTGCCTTTGCAATCACAAAATCGCCCCTGGCGGTATCTCGCGGGGGTGAATAGAATCAATTAAGATTTACGCCATACCGCCAATGCCCAATCGCGGACAGGGTGAGCACGCTCATCGTTGCGCTGAGGGCGGGATAATCCCCTCCTCAAGCGGTTGCCATAGATACTCTCTCAATCTCTCTCGAGTTCTCTCACTCGATCCAAAAGAGCGGCTCGGCAGGCTCCAAAACGCCTCCGAGCCGCAAACTTTTTACGCGCACCGCAAGGCCAGTCTTGTCGTCGATCTCGACGGCGAGACCGGAGACGGTGGCGGGGCCCTGAGCGGGCTCAAAGCGCTCGCGCGGCAAGCGGGTGAGGAAGCGGTTCAGCGGTTCATCGGTATCCATGCCAAGCACGGAATTGTAGTCGCCGCACATGCCGGCATCCGACATGTACGCCGTGCCGCTCGGCAGGATGCGCTCGTCGGCGGTCGGGGTGTGGGTGTGGGTGCCGACGACGACGCTGACGCGCCCGTCGACGAAATAGCCGAGCGCCTGCTTCTCGCTCGTCGCTTCAGCGTGGAAATCGACGAGGATCACGTCGGCGCCGGATTTCAGGCCGCAGGTAGTGATCTCGCGGTCGATGGCGCGGAAGGGGCAGTCGAGCTCGGTCATGAAGACGCGGCCCATGGCGTTGATCACCAGCACGTCGGCGCCGTTCTTGGCTTTCAGCATGGCGGCGCCGCGTCCGGGGGTGCCGGGCGGGAAGTTGATCGGGCGGATCAGACGCTCCTGGCGGCCGATGAAAACGAGCGTGTCCTTCTGATCGAAGGCGTGATTGCCGAGGGTGACGGCGTCGGCTCCGGCATCGATCAGCTCCTGATGGATGGCTTCGGTGATGCCGAAGCCGCCGGCGGCGTTCTCGCCGTTGATGACGACGAAATCGAGCTTATAGCGCTCGCGCAGGCGAGGGATGGCTTCGACCGCGGCCTTGCGGCCGGCGCGGCCGACGATGTCTCCGAGGAAAAGAAGGCGCATCAGTTTTTCTTCTTCATGCCGAACAGCGGAGGGGGCCGGACGGCGTCAAGATCCAGTCGAGGCGTTCGTCATAGTCGACATGGGGGACGGCGTCGACCCGCTGCTCATCGAAGGCGATGCCGATCGAGACGACAGGCTTAAGGGCGCGGAGCCGTGCGAGGGTGCGGTCGTAAAAGCCGCCGCCATATCCGAGCCGATAGCCCACAGTGTCGAACGCGAGCAGGGGGCCGAGCACGATATCGGGATCGACGACCGCAGCCTCGGGCAGGGGCTCGCGAATGCCCCAGGTGGTTTCGGCGAGCGGGTCACCCGGCTTCCAGGCGCGGAAAACAAGGGGCTTTCCTTTTCCTTCCATGACCGGAAGGCAGAGGCTGTAGCCCTCGCCCAGCAGGCGGCGCATGAGCGGCGCGGGATTGATCTCCTCGCCGATGGTGAGAAAGCCCGACACGATGGCGGGCGCGGATTTGCCCGCGAAGGCAATGCCGTGGCGCGCGATGTCGTCAGGTGCGGTGGCGCCGAGCTTGGCGAACGCTTCCTTCCGCGCGAGCTTCGCGGCGCGGCGCATCAGCTTTTTCTGGTCGTCGACCGATGTCGGGGAAGCAGGGTTGTCCAAGGCGCGTCCGCGGTTGGATGATTGCGCGATCGCCGTGGAAGCGGGCGATCGGGGCCGGGTTTTGTGGGCCAGATCTCGTAGGAAAGTGCCGCGGTGGCCGTTGGAACGTTGATCTCGCCGGGTCCCTACAAATGTAAGGTGGGCGCCATATGTCCGGGACCACGGTCCCGGCCAGGGACAGCTCCCAGGCAGATCTTATAGGCCCTGGAGAATATTTGTTCCTGACGAGCCCCGCAGCCTGTTCAACATAGGGGCCGGGGGACGAAAAAGCGAGGGTTCAGTCGTTTCTATCGACAGCGCCGCTGAGCGACTCGATGACCCAGTCGATCCGGCTTGCGACGGCACTTCGACTTTCCTCCAAGGCGGCGATGCGCTGGCGCGCCTCTTCAAGCTCGGCCTTGAGGCGATCACGCTCCTGTTCGAGAGCCTTAATGCGCGCGTCGCCGGAGGCGGCGGCAGGTGCGGGTGAAGCCTGCTCCTTGGTGCGTCCGGCTGCCGGACGCTTTGCCTTGTCTTTCACCCGCTGCACCATGAGTTAACTGCATCCCCCTAACGCGCGCTGACGGAGGCCAAATCGGCTTCGTTCGCGCGGTCTCGGCAGCATAGGTAAATTGATCTTGCGGCGCAAGAAATTGCCCGTCCGGAATGCGCGGGGTCGCAATCAAATTTGCCGGAGGGGCGAGGTGTGGCGGGAGATGGCATTGACAGGGTGGGTGCTGGCCAACTTAATGGCGCCCGCCCGGCGATCCGGCTGGCGCATTGTGTCGTATATGCGTCACCCCGCCCAACATAATCAGCCTGCCCGATTGGAGGATGTTTCATGGCACTCAAGGTCGCGATCAACGGATTTGGCCGCATCGGCCGCAACGTGCTACGCGCGATCTACGAGTCCGGGCGCACCGATATCGAGGTGGTCGCCATCAACGATCTCGGCCCGGTCGAGACGAACGCGCATCTGTTGCGCTTCGACAGCGTGCACGGACGTTTTCCCGGCGAAGTGACGGTCAAGGGCGACAGCATCGACCTTGGTCGCGGGCCGATCAAGGTGACGGCCGTCAAGAACCCGGCCGAACTGCCGCACAAGGAGATGGGCGTCGACATCGCGCTCGAGTGCACCGGCATTTTCACCAGCAAGGAAAAGGCATCTGCGCATCTCACGGCGGGTGCCAAGCGCGTGCTCGTCTCGGCGCCGGCGGACGGCGCCGATCTCACGGTCGTCTACGGCGTCAACCACGAGAAGCTGACCAAGGATCACCTGGTGGTTTCGAACGCCTCGTGCACGACCAACTGCCTGGCGCCGGTCGCCAAGGTGCTGAACGATCTGGTCGGCATCGAGAAGGGCTTCATGACGACCATTCATAGCTACACTGGCGATCAGCCGACGCTGGATACGCTGCATAAGGATCTTTATCGCGGCCGTGCGGCGGCGCTGTCGATGATCCCGACCACGACGGGTGCGGCGAAGGCCGTCGGCCTCGTGCTGCCGGAGCTCAACGGCCGCCTCGACGGCACCTCGATCCGCGTGCCGACGCCGAACGTGTCGGTCGTCGACTTCAAGTTCATCGCCAAGCACGAGACGACCAAGGACGAGATCAACGCCGGCATCAAGGCGGCGGCTTCGCAGGCGCTCAAGGGCGTCCTCGGCGTTACCGACCAGCCGAACGTCTCGAGCGACTTCAACCACGATCCCCGCTCGTCGATCTTCCATCTCGACCAGACCAAGGTCATGGACGGCACGCTGGTGCGCGTTCTTTCCTGGTACGACAACGAGTGGGGCTTCTCGAACCGCATGGCCGACACGGCCGTGGCGATGGGCAAGCTGATCTAACCGCTTGCATACCTTGTTTTGCGTGGGGCCGCCGAGGGCACCCGGGATGACCGGGTGCCCTTTGGCATTTCTTAGCAAGAGTGTGACCAGGCGATCTTCGCCCCTCAGCGCATCTGGAACAGCTCCTGGTGAAACGCTGCGCCATCCAAGCCATGGGCGACGAAGTCGGTGCGGATGATCTCGCCGAACCTCGGTGGACCGCAGAACCAGATGCTCGCATTTTTCCAGTCCGGCACCACAGCGCGGATGCGGTCGCCATTGAGCAGGCCATCCTTCGCGTCGACGAGGACGTGCAGCTCAATTTCGGCCGCCTTGGCGTCGGCGGTCAGCTTGTCGATAGCGCTCGGCTCGAAATCGGTGGTGGGATGAAATAGCACGACCTGCTGAGGTGAGGGCGAGCGTGCCAATTGCTTCATGCGCGCGATGAACGGCGTGATGCCGATGCCGGCACCGATCCAGATCTGAAGCGGGCGCGAGTCGTCGAACGTGAAGCGGCCGTAGGGGCCTTCCACCTTAACCGGCATACCTTGCTTCAGTGTCTCATGCAGCCGTTCCGTATGATCTCCGAGAGCCTTGGTGATGAAGACGATGCGGTGCTGCTCGGGATCCCAGGCCGACGCGATTGTGTAGGGGTGCGCGCCTTCCGTCGTATTCGACGTCACGAAGGCGAACTGACCTGCCTTGTGTCCTTTCCAGTGGTCGTCGCTCAACCGGATCGCGGTTTCGAGGACGCGCAGCTCCGGATAGTAGGTGGTCGCTTCGATCACGCCGTCGACTTTGCGACTGACGCCAATGCGCCGAGACAGTGCAATCAAGGCGGCGGCTGTGCCGACCAGCATCAGGGTTCCGGTCGCCCAGCCGATCGGCTGGCTCCAATACGCGTGCCTGACGAGGACAACGGCGTGATAGACGAGGATCAGGTAGGCAATCGCGATCCATTTATGGGTTCTCGCGAACAGGTGATAGGGAAAGCGCTTCCACAGCGCGAGGGCGATCAGAAGTACGGCGGCATAGAACGTCCACTCTCCGACGAATTCCGCAAAGCCGCGCTGGCTTCTGAGCCAGCTTTCGATCGGACCATAAACCTGCTCGCCTCCCGAGCGCCGTTCCGGCCGCGTGAGCCAGCCCCAGCCGACCATCCATTTGGTGCCCTTGGCCCACCACCAATGAAGCAGGCCGACCACGAGCGCCGTGATGCCCAGCCATTTGTGAAGCCGGTACATCTTGTCGAGCCCCCCGAGATGGGGCTCAAGCGATACCGGGCGAACGGCAAGCAACGTCGCAAGGCTCATGGCACCGATGGCGACAACCCCGGTGTACTGGACGAACACGGACCGGAACGAAAAATAGGTCAGCGGCTCGGGCCAGAACGTATCGGCCAGCAGCCACAGACCGGTTAGCGCCGCCATGAAGGCGACAAGCGCCGTCTTGATCTGGTTCATGCTTCCTCTGGACCGCTGTCAGTGCGGACCGATGGACTTTACCGAAACTGGCACAGGGGTTGGTTTGATCGACAGCAAGGAGCGTGCGGCCAAGGCCGGAGCGGTTCGTCGCAGCGGCTGGGAATGCAGAGGGAGGCCGCTGCTCAGCGCCAGAAGTAGCCGGCGGCGGCGAGGCCGGCGCCGGCCAGCAGCAGAATGATCGCGATGAAGTTCGCGACCTTGGCCGCGAAGTGCCCGATCACGGTGCCGGCGGCCCGCTTGGCCTTGCCGGTGGCGGATGCTTCGGCGTTGATGTCGCGCAGTTTTTGTTCGAGCGCGGTCGGGTTTTCAGCCGAACGCTGGCCGGTCGCGACCTGCCAGGCGCTGTCGAAGGCGGCTCCGGCGAGGTCATAGCGCGAGACGCGCCACATGATGATCACGCCGAGGAGCGCGACGCCGGCCCCCCAGATCATCATCCATTCGTTGGTGCCAAGGGCGAAGGACGTCGGCATTCAGGATCTCGCTCGTTAGGTGGGTTCGATTTGGCAGCAGGTCAGTCCAGCTTGCGGCAGGCATAGCCGAACTCTTTGATCTTCTTCATGATTGGGGCCGAGGACGTGACGATGCCCTCGATCTTCTCGCGTCCCAAAGCATAAGCCACGCTATCCTGGTCATAGTCGGGCAGCGGCTCGGCTTTTTGCGCCTCGACGAAGGCGCAGCCATTTTCCGTGTAACAGGCGATCGACAGGCCTTCCAATGGAGCCTTCAAGTCCTTGAGGCACAGGAATTCAGCGTCGGCCGCCAGGGCGGCGGTTCCGAGACCGAGCGTGGCGATGGCCGCCAGTCCCGCGCCGAGGCTTCTCCGCTGTCGCATGACCTTCCCTCGCCTGACCCGTGCGACGCCAACCTAGGGCGGAGCCCGAGATCTGGAAAGGGGGCGTAACGTGCGGGGCGGCGAATCGCAGTAATCGAAGGGGATACAGAGGGGCAGGAATGGTTCGCATCATCGGCATCGATCCGGGGCTACGGCGCACGGGGTGGGGCGTCATCGAAAGCGATGGCGTGCGGCTGTCCTACGTGTCATCCGGCCTCATCACGTCGACCTCGGACGAGGACCTCGCGTATCGCCTGCGGGAAATTTACGAGGGGCTTTCGAGCGTGATCGCGGGCTCTGGGGCGAGCGAGGCGGCTGTCGAAGAGACGTTCGTCAACGAGAACCCGCGGGCGACGCTGAAGCTCGGCCAGGCGCGCGGCATGGCGCTGTTGGCGCCGGCCATGAAGGGCCTCAAGGTCGCCGAGTATCCGCCGAACCTGATCAAGAAAGCTGTGGTCGGTGCGGGACACGCCGACAAGAAGCAGATCCAGGCGATGGTCGGGTTTCTGTTGCCGAAAGCGCGCTTCGAGAGCGCGGACGAGGCGGATGCGCTCGCGATCGCCATCTGTCATGCCAATCACCGCGGCGCTGCGGCGCTGGCGCGCCGTGTGTTGAACGAAGGAGCTGCGCGATGATCGGACAGCTCAAAGGCAAAGTGGATGCGATCGGCGAATCCCACGCGATCATCGATGTGGGCGGTGTCGGTTACGAGGTGCAGCTTTCGGCGCGCACGCTGCGCAATCTCAAGCTCGGCGAAGCCGTGACGCTGACGATCGACACGCACGTGCGCGAGGATTCCATAAAGCTGTTCGGCTTTCAGAGCGAAGTCGAGCGGAGCTGGTTCCGCACGCTGCAGAATGTGCAGGGAGTTGGCTCCAAGGTGGCGCTGGGCGTGCTTGGCGTGCTTTCGACGCATGATCTCGCAAATGCCATCGCGCTCGGAAACTGGGCGGCGGTCGAGCAGGCGCCGGGCGTCGGCAAGAAGCTGGCGCAGCGCATCGTTGCGGAACTGAAGGACAAGGCGCCGGCGCTGTCGGTTGCCGGGCTCAATGTGCCGGAGGCAACCGCAGGGGGCGTTGCCGGATCGGGCGTGCCGGTCGAGGGCATGGCGGCGGCGGAAGCGATTTCCGCGCTGACCAACCTCGGCTACAATCCGGCGCAGGCGTCGGCGGCGGTGGCGGCCGCGATGAAGGAGCTTGGCGCAGATGCCGACACGGCCAAGCTGATCCGGCGCGGCTTGAAGGAATTGGCGGCTCGGTGAGCCGCAGGCAATAGGAACAGGTCCGATGAGCAAGATATTCTCGTTCCCGGTGTGGCTGGTCTTGTCGCTGATCTGGACCGGGCTTGTTGCCTATTACGCGTATACGACCCTGCCGCACGTGCCGATGGATATGTCGGCGTCCGACCCGGCAACAGTCGAGGCGCTGCGGGCCGCGACCGGCAAGCACGCTTTCACCTACGGCCTGATCGCGGCGGCGCCGCCGGCTCTCGCGCTGCTGATTGGATGGCTCGTCTGCCGGCGTGCCTAGGTTCGACCAAGCACACGTGTCAGCGATCGATTGACCACTGAGGTCAGCGCGTACTTGACCCAGGGGGCGAATATCGCCACAGAACAAACCATGACCGATCGCCTCATCAGCGGAGCGAAGCGCGAGGCGGACGCCTATGAGGCGTCGATCCGGCCGCGCTCCCTCACCGAATTCGTGGGCCAGGAGCAGGCGCGCGCAAACCTTCGCGTCTTCATCGAGGCAGCGAAGACGCGCGGCGATGCGCTCGACCACGTGCTGTTCGCCGGACCGCCTGGCCTCGGCAAAACAACGCTGGCCCAGATCATGGCCAAGGAGATGGGCGTTGGGTTCCGCGCCACCTCGGGGCCGGTGATTTCGAAGGCGGGCGATCTCGCGGCGCTGCTGACCAACCTCGAAGAGCGGGACGTGCTCTTCATCGATGAAATTCACCGCCTCAATCCGGCGATCGAGGAAATCCTCTATCCGGCGATGGAGGATTTTCAGCTTGATCTGATCATCGGCGAGGGGCCGGCCGCGCGCTCGGTCCGGATCGATCTGGCGAAGTTCACGCTGGTCGGCGCGACGACGCGGGCGGGGCTGCTGACGACGCCGTTGCGCGATCGCTTCGGCATTCCGATCCGGCTCAATTTCTATACCGTCGAGGAGCTGGAAAGCGTCGTTACGCGCGGGGCACGGGTGTTGGGTGCGCCGATTGCGCCGGATGGGGCTACCGAGATCGCACGCCGCGCACGAGGCACGCCGCGTATCGCCGGCCGCCTGCTGCGGCGCGTGCGCGACTTCGCGGCCGTGGCCGGCGCGCCCGTGATCGACGCGAGCGTGGCCGATGTCGCGCTGCGGGCCCTCGAAGTGGACAACGCCGGTCTCGATGCGCTCGACCATCGCTATCTCTCCTGTATCGCCAAGAGCTACGAAGGCGGACCCGTCGGCATCGAGACCATTGCGGCCGCGCTTTCGGAGCCGCGCGACGCACTGGAAGAGATCGTCGAGCCGTATCTGCTGCAGCAAGGCTTCATCGGCCGTACGCCGCGCGGACGCGTGGTGACGATGAAGGCGTTCCGGCACCTCGGGCTTTCAGGTCCGGCGCGGGCAGCGACGCCCGAGTTGCCGTTCGAGGACGGGGAAGAGCAGGGCTAGAAAGTGGGCAACAGGGCAGCGGGCGGGACAGCCGCGCGGGGCGCGCGCACGTGTCCAATGGGCCAGCGTGGATGGGAATTCTAAGGTCAGGGCGTTGCTTGATTTGCCTTTTTCACGACCCGTTAGCCCTTGATCCTGCAATTTGATGACACGCGGCCACCTTCGATTTAGCCATCTTTTGACGCCGATTGATGTGATCGAAGCCTGAGTTGGCCCGATCCGCTTTGATCTCGGAGTTCGCTCTTGCTCTCGCGCAGACAGTTTCTGAAAGGCGTGGCGCTGACCGGCGTCGGCTCCATGAGCTTCGGCGGATATGCCTTGGCCGAGCCGTTCCGGGTCGGCGTGACGCGGTATTTGGTGTCGCCGCCGGATTGGCTGCCCGGGCTCGAGCTGCGCATCGCGGTGCTGACCGACCTCCATATCTGCGAGCCGTGGCTCGGGCTCGATCGACTGCGCCGGATCGTGGCGCGCACCAACGCGCTCGGGGCGGATGTGATCCTGATGCTCGGCGACTATGTTCGCGGTGGGCGCATCGGGAATTGGAGCCGCGAGGTCAAACACGAGGAATGGGCGGCGGTGCTCGGCGGGCTCAAGGCGCCGCTCGGCGTGCACGCCATTCTCGGCAATCACGATTGGTGGGAAGACATCGACGTACAGCGCCGTCACAGCGGGCCGGTCAAGTCGCAGGTGGCGCTGGAGGCGGCCGGTATCCCGGTCTACGAGAACGATGCGTTTCGCTTCGAGAAGGATGGCTTGCCGTTCTGGATCGCGGGCATCGGCGATCAATGGGCGTTCTGGGTGCCGCGCAGTGCCCGCAAGGGTAAGCGCCGGGAAGAATCGTACGAAGGCGTCGACGATCTCGCAGGCACGCTCGAAAAGATCACCGACGATGCGCCGGTAATCCTGATGGTGCACGAGCCCGATATTTTTCCCGAGGTGCCGTCGCGCGTCGCGCTCACTCTCGCCGGACATACGCATGGTGGGCAAGTTGCGATTGCCGGCTACGCGCCGACCATTCCCTCAAAATACGGGCAGCGCTATCGCTACGGTCATATCGTCGAAGAGGGGCGCAATATGATTGTGTCGGCGGGCATCGGGTGCTCGTCGCTGCCGATCCGGTTCGGTGCGCCGCCGGAAATCGTGCTGATCACGGCTGCGTCGGGGCAAGACGTCGCTTGATGAGACCGATGATTCACGCTTCGGACTTTTGCTGCGCTGCCGATTCACGCCGCATCCGATAGGGGACGCGACGATCGGAGCGGCTTTCCGGCGCGGCCGATTCACGTCGCATCCGATAGGGGACGCGACGATCGGAGCGGCTTTCCGGCGCTGCCGATTCACGCCGCATCCGATAGGGGATGCGACGATCGGAGCGCGTGGGTCCGAAGCGATCATGGTCTAGAGCCCTTCCCTTGTCGGGAAGTACTCTTTCCTGATGCACTCTCTTTCCTGAATCAGTCTGGCCTTGACCCGGGGCCGCCAATTGGATTTCTGACCTTCCATGAGCGAGACAGAACAAGCTTGGCCCGATCTGGCGGGCCGGATCATCGATGATGCGAGCGGACGTCGGCATGTACTGCCGGTGCGCGTTTATTTCGAGGACACGGATGCGGGCGGTATTGCCTATCACGCCTCCTACATCCGCTGGTGCGAGCGGGGGCGGACGGATTTCCTGCGCCTGCTCGGGACCGACTCGCGCCGTCTTATCGACGGGTCGGCGAGTGTCGAGCCGGCGGCTTTCGTCGTGCGCCGGATGAACTGCGATTTCCTCAGGCCGTCGCGGATGGACGACGTGCTGATCGTCGAGACGCGCGTCAAGGAGCTGGGGGGCGCCAGCGTCACGCTGCTGCAGGCCGTTCTCAACGGCGAGCGGCGGGTGTTCGAAGCCGAGGTGACTGTGGTGCTGGTTGCGGTTTCGGGCAAGCCGCTACGGCTTTCGACGGCGGTCCGCAGTGCGTTCGAAGGGGCGGATACGGGGAAGGTTCTCAACCCGGGCGACCGAGGCGCATAGACAAGTCATAGACTTGCGGGAATGATGGCGCCGGGTTTTGGGGCGTTCTGGGGGGCACGATGACGACTGCCAAAGATTCAAGCGGGATCGATCTCGACATCAAGGATGCGGTCGAGGGCTACGAGCGCTTCCGCCTCGAGTTCGAGCGCGACAGAACGTTCTTCAAAAATCTCGCTACCAAAAAGCAGAAGCCCAAGCTGCTGTGGATCGGCTGCTGTGACAGCCGGGTGGTGCCGTCGCAGATCACGTCGGCGGATCCGGGGGAGCTGTTCGAAGTTCGCAACATCGCCAATTGCGTCCCGCCATCCTGGGCCGGTGACGACACGGTGGGGGCGGCCATCGAGTATGCGCTCGCGCATCTCGGCGTCGACGATATCGTCGTCTGCGGGCATTCGGGATGCGGGGGTATCCAGGCGCTGGCGGAGCCGATTCCGCCCGACCAGGAAGCCCATCTGGGGCGTTGGGTGGAATATACGCGGCGCGCGCATGAGCTGGTGGCGGCGGCGCGGGTACCGGAACCCGAGCGCATCAACGCCACGATCAAGGCGCACGTCCAGTTCCAGCTCGACAACCTCATGACCTACGAGATCGTCGCGAAGGGTGTCGCGGAGGGGCGGGTCGGGGTTCACGGCTGGCTTTACGACATGGAGCTCGGCGAGATCCAGGCTTACGACCCGAAGACCGGCGCATGGCGCGGGCTCCTGGAATCAGTCGGGGCGGCGTGATGACGGCGATTGGGATCTTTGCCCTGACGGCGTTGTGCGAAATCGCCGGCTGTTTCGCGTTCTGGGGGTGGGCGCGGCAGGGTGCTTCGGCGTTATGGCTGGTGCCGGGTGTGGCGGCGCTCATTGCTTTCGCGTGGCTTCTGACGCGCGTCGACAGCGATTTCGCCGGGCGCGCTTACGCGGCGTATGGCGGCATCTACATCGCGGCGTCGCTCGTTTGGCTGTGGGGTTATGAGGGAATGCGGCCTGATCGCTGGGATCTGATCGGGGGCGCTATCTGCCTCGCCGGTACCGTTCTGATTCTCTACGGCCCACGCTCCGTGTAGCGAGCTTTGCTGATCGGCTCTGCGGTAAGCTCTGTGCGCGGGATTATCGCACTGCAGTTCTTTTCACCTCAACGGCCCCGGGATGCAGAAAGCAACCATCTGAGACGTGTCGATAGCCTTGACCCAATTTTTCGCCCCTGCCGAGTACTCAAAAGCAGCCTCCTGACAGAGAGAAGCTGACGTGTAGCCTGGCACACTTGTTATCTGCGCGCCGACCATGATTATGAGCACAAAAGTATGCATTTCTGTTCTCTAAGTGTGTGGGAGCTCGAAATCCGATCATGAAATGCGTCATTTCGATGTCAAGTATTCGTAGGCCCTTGTTTTGTCATATTGCGCGGCAACATGGAGCTTGATGGGGTGCGCGCGCCAGTGCACGTTCGATCTGCCAGGGGGCGGATTGCCGATTCACCAGCATTCTTTACGGGGCACTCGGCCGCCCGCTCTGGAGCGTGATCGCTGTTCCCTGGAATCTCGGTCGCGCTCTCGGCTGTTTGTCGTATTTTCTACGACGTACCGTGAGGTGCTTCGTCGGAAGTGCTCCAGGTCTTTGATGAGACCGACGTTTCCCTTTTCGGTCGGTGAGACCCGACGCGCGCTTGGTCCAAGCCTCGAAAGACGGTTGACGCAATGAATCCCGCAGACGTGACGCAATCCACCCTTGCGCCCCAGGCGCATGGCGTATCCTTCATCGAACTTTTCATGCAGGCGTCGCCGACCGTCCAGTTCGTGATGGGCGGCCTGCTGCTCGCCTCGATCTGGTCGTGGGCGATCATCATCGAAAAGCTGATCGCGTTCCGGCGCGCCAAGATCGAAGCCGACCGCTTCGAGCAGACGTTCTGGTCGGGCCAGTCGCTGGACGAGCTTTACACCGGGCTCTCGCGCGGGAAGACGATCACGATGGCCGCGCTGTTCGTTGCGGCGATGCGCGAATGGAAGCGCTCCGTTGAAGGCAATATCCGCGCGCTGGGCGGCATCCAGCTGCGTGTCGAGAAGGTGATGGACGTCACCATCAGCCGCGAGATGGAACGTCTCGACCGCCGCCTGCTGTTTCTTGCGACGGTCGGCTCGACGGCTCCGTTCGTCGGGCTGTTCGGCACGGTCTGGGGCATCATGACGAGCTTCCAGGCCATCGCGGTTTCCAAGAACACCAATCTCGCGGTCGTCGCGCCCGGTATCGCGGAAGCACTTTTTGCAACCGCGCTCGGGCTGATGGCCGCCATCCCTGCGGTGGTGTTCTACAATAAGTTCCAGGCCGATTCGGCGCATATCAGCCAGCGGCTCGAAGCATTCGCAGACGAGTTCGCCGCGATCGTCTCGCGCCAGATCGACGTCAGGAGCTGATGCCCAGATGGGAATGAGCATCAAAGCCGGAGGCGGGGGCGGAGGCCGGAGACGCAGGGGACGCCGCAGCGCGCCGATGAGCGAGATCAACGTCACGCCGATGGTCGACGTGATGCTGGTGCTGCTCATCATCTTCATGGTGGCGGCGCCACTTCTGACCGTTGGCGTGCCGATCGAGCTTCCTCAGTCGCAGGGCAAACAGCTCGAAAGCAACAAAGAGCCGCTCACCATCTCGGTTTCGTCCAACGGCGATGTTTTCATCGGCGAGACGAAAGTCGGAATCGACGAGGTTGCCGAGAAGCTCAAGGCGATCGCGAAGAACGGTGTCGATGAGCAGATCTTCGTGCGTGGCGACAAGGGAATTACCTACGGCACGGTGATGCTGGTGATGGGCCGTATCAGCGCCGGCGGGTTCAAGAAGGTATCGCTGGTGACGGAAGTGGAAGAAGGCGCTAGCGCCCAGTAATGGGATCTTTAGTGGGACCTATGGTTCACGCTTTTGGCCGATAAGGCTGAAGCGACGATGGTCTGGAGAGGCCGTTACGGGATCGCGGGCCGAAGATGACGCTGGTCTTCGGAGCACGTACGAGGACGAAGGCATGATGCAGTTTGGGCGGGGATTTTCGGCGCTCGTCGCCGTCCGCGCGACATCATTCCGGGCGAGGCTTCGCATGCTCCAAGGCGTGCGCGATCTCCGTGCGCGCGGAGGGTGCCCATGCCGATCGGCCTGACCCTCTCTTTCCTGCTGCATGCTGGCGCGATCGCGTGGGCTTATCTCGCAATGGCCTCCACGCCGCCGCTCCGGCCGCCGGAACCGGCACCTATCGAGGTCGCGATCATTACGCCGTCGGATCTGCTTGCGCTCAAGAAGGGCAGCACGACGGCGACCGAACTCGAAGCCAAAGCCAAGGAAAATCCGAAGCCCGAGGTCTCGAAGCTCGAGGCCGAGAAGCCGAAGCCTGTGACCGCGCAGGAGCTTTCGTCCGAACCTGCGCCTCCGCCCGAGCCCGAGAAGAAAGCTGCCGAGGCGCCGCCGCCTGAGCCGCCGAAGCCGCCCGAGCCTCCCAAAGAGGAGCCGCCAAAGCCGGATCCGATCGCCGAGAAGCTTGCCGCGATGCCGCCGGAGCCGCCGCCCGGCCCGACGCCGGACGAGCTGAAGAAGGCTGAAGAGGAAAAGAAGGCGGAGGAGCAGCGCCAGGCGGACGAGAAGCGCAAGGCCGAGGAGCAGAAGAAGGCCGAAGAGGACAAGAAAAAAGCGGACGAGGAAAAAAAGAAGGCCGAGGAAAAGCGCAAGGCGGAAGAGAAGAAAAAGGCCGAACAGAAAAAGAAGCTCGCCGAACAGAAGCGCAAAGAGGACGAGAAAAAGAAAAAGCAGCAGCAGGCCGATCGGCTCGCGGCGTTGTTGGATAAAGATCCGACACGCAAAGGTGCGCCGAATTCCGCGACCGAGCCGCAGAATCCGACCGACTACACCGGGCCTACGGCGGGCGCGCGCGAAGGCGATGCGCCGGTTCTCTCGGTGCGTGAACAGGATCTCTTGCGGTCCCAGATCAGCCAGCAGCTGCGCGGCTGCTGGAAGCTTCCGGGCGGTGGCGGCGGCATCGAGACCATGGTGGTGACGGTGCGGTGGCGGTTGCGCCCCGACGGTTCGCTCGAAGGCGAGCCGGTGCTGGATTCCCCGCAATCGAGCCCAGTGTATCAGATCGCGGCGGAGGCGGCTGTCCGGGCGGTCAAAATGTGCTCGCCGTTCACGCTTCCGCCCGACAGATACTGGGCCTGGAAATCAATCATCTGGGATTTTGATCCGCGCGAAATGCTGTAAGCGTTATGCCCAAACCGGAATTTCGCTTCTCGCCAAGCACTTTGGCGCCACGATTCCAATCGAAGATAAGGTCCATGATCGAATTTCGCCCGCAAACCCAAACCCTTCGAGCGCGCCCTATGCCCCTGCCGCAGCTGTTTGCCGCCGTCTTTGCCGTCCTGGCTGCGGCTTTGTTCTCGCCTGACGCTTCGGCTCAGGTGGACGATGCCTATCGCCCGCCGGCTGGTGGAGGCGGGGGTGGCGGTGGCGGTGGGTTTCAGGACCAGCTGCGCGACCAGGGTTACGACGTGCCTCCTCCGGGAGGCGGCGGCGGTGGTGGCGGCTTGCGCGGCGGCGGTGGCGGCGCAGGTGGTGGCGATTACAGTGGTGGCGGCGGTTTCACGGGCGGCGAGGGCGGCGGTCTGCGCGGCACGCAGCGGCAAGGTACGGTTGCGCCGATTCCGATCGCTATCCCGGTTTTCACGGGCGACGATCCGAAGCTCGCCGCCGATGTTGCTCAGGTGGTGATGGCCGACCTCGAACGGTCTGGCCTGTTCCAGCCGCTCGATCCGAGCTCGTTTCTCGAAAATATTCGTGACGTCAACGCGTTGCCGCGTTTCCCGGATTGGCGGCAGATTGGTGCCGAAGCGCTGGCCGTCGGGCGCGTGGTGCGCGGGGCGGACGGCCGGCTGACCTCCGAATTCCGGCTCTGGGACGTGACGAGCGGCAAGCAACTCGCGGGGCAGCGATTCACGACCGGCTCGCAGAACTGGCGGCGCGTCGGGCATCTCGTTGCCGACCAGGTCTATGAACGCCTGACGGGCGAAAAGGGCTACTTCGACACCCGCGTCGTGTTCGTCGATGAAACGGGCACGAAGGCGAAACGCGTGAAGCGACTGGCGATCATGGATCAGGATGGCGCCAACGTGCGGTTGCTGAGCCAGGGGCAGGAACTGGTGCTGACGCCGCGATTCAATCCGGTCGCGAGCGAGATCGCCTACATGGCCTACACGCGCGACCAACCGCACGTGTTTCTGATGAACCTCGAGACCGGCAAACGCGAGGTCGTCGGCGAGTTTCCGGGCATGACGTTCGCGCCCCGTTTTTCGCCGGACGGGCGACGGGTGATCATGAGCCTTCAGAGCGGAAGCGATTCCAATATCTTTGAAATGGATCTCCGGACGCGCCAGACGCGCCAGCTGACCAATTCGGGCGCCCTCGATACCAGTCCGAGCTATGCCCCGGATGGGCGCGAGATCGTTTTCGAATCCGACCGGGAAGGGACCCAGCAGCTTTACGTCATGGGGGCTGACGGCTCCAACGTGCGCCGGATCAGCATGGGTGAGGGGCGCTATTCGACGCCGGTGTGGTCGCCGCGCGGTGACTATATCGCCTTTACCAAGCAGTTGGCGGGGCGATTCCTGATCGGCGTGATCCGTCCGGACGGCTCGGGGGAGCGTATTCTTACGGAGGGGTATCACAATGAGGGTCCGACCTGGGCTCCCAACGGCCGCGTGTTGATGTTCTTCCGCGAGAGCCAGGGCGAAACAGGCGGGTCGAGAATCTATTCGGTGGACCTCACCGGGTACAACGAGCGAGTCGTGAACACCCCTTCATTTGGTTCAGATCCCGCCTGGTCGCCCCTCCTGAACTGATACAGTGTTTAACCAGACTTTAACCGTAGCTTAACCGGAGAGGCCTATTCTTGCATCAGCGCCTCTCGGGGAAGGCGATGAATTTCGCGTTGTAAAACAAGGTGTTCAATGCGACCGGCAGCGGTCGCGCAGAGCCCGGTGGAGCACCAACAACGGAGTGGCATTTTCGCATCAACGAGGGGGGAAAACAGTGTCGTATCGCCCTCAGTTCTTGATCAAATCATGCCAGGCCGGTACCCAAATATTCGGCTCGTTGCCGAACAAGCATCAGGAGATAAGACCATGCAGGGTGTAAAGGGGCTGATCGTTCTTTCGGCTGCCGTTGTCGCTGTTGCGCTCGGCGCGTGCCGTCGCGAAGAAGCGGCGCCGTTGAAGCTCGGCGTCGAGGTTCCGACTGCCACGGAAGTGGCTCGCTAACGTCCGAATTTTTTCACTACTTTGAGACACAACAGGAGATACTACCATGAAGGGCGCTATCGTTCTCGCTGCCGCTATCGTTGCTGTCGCTCTCGGCGCTTGCCGTCGTGAAGAGGCTGCTCCGCTCAAGCTCGGCGCTGACGTTCCGGCTGTTGCCGACGTTCGCTAATAGCGAATTCAAAGTTTGATCTGAGCTAACGTTCAGGTTTGACTTAAAAACAGAGCTGTCGCAGCGCTTGCTGCGGCAGCTCTGTTTGTTTTGGACCTCCGCTTTCGAGAGACGTCAAAGCGTTTCGGTGCTCGTTTCGGATGTTGGGTTCGATGTCAGCCGGTCCTATGGTGTCATCCGCCTGCCGGATTTCGATCCGCCGGCGTTGGGAAAGAATCGACATAGGAATGGGCGTGAAACTCGGACGCGTGGCCGTGACCGGTGCGCGTTGCGCAGATGCAGCCATTCGATGCTGTCCCCAGGCGAATTCGAGCCAGCCGCATTCGTTGCTTGCTGCGCTGAATTAGATCGCTCATTTTCAACGGCAAGCGACGCCGGGATGGCTTTGTGACGGTTTATCCGTCGACGTGTTACGGGCTTAGCCTTCCCTCGATGGCCAATAGAACACGGCCACGAGAGGCACGATCCATAAGAGATCAGGGCGGCGCATTGGGGAGAAATGCTCTCTGAGCAGCTCGGGGTGGTTGCGGTGCTAAACGCCGTTTGCCCTCTGAAGCGCTACTTCGTGGATCTTTTGACGCACGTAGTAGAGAGGGTGGCCACATTTTCGTACGATCGGCCGGTTATTTGGTTCGGTCGTGGGGAGTTACTTGGTTCCGGTGCGCGCTAGGCCGCCGTCGAGCCGATGAAAGGATAACGTTTATGGCGCCTGCTTTTCGGGCCTCTAAATTCGCAAGCGCTCTCTTGCTTCTCGTGACGGCAGCGGCGGTCGTAGGCTGCGCCAACAATCAGAACGATCCCAATTCGCAGCTCGGGCCGGACGGCAAAGGTCCGATCACGCCCGGCACGCAGCGCGACTTCAGCGTGAATGTCGGCGACCTCGTCTATTTCTCGTCGGACAGCACGGATTTGACGCCGGAAGCCCAGTCCATTCTGCAGAAGCAGGCACAGTGGCTTCGCCAATACTCGCAGTTCACGATCACGATCGAGGGTCACGCCGACGAGCGCGGCACGCGTGAATACAACATCGCGCTGGGTGCTCGCCGTGCGACGGCGGTGCGCAATTACCTTGCGCAGAATGGCGTGGCGGCGAATCGCGTACGGACGATCTCGTACGGCAAGGAACGGCCAGTCGCGGTTTGCAACGACATCTCGTGCTGGTCGCAGAATCGCCGTGCACAGACGGTCCTGAACAATAGGGTCGCTTCTTAAAGCGGCATCGCGGTTTCGCGCATCAATCTGAAGGCCCGCGTCCAGCCGGATTGCGGGCCTTCCTCTTTCCGGCTGCCGGTATGGGCGGGCGCGCCGAGGCCGATCCGCAACTTTCATTGGATGGCGGCGGTTGGGCGGCGTCGGTACCTTTTCCGAATCGGATGCCGTCCCTTAAACATCTCTTGTGAAACTCGTTTTTGCCGGGCCACCTCGCCTCAGGTGGCAAAGTTTGGCCGTATTGCAAGCGCAGAGGTTTTCCAATGATCCCGGCGTTTGGTTTGGTTCGAGCGCCCTGCCAAGATGAGGATGCCCATCCATGCGCACGCGATGTGCAGCGGTCGGCTTTAAAATTCGGGGCTTTGTGGCTGTTGGCCTAATGGCTGCAGCCGGTACGCTTGTTGCGTCTCAGACCGCCCAATCCCAGACCGCAAATTCCGGTTCCGAGTTCAACGAAGTGCCGATCGGGACGTTCTCGGTCGGGCGCTCCGCCAACGGTTTCTCGATCGTCGAACCGCCGGAAGGCGTGCCCGAATCGAAGCGCGACGGCGCAGAGGACGGCAGCGGCCGCTGGTTCTTCCAGGGCTGGGAACGTTCGCCGCCTTCGGATACGTCCGAGAGCCTTTACAAAGACGCGCGCGCTGCGCTCGAGAACGGGCGCACGGATGAGGCGCAGGGGTTGTTCGAACGCTTGATCGCCGAGGCGCCGGGCAGTCCGCGCGCGGCCGAAGCCAGAATGCAGCTTGGCCGAATCTATCGCGGTGATGTCGGGAAGCCTGCCGCCGAAGCGCGGGCAATGGAAACGAACGCAACGGAAACCGGTGCGCTTCCGGAGGCTGGCGCCCGCCAGACGCAGCTTCCCTGGTCAGGGGGAGCAGACGGAGCGCGCCCCGCTTCGCTCAATGTTTCGCCTGCGCTGCCACGCTCTGCCATCTATCAGGCGCGGGTCTCCGCTACGATCGACGGCGAGTTCCTTTCGGATGCCGGCGACCGCGTGTTTTTCAGTGCGGGAAGCGCCAATCTCGGCATCCGCGCGCGTGGTGTCATCCAATCGCAGGCGCGCTTCCTGGCGCGCTATCCCGATCTGACGGCTGTGGTCGAAGGCCATGCCGATGACGGCGCGCTTCCGAACGAAGAAAGTGTCCGCATCTCGCAAGAGCGTGCGTTTGCCGTGCGGGATCGCTTGATCGCGGAGGGTGTCGAGCCCGATCGAATTACCGCATATGGCCGCGGACGCGAGGAGCGGGTGTCCGATTGCCCGGCACCGGAATGTCTGGCTCAGAACCGCCGGGCCGTCACCGTGCTGCTCAACGGGCGCCTGCGGTTTGGTGAACGCCCGTTGGGACGGCGCGCCGATGGTGAAACCGCGGATCCTCAAGGGAGGTTGCCCGCGCAGTAATCCCTGTGCGGCACTCGCGGCATGACCTTCCTCATGGCCTTCACGTTGCCTCGGCCCTATGATGCGGCCACCAGATCAATGAAGGAGGGCGTTCGGCCCATGTATTCGTCCAAGCCTTTGTCGAAAGGGCGTGTGTTTGGAGCGGTGGCGGGCGCGCTGATCGGCCTCGTTCCGTTGGCAGGGATCGGGTTCGCTCAGACGGTTCAAAGCCAGCAACTGCCCGAGGTCAAAGGCGCGGCGCCGGCAAAGCAGCAGAAGAACGCAGGTCAGCCGCCAGCCGGTGGCGGAGATAGCGCGGGCTTGCGCCAGCGCGTCGAGCAGCTCGAGGAACAACTCGTCGATCTGCAGGTGGTGATCGGGACGCTGGAATCGCTGGCGCGGACGGGTGGGGCGCCGGCGGCGCCGGTTCGCTCCGAGGCGAGCGGCGGTGTCACGGCGAGCGACCGCGGACGGCTCGACAGCATCGAAACGCAGATCCGCGCGCTGACGGCTCAGGTCGAGCAGCTTGCAAGCGACGTGCGCAACGGCGCGCAACGTAGATCAGATGCGGGTGCGGCCGGGCCGGGTTTTGCGGGCGAAGCGCCGCAGACGAGCCGGTTCGGTTCGACGACCGTCACATCCGACCACGCCGATCCGATCGGTGCCCTGGCAGAAGCTAATCCCGGCGTTGGAGCAGGGGCTGCTCCGCAAGCGCCCCTTCCGCCTTCCACTTATGGCGCCGAAACGCTGCCGTCCGTCGGAGGCAGCGGTGGTGGTCAGGTCGCAGCCGTCGACCCCGCGGCGGCAGGCAATCCGAAACAGGTCTATGAAACAGCCTACGGGCATCTGCTGCAGCAGGACTATGGGGCTGCGCAGGCCGGGTTTCGTGAATTCCTGAAAAACTATCCCCAGGACCCGCTTGCTCCCAACGCGCTCTACTGGCTCGGCGAGGCGCACTACGTCCAGCGCAACTACGCCGATGCGGCTGAGGCTTTCGATCTCGTGATCTCGGCCTATGGCACCAGCGGCAAGGCAGCGGACGCGCAGCTCAAGCGCGGGATGTCGCTCGCGCAGCTCGGCAAGCGTCAGGATGCGTGCACCAGCCTTCGCGCAGTCGCCTCGAAATATCCCAGTGCTCCGGCGCATCTCAAGGCCAAGGCCGACAGCGAGCGGCAGAGGATCGGTTGCCCGTGACGGAGCCTGCGGCGCGTGTCGTGTGATGCCGGCTTCTGGAGCACAGCTTCGAATTTGTACGCGCGCAAGACGTGAGACGTTCGTCCCTGTCTTTGTGATCCGCACAGGAGCGCGTTGTGGCTGATCCCGCCACCAGTCGCGGTCTCGATCCCGACACGCTGTTTGCGGACGTGTTGTCTCCCTACAAGCGCATCGTGCTCGCGGTTTCCGGCGGGCCGGACAGCATGGCGCTGATGGCGCTGGCGGCGCGCTGGGTTGCGTCCGGGAAGGCACCGCGCGGGCTTACGGTGGATGTGGCAACCGTCGATCACGGTCTCCGGGCTCAATCGAGCCACGAAGCCGAATGGGTCGCAGGGCGCGCCAAGGCTTTCGGTTTTTCACACACGACGCTGGTCTGGGGTGGGGAGAAGCCCGGTAGCGCCATCCAAGAGCGCGCGCGGGAAGCCCGTTACGCCTTGCTCGTCGCGCACGCCGGACGTTTGGCGCGAACCGGGCCAGGTGGTCCGGTCGCGGTGGTGACGGCGCATACGGCCGACGATCAGGCGGAAACGCTGATCATGCGTCTCGGGCGGGGGAGTGGTCTCGATGGGCTCGCCGGCATGGCGCCGTCGCGGCGTTTGCTCCCGGACGGTTCCGTTCAATTGGTGCGTCCGCTGCTCGGGCTTTCGAAGGCGGATCTCGCGGATGTGCTGCGGGAGACGGGGGAAGACTGGCTCGACGATCCCAGCAACGAGCGCATCGTTTTCGAACGTGTGAGGCTCAGACGCGCCAACGCGCATCTCGCGGCACTCGGCCTTTCGAATGAAAAGCTGGTGCTGAGTGCCTCTCGTCTGTTGCGCGCGCGCGATGCGCTCGAGCAGCTCACAGCTTCGAGGCTGGATGCGCTCGCGGATCTGCACGGCGGGGCCTATGCGTCCCTCGACAGGGAGGCATGGCGGCGGGAGCCCCCGGAGCTTCGGGTGCGGATGCTGGCGCGCCTGCTGGTTGCGTTCGGCGGCAACGCCAAGCCGGCGCAGCTCTCGCAAGTGGAAGCGCTCGAAGCGGTACTGGCCCGCGATAAGGCGGTGGCGCAGACGCTTGGCGGGTGCATCGTGTCGCAAGGGCGAACGACGCTGCGCCTCTACCGTGAGCCGGGCCGGAGCAAAATTCCCGAGCTCGTGCTGGCGCCGGGCGAAGAGGTGCTGTGGGACTGGCGGTTTCGCATCAAGTACGAGGCGGGCGAGGCGCAGGACGACGGCGAGGACACTCTCGGGCCTGTCCACGTGCGGCCGCTCGGGCTGCAAGCTTATGCAACCCTTAGGGGTAATCTTGCGGCCAAGGATCGCCCGCCAGCCCGGGCCGCCGATGGTTTACCGGCAATCTGGTCGGGGGACCGCCTGATTGCGGTTCCGAGCCTCTCCGGCTGGGCTGAGAGCAACGGGCGCTTTTCGGCCGTCTTTCTTGGGCTCGATGCCGGTTGAGGCGTCGGCGGGCTTGCCTTGCGGGCCTCGGCGGCCGATGGCGCGCACCGGTGCTCGCGGGGGCTTTCACCAAATTACAGCGATACATCGTCGTAGGGGTTATCACGCGGGCCATTCAACTTGGCAAACGGGGCCTTGGCACCTATCTTACCGAACAGTTAGACGCGGAACGTTCCGGCCTTTTCCCTGGCGCCGGATTTCTCGGGAAAACAGATGAATCCGAACTTTCAGAAGCTTGCGATCTGGGTAGCGGTTTTCGTGCTGCTCGCGGCGCTCTTCAACTTGTTCAATAATCCGTCGCAGAGCCGGCGCGGAAGCGAGATCAGCTATTCCGATTTCTTGAGCGCGGTCGATGCGGGCACGGTGTCGGAGGTGACGCTGGCCGGCAATCGCATCTACGGAACGATGCGTGACAACGCCACGCCCTTCACCAGCTATGCGCCGGCCGATACGGGGCTGGTCGAGCGGTTGAAGGCGAAGGATGTGAAGTTCAAGGCGCGGCCGTCCGACGAGGATGTGCCGTCGATCCTGTCGGTCATCCTCAACTGGTTCCCGATGCTGCTGCTGATCGCGGTGTGGGTGTTTTTCATGCGCCAGATGCAGTCCGGCTCGGGGCGCGCCATGGGCTTCGGAAAGAGCCGCGCCAAGCTGCTCACCGAGCGGCAGGGCCGCGTGACGTTCGAGGACGTGGCTGGTGTCGACGAAGCCAAGGCCGATCTCGAGGAGATCGTCGAATTCCTGCGCGATCCGCAGAAGTTCCAGCGGCTCGGTGGACGCATTCCGCGCGGCGCGCTGCTCGTCGGTCCTCCGGGTACCGGCAAGACGCTGATCGCGCGTGCGGTCGCGGGTGAAGCCAACGTGCCGTTCTTCACGATCTCGGGCTCCGATTTCGTCGAGATGTTCGTCGGCGTCGGCGCAAGCCGCGTACGCGACATGTTCGAGCAGGCCAAGAAGAACGCGCCCTGCATCATCTTCATCGACGAAATCGACGCCGTCGGCCGCCATCGTGGCGCCGGTCTCGGCGGCGGCAACGACGAGCGCGAACAGACGCTCAACCAGCTGCTCGTCGAGATGGACGGCTTCGAGGCCAACGAGGGCATCATCATCATCGCGGCCACCAACCGGCCGGACGTGCTCGATCCCGCGCTGTTGCGTCCGGGCCGTTTCGATCGCCAGATCGTGGTACCGAACCCCGATATCGCGGGCCGCGAGAAGATCCTCAAGGTCCATATGCGCAAGAGCCCGATCGCGCCGGACGTCGACGCCAAGACGATCGCGCGCGGGACGCCCGGCTTCTCGGGTGCCGATCTCGCGAACCTCGTCAACGAGGCGGCCTTGCTTGCGGCGCGCCGCAACAAGCGGCTCGTGACGCAGACCGAGTTCGAGGACGCGAAGGACAAGGTCATGATGGGCGCCGAGCGCCGGTCGATGGTCATGAGCGAGGAAGAAAAGCGCAACACCGCCTACCATGAGGCGGGACACGCCATCGTCGGCCTCCTGGTGCCCTACGATCCGCTGCACAAGGTCACGATCATCCCGCGTGGCCGCGCCCTCGGCGTTACGATGAACCTGCCGGAAGGCGACCGCTACAGCCGTACGCGCCAGTGGTGCGAAGCGCGGCTCGCGGTGCTGTTCGGCGGACGCGAGGCGGAAATCATTCTGGGCGGTCCCGACAACGTCACCAATGGCGCGACGGGCGACATCCAGATGGCGACGCAGCTCGCGCGCGCGATGGTGATGGAGTGGGGCATGTCCGACAAGCTCGGGCGCGTCCGCTACAACGGCAACGAGCAGGAGGTGTTCCTCGGACACTCCGTGACGCAGACGAAGTTCATTTCCGACGAGACCGCGAAGCTCATCGACGAGGAAATCCGCAGCCTCATTCACGACGGCGAGGCGAAAGCCAAGCAGTTGCTGAATGACAACCTCGACAAGCTGCACGCGGTCGCGAAGGCGCTGCTCGATTTCGAAACCATCTCGGGTGACGAGGTAGCCGGGATCATGCGCGGCGAGAACATCGTGCGTCGCGACGATGACGGCTCGAAGGGATCGGCGGGTCCGGCAGTTCCGACGGCCGGGCGCAGCCGCCCGCGCGAGGAGCCGGGTACCGGCGGCATGGAGCCCCAACCTCAGGCTTGATGGGCCTTGTTAGGTTCGACTAAGTGTTCTGAACGGCCGCGATGTCGTCGCGGCCGTTCTGCTTTTCTGACGCCGGAATTCTCCGCCGCGGTCCGTGGAACCGATTGATGCAACGCTCTCTCTACATTCGTCCGCTTGGGATTTATGCCGCCCGGCAAGGCGCCGAGACACAGGAGCTTCCGCAGGAGATCTGGGGCGGGTTGCCGCTCGCGGGCGGTCCGCTGGCGTTTTCGGCGCTCGAGGTTCTCGAACGGAGCCCGCGCGGCACGCTGCGCCGGACCATCGGGCTCAGCGATCTCTTCGAGCGTGACTGGGGCCGCAACACACTGGCAGCGGCCGATCTCTTGGAGGAAGTCCGAGCGCCCCGCGCCCGCCTCGCGGGGCTTTCGCTCGTTCGCACGCGGATCATGGGTATCGTCAACGTTACGCCCGACAGCTTCTCGGATGGCGGTCAGCACGACAACGCGGCGGCGGCGGTCGCGCATGGGCTCAAGCTTGCGGAAGCCGGGGCCGATATTCTCGATGTCGGCGGAGAGTCGACGCGTCCCGGCTCGGATGCCGTGTCGCTGGACGACGAGCTTCGCCGCGTGATCCCGGTGGTCGAAGGGTTGCGCGCCAAAACCGAGGCACTGATTTCCGTCGATACCCGCAAATCCGAGGTGATGCGGCGCGCCGCGCAAGCCGGTGCCGACATCCTGAACGATGTTTCTGCATTGACGCACGATCCGCGCGCGCTCGACGTGGCGGTGGAAAGCGGTCTGCCGATCATGCTGATGCACGCGCAGGGCGACCCGAAAACGATGAACGACAATCCGCAGTACAGCGATGTCGTGCTCGACGTGTTCGATTTTCTCGAGCAGCGGATCCGTGCGTGCGTGGCGGCCGGGATTCCGAAGGCGCGGTTGATTGCCGATCCCGGCATTGGTTTCGGCAAGCATTTGCACCACAACGTCGCGGTGCTGAATGCGATGAGCCTTTATCACGGCCTCGGCGTTCCGGTCCTGCTCGGAGCCAGCCGCAAGAAGCTGATCGGGCAGATCTGCAATGTCGAAGACCCGCGGGCGCGGGTTCCGGGCTCGATCGCGGCGGCACTGCATTCCATCTCGCAGGGCGTGCAGATCGTGCGGGTGCACGATGTCGCCGAGACGCGACAGGCGGTGGCGGTTTGGGAAGCTGCCCAGGCCGGGTCGGAGAGCGGGCTCGGGTGAGCGGGCGTAGATTCGACCTTAATTTGCACCTGATAAGGTTGCAGTTTGTAAGGCATTTCGCGGTACACTGGCGGGTGGCACGCGATGCTGCGCGCTGTTGAAACCTCTGAGTGACGCGCCGGGCCGAATAAGGCCCGAAGCGATCAGGGTTTAAGTTTTTGTTGAGATTTTCCGCGCGCCTTTGCGCCCGCGACGGGTGGGCCTAAAATCGTGCGATCTGCGCTTCGGGGTGAGGGACACACATGACACGCCGCTATTTCGGTACCGACGGCATTCGTGGGCTCGCCAACCGGCACCCGATGACGTCCGAAGTTGCGCTGAAGGTCGGCATGGCCGCCGGCAAGCTGTTTCAAAGCGGCACGCATCGCCATCGTGTGGTCATCGGCAAGGACACGCGGCTGTCAGGCTACATGCTCGAGGCGGCGTTGATGAGCGGCTTTACGTCGGTCGGCATGGACGTGTTCCTGCTCGGGCCGATGCCGACACCGGCCGTTGCCATGCTGACGCGCAGCTTGCGCGCCGATCTCGGCGTCATGATCTCGGCTTCGCACAACCGTTATGACGACAACGGCATCAAGCTGTTCGATCCCGACGGCTACAAGCTTTCCGACGACATGGAGTTGGAGATCGAGCGGCTGATCGAGGGGCCGAGCGAGCCGCTCCTGGCTTCCGCCGACAGCATCGGGCGCGCAACGCGCGTCGATAGCGCGCAAGAACGCTACATCGAATTCGCAAAGCGCACGCTGCCCAAGAACCTCAAGCTCAACGGTCTGCGGATCGTGATCGATTGCGCGAATGGCGCGGCCTACAAGGTTGCTCCCGAAGCGCTGTGGGAACTCGGCGCCGAGGTCATCAAGATCGGCGTCGATCCCAACGGACGCAACATCAACTACAAGTGCGGATCGACGGCGCCGGAAGCGCTGATCGAAAAGGTGCGTGAAGTGCGCGCCGATATCGGTATCGCCCTCGACGGCGACGCCGACCGCGTGGTGATCGTCGACGAGAAGGGCCATATCGTCGACGGCGATCAGCTTATGGCGGTGATCGCGGAAAGCTGGAACCGGCGCGGCCGGCTCAGCGCCGGCGGCATCGTGGCGACGGTCATGAGCAATCTCGGGCTCGAACGCTATCTCAAGGAACAGGGGCTTTCGCTGGCCCGTACGCCGGTCGGTGATCGCTACGTCGTCGAGCACATGCGCCGACACGGCTACAACATTGGCGGCGAGCAGTCCGGGCATATCGTGTTGTCGGATTTCACCACGACTGGCGATGGACTGGTTTCCTCGCTCCAGGTGCTCGCGTGCGTCGTGGCGACGGGCAAGCCCGTTTCGGAAGTGTGCGCGCGCTTCACGCCGCTGCCGCAGGTGCTGCAGAACGTGCGCTATGCCAATGGCAAGCCGCTCGAGGACAATCGCGTGCGCCGTGCCATCGAGGGCGCGCAGAAACGTCTGGGCGAAGCCGGACGCCTCGTAATCCGGCCTTCGGGCACCGAACCCGTTATTCGCGTGATGGCAGAGGGTGACGACGAGAAGCTCGTCAACACGGTCGTCGGCGATATCGTCGAAGCGGTGAAGGCGGCGGCGCAGGCTGCTTGAGAGCTGTTCGCCTGCTGTAAGGTTTCCGCCCGCCTTTTCGTTAATGAAAGTTTGCTTCACGCTGAAGCTGCGTGAGGCTTCGCTGCCGCACCGTGTGGCTCCTGTGCGCTCGCGTGCCCCGAAACGAGGCGGCGCTTAAGTCCGTATTAAACGTTCTCGGACAGATTTCCTGGATCAAGTGCTGCGTCGGTTCTCGGCTCGCTTCGACGCGCGACGCCGCATGTGAAAGGGAAAGTCATGAGACTTCTACGCGTATGCGCCCTCGCGGGCGCAGCCGTCAGCGCAGCTTTGCTTCTCGTATCCGTCGCGCCGGCCCAGGCTGCTGATCTCGGATATGGAAGCGTGAAGGATCTTCCGCCGCCTCCGTCGGGCCGCGCCTGGTACCTAAAGGGTACGATCGGCATGAAGAATCCGGAGCCGGATTCGATCTGGACGAACGGTCACGGCAACGACGGCTATCAGACGGGTGATTTCACGGTTCATCACGTCGATATCAAGAGCACGGCGCTGTTCGGCATGGGCATCGGCATCGAGCACAGTCGCTGGCTGCGTTTCGACGTGACGGGCGAATATCGCGGCAAGCAGCTGTTCGTGGCGCAGGATTCGTACAATAGCGGCCCGTGCGGCACGCCTGGGAACTGCGGTACCAACGAATACACCGCCGATCTCGAAAGCTGGCTCGGTCTCGTCAACGCCTACGTCGATCTCGGCACGTGGCGCGGGATCACGCCGTATGTCGGCGGCGGCGTCGGCTTCGGCGCGATCACGGTGATGGGCTTCAAGGACGTCAACGTTCCGAACGACAGCGTCTATTACGGCGACAAGGACAAGACGACGACCAACTTCGCGTGGGCACTCTACGCAGGCGTGAGCTACGACGTGACGCCGCAATTCACGCTGGATCTCGGCTATCGCTATACCGATCTCGGTACCGTCAAGACGGGAACTGCAACGGCTTACGATGGCTCGGACAGCTACACGGGTCTGCAGATCCGAGACATCGTCTCGCACGACCTGCTGTTCAGCGCGCGCTATCGCCTCGATCAGCCGCAGCCGGCCTATCCGGTGGCGTTCAAATAAGGAATTGAAGGCGCGGCCCAAGGTTTCTCGTAAGGGCTGCGTCTTCGTAGGTTTGGCTGGAGCGCGCTTGTCGGTTTTCGAACCGCAATCGCGCTCCGGCTTTTTTGTTGACCGAAGCGATCCTGGTTACCGTAAACGGGTCGGCATGTGCCGGCCCGTTTGCCATTTTTGCGCCCGTTAAGGATGTCAATTCGGGCCGTCACGGCTGCTTTATGCGGTCGTGAGAAAAAGCACGCGCGCGGCCATAATTTCGTCTCGAAACGGCCTCACACGAGCCATCGGATGACGGCCGTTCCCAAGCGGCCCAGATGAGCCCGCCCTATCAGATTTCTCAGCTCCCAGCGGAAAGGTCACGCCCCGTGAAGCAGGCCCTTGTCGTCACGCTTTTGTCCCTCATGCTGCCCATTGGGGTTGCGCGCGCGGCGGAAGTCGAAGCGATCTCCAGGATCGACGCGGTCACGGTTTATCCGATGGGCGCCGAAGTTCTGCGTGTCGCCAAGGTTCAGCTTGAGAAGGGCGATCATACGATCGTGTTTCGCGACCTGCCGGCGGGGGCCGTCGAAGGCTCGATCCGCGTCGAGGGCAGCGCCACCGGCAAGCTCGAGATCGGTTCGGTCGATACGCGCAGAATGTTCGTTCCGCGCACCGATGCGGATGCCTCCGTCACCGAGCGGCGGCGCATCGAGGTCGAGATCGAAGCGCTTCGCGACGACCGCACACGGCTTGAAGCCCAGGTGCAGGGCGCCGAGACGCAAAAGACGCTGATCGGAAATCTCGCGCAGCTTCCGACGCGGCCGGCTCCGGCCGCTGGCGCCGAGCGCAGCGAGGACTGGACGTCCATTCTCACTCTGATCGCGGCGGGTTCAACCGAAGCGCAGCGCGTTATCCAGGAAGCGCAGGTTCGCATTCGCGAGACCGATCGCAAGATCGAGGAACTCGAAAAGAAACTCGGCGAGATCGCGCCCGATCGCACCGAGCGCACGGAAGCGAAGGTTTTCGTCGTCGCGCAGTCGGCGCTCGAAGCCGACATCACGGTGCGCTACCAGGTGGCACATGCGTCGTGGACGCCGCTTTACGACGTGCGGCTTGCGACCGGTGCCAAGACCGTGGCGCCCAAGATCGATCTGACGCGCCGCGCCGCAATCAGTCAGAAAACCGGCGAGAGCTGGAGCGATGTCGCGCTGACGCTTTCGACGACGCGGCCCACGGCCGGCGCGTCGGCACCCGAGCTCAGGTCTCTGATCGTCGATTTCGAACCGGAAGCGCGTCCGGTTCCGCCACCGGTCACAATGCAGTCGGCTCCGGTCGGTCGTATGGCGGGGGATGAAGCGATGAAGCCGGAGGCTGCGCTGGAGGCGGACGCGCGCGACAACGACGGCCTGGCGGCAGGCGGTGCGCTGCAGCGCAAGCGGGCGGTTCTGGCTGAGCGACCGGCGGAAGTGGTGCAGGCGCCGTTCCACGCGCTCTATGCGGTTCCAGGACGTCTCACCATTCCGGAGACGGGCGAAGCGAAGCGCGTTCAGCTCGGCGCCGAGGCTGTGGAGCCGCAGCTGACCATTCGCGCCGTCCCGAAGCTCGATGCCAAGGCTTATCTCTACGCCAAGTTCACGCTGCCCAAGGGCTCGCCGCTGCTACCGGGCGCGGTCTCGCTGTTCCGAGACGGAACCTTCGTCGGCACCGGGCGGCTTCCCATGCTGTCGCCAGGTGAAGAGCACGAGCTCGGCTTCGGTATCGACGACCTCGTGCGCGTGCGCCATGCGGTTGCGCAGGAGACTCGCGGGGAGACCGGCCTGATCTCGACCTCGCGCACCGACAGCCGCAACTATCTTCTCTCGATCAAGAGCATGCATGAGCGGGCGATCGCGCTCTCGATCTTCGATCAGATCCCGGTTTCGGCCAATCAGGATATCAAGGTCGAGCTGACGGGACGGACCACCCCCAGCAAACAGAATGTCGACGACAAGCGCGGCGTTCTCGTGTGGGAGGGGAAACTCGAACCTGACCAGGAACAGACCATCGAATTCGGCTACCGGGTCTCCTGGCCGTCGTCCAAGTCCATCATTTATAGGCAGTAATTGCCGATTTGAGGGTCAGCCGCAGGCGGCTTTTTCGGTGAGGATCAATCCTGGTAAACGACGCCTGGGACGGGCGGCGGATAGTTGTTGGCCAGCGCCGTGACGAGCGCTAAATGTAGGCCAGATGGTTCAGGCCCCGGCTCGATCAGCCGGGGCCATTTCATGACAAGTGGTGGACACGCGAATGGCTAACGTTGTCGTCATCGGCGCCCAGTGGGGCGACGAGGGGAAGGGCAAGATCGTCGATTGGCTCTCGGAGCGCGCAGATGTCGTGGTGCGCTTCCAGGGAGGGCACAATGCGGGCCATACGCTGGTCATCGGCGACAAGACCTACAAGCTCTCGCTGCTGCCGTCTGGCGTCGTGCGCGACGGTAAGCTCGGCATCATCGGCAACGGCGTCGTCGTCGATCCGTGGGCGCTCATTGCCGAGATCGAGAAGCTCGAAGGCCAGGGCGTCACCGTCAATCGTGACAAGCTCCGGATCGCCGAGAACGCGACGCTGATCCTGCCGTTCCATCGCGAGCTCGATGTGATGCGCGAGGAGGCGGCGGGTGACGGCAAGATCGGCACCACCGGGCGCGGCATCGGCCCCGCCTACGAGGACAAAGTCGGGCGCCGCGCCATTCGCGCGCAAGACCTGAGAAACGTCGCGACGCTGGGGCCGAAGATCGACCGTATGTTGCTGCATCACAATGCGCTGCGCCGCGGTCTCGGCAAGGAGGAGGTCAGCAAGGACGCAGTGCTCGCCGAGCTGGCCGCGATCGCGCCGAAGGTTGTTCCCTACATCGATGTCACCTGGGAGCTGCTTGACGACGCGAAGAAGGCGGGCAAGCGCATTCTATTCGAGGGCGCGCAGGGTGCGCTGCTCGACGTCGATCACGGGACCTATCCGTTCGTCACGTCGTCGAACACGGTTGCCGCGCAGGCGGCGGCGGGATCGGGCGTCGGGCCGGGGGCGCTGGGATTCGTGCTCGGCATTGCAAAAGCTTATACGACGCGCGTCGGTGCGGGACCATTCCCGACCGAGCTTACCGACGAGATCGGCGAAACGATCGGCGTCCGGGGCCACGAGTTCGGCACGGTGACGGGGCGCAAGCGCCGTTGCGGATGGTTCGACGCGGTGCTCGTACGCCAGGTCGCCAAGGTTTCGGGCATCGACGGCATCGCGCTGACGAAGCTCGACGTGCTCGACGGCTTCTCCGAGATCAAGGTGTGCGTCGGCTACAAGCTCGACGGACAAAAGCTCAACAGGCTGCCGGCCGGCATCAACGCGCAATCGCGCGTCGAGCCGATCTGGGAGACGTTCGAGGGGTGGTCGGAATCGACGCGCGGCGCACGGCGTTGGGCAGACTTGCCGGCGCAGGCGGTCAAGTACGTGAAGCACATCGAGGAGCTGATCGAGTGCCCGGTGACGCTGCTCTCCACCAGCCCCGAGCGCGACGATACGATCCTGATGAAGGACCCGTTCGAGGATTGAGGCAGCAGGCAACGGGCAGGAAGCGCTTCGGTCGCGTCAGTGGCCGGAGACAAGGCCGGTGAAGTGTTGCAGGGCGCCGTCTTCCAGCTCGATCGCGAGGATGCGGGCGGGATTGACGGGGCCTGGGAAGGTGATGGCGCCCGGGGCCACCCGCTTGAAGCCGAAGCGGCCGTAATAGGGCTCATCGCCGACGAGTACGACGACCTTGATGTTGCCGGTGCGGGCGGTTTCGAGAGCTTCGCGGATCAGGGTCCGGCCGAAGCCCTGGCCCGCGTACTCCGACGCGACGACCAGCGGTCCGAGCAGGGCTGCTCCCTTGTTGCCGCCGATCGAAATTTCCGACATCCGGATTGCCGCGACGAGGCGGTCGCCATCCATCGCGAGGCGACAATACGCCGAGATCTCCGTTGCCGGGCCCTTCTGCTCGCGGACGCGATAGGCGGTGCGCGCGAAGCGGCCGGGGCCGAAGACGCGGTCATGGAGGGCGGAGATCAGAGGAACATCCTCCGGCGTGGCTTGCCGGGTGACGACTTTTGAAAGCATCGGACGGGATCCTGGGCTGAGGTCAGACGAGCGGTTCAACGCGCACGGCGCGGCAGGCGCGCTCGTCGCGTTCGCATCTCACTCAGACTGGCGGATCGTGTGCTCATAGGTCCCTGTACTCATTGGTGGCGGGGCTTTAGCACGGGGTCCGGGGCGGGTCCAGATGGTGTCCCTGTCATAATTCGTTAGCCAAAACCGGTCGATGTGGCGGTTTTAGGCTGGGGACCTTATGGCGACCAGTGGAGCGACGGGGGGCGGTTTTCGACGATCTCGTGAATGCGCTCTCGTGTCGGCGGGCTGATGGTTTCCGGCAGCGCGTTCCAGGGAAACATCCGCTGCTCGGCGATTTCGGCGTTGGGCATCGGAATGGCCGGCTGGCGCCAGGCGCGCACGACGAACAGGGCGATGTGGTCGTTCGGGAACAGCCGATGATTGGCGAAGAGGCCGAACAGCTCCGGCGGGGCGGTCAGTTCGACGCCCGCTTCCTCGTGCAATTCGCGGCGAAGCGCATCCTCCACCGTTTCGTGCTTCTCGACACCGCCGCCCGGAAAATGCCAACCGGGCCGGTAAGTGTGGCGGATCAAAAGCACGCGGTTCTCGTTATCAAGGACGGCGCCTTGCGCGCCCAGCGTCAAGCCGCGAGAGTGGCGCCAATAGCGCTGCAGAACCTTGCGGATCAACTTCTCAGGCGACACGCGGCTTCTCCCGGGGCATGGTCGCCGTTCGCGTCGGACGGGAACGCGCGCCAGCAGAGGATCGTAAGGCTCGAGGGCATATGACCGACACTTTCACGCTTGTCCATATGTCGGATATCCATCTGGGCCCGATCACGGGTTTTCATGCGCGGCATTGGAACACGAAGCGGGCGCTGGGGCTACTGAACTGGCATCGTGGCCGGCGTCACGTGCACCGCGCGCAGCTGGCGGATCTCATTGCTGCCGATGCGCTCGCGCACAATCCGGATCATATCGCGGTGACGGGCGATCTCGCCAATCTCGGTTTGCCGGGTGAATTTGCGGTGGCGCGTGAATGGCTCGACATGCTGGGCGATCCGCAGCGGGTTTCGGTGGTGCCCGGCAATCACGATATCTACAGCGGGCGCATCGGAAGCGCGTCCTGTCTCGAAAGCTGGGCGCCCTTCATGCGCAACAGCGAGAGCTGGAAAGCCGATGAGCCGGTGCGCTTTCCTTACGTGCGCATCCAGGGGCCGATTGCGCTGATCGGGCTCAACTCGGCGGTGCCGACGCCGCCGTTCGTTGCCGCGGGGCGGCTCGGGGACGCGCAGATCGCTCAGCTTGCGGCTGCGCTCGAACGGCTCGGCGAAGCAAACTTCATCCGTGTCGTGTTGATCCATCATCCGCCGCTTCCGGGACAAGCACCGCCGCGGCGTGCCCTGCAGGACGCAGGCCATCTCGCCGACGTGCTCGATCGCTACGGTGCGGAACTGGTTCTGCACGGGCACAATCATCGCGAGATGCTGTCTTGGCGTACGCATTCGGGCCGCGGCATTCCGGTTCTCGGCGTGGCTTCGGCTTCGGCGTCGCGCTCGCACAAGGATGAGCCGATGGGGCGCTATTATCTCCTGCGCATTCGCCGCGAAGACGGCGTCGTGCGCATCCAATGCGAAACGCGCGGGCTTGCGGCCGGGGATGGCCCGATCGTGAAGCTCGGCCAACGCGAGCTGGTCATGCCGTAGGGCTCGCGCGCAGCAGTATCGCGGTGGTGTCGTCGCTGGTCTTGGCGCGGGGAAAGCGCGTGCAGTCGAAATCGTCCGCTTCGCGTGCCCGAAGCTCGTCGAAAAGCGGGGCGAGCCCGCCGGACCAAGCAGCTTCGAACAGGCGCCTTCTGTCATAGAGGCGAAACACGTCGACGAGGCGCATGAAGCCGTCGGACGCGAGCAGGATGCGGGCGCCATCGGAAACCGGAAGGGTGCCGTGGCGGATGAGCGGGCGCGGCGCGTCGGTGATCGAAAAAATGCCGTAGCCCGACAGCGTGTTCATGCGGCCTCGCTGCGCGCGGAGGAGCGGATAAAGATCCGCACGCGTCATCGGCTTCGGCTGGTGCGCAGGATCCTTCGATAGATCCTTCAAGGCGTCGACCACCCACTGGTCGCCGGCGTTCTCCTCGTCGTCGCAGATCTCCGTAAAGCGGCCGTTGTCGTCGATAAGCAACGTGCAGTCGCCGAGGCTGACGAATTCGAGATCGCCGCTCGCGGTGCGTCGGATCACGATGGCGGACGCAGAGGGATGCTCCTCGGGGCCTGTTGGCTGACGGTTCGCGTCGGCCAGGAAGAGCGGGGCTAGGCGGTCGGCGACGATGCGCGGAATGTCCATCAGGGACGACGGGGGTGTTGCGGCCATGCCCCGCACTGTGTCGTGCATGGCCGTGGCGAACCAGACGGCATCAGTCGGCGCGGGTGTGAGTGGCACTTGGATCACATCGGTTGCGCCGTCGATGACCCAGGCCAAAGGTGGCTCCACGCCCGCGCGATCCTCGTTCTCGCGGCCGCTTGCAATACTGCGGAGATCCACGGCGGCGAGAGTCATGACAGGTGTCTCATTTCTGCTGGCCTTTTGGCGTGTGTATTTTGTGCCATGCGGCCGATTGCGTGGGCAGACCGACTTTCCAAACGTGTTAGCATTTGAAATCGCAGATCGTGGTCTCGTGCAACCGGAACCACTCCAGGAGCATCCTTTTTGCCGCGCTTCAGACGTCACATCAAAATCAATCTGGCTCTGCAAGGCGGCGGTGCGCACGGCGCGTTCACGTGGGGCGTGCTCGATCGTTTGCTCGAGGAAGAGCATCTTTCGTTCGGCTGGGTTTCGGGGACGAGTGCGGGCGCGGTGAATGCGGTGGCGCTTGCGGACGGGCTTGCGGAAGGCGGGCGAGAAGGCGCGCGCGCCAAGCTGCGCCAGGTGTGGGAAGCCGTGCACAAGGCGGGTGTGCCTGATCTTCTGAGGCTCAATCCGTTCCTGTTCGGCCTCAGCAATTCGAATACGTTCGCGCAGGTCGCGAGCCTGCTCTCGCCGTACGACTTCAACCCGCTCGGCTTCGATCCGCTGCGATCTCTTCTTGCGGAGACGATCGACTTCGGACGTATCCGGGCGTCGTCTCCGGTCGAGCTGGCGATCGCGGCGACGGAAGTCGCGACCGGGCGTCCGCGTATTTTCCGGCGCGGAGAGATGACGGTCGAAGCCGTTCTCGCGTCCGCCTGCCTGCCGACGCTGCACCGGACGGTCGAGATCGAGGGCGTCGGCTACTGGGACGGCGGGTTCTCGAAGAACCCAGATCTCATCACCGCGGCGATGGAAAGCCCGGTCGCGGATACGCTGCTCGTGCAGATCAATCCGCTGGTTCGCCGCGAGGTGCCGAAAGGTGCGCGCGAGATTGCGGGGACCGCCAATCGCCTGACGTTCAACGCGCCGCTGTTGCGGGATGTGGAGCACATCCTGGCGGTGCGCGAGGCGTTGAAGGGCCGCTTTGGCGCGCGGCGCGGGCGGCAGGGTGCACTGGCCGCGCATCGGTTTCATATGATCGAAGCCGGGCGCTATACGGCGTCGCTTTCGGACGACAGCAAGCTCAAGCCCGATCTCGGCCTCTTTTCCTACCTGCATTCGGCGGGGCGTACGCAGACCCACAAATGGATCGCGAAGCACCTCAAGGACGTGGGCCGGCGCGAGACGATCGATCTCGCGGAGCGGTTTCATGGACCCGAGGCGGCGGTTGACGATGGCGAGAGCGGTGAACCGGTCGTGCCGGCGGTTTCCTCTCGCGTCTAGAGAGCGTGATTGCTTTTCAAAAGCGGAGCTGGAGCGGCTTGCTCAGGGGCCGACGAGCCGCGCGTAGCCTTCCTCGACGGAGTTTTCGAGCAGGCCTTTGTAGATCTTGTATTCCGGCGTCTTCGACGTGATCTCGCCAAGCGCCAGAGATTTGAATTCCTGGCGTTTCAGATAGACGATCGGCGCCGAGACGGGGACGAACGTGGCGCGCTGCTTGTTCAGCGTGGTGATCAGTCCGCGCATCTCGCCGCTCTGGTCGATTTGCGAGATCAGCACCATGCGCATGGCGCCTTTGGTCAGCGAGACCAGGTGAATGTACATGGAGGACGCCGGCACATAGAGGCGGCCACGGTGCGAGAAGGGGGCGTCCGGGCGCTCGCGCTCCTCGAACAGAAGGCTCGGCCATTCAGGGTCCCAGACGATGTCGGTCCGGTAGGCGACGATGGCGTCGGGCTTGGCGAAGGCCGGCCGAATGGTGAGATAGCTGCCGATGTAGTGGTCGACGGCGGCGCGCGTGTAGGCGCCCATGTAGACCGGCGCGACGACGCCGCCTTCGCCCTTGAGCTCCATTGGTTGGGCAGTCGACATCGAGCCGAACCAGGATTCCTTGAGGCGCTGGTAATCGAGGCCGAGCACCATGGCCACGTCGAACAGCGTTTGCTCGCGGACGGGCTTGCCGTGCAGCAGGTTCTGGATGGTCTTTTCGTGGCAGTCGGCGGCATCCGCCAACTCGGCCTGGGTCAACTTCTTCTCGACCATCGCGGTGCGGATGATCTGAACCGCAGCGGCGCGCTCTTTGGTATTGGGTGTCGATTTCATACGGAAGTCGGCCCGGCCCCGGATAACAACTTTCCGCAATATACCGAATTTTGCTGGCACCCCAAGCTCTAAGCGCGGGTGTGGTGAAGAGTGTTCGATTTCTTTTTGGCGGGGCGACCAATTTTCTGTCCGCAGACAGAAGAAAGGCGAGCCGCTTGCGCGACTCGCCTCTGCAACTCGTAGATGCTCTCGCTTAGAGAACCGAGATCGAAACCCGGGCGAGGCCGGCACCGGTCATGCCGATCACCGAAGCAGCGCCACGCGACAGGTCAATGATGCGGCCCTTGATGAAGGGGCCACGGTCGTTGATCGTCACGACGACCGAGCGGCCGTTCGACTGGTTGGTGACGCGCACCTTGGTGCCGAAGGGCAGCGTGCGGTGGGCAGCCGTCAGGCCGTTCGGGTTGAAGCGGGCGCCAGAGGCGGTCTGCTGGCCCTGCCAGTAGTAGGAGGCAACGCCGTTGGAGCCGCCGCCGTAAGAGGCTGCCTTCACAGCGGACTTGCGGTGCGCGACAGCGCGCTTGGTCGGCTTCGTGGAATAGGCGTACTTGGCCTTGCGGGTCTTGTAGGCGGTCTTGTGAGCGCGCTGCTTCTCAGTGCGGTAGGCGGCCTTCTTGTAGCTGGCCTTCTTGTACGCAACCTTCTTCGCGTGCTTGCAGGCGTAGTCGCCGTTGCAGTGCTTCGGGGCCGCGCTCGCCGGGAGCGCGCCAAACAGGCCAACCGACATAAGGGCGAGTGCTGCGAGAGCAATAAATCGCATGATCAATTCTCCGATCTTCAAAGCGACGGTGCCGCGGTTCTTTTTCTTGGGCTTCTTGTCGGAAGCCCTGCTCGAGCGGTGCTCCAGTCCGGCTTGATGGTCCCCGTGGGATGAAACCGGCTGTCCGCCTGTGGCGGATTTCTTTCCTGAACAGAAGGATGAGCTACCGATGCGAAGAGCGAACCTCAGCGCAACCCCAGAACGTGTTCCGTCACTCAAAAATACGAGGCTTCATTCCGTCCACCCCGTTCTGGTGGGGGCACCTGATCAGCCGATCCGGGCGGAATCAACGCTTAATGCTGAACGGCGTTCGAACTGAAAAATGCTCGCGTTGATTCCGCTTCGCTTTTCAGCCGACGCGGCGAAAAGTGCGACGGCACGTCGCACACACGGCGTCTCATCCTTCGTTTGCAACCCTATGGAATTGCGTTCGAAATGTGTCGTCCGTTTAGCGGTTTCGTGGCAGGGTGAATCGCAAAGGGCGGCGCACTGAATGCGGCCGCCCAGGCTTTGCGGCTTGAGGCTTCAGAGCCAGCCCTTGTGGCGGAAATAGACGAAGGGGATCACGGCCGAGACCAGCATGAGCCCCAATGCCATCGGATAACCGCCAATCCAGTCGAGTTCGGGCATGTGGCGGAAGTTCATGCCGTAGACCGAAGCGACGAGGGTCGGCGGCATCAGCATGACCGCCATCACCGAGAACAGTTTGATGATCTGGTTCTGCTCGTTTGAGATGAGGCCAAGGGTGGCGTTGAGCAGGAAGCCGATGCGATCGGAGAGGAAGCGCATGTGCTCGGCGAGGGAGGCGAGATCGCGATCGGCGGTTTCGATCCGCTGAAAGACCTTACCTTCGCAATTGCGCTCCTGCGCGGTGTTCTTGAGAACGTGAAGGACACGCTCCAGTGAGGTGGCGCTTTCCGTGACGCGGGCGACGATATCGCCCTGGGTTCCGGTACCCTTCAACAGGACGTCCAGCTTGTTGGCCCGTGCGCGCCGCGTGCCGAGATCGAAGATCCCCTTGGCGAGCTTGTCGACACGGTCCTGGATCTGCTCGATCAAGTCGGCCTGGCGCTCGATCAGCGTTTCGACGAGGCCGATCATGATGGCCGCGCCGGTCTGGCACGAGGCATCGCCCCGGTCGACGCGCGAGAGGAATGCCGGGAAGGCCTTGCTGTCGGTGTAGCGGACCGTGACGAGGGCGTTGCCGGTCAGAATGAATGTGAGCGTCGAGGTGCCGAGCGTCTGCTCGTCGATGTTGTGCACGATGAAGCCAGTCATGTAGCTCGCGCCGTTCTCCTGGTAGAAGCGGCTCGACGCTTCGATCTCGCGCATTTCGGCACGGGTCGGGACCGAGATTCCGAGCAAGGTTTCGACGTGGTTGTCCTCCTCCTTGGTCGGGTTCAGGAGATCGAACCACACGGTACTGGCGGTGATCGGTGTCGTCTCGTCGTGCTTCGACAGGCTATGGCCTGTCGTGTCGTAGGTGGTCAGCATGTTCGTCCCCTTGCCGCCTTGAACTCCCTCGGCGGATCCCCATACCTTACAGCAAAGCCGCATGGTCGCGGTATGGCCCGCCCGCCACCGGCGTGCTGTCATCTTGGGAACTGCTCGTTTGGCCCTCCCAGACGTAGGGTCCACGCCGTCTCATGGCCCACCGTCTGCTTTTATGGCGGCGTCTTTATATTCAGGAGTGATTTACCATGGCTTCCCCCTCGCAATTCGGCGTCGGTGTCCGCGCAGGAGCTCTGATTGCGGTCGCTTTGGCCGTGCCGTTCGCGGTGCTTTCCGGCACGCAGCCGGCAGAGGCCGGCATCCGCTGTGTGAACGGATTTCAAATCGTGAACGGATCGCAGATCGCGACCCCGTACTGTCAGGATGAAATGGTGGCGCGGGTTGCGCGTGAGCGCGGCATCAAGGTTTCGGCTGCCGCCATCCGTGAAAACCCAAACCTCAAGCGCAACATCTGCCAGCACATCGGACGCGACAACCGAATCCATCTTGCTTGCATCGATGCAAACAGCGTGGGTCGTCGCGGTTTCTGAGAGCCGGGCGTGTTAGAGCGCGGTTGCTTTTCTTAGGATCGCAATCCCGCTCTAGGTTTTTTTGATGAGACCGATGATTCACGCTTCAGGCTGATAGGGCCTGAAGCGATCATGGTCTCGTTGAAATGAAACGAGCCCTTTCGCGGAGGTCGCGAAAGGGCTCGGATGCCTGGCTGCATTGTAGCGGATGGGGCTGGTTCAGCCCGTCTGCTGGTGCTGCTGTGTGCTCGGGTAGGAATTCACATCCAGGTTTGGCGTGATTTCCGAGAGATCCTTCGCACGGCGCACGCGGCCGTCGAACTGTGCGCCTTCGGAAATCGAAAGCGTCTGATGGAAGATGTCGCCCTCGACCTCGGCGGTCGGATGCAGGGTGACGGTTTGGGCCTTGATGGCGCCGCGGACGCCGCCGCGCACTTCGATCTGCTCCGCGCAGACCGTGCCGATCACGGAACCATCCTCGCCGATCACGACCTGCTTGCCGCTCACGTCGCCACGCACGTCGCCATCGATCTGCAACCTGTTCTGCGAGATGATGGTGATCTTTTCACCGAGAATGGTGAGGTCGGTTCCAATCACCGACGTTCCCATCGAGGACGCAGCACCGAAAGGCGAAGAGCGTCCGTTCGAGGGTGCCGGCGTTGCCGATCCGTTTTGCGGAAGGGCGGGAAGCCCCGGTGGCTTGGGCAGACCTGAATCGGAATTAGAGCCGCGGCTGAACACGCTTACCTCCCCTGATACTCAATACTCACAACGTCGATCCACTATGGACACAAACACCTTCACATGGAGAAAATTTGTCTTCGTTGGGTGAACGCCCGCGAAATTGTCGCGGTGTCGCCATCTCTTGGGCGCATTTCCGCCGCGCGTCGCGATCGTTTCCGCGAATTAACCGCGTCAGTCCCCTTCGGGCTTTGCGCCAAGTTCGCCGGTCAGAAACTGAGCGCGGCCATAGCCAAAAGACCAGTCTTCATCGGTGTTCTCGATGAAAGATACGACGACGTCGCTTGGTGCGATCCCGCAGCTTTTCTCAAGCTCGTCGACCAGCAGGCGATAAAAGTTCTCCTTGGCCTCGCGTCCGCGCGGGCGGCTCGTGACCTGAAGAAAAATCATTTTTTCGGTGCGGGGAATATCGAGCCCCGTGTCCTCCACGATCAGCCGCGAGGGCTTATGCTCATGGACGATCTGATAGCGGTCGCGCGCCGGCACCTTGAAGGCGGCCAGCATCGCGCGGTGGGCCGCGTCGAGAAGGGTCTTGAGCTCCGTGTCGGAGCGGCCTTCCAGGATGTCGAAGCGAAGAAGTGGCATGGGATGGGCTCGGGGGTTGGCAGCGGTCTGCAGGGAGGGTGGCAGGCAGTAGGCCGCAACGGATGGGGGATCGTCAATGCTCTGTCGGTGCAATGGACGTGGTCGAGACCGCGTGCGAAGCTGGGACGGACCATCAGGGGTGTGAGGGCGCGCGAATGTCGAGAGTTGCAATGAGCCGGTTTGCTGCGGCCTCACTCGCGGGGGCGCTCTTGCTCGTGGCGGTTTCGCAGGCGAGCCTCGCGCAGGAGACGCATCTGCAAGTCAGCGTCGGCGATACGGCGACCGTGCAACTCGATGGCAATCCTTCGACCGGATATTCGTGGGTGCCCGAGGCCGTTCCCAACCTCGTGACGGTTGACCTCCTGGGCTATGCGAAGCCCCAACTTGCTCCGGGTGAGCGGCCGAAACTCGGCGCGCCGCAGAAGTTCCAGGTGCTGATCACCGGGGTTGCGCCCGGCACGGCGACGCTGGTCTTCAAGTATGTTCGGAGCGGCACGGCGGAGCCGGCAAAGACGCAGAGCGTGGCTGTCGAAGTGGTCGGCGAGCCGCCTGATGCGCCGCCTGGCGATCCGCTCGACACGTCATCGCCGGATCCGGTTGAGGATCCGGGCGAACAGATGCTGGATGGCGGGGCTGGAAACGAGTAGGGCGCTGCGGTTCGCGCGTCGGGCAAAAGCAAAGGGGCTGCCCAAAGGACAGCCCCCGTGAGATTTCGGCGGCGTTATGCGGCGATTGTTGCGCCGCGCCGCTCAATCGCTGGGTTCAGCCGGCTACCGGAGGTAGATCCAGCTTGAAACCCTGCGACCGCGACATCGCCGTCCTCAAGATCCCACTCGACATCGGATCACCTCCTTCCAGTTGTTGAACGATAGGAGGATGCTGCCATGCTTCGCGCGATCTGAAAAGTTACGATTTAGATAGCTGGTGCAACCGGCTGGGCGTGCCTATTTCACAAAGGCCTTGAAAAAGCCGAACGCTCCGGCTGCCGTTGCCTCGCTCGGGAGGCTACAACCAACCTGGTCCTGCGGACGCTTCGACGTTTCCGCAACTCGAATGGAGGGCGCCATGCGTCTCACGATTGCCGCTTCAGCGACTTTGCTCGGGCTCTCCGCCGTGTTTGCCGCGGATGGGGCGCCGTCAGGAGAGGGCGCGGCGCCGGCCGGCAGCGAAAGCCCGAAGACGGCGTGGGATTTCTCGTTCACGTCTATCGACGGCAAGCCGATGCCGCTTTCGGATTTCCGCGGCAAGGTTCTGCTCGTCGTCAACACCGCATCGTTCTGCGGGTTCACGAAGCAGTACAAGGCGCTGCAGGAGCTGCACGCGAAATACGAGCCGCAGGGCTTTGCCGTGATCGGCGTGCCGTCGAACGATTTCGGTGCGCAGGAGCCGAAAGCCGCCGGTGAGATTAAGGAATTCTGCGAGGGGATATTCGGTGTCGAGTTTCCGCTGACGGACAAGAACGTCGTCTCGGGAGATGGCGCGCATCCGTTCTACAAATGGGCGCGCGAGCAGCTCGGGTGGGTGAATGCGCCGAAGTGGAACTTTCACAAGTATCTGGTCGGGCGCGACGGCAAACTGGTCACGAGCTTCTTCTCGGTGACGGCGCCTGACGCGGATCGGCTGGTGTCAGCCGTCGAAGCCGAACTCAAGAAGCCGAAGGTGGCGGCAGTGGAGTAGGGGCGTGTCGGGCCGAGGCCTACTTCTGCGTCCTAGGATGAAGGAGTTGGTTCATGTGCCGCAACATCAAGACGCTCTACAATTTCTCGCCGCCCGCAACCGAGGATGAGATCCGCGCCTCGGCGCTGCAGTTCGTGCGCAAGCTCTCGGGGTTCAATCGCCCCTCGCACGCCAACGAGGATGCGTTCAATCACGCCGTCGATCAGGTGACGGCGGCCGCGCGCGAGCTGCTCGCTACGCTGGTCACGATGGCGCCTCCGCGGGATCGTGAGGTCGAGGCTCAGAAAGCGAAGGCGCGCAACGAGGCGCGGTTCGGAACAACTTGAGCCAGCCCCTTCAATAGGGCGTGCCGTCCTTGTGCGTGAATGTCCATGTGCCGTCCGCGCCGAGCGCGGCCTTGAGATCGTCCTGCGGATAGCTTCCTTCATCGCCGGGCGTGCGGTCGCCGATTTCGAGATAGACGACGTTTGCATCGGTGCGATTGACGAGTTGATGGGCGACACCCTGCGCCGGGAAGCCCGCGCACATGCCGGGGTGAAGCGTGATTTCCCCAGTGTCCGTGACGAGCGTGGGTTCGCCTGTGAGGATGTAGACGAACTCATCCTGTTTGGAGTGGCGATGCAGCAGCGCCGACTCGCCGCCGGGGTGCAGGGTCGTGAGATTGACGCCGAAGTTCCTGAGCCCAAAGAGATCGCCGAGGGGTCGCTTTTCGCGTTTTCCCATGCGGCTGAAATACGGTTCCGGATAGTTGGACGGCTTGGTGCGGAGGGGCGCCTCCGCCGCTCGCATGGCAAGCGGTGCGCGGTTTTCAGTATTGTCCATTCTCTCGATCCGGCCTCGTTGCTGGGAGAAGGGGAGCATCGAGGCCGGGCGGGGCGAGGTCAATGCCCGGTAGGGGTCGCGACGATCGGAGCGACATTCCGGCGCTGCCGATTCACGCCGCGCCCGGTAGGGGCTGCGACGATCGGAGCGATATTCCGGCGCTGCCGATTCACGTCGCGTCCGATAGGGGCCGCGACGATCGGAGCGATATTCCGGCGCTGCCGGCAATGGCCTAGTTCTTGGGTTCCGGTTTGGGTTCGGCCGTCTGTTCGCTCGGGAGTTTTTCAACCTCAGCGGCCATGTTGGGAATGAGATGGACGCGGTAAGTCGCGTCATCGCATTTGAGCGTCCAGACCGGATCGTCAGGATTTCCGGTCGTGGTGTCCCGTTCGGCGCTGAGCGGCGTCTTGCAGGCAAAGCCCTGCTTGCGGATCTGCACCGCGATGATGTCTTTCGACACCTCTTTCGGGTCGGCCGCGAAGCTTCCGGTGACGCTCGGCGGCGCGCCGATCAGGACGGCGGCGGCGATCGCAGAGCAACAGAACGTGCGGATCAGGGGCATGGATCCAGCCCTCTCTCTGTGGGTGGAACATGCCCCATTCTACACGCAAACCAGGCGCGAGGAGCCGGACGGGCCGCTACTAACCTTATTTTTTAGCGACTTTGCCCGCTTGTTGCCGTTAAGGGGACCCGGTGGCTTCAATCCGGCGCAGCCTGCATCTCGATTGCGCGACCAAGTCCCGCCAGCAGCGTGCCGAGGGCAAACAGTCCGATGACGATCAGCTCGATGTAGCCTTCCACATTCTCCTTATCGATCATGAAATCGGAGATGTTGGCGTCCGAGTTCTTGTAGTCAGCGAGTGTCTTGTCGCGCTGGGCCTCGGTCTGCTGGATCTGCTCGGAGGGCGCGTTCAGCACCTTCAGCAGGGCGATCTGGTTGTCGAAGGTGGAGCGCAGCTGAATTTGAGCGGATTGCTGCGTGTTGAAGGCGACGAGCCGCCATTCGATCTCGCGCTTGAGCGGCTCCAGATAAAAAAGCTGTGTCGCGGTCGAGGCGAGCAGCAGCAAAATTCCGAACAGTTCGCCGATCTGGTAGCCCTTCAAACGCATCGTGGTTCCCCTGTTTCCCCCGTGGTGTTCCGCGTGACGTTAGCGTGCGGAACCTGGCTGGTCGATTGGCTTCATTCGGCCTCGGCGCGGCCCGAATGCAGCCCAACACCGCGGCTATGTTTTGCTTCCATTCGATTCGCTCGTTGGGAGCCCCATGAACCTCGATCATTGCGCACAACGCCGGGCCGCGATTTCGGCCCTTTCGGACTATTTTCACGCGACCTCGCAATCGTTTTCGCGGCCGGAAGCCGTCGCGATGCTGGGAGGCCGGGCCGAAAGTCTTCGTTGCCAGGTGGAAGCCCATGCCGAGCGGCTGGCGGTCGTCGCGGGGCTCGCGGGACAAGGTCGTGCCACCCTCACCGATGTCGAGGGTATTCTCACGGACCTGCAGGAGCTCGGCGTCTACGCCGACAATCGGCTCTTCAATGTCGTCTGCCGCTTGTATGCGGGGATCAACGGCGCGCGTGCGGCTTAGCGCCGGAGCGGGGTTGCGACGGGCCAGATCAGACGGTCCGATCACCTGTCCAAAAGTTCAGATGGCGCATTACTTGACGGTGGAAGCGCAGAGGCGCATATGCCCTTCGTGGGCCTAATCGCGCCTGCAAACTCAAAAGGAAACGAGACGTCATGCCAAGCGACAGTAGTCGATTGTGTTTGCCGTCGCGGCTGCTCGTGAATCGACGCTAAGGTAGTGTCGGCTTCTCACGGTCCTCCGCGAACGGCGGAACGTGAGGTGAGCCATGAACGAAATCCGCGTTGCGGAAGGGTCGGTGCTGCGCGGCGATGTGCGCCAAGAGCACGTTGCCGACGTTGTTGCACAAATCAACGAACTCAGTGTTGCGGATGGGGCCTTGCTGCTCGCTAGTCTGCCGCTGGAGGGCGTGATCGATATCTTCGACCGGCCGGAGCTGTTTCGCGCCGGCGAATTGATGCTCGAGCTTTCTGCGCCGCTTTCCGGCCAGGTGCTCAAGGGGATGGCCGCCGACCGGGCGGCAGATACGTTGCGCGCGCTCGACGGCCATGACCGCACCAAGCTGCTGGCGCGGGTCGATTTCGAGACTGCACTCTCGCTCAAGCTGCTGCTGGCCTATCCGGAAGGAACCGCCGGCAGCCTGATGACGACGGAATTCGTCAGCGTGCCGGAGACGTTTACCGTCGCCGAGACGCTTGCCCATATCCGCGCCGTCGAGCCGTCTCGCGAGACGGTCTACACGATACTGGTGCTCGATGCGGCGAGCCGCCAGCTGGTGCGCGTGGTGACGCTGCGTCAGCTCATTACCGCCGAGCCGGATCGGAAGATCGTGGAGGTCGGGGTGGGTGGCGTGCCGATCTGGGTCTCGCCGGATACGGACCGGGAGGAGGTGGCGCGGCTGATCTCGATCCACGATCTGCTGTCGGTTCCGGTTCTCAACGCGCGCCGGCAGGTGCTCGGCATCGTGACCGTCGATGACGTGCTCGATGCAATCGTCTCGATCAGCACCGAGGACGTGCAGAAGTTTGGCGGCGTGGAAGGGCTGCCGGAGCCCTATCTCGAAATCGGGTTCCTCGGCATGATCCGCAAGCGGGCTGGCTGGCTCTCGGCGCTGTTTCTCGGTGAGATGCTGACGGCCAGCGCCATGCAGCATTTCGAGGACGAACTGGCCAAGGCGATCGTGCTGACGCTGTTCATTCCGCTGATCATGAGCTCGGGCGGCAACTCCGGTTCGCAGTCGACCTCGCTCATCATTCGCGCGCTTGCGCTCGGACAGTTGAAGGTGCGCGACTGGTGGCGGGTGGCCGTGCGCGAATTGCCGGTCGGGATGATGCTCGGCGGTATTCTCGGGCTCGTCGGTATGGTGCGGATCGGTCTGTGGCAGACGCTCGGCATCTACGACTACGGCCCGCATTGGGAGCTGGTCGCCTTGACCGTCGGGATGGGGCTGGTCGGGATCGTGACGTTCGGGTCGCTGGCCGGGTCGATGCTGCCGTTTGCGCTGAAAAGGCTGGGGTTCGATCCGGCAAGCGCGTCCGCGCCGTTCGTCGCCACGCTGGTCGATGTGACGGGTCTCGTCATCTACTTCAGCGTGGCGCTCGTCATTCTCGGTGGGACGCTGCTGTAGACTTTGTTTGCGCGGCGCCTTCTTACGGGGCGCCGCGCAGAGGTTTTGTTCGGTTGCGCTCCACTCTGCTGCGAGGCGATCAGGTTTTGTCGATGTAGATCTGGTTTCCCAGCTCGCGGAACTTCTCGCTCATCGCGTCCATGCCGGCTTGCGGGTCGGAATTAGGAT
>OFDN01000145.1_pt1 | contig 68999 bp, 67 predicted proteins | sample 1520971 | NCBI WGS metagenome assembly OFDN01 (sample SAMEA94257418, study PRJEB24077) | hot springs metagenome | biome: Aquatic biome; feature: Geographical feature; material: Water | place: India | collected 2012-06-12 | depth 5 m
CCGTCGTGCAGAGGGCTGCCCCTCTCCCCGGCCCTCTCCCCACTCGTGCCTCGCGGGGAGAGGGAGTCGGTGGGAGCCGCGTCTAACTGCTGCAGCCACTTCGCGATTTCATCCGCCAGCGCGCCAACGTAGCGGCGGCCGATCTCGTCGAGGTCGGCGGGGAGCGAGTTGCGTTCGGGCGTGAAGAAGCGGGTATAGGTCGGGTCGGGATCGGGGCAGCCGATGAGCTGGATCTCGACGACGTAATGCGCCGGCACCATGCGCGTGTAGCTGGGGTGGAACTGGTCGGCGAGTCCCTCCTTCACGAGCTGCGCGTGGATGGCATCCATGCGGTCGGCAACGATGAGGGCGGGGCCTTCGGCGCGCTTGGCGAGGAAGTAACGCATCGGCCGGTCGAGCGAGCGGGCCATGCGGACCATCTTGCCGTCGCGAGCCAGCACGGCGAACGAGCCGTCGATGCCGGCGACCTGCGCGGCGTCGCCGGAAAGGACCTTGGCGCGGGCCTCCTCAACGGTGCAGTTGAAGAGGCGGTTGGCGGCGGGATCGAGGAGGTCCACGACGCGTTCGACGTAGGCTTCGTGCGGATTCATGGGGCGAGCTTGGGCGGGTGCCTCCGGGATGCAAGCCGGGGAAGCGGACGCGGATGTATCTCGAGGCAGCCTTCGCGGGAGTGCTCCTTCCCAGAACGAAGCGCGGAAATAGCGGTAGCCCGTCATCTGGCCCGGCCATTTCTGGAAACCTCCTCCCCCCGGCCCTCTCCTCCACTCTGAGAGTGGAAGAGAGGGAGTCGGGCGCTGCATTTGCGGTTTGAACTTTGGGGACGGCAGGGAAAGCTCCCGCTGTGGCCGAGCCGAAAGAAGAAACGCCGATAGACCGTCTCTGGAAGGAGTATGCCCGCACCTTCCGCGATTTCGACGATCTGACGCTCGCCCGATGGTGCTCCCAGACCCTGGGTCAGATCCAGGGACGCGCGTGGCGGCTCTCGCATCCGCTGGTGGGCTCGTTCCGGCTGGCAGCCCAACTGGCCCACGACCGCCAGATCTGGCTCAAACGCCTCGTCAACATGCCGGCCGGCTACCTGGCAGCCCAGTGCTGCCGCGCGCCGATGCTGCCGCTGTTCACGCGCGACGTGGTGGAAAATGGCCTGCTCTGCCAACACTGCGGCGAGACCTGCGTGCCCTTCGCCGACCTGCCAACGAACCTGCAGCCGCTGATGCGCCGCTGGTCCACCGCCTACCAGCCGATCCACGACGTGGCGCATTGGGACGAAGCCCGCAGGAAAAAGTCCCGCGATTACGACGGCGACTTCGAGGATGCCGCCCAAAAGGCCGAACGCCTGCTGGCCGATGCCGCCCATGACCTGGTGCCGCCGCTGCTGGACCTGTTCCCGGCGCTGATCTGGGAAGACCAGGACGAGTGCCTGGAGGTCCGTCCGGAGGACGTGCGCCTGTGAAGCTGAAGACGGTTGCCAAGGTTGCCGCCGCCCTCGCCGCGGCGCTGTTCGCGCTGATTATGGCCGCCTTCCTGAGCGCGGATTGGGTGCTGAAAAAAGCGGTAGTGGGCGCCGTGCAGGAACAGACGGGCTTCCCCTTCGAGATCGGGAAACTTCGGCTGGGACTTTTGAGCGGCACCCTGCACGTGCAGGACCTCAAGCTCGGCAATCCGCCGGAATTCGGCACGCTGCCTCTGCTCAGCATCCCCGAGATCTACTTCGCCTACGACCTTGAGGCGGCAAAGACCAACGGCCTCGCCTTCCGGGAAGTCCGCCTGAACTTTGACCAGGTCAGCATGGTGGTGGACGCCCAGGGCCGGACCAACCTCACCGAAATCGCCGCCCGCTTGGACAAGGCCGGCCTGAGCCAGTCGCGCCCGCTGCCCACCAACATGCTCAACGGAATGACCTTTGCCGGCATTGGCAAGCTGCAGATTTCCCTCGGCCAGGTGAACATCGCCGACCTGCGCACGACGAATCCGCCGAGGGCGATCGTGATCGGGCTGACCAATCAGGTCTTCACGAACGTGACCGACCTCACGCCGCTCGCGCCGCTGATCTTCAAGGTAATGGCGAAGACGGTGTTCCAACTGCGCTGAGCGCCCTTGGCTTCGTCACCACGCAAGAGTCACCGCGCCTCCGGCGAACGCGGCCAGCCAGAGGACCAGAACGGCCTTGGGTTTGGACAAACCCGCCCGCACGAGCCGGTGCGAGAAGTGATTGGTATCGCCGATCCAGAACGGTTTCCGGGCCCGGGTTCGCAACCACACGACGCTGGCGAGGTCCAGCAGCGGCACCGCGAGGATCAGCAGCGGATTCAGCACCGCCAGCCGGCTCGGCTCCTCCTGCCTAGCGGAGTAGAAGTGCGGCAGGATCGCCAGCACTGCCAACAGGTAACCGACCAGATGGCTCCCCGCATCGCCGAGAAACACGGACGCACGGGGGAAGTTATACGGCAGAAATCCGGCCAGCGCCCCGGCCACGAGCAACGCCAGCGAAGCCACGAGATATTGACCGTGCGCCGCCGCGTGCCACGCGATCCAGCCGGACGCAATGAGGCCCAGACCGCCGCAGAGGCCGTTCATGTTGTCGTTGAAGTTCAGCGCGTTGGTCACCGTGACGATCCAGAGCACCGTGGCCACGTAGCTGAACAGGAGGCTGGGCACGAACAGGGTGATGCGCACCCCGCTCGCCGCGACGAGCAAGGCCACCGCCAGTTGGCCGGCGAATTTCACCGCGGGCCGGAGTTCGTGGCGGTCATCCCACCAGCCGAGCAGCACCATGCCGAAGGCCCCGGCGAAGATCGCGAGCAGTTGCGGGGCGCGTTTGCCCAGGCCGTAGCCCAAGCGGTCCACCGCGTCGGGATGCAGCAGTTCCAAGCCCACCGCCGCCGTCCCGCCGAGCACCACGAGCGCGAGGCCGGTGAAGACCGCGAGCCCACCGGCCAGCGGGACTGGTGCCTGGTGGATCTTGCGGTGGCCGGGGTCATCCACATGGCCGGTCCGTTCACACCAGGCGCGCCAGAGCGGCAGCGAGCCCGCGCTCGCCAGCAGAGCGCCGAGGAACGACAGCAGGTAGATGTTTGCCGGGAAGTTCACCGCAGCCCCCTTTCCTTCGCGAGCCGCAGGTAAAGCTCGTGCTGATCCTGCACGAGACGGCCGACCGTGAAGCGTTCGCACACCCACCGGCGGCCGGCTTCGCCTAGGCGACGACGCAGGTCCGGCCGGGACGCCAGCTCGGCAAGCCATTCCACCAGCATTCCGTGGTCACCCGGAGGAATGAGAAATCCGGTTTCGTCCGTGCGGCAGACCTCCCCTGCTCCGTCGCAATCGTAGGCGACCACCGGGCGACCGGCCGCGAGCGCCTGCGGCAGGGCGCGCGGCAGCCCCTCGCGTCGGCTGAGGTGAACGAGGCAGTCCATCAGCCCCACGTAACGGCCGACCTCCGCCGGCGGCACGAGGCCGGCGAACACGAATCGGTCGGCCAGGCCAGCCGCCCGGGCGAGGTCCGCAAAGCGCTGCCGCCACGGGCCGTCGCCCACGAACAGAAACTTCGCCCCGGGCACGCGGCGGACCAATTCGGGGGCGATGGCGAAGACGTCCTCGTGGCCCTTGAGCTCGAACAGCCGGGCAATCTTGCCGATGACGAAATCGTCCGGGGCAATTCCGAGCCGCCGGGCCAGCTCGTTGTCGCGCACCGAATGGACGAAGGGGGCGAGGTCGAACCCGCTGAAGATCCGCGTGTATTGCTCCGGCCGGCCAATGCCCGCCGCGAGGTATTGGCGGGTCATCGCGTCCGCCACCACCACGAAGTGATCCGTGATCCGGCCGGCATGCCGTTCGGCGGCGGTGAAGACGGCATTCGCCAACGCGCCCTGAAACGGGCCGAAGCTCGGACCGTGGATCGAATGGATGACGATGGGCACACCGGCTTTGCGGGCCGCCAAACGACCGAGGATTCCCGCCTTGCCGCTGTGGGTGTGGACGATGTCCGGACGCTGCGCGGAGAAGTGCCGGAACAGGCGCCGATAGGCCAGCCAGTCCGTCCACGGCCGGACGGCGCGGATCAGTTCCGGCAGGACCGTGAGGCAGCCTTCCCGCTCAACCACGGCCTGAAGCGATCCTTCCGCGCCTTCGGTCGGGCCGGCCACCAGCTCGACGTCGAGACCGGGTTTCGCCCGCAATCCCAGCACGGAGGCGATGGTGTTTTCCTGTGCGCCCCCGACGATCAGGCGAGTGATGACGTGGGTGACGCGCATGCCGCCGCCACCTTACCGGGCGGACTTCAACTGGCCCACCCGCACCACCGCATTGCTGTAGTCGGCCGTGTTGGTCGCGGTGGACAGGCGCAGGAAGTTTTCGAAGTGCTTGAGGGCCAGCGTGGGATCCTGCTGCTTTTCCGCGGCCAGCGCCAACCCGTTTTGGAAGCTTGCCTCCTCCGGGAACTTCCGCGCCAGCGCCTCGTAGTCGCGCCGGGCCTCGGTGGCCCGGCCCATCTTCAGGAAACACTCGGCACGCTGGGCTTTCGCGACGGGATTCTCCGGCGTCAGGCGCAGGATTGTCTCCAGCATCACCAGCGCACGGTCGAACTGCTTTCGGTCCATGAACACCGCCGTGAGGCGCATGAACGGCGTGATGTCGGTCGAGCGCACGCGGGTCCACTGCTCCAGCAGCGGGATGGCCTCATCAATCTTTGGCAGGCTCAGATAGTAATAGCTGAGCAGGTCCAGCAATTGGATGGCGTTGGGATATTCCCTGAGCTTGGCCTTGAGCAAGCGTTCCGCCTCCTCGTTCCGTTTCAGCATGAAGAGCGCCGCGGATTGCAGGTAGGCGGCCTGCACGTTTTCACCGGGTTGCAGTTTCCGCTGGGTCACGCCCTTGACGGTTTCGAGCGCGAGGTCAAACCGGCCCGCCACCTGACAGGCCTCGGCAAATCCCAACTGGGCGGAAACGAGTTCGGGGTTCAGCTCGATGGCACGCCGAAATGCGATGGCGGCCCGGCGCACCAACTGCTCGGAGCTGTTCAGAAAGGTCCGGCCAAGGTCCGCGAGCAGGTTCGGTTCGTCCACCGGTCCGCCCTGGGCCACGACTTCGTAGGTGCGGCGGCCGAGAGCCCGTTTGGCGAGCTCCGGCGTGAGCGGCTGCTTTTTCCGGAGCACGTCGTTGACCTCGGCATTGATCTCCGCCGAGAGATTCTGGGGATTCAGCTTGAGAGCGAGGGCGAACTGCGCCGCGGCCGCATCGAGGCGACCCGCGCGCTGAAGGATCACGCCCGTGGCATTGACAGCCCGGGACCAGATGCTGCACGCAACCCGGCCATTTGCCGAACCGCCCGCCGCAGCGGCGATCGCCCGGGCCACCACCGCCTCATTGGCCTGCCACCATTGACTGACGGCGGAAAGCTGGCTCTCGGGCGGTGCGGGCGGAGTGATCTGGTCGCCTTCGTAACGGTGGAGCGCGAAGATAGGCCCGAGCGGCGAGCCCCATGTGTTCTCGGCCGAGACCGACTGGCTGGCATGCAGGTAGAAGGCCCGATTGGTCTCCGCTGCCCGGGCCAGGAGCAGAATGAAGGGCACCTGCACGTTCTGCCGGCGTTCCGCCATCTCGCGCAACTCGGGCCACTCGTCCCCGTGACGACGGGCCAAGGCGCGGCGATAGAATTCAACCGCTCCCCGCGGGGTCAGGATGACGGCGTGATTGGGCGAACTGGCGTCGGCGGCCAGGCGATAGTTCACGAGCCCATACGTGACCGGATCGTCCGCCAGCACCACCGCGCTCTGCGCCGGCAGGTTGGCGACCAAGGCGTCCGCCAATTCCCGCAGCACCGGTCCATTGGCGGCGCGCATCACCCCAAAATTTTTCACCACCAACCCCGCCGGCACCGCCACCGTGGCCGCTAAGGCGCCCACGAAGCCCAACTTGATCAGCGCCCCGATCAGCGGACTTGGCCGGTCCCACGCCTTCTCCGGCTGGTGGCTGCCCAGCACCAGCAGGTAGCCGACGAAATAGCCGCTCGCGAGCGCTCCGGCAAAAGCCAGCGGCAGCAACGGCATGCCGCCACCTGCAGGGTCCAGATGAACCATCTTGCGCGGGCTGAATCCGGGATCGAACGCGAAGTAGATGTTTCCGGCCAGCCAGGCCACCTGCAGCACGGCAACGGCGGCCACATTGAGCATGGTTTCCATGCTGGTGCCTTTCGCGCCTTCCCAGCGGATCGCGATCAGCCCCAAGGGCAGCAGGGAAACGACCGCCACCAGCGCCGCCCGTCCCGCCGGCAGTCCCAGGAGATAGGTCTTCTGGGTGACGAGAATCGTGCGGAGGGAGTTCCAGAATCCGGCATCCGCGTCGGCGGCACCGAACACCAGCGGGGTCAGCAGATACAGGCTCAACCCCAACGCCGCCGCCAACCCGAGCCGCATCAGGAATCCGGCGTGGAAGAACGACCAGCTCCGGATCCACACCAGCGCCACCAGGAACAGCGGCGCGAATGCGAACAGCGCCCAGTTCGAAGTGAGTCCGGCCCCGAAGACGAACGCGAACAGCCAGAGCCACAGTTCATTGTGCCGCACCCGATATTCCAGCACGCACTGCACCGAAAACGCAAAAACCAGCAGGTCCAGCATTTCCCCGGTGAACGTGGTCGCCTGCTCCCAGAAGGTGAGCTGCAACCCAAGCAACCCGGCCGCGAACACGGGCGGCACCCACGCCAAACGGATCCGCAAAGGTCCCGGATCGCCCTGACCGCGCATGCGCTGCTCGCGGGTTCGGTCATGCGGCAGCAGCGACACGCAGCGGGCCAGGATGCCAATCACGGCCGCACCCATGATGGCCGCCAGGGTGTTCGCCACCGCCGGCAGCTTGGCCAACCCCAGCCCCTTGATCGGCAGGGTCAACAGATAGGTGAGCGGCGAGGTGAGCAGGTTGTCTCCGTCGCGCCCGTTGATGCGGGCGAGGGGTTCCAGGCTGTGGACGCCGACCCACGGGTTCAAGGTGACCAGATAAACTGCCAGAAACAGTCCCGCCAGCAGCCAGGGCAGCAGCCGTTGCGGGAACCCGTGCGAAGCAGACGAGTTTTCAGCCATAGGTGAGTCGTGGCCAGACGTTGGCGACCGGACGCCTCATGTGGCAATCAAAACCGCGCCCTTCTTGGCCCTTGGGCCACCCTCCGCATCAGTGCCGGAAGTGCCGGTGGCCGGTGAAGACCATCGTCATCCCCCGCTCGTCGGCAGCCTTGATGACGTCGGCATCCCGAACCGAACCTCCTGGCTGGATGGCGGCGGTGGCCCCGGCTTCCGCCGCGGCGACCAGACCGTCAGGGAACGGGAAGAAGGCATCCGAGCAGACCACGCTGCCCTGCAACGGCAAGCCCGCCTCCCCGGCCTTCCACACCGCAATCCGACTGGAATCCACCCGGCTCATCTGGCCTGCCCCCACGCCCAGCGTGCGGTCGGCGCCCACGTAAACGATGGCGTTGGACTTTAGATGTTTGACCACGCGCCAACCAAACAGCATGGCCCGGAGCTCTGACTCGGTCGGCTGCCGACGGGTCACCACCCGAAGATCGGCCGCCGTCGTGACCTTGAGGTCGCGTTCCTGCCACAGGAACGATTCTGCCCCCACACTCCGCACGTCCCCGCCCCGGGCCGCCGCGGGATTCTTCAGCAGCTTGAGCAACCGCAGGTTCTTCTTTTGCCGCAGCAGTTCCAGCGCCTCCGCGGTGAAGTCCGGCGCGATGATGACCTCGCTGAAGATCTCCGCGATGGCCTCGGCGCACGGACGGTCCAGGGCCTGATTGACCGCGATGATGCCGCCGAACGGTGCCTGCCGGTCGGTCGCAAAGGCCTTGTCCCAGGCATCCCTCAGCGTCGTCCCCTGCCCCACGCCGCACGGATTCGTATGCTTGAGGATCGCCAGCGTCGGTGCTTCGCCGGTGAATTCGCCGATCAGCGCGGCCGCAGCCGTCAGGTCGAGGATGTTGTTGTAGGAAAGCTCCTTGCCGTGCAGTTGCGTGAAGTATTCGGGAAACTTCCCGTAAAGCGCAGCCTTTTGGTGCGGGTTCTCGCCGTAGCGCAGCGGTTGCGCCAGGGGCGCACTGACCGCCAGCGTCGGCAAGGCTGTGTCGGCCGGGCAAAACTCCTTGGCCAAATGCGCCGCGATGGCCGCATCATAGGCCGCCGTGCGGGCAAACACCTTGGCGGCCAGTCGCCGACGCAGTTCCAACGATGTGTCGCCGGCAGCTTTCACCGCATCCGCCACCGCCGCGTAGTCGGCCGGATCGATCACCACCGTGACCGAATCATGGTTCTTCGCGGCACTGCGCAGCATCGAGGGCCCGCCGATGTCGATGTTCTCGATGGCATCATGCAGCGACACCCCTGGCTTCGCGACCGTCTGCTCAAACGGATAAAGATTCACCACCACGAGATCGATGGGCGGGATGCCGTGCTGTCTCACCGTGGCCACGTGTTCCGGATTGTCCCGCAAATGCAGGAGACCGCCATGGACTTTCGGATGCAACGTCTTCACCCGGCCGTCGAGCATTTCGGGGAACCCGGTGTAATCGCTGAGTTCGATGACCGAAAGCCCCTCGGCCCGCAGCGCCTTCGCCGTGCCTCCGGTCGAGACCAGTTCAACCCCGGCATCCGCCAGGACCTTGGCAAACGGAACGAGACCGGACTTGTCAGAAACGGAAAGCAGGGCGCGAACGATTTTCGGCATAAACGGTCCGGGAGAATCCGTTGGCGCGCCAAAGACCGTCAACGGAGGAAAACTCTTCCGGATGAAGCAAATGCTTGCTCCCTCCCGACGGCTCCCTTTTATTTGCCGCGCTTCAAGGGCGGCGGGGTAGCCAAGTGGTAAGGCACGGCTCTGCAAAAGCTGCATTCGTCGGTTCGATTCCGACCCTCGCCTCCAGTCGAATTTGCTGGGTTTTTCAGCGGTTCGGTTGGTGAAACGGTTCAAAATACCGTTAACTGTCAGCAAAAACGTCAGCAAACCGGCCTGTCCCACAGGCCTCCGGCTTAACCGGACTTAACCCGCTGACGGCTGGCTCCCGCGAGGGCTTCCGCTCGGTTCACGCTTCGTAATCGACACGATTATGAAGCAGCGATTTCGACTGTTCCGACGCGGGCGGATGTTCTGGTGCCACGATGGCGAATCCGGCCGGCAAGAGTCCCTGGGCACGAAAGACCGCGCGTCCGCCCGCCGACTGGTTCACGCCCGCAACGAGGCCCACTCCGTCCCCTTCGTGAACCTCCAGATGGCCCGCGCCTACATGATGGCGGCGGACCCCCAGGCCGCCACGCGCACCTGGCGGCAGGTCATCGCGGAGATCGTCAAGCTCAAGGAGGGGGAAACCCGGCGCCGCTGGGTCATCGCGCAGAACGACAAGGCGCTCGCCGGGCTCAACGACCGCCCTCTCATCGAGACCCGCGCCGAGCACCTGCTCCGCGCCATGGAGGTCGGCAAGGTCTCGACCAACGCCTATCTGCGCCGCATCCACAACTTCGCCGTCGACATGAGCTGGCTGCCCGCGCCGATCATCCCCAAGCGGCAATGGCCGAAGATCCGGCACCGGGAGCGTCGCGCCATCACCCTCGAGGAACACCAGAAGATCCTCGCCGCCGAGACCAATCCGGAGCGGAAGGCCTTCTACGAGCTGGCGTGGCACATCGGCGCCTCCCAGTCCGACATCGCGTTTCTCCGGAACGAGGACATCGACTGGAACCAGCGCGTCATCAGCTACCAGCGGAAAAAGACCGGAGAATACGCCCTGATCCGCTTCGACGAGCCGGTCGAGGCCATCCTGCGTCGCCTGCCGAAGGACGGTCCGCTGTTTCCCTACCTCCGGACGGTCCGGCCGGGGGATCGGGCGACCGAGTTCATGCAGCGGACCCGCGCGCTCGGGATCAAGGGCGTGTCCCTCCATTCCTATCGCTACGCCTGGGCCGAGCGTGCCCGCCGGTGCGGTTACCCGGAGCGGTTTGCCCAGGAAGCCCTCGGACACAACTCCAAGGCCGTCCACCGGGCCTACGCCCGCAAGGCGCAGGTCATCGTCCCGCCGTTGTCGGCTTACGAGGCCCAGCAGGCGAGCGACCTGAGCCGGGAGATCCGTTTTCCCGGTCCGGCACCGGTGGCGGCCGCGGTAAACGACCCAGTCCCAGCCACCGCCGTCCCATCATGAAACCAGCCGCTCCACGTTACAGCCGGGTCACTACGGATGAACTCTGGGCTGTGCCCCACGGTTGTCGCATGGAGAAGATCATCCGCCCCTACGTGGAGTCGCTCGCATGAAGTCCCCCAATGTCGCCGCCTCGGCGAGCCAACGCCTGGTGAGGCTGGCGCAGTCGAAGGGGTGGGAGTTCAACCGGGTCCTCGCTCGATACGGTGTGGAGCGGGTCATCTGCCGGCTGGACGCCTCACCCCGCGCCCCAAGCATTTCCCTCTCAGAAACAAGGCACCGACACGACTTTTGCCACACTATTCTGAGTACCGACACTTTCCACGATACCATCGCGCCAGAGTGTTTGGCTGTATGCCTGAATGATAGCCGGCAATCACCAACAAGTTGGTGACGGTGGTGCGCAATGCGCCCAGTCGACTCCAGCGCCGACCCGAGGTGCTAATGGGGGCATCAGCTGTCACTAGCCGGCCGCGGCGGCGCAGGCGTGTGCATAGTTCGTAGTCTTCCATGATGGGCAGATTGGCAAAGCCGCCCAACTCCTCGAACAACGGTCGGCGCAGGAACAGCGCCTGATCGCCGTAGGGGCATTGCAGCCGGCGGGAGCGCAGGTTGGCGCCCCATTCGACAAGTTGGCGACCCGGAAAGGCATCGCGAATGTGGAAGGAAAAGGCACCGGCGACCACGTTCGATGAGGCGAGGGTTCTGCGGATCGAGTCCGCCCAGCCGAGAGGCAGCAGCGTGTCGGCATGCAGAAAGACCAGCACATCACCGGCAGCCTCGGCTGCGCCGGCATTCATCTGGCGCGCCCGCCCGGGCGGAGAAATGACGACGCTGGCTCCCGCTTGGCGGGCGATTTCCGGGGTGCCATCCGTGCTGCCCCCGTCCACGACGATGACTTCGGCCGGCATCCCGAGGCGAACGTGTTCCAGAGTGGTCGCGAGGTGGGCGGCTTCATTCAGCGCCGGCAAGATCACGGAAATCCGGTCCAGTCTGGCCTCGCCAGCCTCAGCCCGTTGCTGCCACGCGATCACATCTTCCGGCCGGTCCACGTCGCCAAGGGGTTTCAGCAGGACAGGCGTGATCCCCTTTTGCGAGAACCGGTTGAGGGATTGTTCCAGCACCACGTCGGTGCCCCAGGCGATTCCTTGGAACAGCTCCGGCATGGGCCGGGTCAGTCCGATCAGGTAATAGCCACCGTCCGTCGCCGGCCCCAACACCGCCGGCTGTGCCCGCAGTGCGGAGAACGCTTCCGCTAGCCCCTGGGCGGTGAGGTTGGGGCAGTCGCTGCCGATGATCACGGTCGCGGGCGATCCCTCCGCAAAGCTGTCCGCGAAGGCGCCGGCCATGCGTTGGCCGAGATCGCCGGCGCATTGGGCCCGGAACCGCCATTGGGAACCGAGCCAACGTTCCATCGCGCCCGAATCGTCACCGGCAAAGCGGATTTCCAGGTCCACTCCGTGCGCCTGACATGCGGCTTTGGCGGTGCGCAGCGTTCGCAACACCAGCCGCCGGTGAAGGGCGGCGGCTCCCTCCGGGCCGAGGGCGGGAATGAGCCGGGTCTTGACCTTGCCCGGAACGGGAAAGCGGGTGAAAAGAATCAGCCTGGGCCGGGCCTGCGACATGGACCTCAGGATGCTTTCGGGGGTGCCCCCGGAGGCAGGCGGCAAAGCCCGTTGTCCTCTGCGCCCAGGGCGCTGTTGAATTTCGCGCTGAGGTTCTGGAAGGCGATCCACGCGGTCAGGGCGACGATGCCGTCGGCGTCGAAGTGCCGTCCCAGTTCCTCGTGATGGGCGGCGGTCACGCGCCGGGCCGTGTCGGTCATGGCTTCGGCATAGTCCAGGGCGGCCCGTTCCCGCTCGGTGTAGAGCCCGCTGTCTCGCCAGCGGTGAACCGATTCGGCCTTGGCGGTGGAGCCGGTGGCCTGCAGGAGGTTGTAGGCGTTCAGGTCCACGCAGAAGGCGCAGCCGTTGAGCTGGGCCACGCGCGCCGAAACCACACTGCGCAACGCGGCGTCCACCACGAAGCGGCGGCGTTGAAACAGCCCCAGCAGGAACAGCAGTCCGAGAAAATGTCCGGGCAGCCGTCCCCAGAGCCACGAAGGCGCCAATGTTTGCCCATACTTGCGTGCCTGCCGGCGGAAGAACCAGCGCAGGAAGAACGGATACTCACGCAGCGGTTTGGGCGGAAGGTAGGGCATGGGCGGAAAGGCTCACCGCTGCCAGGCGAGCCAGCGGTGCATGAGGTTCTTCACGAACGGCGTCAGGCGGGTGCGGTTGTAGAGGTCGCCAGTTTTGCGGATGGCCTCGGCTTGGGTCGGATACGGATGAATCGTCGCGCCGACGGTCTTGAGACCGAGGCCGCCCTTCATCGCCAGCGTGAGTTCGCCGATCAAATCACCCGCGTGCGCCGCGACTACCGTCGCGCCGACGATTTCATCCGTGCCCTTGCGCACATGCACGCGCACGAAACCGTCGGTCTCGCCGTCGAGAATGGCGCGGTCCACCTTGCTCAACTCCTGTGTGAAGGTGTCCACCTCGATGCCCTTTTCCTTCGCCTCCTTTTCGTAAAGTCCGACGTGCGCGATTTCCGGCGAGGTGTAGGTGCTCCATGGAATGAGGAGCGAACTCGCTTTGGCCCGGCCTTTGAACAGGGCGTTCTGGATGACGATGCGCGCCATGAAATCCGCCGCGTGCGTGAACTGATACGGCGAACAGATGTCCCCGCAGGCGTAGATGCGCGGGTTGGTCGTCTGCAACCGGTTGTTGACCTTCACGCCCTTCTGGTCGAACTCGACGCCGACGGTTTCGAGGCCGAGTCCCTCGACGTTCGGAGCGCGGCCGACGGCGACGAGGAGTTGATCCACTTCCACGTCATAGCCCTGGCCGTGCGACTCCACTTGCAAGCGAACACCGCCCGCACTTTTGGCGAGTTTGAGGTCCTTGCCGCAGCAGAGCAGCTTCACCCCGTCGCGGGCCATTTGTTCGCGGACGATGTTGGCGGCATCCTGATCTTCACGCGGGAGAATGCCGTGGGTGGCTTCAATTAAGAATACTTCAGAGCCGAAGCGTGCGAAGCTCTGCGCCATCTCGCAGCCAATCGGCCCAGCGCCGATGATGCCGAAGCGTTGGGGCAGTTCGGTGAGCGAGAACAGCGTTTCATTGGTGAGGTGGGGAACGCCCTTCAGTCCTGGAATGGGTGGTGCCGCCGCCCGCGCGCCGGTGGCGATGACGGCCTTAGCAAACCGCAGCGACTGTCCGCCGACCTCAACGGTGTCGGGCCCGGTGAACGTGCCTGCGCCGAGAAACACGTCCACGCCGAGTTCAGTGAAGCGCTGGGCGGAGTCGTGGGGGCTGATGTCCGCGCGGAGGCGGCGCATGCGCTCCATGACTTTGGCGAAATCCACGGTCGTCTCCGGTGGCACATTCACTCCGAAATCGGCGGCTTCCCGGACGGAGGCGAGGGCTCGCGCGGCGCGGATGAGCGCCTTGGAGGGCACACAGCCGACATTGAGGCAGTCGCCGCCGAGGAAGTGTTTTTCGACCAGTGCGACTTTCGCGCCCAATCCCGCGGCGCCGGCCGCTGTGACCAGGCCGGCGGTGCCACCGCCAATGACCACAAGGTTGTAGCGCGGCACCGGCGAGGGATGCTTCCAGTTCGCCGGATGGACGTGGGCGGCCAGCTTCTGATTGTGCACATCCCACGGTTGGATTGGAGGGTGGTTCATGGCGGACCGAATGTCTCGGGCTCACGCGCCGAAATCGGCGATCAGACGGGTCTGCGCACCCCTTCTGCGGATGGCCTGCAGGAGCGTCACCCATTCCCGCACGTCCTGCCCATAGTCGGCGGCCAGGCGCTCGCGGACCGGCCGGGCAAGGCGTTCCGGGAACAGCCCGACACCGTGGCGGGCGCCGATGAAGGCGCCCACCAGTTGGGCGTAGGAATCGGTATCATGGCCCCATTCGATGCTCAGTTGCAGCGCGGCCAGCGGGTCATGGTCGCAGAGCGCGAGGACTGCAAACGCGACCACGAACGGCACCTGGGCTTCCCACTTGATGGTTTGCCTGAATTCGGTTTCCAGCCGCTGAAACAGGCGGGCCGGATGGCGGTTCGCCTCGCGGGCCGCCGACTGGGCCAAGTCCAGCCAGCGGTCCACGGAGCGGTGCGTCCAGGGAACCTCGCGATAGCGATACGGGTCCGGTCCGCGCATGGCCTGGTATATCCGTTCCCACGCGGCGGGCGTCGGCAGATTTGCCGGCACGGTCAGCGCTTCCGCCAATCCGGCTACCAGGGCGGCGTTGAGGTCCCGTCCCCAGCCGTTGTCGAAATACGCGAGTGAATACGCGGCGCGATATGCGGAGTCCGGTTTGCCCGGAAAGAGCGCGGCCAGCGGTGGCAGGGTCATCTGGCCGCAGCAGGTGGGCAGTCCGCTCCACAGGCGTTCCGGCGGCAGGGCGAGTTCCGGCTTGCGTTCGCCGAGCTGCCAACGGCTGGCCAGGTGCCATTCCCGGAGCCAGTCCTCATTGAGCTTCAGGACGTCGGGACGTTGGCGCACCGGTCCGCCGGCGGGCCAGTCCAAGTAGGTTTGCGCCAGCGTTCGGGCGCTGATCGGCCACCGTCCCTTTTTATGCGCCGTGCGGAGGCAATCCAGCAGCACGATCTTGTGGCGGCTGTCATCGGTCACCGTGCCGGGCGGGGCGTTCACGCTCCAGTGCGCATAGGGCTCCGGCGCGGGCCGGAGAGGAGCATAAGGACGGAGGAGGAGGCGGTCCCGGGCCGCGGCAAGATCGTGTGCATCCAGCACCTCGTCGTCCAACCAACGTTTGGTTGGCGTGGGCAGCCGGGCCACTTCATTCAGGTCTTGGAATTCGACCGGGCCGCCGAGCGCATCGCCAATCAACGAGCCCAGGAGCATCCCCTCGACCCGGGCGTCCAGTTCGGAATCGGCCGCCGGAGCCGGGCCGGTTCCGGCGGCGGCGAGGTCCGACCAAAATGCCGCGGCAGTGAGGCTTCCGAGTGTGCTGGCCCGGAGAAACCGGCGACGGTTGAGCGCAGGGGTGTTCATGGCGACGACAACAGCTTTCGGTCGGGATGCAGGACGAGTGTGCGGGACAGTTCCAGCAACGCCCGGCGGGCCTCGAGTCCATAGCCTAACGGCAACTGGGCATAGCCGATCAGCCGGCGCATCAACTCGACTCCGGCCAGTTGCAGGGCGACCACTTCCTCGAATCCGGACAGGCGCGGATAGTGGTCGAGAAACCGGAAGATCAACGCCGGCGGTTGGCGGCCCAGCAGCAAGTGGGCAACAAACACGCCCACATCCACCTCCGGCCGGCCGAAAAACGCGAACTCCGGATCAATCACCTTGGGGCCGTCCGGTGTGGCCAGCACGCTGCCGGGAAAAAAGTCCCCGTGCAGCAGGCAGTCGCCGTCGGCGAGGTAAACGTCCTTGCCCAGGTGGCGCACGGTGTCCCGGTAGCCGACATCGGCCAGCAGCGGTTCGGCCGCAGCCCGTAGGCCGGGCAGCAGGGATTCGAGGTCCAGGCCGTTGTCCGGTTCCAGCGGCAGCCTATACATGTGGGTGTGATTCAGCGCGCGCATCTCGCGATTGGCGAATCCACCTGACGGAACCTGTCCCCGCAGGCCTCCATGCAGGGCGCCCAGATAGGAGGCCAGGGCGTCCACCATCGGTTCCGTGAGGCTGCGGCCGTGATAGATCCCGCCCAGGTCCGCCCCGGCGCCGACATCTTCCAGGACGAGCAGCCGGGCGGCGGGATCGGCGGCGATCAGCCGGGGCATCTGGCGAGCCACGGCCGGCACGCCGCCCACGAGCCGGTAGAATTCCAGTTCGCGCAGGGCCCGGTCCCACGGCGCGGCGAACTGGGGATACCTGGCCACCCACGGGCGCGCCTGCTTGAGAATCCAGGAGCTTCGCCCGGACACCACCCGCAACGTGCAGTTCATGTTGCCCGCTCCGGCAGCCTCCGCCCGTTGCACCGGTTCGTCCGGGCCAAGCACGCCCAACGTCTGCAGATAGGCCCCAAGGCCGGCGCAGTCGCCGGCTTCGAGAAAAAAGACGTCCGGATGCTCGGCCGCAAAGCGCTGGCGTTCGGGACTGGTCAAACACGTCGGGAGCATGATCGGAGCGGTCAATACTGGAGGGAATGGGCGAGCGAGCGCCGGGCCAGCCGGGTGACCAGCACGGTGACCCCGACGGTGGCGAGCAGGCCCAGTCCGTAAAGCGTCCATTCGGCCGGCGTGCGGGTCCGTTCACCGGCCGCTGCCTGGGCAAGGGAACCGACATACACATACATCACCGTGCCGGGCATCATGCCGAGCCACGATGCCAGCACGTAGTCGCGCAGCCTGACCTGCGTGAGCCCGAAGGCGTAGTTCAGCAGCGAAAACGGAAAGACGGGCGACAGCCGGGTGAGCCCCACGATCTTCCAGCCTTCGCCGGCCACGGCCCGGTCGAGGGCGGCGAAGTGGCCGTAGGCCGCGAGGCGCCGGGCGACAGCGTCGCGCGCCACATGACGGCCGACGAGAAACGCCGCCGTGGCTCCGAGCGTGGCGCCGCAGGAAACATACACGGACCCCCACACGACCCCGAACACGGCGCCGGCCCCGAGCGTGAGCACCGACGCCGGCAGCAGGCACACCGTGGCCGCGACATAAAGCGCCACAAAGAGCACCGGGCCCCAGGGGCCCAGTCCCGCGATCCAGTGGAAGGCCCGGTTCAGGCTCTCCGCCAGCGGCAGTTGTCGGGCCGCAAGGATGAGGGCGAGAATCAGGGCGCCGCCGCCGAGCCGGCGGAACCATTTGCCGTTCCGTCCCGCAGGTGGCTGAGCCTGTTTCCCGTCGGGATTTGGGAGTGGCGTGCTCATGGAGAGGTGCGGCCGGAAGGTCGGTCGTTCAGGGTCCAGTCATACTCAGTGTAGCGGATGCGAAAGCCGTCGGTGGTCGCCGGCAATTCCGGCCAGTGCGGCTTCAGCGCCGCCAGAACCGAACCGGCGTGGCGGTCAAAGTCCACCTGATACCATTTGAAGATGGGCGAGAGGAACACGGTCTTGGTCGCCACTTCGACCCGGTTCTTGGAGCTGTCTGCAAGAAAGGCTCTGGCCTGGTCGTTTAACTGGGTTTCCAGCCGGGCACCGACGTAGGCTTCGGCGCGAAGCGGTGGGCAACCCTTCGCGGCGCAGACGAGCGCAAAATGGATCCGGGGTTCGGGGTATTCTGCCCGGAGGATTTTGTGTTCCAGGTCATCCAACGTCCTGTTTTCGCCGAACAACTGCACCACGCGCTGTTCCCACGGACCTTTCAGGAGGCTGCCGATCTCCCGAATGCTTTTGACCGGGTAGTGGTCGATGATCAGGCGCACAGTGTAGGCATTGTAGGCGTTGCTCAGAAACGCGATCCGATCTGGCTCACTCCACCGGCTGAACTCCTCAGATGCTACCGCGCTCACCTGAGCCAGATAGGCATTGAGCGGTCCGGGCTCCGCTTTCAGGGCGGCGTAGTCCACCCGGTCGGCGCGAACATGCCGCTTGAGAGTGGCATCCCACAGCGGATGTCCCGGGTCAAAAGGTGCTGCCACGGCGGCACTTGAAACCACACAGGCAATCCGGAGCAGAACACCCAGGCGGTGAATCGGTCGGAATCGTGTCACGGTGAACTGAGAACACTGATGCGGTCCCGATATTCCAAAATGGGCACCGAAGTGATGTTGAAATTTTGAAATACCCGGATCGTGCGGAAACTCCCAATGAACATGAGGCCGTTGCTCCCGGCATTGAAGCCGAATCCTCCGCAAGGTTTTCCGTCGCTGAAACGCATGACACGCTGGCGTCGAGGCATCACCCCGCCGGCAGAGGCAGCCGCCCGGATCGCCGGTTGGCTGGCCACGGTTCCGCTCTACCGAAGGCATGGAAGCGAACCACCTGGAAACGGAATTCCATTCCAATGCCGCCCACGCATCGGCAAGGCGGACATCCGGCGGGGATTCCCACACAACTTTCTCCAGCCTGAACACGAGCTGGATGAATTGGTGGAAGCTCAGTTGGTAGAACTGGAGCGGACCTCGGGCACGTCTGCGGAGCCCACACCGCTACTGCTGCCGGCCGGTTGGTGGGACTGGCAGGAAGCCCAGGCATTGCGGCTCAACGGCCATATATCGCAGGCACTGGCGGAAGTGGAGCCGGTCCGCCGGGCGGTGCTGGCGCCGCCCGCCTGCAATCACGCCATCAGCTACCGGTATTCCCCCACCCAGGTGCAGCGAACTGTGGGGCACGCGCTCCATTTGGCTCTTTCCCGGCACCCGTTCCTGTGGAGTGAGGCGGAGCTGAATCGGATGGTCGCAGAAACCGTGGATTGGCAGCCGGCATTTCTTGATCTCAATCCCGTCTTTGGCGTTCGCCTTGCACTGCACTGTGAGGCTCACCGAATTCGGTTTCCCGGGCTGCAATTCATCATCGCTAGCTACGAGTATCTCAGCGTCGTGCATCGGCGAATTCTTGAACGGGTGTTCCAAGTTCCAGTGTTCGCCCTTTATGGCTCGACCGAAACTGGGCACCTGCTCATGGAAGATGAGCGGGGAAACCTGCGTCCAAACTCCGGGGTGGCTCTTCTGGAAACCTGTCATCCGGAACGGGCCGATGTGGGCGAACTGGTGGTCACCACCCTGACCAATGAATTCATGCCCCTCATCCGGTATGCCATCGGTGACCTGGTCGCGCCGCCGGATGCACCAGATTCCGGTTACGTGCTCCACGGCCGCCTGGCCGACGCTGGCAGATCGGACGATGGGAAGCTAGTGACGGTCCGGGAAGTGGACGAATGTTTCGAGGGCCTCGCTGGGTTTGCCCATTACGAACTGAAACAGGCTGGCGACGGTGGCTGGCAATTGCGCTACTTGCCGGATGGGACACCCCCCTCCGGCACCAGCATGGAATTGCTGGCTGCGCGCCTGAAATGCCGCTTGGGAAGGATTCCCCGATTTGAACCCGTTGACTGCTTAATGGCGGGAGCCTCGGGGAAATTCCGACTGCTCGCTCCCCACAGTTCCTCCGAATGACTTGTTGGGGGGCTGGGTCACACCGGGCGGCGGAAACACTGCCTCGCCAAGGAGGTGGGGATGAGGAATCCCGCGGAAGAAACAAGGCAGTGTCCCGCCAAAATCCTTATCGGCCAGCTCTCGGCTTCAGGAATCGAGAGGCCGATTAATGCCCGCATGCTCACAAGTGGGAACACCCACCACTGTTCATTATTCCCGCTCTGTCGGAAGAACGCGCCGTCGCAGGGAAGTCAACGGAAGCAGCCGCCGGTAGCCCACGAATGTCAGGGCCACCAGCGACGAACCTCCGGCAACCGCAACGGAATAGCGCCAGTCGGGCACCTCGAAGATCTGCGGGATCAGGGCCACCGCGACGGCCGGCGGAAGGTGAAGACGCATTGTCCTGAGGATGAGGATGGCAACTCCGACGCTACCCATCGTTGAGAGGACGCCGGCTCCCAGCCAGGTCAACAGGGACAGTCCGCCAACGGCGCAAAGGGCACAGGCGACCGGCAGCTGCCCGGGGCGCGCCGCCCAGGGACAGGTGTCCGGATGGGTGAACATCTCATAGGCAATGACCACGAGCGGGGGATATAGAATCAGGCGCTGGTCAAAGGCGGCGACGAGAAATCCGCCCACAATCAGGACCAAGGCCAGGGCCGACGCCCAGGCCCGGATAGGTGGACCCTCCGGCTGGGTGGCACGACTGTCCGGAACCTGATCGGAAGATGCCGGAAACATTCCCGCCCAGGGACGTGAGCATGCAGCAAGGAACGAGGTCCCCAACAGAATGGACGGCGGATACCACCAGCTGGTGATTCCCATCACCACCGGCAGCACCCCGGCCGAGATGGCCGGAGCGATAGGTGATCTCAGCAACCTCACGGCGGCGACGCACAGGCCGGTGACGATCAGCATGGAGCCGGTGCCATAGCTCACCGTGCGGCTGCAGATGACGCCGATGGCCGCGGTCAGGACCGGCGTGAGGCTGAGCGCCACCGGCGCGGAGGACCATCGGCCCCGAGGCCGCGACAACACGTCCAACGTCAGGGCACCCAGTTCCGGAAAGAAAATGTAGGCGATCCCGGTCTGGTTCGCGACCCAGGCAAGCAGTCCCAGATAAGCGATGGTCATCGCCTCGGCCGCTGACCGAAGCGCGCCCTTCAGCGGGTTTGGCGGACTAACCTGACAGTCGTGCTCCCGAGGGATTGAACTGGACATACAAATTCGCTCGCTCGCGGGTCATGTGGGCTAACGCTGCTCGTGCCGTCACCATCCTAATCGACCGGTTCACGGCAGGCGGGTCACGCTGACGGGGAATGCTGTCCCTGCGTCAACTGCGCTTCCAGCTCGGAAATCCTGGCCCTGAGCGGAGTCATGGCTTCCTCAACCTCGGCGGCGGTGTAGCGCGGAGAGATGTATTTCGGGCAGTTCCAGTCGAAGGAGACGACCTCGATGAGGAACACGCGCTCAACCAGGCCGCGCGTTTCCGGTTCGGCGAACTGCGTGACGAGCTCCGGGTGCGGCCGGGCGTCCTCCACGCGGGCGTGGCCAAGAATCTTCAGGCGCTCCCGGCGGGGATAATCCATGAGGAACAGCGACACGCGGTCGTCCGCGGCGAGGTTGCCGGTGGAGAGCATCTGACGGTTGCCCTTGTAGTCGGCAAACGCGAGCTGGGTCGGGCTGACGACGCGCAGGAAGCCGGGCAGTCCGCCGCGATGTTGCACGTAGGGCCAGCCGTTCTCACTTACAGTCGCCATGTAGAAAGAATCCCGGGATTCAATGAAGGCGCGCTCGTCGTCGGTTAGCGCGTCGCGCTCCGGCTGCGGCGGGATGTTCTGCGAACGTCCGAAGTAGTGCTGCTGGGCAGCGAGCACTTTCGGTGTGAAATAGCATTCAAGATAACGTCCGGCCATAGCGAGTTGACGGTTGAGAGGAGCGCGGCTGGCTCAAGGACCAGCCGCGCCCCGGTTTGATTTAGAACACCAGCGTCTGCCAGCCTTCGGCGAGGTAGCGACGGATGCTAGCGAGTCCGGGAGTGCCGGCCAACGCGTGGTCCTTGATTTCGGGCAGGCCGCACGCGGCGACCTCCTTCGTCGTGCCGAAGACGGCGGAGCAACCGCACGAAGCACCGGTGATGACCGGGCGCACGGCGTTGTAAAGGCCGTTGGCCGGATGCGAGAGCTTGGTCAGCTCAGCGGGCCAACGCGTGCCTGCCCCGGAGAAGATGACGTTGACTTCGTCATTCTTGGTCTGGGCTTCGGCGGCGAGGGCGAGCGCGTTGAAGGCGCGTCCGAGCGCCTCTTCGCCGTTTTTGGGGTCTGAGGTGATGATGATGGCCAGTTTCATGTGTTTCTTTTGTTTTTGGTTTTGCGGAGATGGAAAGCGGGGGCCGTCACGCGATCGGGAAGCGATTCTGCACGACGACTTCATCATCAGGCAGCCGGTCACCGCGCGGCCAGGCGGGTTGGGTGGGCTTGCCGATGGCGACCATGAAGCTGATGACGTGGTCAGGTGGCAGCCGGATCAGCCTTGCGACGGCCTCGGCGTCGAAGCCGACCATCGGGCAGGAATCGTAACCCAGACCCCGCGCCGCGAGCATCAGGGTCATGCCGGCGAGCCCGGTCGAGCGCATGGCCTCGTCCCGGATCAGCTGCGGCCTGCCATCATAAAATGGCGTGAGAGCCGGCACCAAGAGGTCCTGGACCTCCTTCGGGGCGTGTCTCCAATAGCGCTCGGGATCCTTGAGATGCGCCTTGAGGTCAGCGCAGAGAATGACGAGCAGCGAAGCGTCCGAGACCTGCGCCTGGTTCCACGCCACGTCGCGAATCTGCTTCCTCAGCTCCGGATCGCGCACGAGCACGAACCGGTAGTTCTGCATGTTGAAAGACGACGGGGCGAGCTTGGCGATTTGGACCAGTCGCGCGATCTCGGCCTCCGTCATGCGGTGGTTTGGATCGTAGTGCTTGAGGGAGCGGCGGGTTTCGATGGCTTCAATGACGTTCATGATCGTGTGTGCCTGGTGGAGGTGGCGATTTCCTGGTAGATCACGGCTTCCCGCCGAAGCCCGCGTGGTCATCGGCATCGAGGTAATCCATGATGGTATGCAGATCCGTGCGCGCGGGATTCAGGCGCTTTACCTGCGCGGCGAACCACTCCAGGTCCTCCGCATCGCCGATGGGCATGGTTTCGAGCCAGGCGGACCAGCTCCGGATCTCGTGGGGACGCCGCGGCGGATTTGCCTGCGCGTTCACCCATTGGAGCATGTCCCAGTCGCCGGCGTCGGTTTTCACCTGCTCCAGCAACGCGTCTTGGGCGATGCCGGTGAAGGCGAAGAAGTGCCGGTCCATCGGGTTGCCGAACTTGTAGTCACCGGCCGCACCGACGAGCGACGCGCGGGCCTTGTCGAGGATGCGCGGCAGCATGGCGTAACCGCCGAGGCGCACGCGCGGACTGCGCGGCGGACGTTGGGTGAGATCCAGGGCGGAGAGTGCTTTGGGTGTCGTGCTCATGGTCGTTTCGGTTCAAAGGTTGAGGTCGGCCAATCGCGGTTCATCCGTGGGACGCGGACCCAGGGGCCAGTGGAACTTGCGGTCGGCCTCAGCGATGGGCTGGTCGTTGATGCTGGCAAAGCGCCGGGCCATGTAGCCGTCGGCATCGAACTCCCAGTTCTCGTTGCCGTGGGCCCGGAACCACTGGCCGGAGTCGTCGCGGTATTCATACTCGAAGCGCACGGCGATGCGGTCGCCGGCGAAGGCCCAGAGCGTCTTTTTGAGGCGGTAGTCCAGCTCGCGCGCCCACTTGCGTCTGAGGAACGCGACGACCGCGTCACGACCACGCAGGAACTCGGCGCGGTTGCGCCATTCGGTGTCCTCGGTGTAGGCGAGTGCGACGCGATGAGGATCGCGGCTGTTCCAGGCGTCCTCGGCCAGTTGGACTTTCAGGCGCGCAGTCTCCTCGGTGAAGGGCGGGAGCGGTGGGCGGGGATTCATGGGAGGTTGCGTTGGGAGCATCGGGGATTCGACGGGCCGCCCGACAAGAGCCGGGCGACCCGAGATCCGAGGTGGTTACTTGCCGTGTTCCGCCACGAGCTTGGGCCAGGCAGCGTCGGCCTTCTTGAGAGTGCCTTGCGGATCCTTGTTGAACATCTTCTGCACGTCGGCGCTGTAGTTCAGCACGAGGCGGTCGTTGACCACCTGCCACGTCGAGATGTCCACGGGCAACAGGACACCCATGCCGGCTCCAACCGCGCAGTAGCCGCCGTAGGCCGGCGCGTATCGGTCGGGATTCTTCTGGAAGGTGTCGCGGTTCTTCTTCGACGCGAAGAAGTAGGTCGCGCCCTTGTGCGTGGCGGTGATCTTGAAGTCGCCCTTGACCGCAGCCTGGTCGGTGAAAAAGGCGACCGGATCGTAAGCGTCCAGCGCGTGCCCGGCGGCCCGATCAATGTTCAGGAGTTCCCCGGCCTGGGCGAGAGTCGCGGACAGCGCGAGCATGGTGAGGGTGGTGGTGAGGATTCGTTTCATTCGTGGATGCGTTTTCTGTCGGTGTTGTTCTTGAGCCCGCGGAGCCCGACGCCCCGCGGAAAGGTCTGTCAATGGCCGCAGCCGCAGGTGGTCGCGCAGGTTTCGGGGGCGGGGACCTCGCCGGGCTTCACCTCCGGGAAATCCACCACCGTCTGGGCGATGTGATTCACGTAGTTGGAGAAGATGTTCGCCGCGACGTTGGCGACGGTCTCAACCACCTCGGCGTCGGTAAGTCCACCGGCATGGGCCGACTTGAGGTCGAGATCGCTGATTTCGCCGCGCTGCACTACGATGGCGCGGGCCAGTTTGAGGATGACGTCGGTCTTGGGACTGCTGGCGACGGCGCGACGGGCGTCGGCAATCTCCGTCGCCGTCAGCCCCACCTTGCCACCAATGAACGAGTGTGCGCTCAGGCAATAGCCGCAGCGATTCGACTCCGCGACGACCAGGGAGATCTGTTCGCGGACGCGGGCACCCAGAACTCCGCCGGCCAGTGCGCCGTTGAAGTTCAGGTAACCTTCGAGTGCGGCCGGTGAATTGCCGAGCACTCGGAAGAGATTGGGGACGCCGCCGAGTTTGCCGTGGACACCGTTGAAGAGTTGCTGGGTTTTGCCGGTGGCCGACGAAGGGGCGATTGGGGTGATGCGGTTCATGGATGGATGGCTCTCGATGTTTTCATTTGCTGCGGGGCAGCGTTCACCTCCCTAGCGCTGGCAGCGTGCCAGGTGGCTTCGATCGCAATAACCGCCACTTTGTTGGCGTTTTTGCAGAAATCACGGAACCGATGTCGCGACGAAGTTTCGCGGATTACGACAAGTCGTTGCCATGTATGACGAATGTTCGTAGTTTTCCTCGGTGAACTGCGCGAATCTTCCCGAGGTCATGGTTTCGATGGCGCAGAATCGTTTGCTGCACGACGTGCTCCGTGCGGTGGTTCGCGGAATCGCCGAATGTCCGAACCTTGTCCTCGCCCGGATCTGGCTTACCGAGAGCGGCGACCTTTGCGAGCAGTGCCAGTTTCGGTCCGAGTGCCCGGACCAAACGCGCTGCCTGCACTTGGTCGCCAGCGCCGGCAATCCCCGTTCTGCGTCGCAGGACTACTCCCGACTCGACGGGACGTTCCGCCGCTTTCCCATCGGCGTTCGGAAGATTGGGCGGGTCGCGAAGACGGGTGAACCTCTCCTGCTTGCCGATGTCCAGGGCACTGAGGATTGGATTGCCGATCCCGCCTGGATGAAACGCGAAGGCGTAAAAACCTTTGCGGCGCATCCACTGATGTTCCGGGGAGAGGTTCTCGGCGTGCTCGCGATCTTCGATGCCGGAGTGCTTGGTGCCCCGGACTTTCAGTGGCTGCGCGTCTTCGCCGACCACGCCGCGGTGAGCATCGCGAACGCGCGGGCGTTTGAGGAGATTGAATTCCTCAGGGCGCGCCTGGAGGAGGAGAACACCTATTTGCGCGAGGAAGTCACCTCGGCGCTCGGCGTCGGCGACATCATCGGAGACAGCCTCGGCCTGCGGAAGGTCATGCAACAGATCCAGCTGGTCGCCGCCACGGAGGCGACGGTCCTGGTGACCGGCGAGAGCGGCACGGGCAAGGAACTGGTCGCCCGTGCCCTCCATGACCACAGCCCCCGCAAGGGCCGCGCCCTGATCAAGGTCAACTGCGGCGCCGTGCCCGAAGCTCTGTTCGAGAGTGAATTCTTCGGTCACGTGAAGGGTTCGTTCACCGGAGCCCTCAGGGACAAGCCAGGGCGCTTTGAACTCGCGGATGGCGGCACGCTGTTCCTGGACGAAATCGGTGAGGTGCCGCTCGCCATGCAGGCAAAGCTGCTACGGGTGCTGCAGGAGCAGGAAATCGAACGTGTCGGCGACACGCGCACCCGCAAGATCAGTGTCCGCATCATTGCCGCGACCAATCGCGACCTGAAGAAGGAGGTGGAGGCCGGCCGGTTCCGTCAGGACCTGTTCTACCGGTTGAGCGTTTTCCCCATTGAGATTCCGCCCCTGCGCGATCGCCGCGACGACATCCCCCCCCTGGCGCTGCATTTCGCGAAACAAGCCGCCCGCCGGATGAATCGTGCCGCACCCCGTATCACCCAAGCCATCATGGCCCAACTGGCGGCCCATGACTGGCCCGGCAATGTCCGCGAACTCCAGAATGCCGTGGAGCGAGCAGTCATCTTGGCGCAAGGCGGGCCTTTGCGCTTTGAATTTGCTGCGCCTCCGCTCCAGGAAACGCAGGGCCTGAAGGCTGACGCTGGCCAAGCCATGCCGCTCCTGACTCGCGCTGAGCTCAAGCGTCAGGAGCGGGACAGTATCGTCGCCGCCCTGAAGCAGACCGGGGGCCGAATCTTCGGTGCGGACGGGGCGGCCGAACTGCTCGGGATGAAGCCCACGACCCTCGCCTCACGGATCAAGGCGCTCAGGATCAGGCGGAAGCCGCAGGCCTGATGTCGGGCAACGACGTCGGTCGTGCCCACTTAACGTTTCGACATGAAGTATTTCCAGACGTCCGCCACGTCGAACACCAGCGAGACCAGCGTCGCGATTCCCCAGGTAACGAGGTAGAGGTGCAAGGTTCCGCTCGTTTGCGGCAAGCGGGACAGGAGGTGCCATCCCAAGGGTATCCAGAGGATGTGTCCAAGCCCGAGCAGCTTGACGAATCCGAAGGCCGAATACAGGGCCATCATCAGCCCCGCAGAAACCATGAAGGTCGCGACTATGAGTTTGGCCGATGGGTCCGGCCAGAAGGCCACACCGGCGAAGTTGAGTCCCATGAGGAAGGTGACCCAAATTGGGACCCAGAGAGGCTGCCGCCAGAGCTCGATGAAGAAGTGAAGAGGGTTTCTCATTGGAAGAGGCAAATTCCGCGCAGATTGATCAGGCCTACGCGGAATTGCCGTCGGGGTTCGTCTCAGGTTGCGCGAGTCCATTTCTGGCTCGCGAACGCCTCGTCCAACGGAGTGCCGGCGAGGTGGTTCGTGTAATTGCTGAGCGTCTTGAGCGCGAGGATGACCAGCACATCCAGCACCTGCCCCCGAGTAAACCCGGCGGCAAGGAATTCGGCCACAACCGAGTCGTCCACCCAGCCCCGCTGTTTGACCAGCGTCCGGGTGAACTTAACCAACGCGGCGGCCCGGGCGTCCGAGGGGGGGATGCCGTCCCGCAGCGACTGAATGATTCCCGGAGGAGTCTGCGCCATAGCAGCAACGGAGCAGTGCGCCCCCATGCAATACTCACAGCCGTTTTCGTGGCTAACCGTCAGCAGCGCCACCTGTTGCTCCTGAGGCGTGAGTGACGATTTGCTTTGGAGCAGTTGATTGAGTTGCGGATAGGCAGCAACCGCCAGCGGGGATTCCGCCAGCACACCGAGGAGGTTGGGAATGAATCCGTAGGCCCGCTCCACTTCGGCCAGCACGGGCCGGGAGGCTTCGGGGGCGGAATGCAGGGTATGAATTTCGAATTTCATGGGCTTCGATTGAGGTAGATGGGTGAGGCCGCGAACTAGGCAGTGCCCCCCGCGGCCAAGTTACGGACGTCGTCCGTGGTAAGGGCCTTCCCTCCGACGCCCCAGGCACCGGAGGGGACTTCCTCCAGCAATACCCAGGTGACGGGACGCAGGGCTTCACCTTCGACCGACACGATTGCGTCGGTGATCTTGCGGATGAGTTCTTCCTTCTGTGGTTGGGTCAACAAACCGCTGATCCCCTTGATTTGAGCTAATGGCATATTTTTCCTTTAGTTTTGCATGACTGCTACCGGCAGTTGCCGGCTATTCTGGACCAGTCGGTCCAAAAACGGTTAAAAATTTAACGGAGGCTGTTCATGATCACTTGGACCACGGTGCGAATCTTCTCCGGGCTGGCACCGGCACGGGCCATTCCCTTGAGGCCGCCGAGGCTCGTAGCCAGGAAAAACGAGAGGCTCCGGGCATCGGCTTCCTTGGGGATGGCCTTTTCCGCCTGCGCCCGGCATATCGCTGCGTAAAACAGGTCCTCAAATCGTTCCAGCGACCGGCCCACCACCTGGGCGATCTGCGGGTCGCGCTGCCCAAATTCGCTGGCGGTATTGATCAACAGGCATGCCGCCCGTCCCATAGGCTCGGCGGTTCCCTCGGCCACTCCCGACAAGATCGATTCGATGTAAGCCAGCCCTGACGGGGCTTGGTCCAGCGCGGCTCGCATCCGGCCTGAAAAAGTGTCCCGATAGTGCTCCAAGCACCGCTGGAACAGCTCGGCCTTGCCGCCAAAGGCCTGATACAGACTGCTCTTGCTGAGATCCATCGCCGTGAGCAGGTCCCCCAGCGAAGTGCCGTCATATCCCCGCTGCCAGAACACGCGCATGGCGACATCCAAGGCATGCTGGGGATCGAATTCGCAGGGACGGCCAACGCTCATTGCGGGGTTAATTATGGACCGAACGGTCCCGAATGCAAGCAGAAGCTGAAATCGAAGGAGATGGGTAATTCATGGGGCTGGGGTGGGAACCAGACGTTTGGGGGCCTCGAATTGGTAGGAGCTTTGGCGCACCATCTCCAAGATCTGCCGGATGCTAGGTCTATCTCCCCAGAAGGTCCCGTAGTAGGCGAAACGTGCGATTCCCTCCTTGTCCACGATCACCACGGACGGACGGTTGATCCATTCCGCGTGAACGGTGAAGGCGAGCGGCTGGACGCCGTATTCCGCGCCGACTGCGCCTGCCCGGTCGGCAAGGTGCGGCCACCAGATGTTCCGCGTGTAGGCATCCTTGAAGGACGTCTTGCTGAACCAGTAACGGGGTTCCAGTTCCTTGCCCACCATCACCCGGCAGGGGAAGACGTCGTGGCATTCGAGCGTGAGGACGCCGAGACTGGCGGCCTCGAATTCTTTGCGGAGCTCGATCAACTCGCGGAACTCGCCGTGACAGACCGGGCACCAATCCGCGAACACCCAGATCAGCACCACGGCCTGCTTGCCGCGAAAATCGGTCAGCCGCCATCGCCTACCCTCGGTATCCGACAGCTCGAAATCAGGGGCCGGCTGGCCCACTTGCAGTCGGCCAAACTTGCCTTCATCAAGTCCGGCCCATGCCCGCATTAGGTCAGGCGCGGCGGACTTCCCGTGTTCAATCGAATAGGCGGCGAGTTCGGCCTGATGCTGGACATCCCGCGAGGCATCGTCTTTCTGGGCCGCCTGAACCGTGGTCAACGAACGGCGTAGCCCAATCTGCCCAAGCGACACGGCAGCCTGTGAGCGGACAACTTCATCTTGGTCCTGGCGGAGCAGCTTCTCCAGCGCAGGCGCGGCATTGGTCGCCCGGATGATTCCCATGGTCATGGCGGCCACTTGCCGGACGTGGGCATTGGTGTTCTCAGTCCCCTGGAGCAGTCCGGGCATGGCAGGCAGGCCCAACTGCACCAGGTCGCGCACTGCCAAGATGCGCACGCGCCAGTCCTGATCCTCCAGACGGGCGACCCCATGCTTATTAAGCTGGCGGTCGAAGGTGAATCCATCGCGGATGGGGTGGAACTCGTGCGTGGCGACCGATTCAAGGATTCGCTCCACTTCGGCGGACGGTTTTTGGGCCACGACGGGAACCGAGACGGCGAAGCAGAACAACGTCAGTGCCCGAACAAGTCCCCTGATTACCTGGTTGAGCGGTCTTCGCGGCGGGGTGGAGTAATGTTTCATGACACTCGAATCTCGGGCTAAGACGGGTCAAGCCGTCCACGTATTCCAGGCCTGGCGCGACCGCACTCACTCATAGCCGCTCCCGAGCACATGCCGCCCGTAAACAGAAGCCACTGCAAGCAACACCAGGAAGGTCGCGACCCAGCTCAACTTCGGAATCAATGTCGGCATACGGTAGCCCAAGCCGCTGAGGGAACTCAGGCCGAGCCAGCAGACCGACTTGACCAGAATCCACCACGGAAACCCCGCTTTGGTGAGGGCCACCAAGCCGAAGCCGCCGATCAGCATCGTCAGCGACAGAGCGCCTGTCAGAGCGAGCGTGCGGCGGCGCGTCAATGGGTCCGGGTTGGCGAATCCCCGAAAGACAGCGGCGGTCAGCAGGATCATCGAGCCGACGTGTAGGATTTGGTAGAAAGCGAGCTTCATAAGTGGGCATGGACAGGCACTTGCCGGTAGAAATCAACCGGCGCGGACGGACGTTCCAAGAGCGGACTTCATCGAACAGGCGTGGGCAGGTTGTCGCGCACCGCCCACATCGGGGTGTTCTCAAAACTGACTCCGAACTGGGACTGCGGTATGGCGTCACCCAAGGCAGCGAGGTAGCCGCGGAGGTCAGCAAACGCCTTCTGCTCGACATGACCGTCCGCGAAGGAAAAGACATCAATGTCCTTCCGCGCCGGGAGTATCCGGTTCGAGTTGCGCTCGTAGATGTCCGTGTTCCCGCTGTGCTGGGTCGTGCTCTCGTCCACAAACACCAGCGCCCGGGAGGGGGCCGGTAGCGAGGAAGCCCTGACGTTGGCGATGTTGCGGGTGGCCCAACGCTCGGGAAACCACGCCGGACTCGGGTCGAATCCGATCCACTCGGCCGTTTCCATGTAAAAATAGTTCGGACTGAAGATGTCGTCCGGTGCGGTCCCGCTCAGCGGATTGGCACCGGAGTATTTCCAGGTGTCATCCGATTTTCGGTTCCCGGCCGCCGCTCCGGGATCACGCCAAATCTTCCGGGGGTCACCCCCAAGATACCGTTGCAGTGCGCCCCCGCTGCTGTCCCAGACTTGGCGTCCGCCGCCCAACACGGTGCCGACGGGCTTGCCGGTGGCGTGGGGAGACAGGCTGGAGCCGTTGTTGTTGTAGGCGGCAGCCGGGGTCGTGTCCTGGTTGTCCCCCACATACATGGTCGCAGCCAGGGCCAGTTGCCGGTGGTTGTTCTGACAGCTGGTGAGGTGGGCGCGAACCTTTGCCTGGGCTAGGGCGGGCAACAGCATCCCGGCCAGGATTGCGATGATGGCGACCACCACCAGCAGTTCGATCAGGGTGAAGCCTGACATTGGGATCGATGGCTGAACTCTTGCCGCCCGTGGGGCTGAACGGAGTGTCACTTGCTGCATTTTGCGGATGAGAGCGACCGGCTGGTCATGAAATTCCAGCAGCAGCATTCATTGCGGGAGAATCTCGGCCGGGAGTTGCACGATGGGGCCACCCGCAGCCTCGGCATCCGCAGGATCGTGGGTGACCAACACGGTCGGGAGGCGACGTTCGCGCAGGTGGTCAAAGACGAATTCCCGAAAACGCTGCCGGGTCGCCACGTCTAGCTTTGAGAATGGCTCGTCCAGCAGCAGTGCCCGTGGTTCGGACAGCAGCACACGCATCACGGCTACCCGGGCGCGTTGTCCGCCGGACAACGTCGCGGGGTCGCGATCCCCGTATCCTGCCAGGCCCGCCTCGGCGAGCGCGGCGGCGATACGGTCCGCACGCTCCGTGCGGGAGCGAATGTGGTGCGGCAAGGCAAACGCGAGATTTTGTCCTACCGACAGGTGTGGGAAAAGCAGGTCGTCCTGAAACAAAATGCCGAGGCGGCGCGCCTCCGGGGCCAAACGGGTGAGTTCGCGGTCGCCGATGGTTGCCTGGCCGGCAGCAGAAAACGCGCTTGGCAGCGTGCCGCAGAGCCAGGCCAGCAGGCTCGATTTGCCGCAGCCGCTTGCCCCCATGAGCGTAACCACCTCGCCCGGCGCGACCGTGAAGGTGAGCGGCGCAATCAGGAGCCGCCCATGCAGGCGAAGCGAGACACCCTTCAATTGAAGTGAGCCCTCGTTCATCGGGAAACCTTCATGCCCCGACGGTCGCGGTGGTGCCACGCGGGCCAACCGATGGCCACGGCAAACGCCGCCAGCGGCAACGCCATTTGCAGCAGTGCGTAAACTCCGGTCAATCGCCGGTCCCCGCCGGCGGACAGGGTCACCGCTTCGGTCGTCAACGTGGGATACCGTCCGCTGCCGGCGAAGAGCGTGGGCAGATACAGTCCCACACTGACGGCGAAACCCACCGCGCCCGCCGTCGTGATGGCGCGCACCAGCATGGGCAGTTTGATCCGCCACAGAATCCGGAGCGGAGCCGCCCCCAGACACAGTGCCGTGCGCCCATAGCGCTCGTCCCAGGCGCGATACGGCTCGGACAAGGACAGGAAGACGTAGGGGAATACGAACACGAGATGAATCCAGGTCAGAGCCAGCCAACGTCCGTCCAAACTGGCCATCACGAGCAGCATCTGCGCGCCGAACAGAAACGCGACCTGCGGCAGCACCAGCGGCAGATACAACACGCCGCCCGTGCTGACCAAAGAAGGCCGGCGGGTGCGCGCTTCCTGTTCCAGGACGCCAATGGCAAGCCCGAGGGCAATGAATGTGGCGCTGAATGCGACGGTCAACGTGTTCGCCAGCGGCGTCCGGAGGGCGGGGAGATTCCGGTTCCAGTTGGCCAACGTGAAACCTGCGGGCAGCGCGTCGGGAAACCGCCAGAATGTGGCAACCGACCAAAGGATTATGGCCGCCAGCCCGGCAAACACACCCACCACCAACGCGCCCAACGCGCCGGTCGTCGTCCACCGGGCCACGAAATCACTGCGGCCGCGATGCCCTGCCATGATCCAGCGCAGACCCATCCGACGCACGGCCCATTCGAGTCCGAGCCAGAGGGTGAGGCCGGAAATGACCAGGCCGAACTGCAGGAACGCACCCGCCGATGCGATGAATCGCAGGTTCAAGTCGGGATCGTTGAACTGTTGCACCAAGCGCACGGCCAGCGGCGCGGGCGTGGTCGGCGCCAGCACAAGGGCCATGTCCACCACGGATACACCGAACGCCAGCACGGCGAAAACCGGCAGTCGGATCTGAGGATAGACGCGTGGAAACACCGCCTTCAACCAGCCGGTCATCGGCCGGTAGCCCAACGTGCGGGCGACGAGGCGGCTGCGTTCGGCGTCCACCTGGCCCAGCGCGGCGAGGGTCATCACCAGGAGGAACGGCACTTCCTTGGCGATCAATCCCAGCATGAGCGCAAGGCCGTTCGGATCCTGCACGAGCAACCAGTCGGGCGGCTGCCGGAAGCCCGTGGCCCAAGGCGAGAGCAGTCGCAGAATCCAGCCGCTCGGTGCGAGCAGAAACGCGACACCCAACGCCACGGTCAAATGCGGCACGGAGAGCAGCGGGGAAAGCAGACGCTGCACCAGTTCGAACAGCCGGGTGCCGTGCCAGGCGGCGCAGAACGCAGTGACGAGCAGGAGCGACACCGCCGTGGTTACCACGCCCGTCAGCAACGACAAGCGCACCGAAGTCCACAACCCTGGCAGCGCGAAGAGCCCGCGCCAGGATTCCAGGCCGAAGGACTTGGCACCGAGTGCCGGGAAGAAGTCAAAGGCGGGCAGGAGCGTGCCGAGCAAGCCCGCCAGCACCGGCGCGACCAGCAACCCGAGCGTCAGCCACGGTGCCCAGCACCAGAATCCGCCCAAGCGATGGTCAGGCAGTCCGGTCATCAGGGGCGGGTGCCGTAGCGCTCTTGCCATTCCTTTTCGAGACGATCCATCCAGGACGGATGCGGCTCGGCCAGCGGTTGGCCCAGCTCCGCCGGCGATAACGTGGCCTGGCCGCGCGGCAGTTCATCAAAACGTTTCCGGTCGGCGGGCGTAAGCTTCTCGAGCGCCAGGACCGTCAGGCTCCCGAGCTGTCTCGGGTCCTGTTTGCGGGCCTGGGCTTCGGGAGAGAGCAGAAAATTGATCAGCACCAGCGCGCCTTCTTTCGCACGGCTATTGTAGGGAATGGCCAGAAAACTCGCGTTGCCAATCGTGCCACCCTCGAACACGAATGTCCGCACAGTGTCGGGCAACTGTCCGGTCAGAATCGCCGCCGAAGCCGATTCCGCGCTGAACGAAAGCGCGAAATCCACTTCGCCGTCTGCCAGGAGCCGGGTTTGGGCCGGACCACTTACCGGAAACGCCCGCGCCTGCCGCCACATCGTCGGATGCAGTTGATCCAGATAGTCCCAGAGCGGAGCGGTGACGCCGTTGAAATCAGCGTCAACGACCGGCGTATAGAGAATGTCCCGTTGCGGGGCGAGATTTAGGAGCAGTTGCTTGAGAAAGGTCGTGCCCAGGAAGTCGGGCGGCTGCGGATAGGTGAAGCGTCCAGGATGGGCCTTGGACCACGCCAGCAAGGCGGCGGGCGTGCGGGGCGGTTGCGGCACGCGGGCAGTGTCGTGGAGGACAATGAACTGGGCCATGCTCCACGGAGCTTCCAAGCCTTCAGTCGGCACGGTGAAATCGGTCAGTGTGGGCTTGCCCGCCGTGTCCACGAGGAAGTAGTTCGGCAACCGTTCGGTAAACGGGCCGTAAAGCAGCCCGTGCCGTTTCATGGCGGCGAAGTTTTCCCCGTTGATCCAGATGACATCGGTCGAGCCTTCACGGTCGCGACCGGCGGCTTTCTCGGCCAGCACGCGCGTGACGGCTTCGGCGGTGTCGCCCAGCTTGACGTGCCGCGCGTCCACGCCGAAGCGCTGTCTCACCTCACGCGTCGCCCATTCGACATAGCCGTTGATGAGTGGATCGCCGCCCCACGCATTCCAATACACGGTCTGGCCCCGGGCCGCGGCAAGCGTGCCGGACCAATCGTTCGTCACTTCGGCCTGCAAACCGACCGCCAGCCGGAGCACCACCAGCAGGCCCGCCCACCGCATTGGATTTCGCCAGGTTAGATTCACGGTTGGGTCAGGGGGAGTTGGGGCCTCGCCAGTCGCCCGGCACGGAGTTCGGCCAAAACCGGTGCCAGCACCTCCGCCTGAAACTGGTCGCACCCAACGCACAGGTTTTGGTAGGGCTGGCCTCCCGGAGTGACGGTGCGTGAACGCGCGAGGAACTTGTCCACGGGCCAGCCGAAGCGGATGCCCATCCGTTCGGGGTGCCCCATTGAGATGGCTTCAAAGACCGGGTGGCCGATTAGGCTCTGCAAGATGTCCAAGAGCGGCTCCTCGACGAGATTGCCGATGGGTAACCGGGTCTTCATGCAGCACGGATAAACACTGCCGTCCGGCTCCACCGAAACTTCCGAGCCCGCGTTGCCCAGATTGAGGAAGTTCAGTCCGCCCGACCACGCATTGCAGAAATTGTCCGCCAAGGTCGCGCGGGAAAGGTCGTTCTGCCAGGCGCGCCCACGAGGCCAGATCTTCCCGATCCAGGCATCCTCGGTGGCACCGAAGAAGCTGAATACCGGGCCGGTCTCGTCCTTCCACCTGCGTTCGTTGGCGTGCAGTGCGGACCGGCGCATGCCAGCGCGTTCGAAAATGCCCGTCAGCTTGGCCGTGAGCTGCTCCCGCCGCTCACGGGTCATTCCCTCGTGGAAATCGTCCATGCCGGAGATGGAGAGCATCCACACCCCGCGCGCGAGCAGCTCGTCCACGATCTTTTCGGTTACCAGGTCGCCTGTGGTCTGCACCACCACGTTGACCCCGCCGGTGGGGCGGTAGCGGGCGACGATACGTTCGATGGCCGGATAGAGGACCGATTCCCGGGTCTGGGGCACCAGCACTTCGCCGCCGGAGAGAATGATGCGGCCGGTGCGCTCAGGCACGACGCCGTCGGCCGCCATGTCTTCGGGCACCCGATAGCGCATGGATTCCGGGAAGTGGTCGATGATCCGCTCGAAATTGCGGCGGGATTCCTCCACCACCGACGTCAGGTCGGCACCGTGGTAAGGACGGAAACGGGTCTCGTAGCAATGCGGACATTGCCGATGGCAAAGCCAGGAGATGACGTAGTAAATGGATTCGAGGGACTTCATGGAGCCGGTCTGGGACCAATCACCGGGGCGATGTATTCCCGCCGTCATTAACGATGGCAACGATACCTGGCTCTTCACCCGGAGACGCCAAGCTCGAATCCGGTGAAGAACTGTTCCCGGCTCCAGCGGGCGAACCATCCTTGGACGTCCGCTGCCAGCTCAGGCTCAGTCTGGTCGGGGGAGTCCGCAGCATCGTCCGCCAACGCGGCTCCGAGGGTGCTTCCACCGACCAAGGCCGAGAGCAGGCGATGCTCCGGGGCGGAAAGCGCATGGCGGCGCACCACGAACTCGCGGCGAGTCAGGGCCATCTGCGACTCCAATGGTTCGGGGGCGACCAATTCTTCCCCGTCCGGTGTGCCCCTGGCGGAGGAGAAGAAGTCGTTGAGGGGAAATCGGAAGTTCAGCAGTCGGAGACAGGGAGCGGGCTGCAGCCGCACTTCATTCCATCGCTCCGGGCCTAGCCCCGCGAGAGCGGCGAACTGGAAGGGGGGCAGTCCTTCCACGCCCGGTCCGTCAAACACCTCGAAGAGCTCCCACTCGAAACGGGCCAGCTCAATGACGAAGTCAGCCCAGTCGGGAGCATTCTCAGCCTCGCGTTCGGGACGCACCCTCTCCAGATAGGCGGCAAAGTTCTTTCCGAGGCCGTTCAGGGTGTAGCTGCGGGGCGGGAAGTCCTGAAGGTAGCCCACCGTGAAGTCGCCGAACCCAGACTCGCCGACGACACGCCTGACCAACGGAAAGACCTCGCCCAGGCATTCCGTAAGCCGGGCCTGATAGGCATTGGCATAAACTGCCAGCCGTTCCCCTGCTTCCAATCGTGCGGAGCGCGTGACAATGCGTTCGAGTTCGTGCGGAGCCAGCGGGAGCACCGAGCGGGCGGCAACCAGGCCTTCCTGAACCCCGTCGGGATGGGTGATGACCGACTGGAACCATTGCTGGACCACCGAGAGCTCTGCGGTGTTCGGGGAATCGGTGGCGCTCAAAGGATCTCGGGCTGGAGCAGGTGCAGGGGTTGTGGCGGGGTCGCCTGCCGTGGCGGGAGGCTCACCGGAAGTCCTGCGGACGGCGGCCCGTCAGCGGCCGAATTCATGAATCGCCGGGCCTTGAGCACCTCGGCGTGGACGACAGGAAAAGGGGGGATGTTGGCGTCCCATTCCAGCAAGGTGGCGGCGCCGCCGGTGATTTGGTGGGCCAGTCGGAAGAGTTCCCAGACAGGGTCCACCACCTGTCCGTCGTGGGTGTCGATGATGTGCGTGCCCAGGTCCGTGTGACCAGCGAGGTGAAACTGGACGACGCGAGCGGACGGCACCGCCCGGATGTAGTCGGCCGGCTCGTAATCGTGGTTGGTGGCGGACACATACACGTTGTTCACGTCCAACAGGAGACCGCAGTCGGCTTCCTCCGCCATGCGGGCCACGAATTCCCACTCCGGCATGGAGGAGCCGGCGAAGCCCACATAGGTGCTGGGATTCTCCAACACGATCCGGCGTTCGAGCAGGTCCTGGACGATCTCGATCCGTTGCACCACATGCCGGAGGGTCGCTTCGGTGAGAGGCAGCGGCAGCAGGTCGTGCGTGTTCCGGCCTGCCACGCCGGTCCAGCAGACATGATCGGAAATCCAGGCGGGCCGAACCCAGTCCGCCAAAGCCTTCAGTCGCTGCAGGTAGTCTCGGTCCAACGGGGACGCGCTCCCAATGGACAGGGACACTCCGTGCATAACCACCGGATAGCGGCCAATAATCTGCTCCAGGACGTGCCGTGGACGCCCTTGGGAATCCATGTAGTTCTCGGAGATGATCTCGAACCAATCCACGTCCGGCCACTCGGCGAGGATGTGGGCATAGTGGCGGGTGCGAAGCCCAACGCCCAAGCCCAGGTTCGGAAACCCTAAACGCGGTGAGGTCATGGCAATCGGCTTGACCGCCACCGGCCGGAGGAAGGCTCGGTGGCGGCCGGCGAAGCAGGCTGTGAATGTATTGGGGGGAGAATCACGCCTTCTTCTTCGCCGCCGGAGCTGAACCAAACTCCTTCTTCTGCTTCTTCATCTGCGCCTCGAAAGTCTGCCGCGCCTTCTTCCACGTCTTCTCCTTGAGGGGCACCTCACAGGAACCCAGCCCCTTGCAGGAGTTTTCACCCGGATGGGAACCGCAACCACCCTGGCCTTTGCACGCATTGTGGCCGTCACAGCCGTGGGCCTCGGCCGTCGCGCAGGCGCCCTGCCCGGCGCAACTGTTGTCGCCTCCTCGCCCCTTGCCCTTGCAGGTGTTCAGCCCCCGGCAGGCATGCGGATCGCTGAGGATGTTGGCCGGATCGTTCTTGGCCTTGTCTTCGGCTCGGGCGATGAGAGTCGAACCGATCAGGAGGCCGCTGATCGCGGCAGTGGTCAGGCGGCCGAAGTGGCGCCGGGAAACAGGAGCGGTAATGCCTTGGTGGGCATGTTCTGTGAGGCGTTCAATCATGGTAGTCGCGGTTTGTATTGATGTTGCAGACGGGGTTTCGGGGGCACTCGCCCAATCCGAAACTCGGCATTCTCGATCTGGGGGTCGCCGGACCAACTGCACACAATCCCGTTTGATCAAGGACACTCACGTCTGCGGTTGGGACAATCCATGCCCGCGAATTATTCCAGCCCCCTCAACAGAAGCTGCCGAAAGGCGATCTCAGAACGTGAGGCGTAGCGACATCTGCACGCCGCGTCCGGCCAACGGGGCAATCTCCTTGAGGAAAGACACATGGCTGCGGGCCTCCTGGTTGAGCAAATTGTTGCCTTTCAGCAGAACTTCCGACGTCACGCGCCCATGCGCGACCCGCCACACAGCCCCGAGATTGAGGAGGGTGTATCCCGCCGTGGGCAATTCATGAGGGGCGGTGCGCTCCTGTGCCTCAACTCGCTGTAATTCCAATGATGCCGAAAGGCGCTGCTCGAATTCGTAGTTCAGCGCACCGCCCCATCGCCAGGGCGGAATGCGCGGCAGCGGGGAGTCCGTATCGCGACGATTCGCATTCGTATAATCGGCCTTCAGATCCAGGGTCAGATGGTGCGACTCCCCTTCGAGGAGTTGAATCGTCAGCCGCACCTCCGGCCCCCAGAATTCTGCGGGCACTGCGTGCGCATCGAAGATGGGGAGACCGGATTCGTGATCGCTTGCGCCCCTCGGGAGAAAAGTGACGAAGTTTTCGTAGCGCAGATAAAACAAGGTGACACCGCCGGTGATCAGTCCCTTCTCCCGGTTGAGGGAAGCTTCGACCCCGTAGCTTCGTTCTTTCCGGAGGCCGGGATCACCAACCTGATAGGACGCAGTGCCAATGTGCGGCCCATCGGCGAACAGTTCCTGGGCGTTGGGAGCACGTTCGTTGTAGGAACTCACGATCCGTGTCGCCCACGACCCCGGCGGGCGGAATTCGAAACCTGCGGACCCACTGGCAGTTGAGAAACTCAGTGCGGACGGAATGGACGAACGGACCGGTGCATCGGGGGTGATCGCCGTGTGGTCAACCCGGGCGGCAAATTCCCAGGTCGCAGCTCCCTGCCGCCACTGTTCGAACAGAAACGCCGAATTGGACCCGGTCGTGTTTGAAGGAAGGAATGCCTCCTCGCCGGATGCCGTGAGCTCATTCCTCAGATACTCGTAGCCAATCACGCCGGCCAGTTGGCCCAATGGCGAATGTTTGATTTCAAGCCGACCGTTGATTCCTTCGTTCAGGAAAATGGTTCCGGGTTCGCCCGCTTCAAGTTCGGTGTGTCGGTAGTCTGCCACGCCGAACTTGAACTCCATCGACTGGATGCCAGCGAATGGCGACCGAACTTGTCCGGCTAAATCTCCGCGCCGCTGGCGAAGCCGGATGGTAACATCTTCTTCCGCTACCGTCCCGTAGTCGGCGTTGTGGCCGGAGAATGAACCCCCAAGGAATCCGTTGTTCCAAATGTAAGAAAGACCACCTGCGCCGCCATCGCTCTGGCCCTGGCTGTTGGGCAGACTGCCTCGAACCTCGGTTTCCGGAGGTTGTGGGTCACGAATGCGCATGCCTGGACTGCGGGCGAATCCCGGGATCTGAAGAAGTTCGGATTCCCGTCGAAATCCATCCAGGTGATACGCCAGATGCTCGGTTCCCCCATCCGCCGTTGCCCCATAAGACCATTCTTCATTGACCGAATTGAAGCGGCCTTCACCAACGCCCGACATCACCGCTGATGCGGCGCTCTGCGGAATCCGCCGGTCAATCAAATTGATGACGCCAGCGGCGGCGGACGGCCCGTAGAGCAGTGCCCCGGGGCCACGCAGCAGTTCGACCCGCTGGACGACCAGGGGGTCAATGGCCACTGCGTGATCTGGGCTGATGGTGGAGGCATCCATCGTGGACAGCCCGCTCTGAAGTAACCGAGCCCGATCACCGTCGAGCCCCCGCAGCACTGGGCGGCCCGAATTCGGTCCGAAATAGCTGGAGGAAATTCCAGGCTCCCGGCCAAGCAGGTCGCCCACTGTGCCCGACGAGCGCCACTGAAGGGCCCGGTCATCCAACGTTTGAGCAGGGGTGACGTATTCCAGCGACTCGCTTTCGATTCGTCGGCCAATGACGGTCATCCTTTCCAGTTCAACAATCTCGTCGCGACCATCGTCGGGGGTGGAACGCGACGCGGATTCCGGCACCGGTTGCTCAGCCCCCACGCCATATCCAACTGCCACCGCCAGGACGGCACCCAGGATTTCGGTCTGCCTCCGGGAACGCAGTTTGCATTCCGGTGCAGGGACCGGAATGAATGTTCCGGGATGAAACATGGGGCGCGTGGTCCGGACCGCGTGCGTGGCTCAAATGATCAGGCAGGCGGCTGACCGAATCACAGCAGCCGCACGAGGCCCTGCTCGTCCGCCCCTTTGCTGGCGAGCACATAGGTTTTGCCATCGCGGCTCCAGCTCATTGAGCCCACGTCACCGACCTGGGCAAATGCCGGAGATTCGGCCGGAGGCCGTGCGAAGGCAGCGCTGTCCACCACGAGAAGATGAGCGACCTGCCGGTCGCCCAATTCGAAGCAGACCAGTGAAACCTTGTGCCCCTTCCAGTCGAGCAGCCGGCAGCCCAGGCTGGGACGGCCATTGAGTCCGGAGGGAAGCACCAGCTTGTCATGCGCCTGCCTACCGGCCAGCCAACTGCGAATCTGCTCCACATCTGCAGACATGAGGTCGAGCCGGTCGAGCTTCTTGCCGGCAAACTCCGCCATTTGGTCCCGGTAGGCCGCAAACTCGGTGGGCGCAGCGGGGCCGGACCGAATCACTGCCAGCGTCAGCAGAAGCACAAGGCACGCGGCGGCAGCCAGTTGCCAGAGGGGTTGCCGCCACCAAGCCACCGGGCGGGCGGTTACCCGCTGCGCGAGCAGGCGGGTCTTCAGGAACGGCGGCGGCGGCAGGGCGGTCCGCACCCGGTCGCCGATGCGGGCATCGAGTGCCTGCTCGTTCGCCAACCACTTCCCCAGCTCGGGGTCGCGGCGGGCCATTTCCAGGGCCTCCCGGAACCGTGGATCATGCGCGTCCTGCCCGCCGGGCCGATAGGCCTGCAGGATGAGCTTGGCTTCTTCGTTGTTCATGGGCTTACGGGGCTTCATGGGACTTCCGCTCAAAGGACAACACTGGGGCCTGATCGCCCCGACGGACTGCCCGGGTCAGCAGGCATTCGCGGAGCAACGATTTCCCGCGGGATAGCCGGGACATGACCGTGCCAATCGGCACGTCGAGGATCTTCGCAATCTCCTCATAGGAATGGTCTCCCAGGTAAAAGAGCATCAGCGGCATCCGGTAGTGTTCATCGAGCTCCAGCAGGGAATCGCGGATCGCGTCGTTTTCCAGCACATCCACATGTGCGGGTGTGATTACCGGGAGCTCCCCCTCCACCGTGCCAATTTCAAAATGCGGCAGCCGGGCGCGGCGATCTCTCCAGCCGAGGAAGATCCGGTAGAGGGTTGTAAATAGCCACGATTTGACCTTGGTGGCATCCCGGAGCTGCGCGCCCTTCGCCAGGAGGCGGCAGTAGGTCTCCTGGGTGAGTTCGCGCGCATCATCGGCATTTCCGGCCAGGCTGTAGCCGAAGGCGTAAAGTCCTTCGTAATGGGCGGCCACCGCCTGTTCGTAATCAGCCTCGTTCACGGCGTTGGGAACGGTTATGCGGGCGGTTTATTCCCGGCGAACCATCCCGGACGGCGGGAGGGGTCGCAGCGCTTCTGCAATCATGGCCTCAAAGACTGCCAGGCTGCGAGCCCCGACGAAGCGACGTCGCACCAGGCCCTCGGCATCCACCATCACCGTCGTGGGCAGTTCTCCGCCATTGTAGCGGCCTCCGACCTCGTTCTTTTCGTCGAGCAGCACCGGATAGTTGATGCCCCGTTTGTGGGCGACCTTCACCACTTTCTCCCGCACCCGCTTCAGGGCGGCGACCGTTTCCTCGTGATCGTCGTGGTGGCCTTCGTGCCCGGCCTCGGCCTCCACCTCAGCATGTCCACCAATGTGGCCGTGCTCATCGGGAACATAGTCGAGGGACACTCCGAGGATCGCAATTCGGTCGCCGTAACGCTGTTGCAGCGCCACCAATGCGGGCATTTCACCGACACAAGCAGTGCACCAGGTGGTCCAGAAGTTGATCAGCACCAACTTCCCCCGTAGGTGGGAGAGACGGATGCTCCGGCCGTTAAGAGTGTTCAGTTCGAAGTCAGGCGCGACCACCCGCGATACTGAAGTGCTCCCGCTTGCGGCGGACGAGTCGGCGGGCAACGGATACTCGGACAAATGGGCGGACCACCAGGCCTTCGCCGCCGCCGCCGCCGCCCGGGTTTTCGCCGCGCCTTCAGCCTGGAACTCGCGGAGCCCCGTGGTCTGGTTTTCGACCTCAACGGTGTCCGCCAGCCGGCTGCCAAATTGCTGGCCGCTCCATCGCTCGAGCAGCTTCAGACACAGCCCCACCACGGCCAAATCAGGATCGTCCAGCAGCGCGGCCACCCGATGGATGGCGGCGTCCGGCGGCGACCACCGCAACTGGTTCAAGCCCAGCAGGCGGAGTCGTTGATCCGGATCGGCGGTCTGGCCAAGGGCAAGGGCAACCATGTCCGGATGATTGCGAGCACGCAGGAAGGAAAGCGCGGATTCCCGGACATTGGCGTCCGGGTCCAGAGCGCCCGCAAGGGCCATCGCCTCCATGTCGGCCGGGAGTGCGGCCTCGCGAGGATAGAGGCGCGCGACCGTGGCCATCGCGACTTCCCTGTGAACGATCTTGCCGGAGTTCCACGCTGCCAGCAGGGCCGAGCGGGCGTCCGCAGCGCCCGTAATCATCGCCTCCACCACTTCGGCTGATGGGGTGTCGTTCGCCAGGGTGCCCTCGTTCCGCACTATCTCCACCAGCGGTCCACGGAAGGTCCAGAGACCGGCGATGACCGCCAGCCCTAAGACGGGCACCAGCAGCCGATGCCGAGGTTTCCTGAAAGCAGGGCCGGAACGGGCGGATTGATCGGGGCCATCGTGATGGCTCGGAGGTTGGGTATTCATGGATTCCAAATTGTAGTTCCGGGATAAAACGCCTGCCACGCGAACCAATAGGCGCGGACAGAAGGGATTGGCCTGCCCGTCGGCAGGTGCCGAACCTCGATCACCGGGCTATTGGGTAGCCGGTTGATCTCCAAGCCGGCCGGCGTGTCGTGAATGGATTGGCCAGCCTCCATGAGATCCAGGGGATAGGCCCGGGGGACGCCGTCCAGCACCACGCCAACGATCCAGTCCTTGGGTGCCAGGTCAGGCCGATGCACAGGAACGGGAAACAGGACGGCGGCGCTGGTCTCGTAGTCGCGGTAGGGCGAGTGGGAATAGTCACGCTCGAACCCGGTCTTGGCCGACAGCACCTCGCCTGCGGGATACCGCTGTTTCCATTCGCCCCAGCTCAGGTGTTCGCTGACCAGCCACTCCAGCGGAGTGCCGGCGAATTCGCCCGATACCGCCTTCATCGCCATCTGGGACCAAAGCGACTCGGTTTCCCGGTCATAAAGGAGCACGTCGCTCTGGTAGAGCAGGCCCGAGATGCCAAACGAGAGGGTGCGCCCCGTCAGCTCCCGGCCAAAGGCCATCGCACTCCCGCAGAGGGGACAGTAGGTGACGACCACCGCCTGCCCTCCCACGACGTCATTCACGGCCTCGTGCCAGACCAGAATCCGCAGCGGATAGGCACGGGTGACCCCGCCGAGAGTCAGGCTGATCACCACGTCATCGGGCCTCAGGTAACTGCCCTGATCGGCAGCCACGAAGTTGGGATGGTCTAGCGCCGGAATGCCATCGCGGTCGGGTCCGCCGGACAGGATCATGGATACCGGCACAGTCGCCCGAGTCAGGTCGAAGCCATTTAGACCCCGAGTTCTGACGTTGTCGGCCGAGGGTGACTCAATGTCGGATGTGGGGGCCGGCTCGGATTTGATGAATAGGATCGCCCCGCCGAGGGTGACTGCGAGCAAGGCCGACACCCAGAGGGCTGGCAAGAGTGGTCGCGATGGGACACTTTCGGAGTGAGTGTCGATTGGTTCAGGGGGCGACATACTCCAAATCGAGTTCGGTGAGCGTGGTCTGAAAGACCGACCCGGAGTCATCTCCGTCAATCGCGAGCCACACGCCGCAGGTTTCCAACGGCGGGGAAAATCTCCGCACCAAGGTGAAGCGGCCATCAGCTTCTGGAACGGCAACGATTTCCTCCTCCAGAAGGTCGCTCTGCGGAAGCCGGCGGGACCGTCCGATCTGCACCGGGTCCGAGCCCACGGCAAGGAAATGGACGCGGGCAACGCCCTGGCCCGGCGGGACGAGTTCTGACAATGCTCCTACCCAGGCTGGCACCGCCCCCCGGCGATAGGATGGCAGGGGCGTCCCGCCCGGTTGCACCAATCCCAGCCGGAGCGCGTAGTCGTCATGCCCCTTCGTTCCCTGCCGTTCGGCCGTCACATTCAGCTTACCAGTAAGCCGGCCTTGCGCCCGGACTGAGCAAAGGCGCAGCGGTGCCGACAGCGGGAACAGCACCGGCATCGCCGAACGCTTTACAGAGACCTGAAGACCACCGGCCGAAAAATCCAGTTCATGGACAGGAATCTTGTCGTAGCTCGACAGGCGCCACGCAGTTCGGTCGTGCAGCGGAAGATGAAGGACATGGGAGTTGGTCCCGGTGCCATCTCGGTCCAACCCGCCGGCGATGGTTTGGACCGCCCCTAGGGCACCCAGGCACAGGGCAGCCACCAAGGCGACCTTGGAACCGGGCGCCCTGGTGGCGGGTGGGGCTTTCACGGGGCCAACAGGGGTTGGAGGGAGGCCTCAAGCACAGCCTGATCCGCGTATCCCAGATGCTTCGCGGCAATGCGGCCGGACCGGTCAATGACGAAGGACGTCGGGATTGCCTCAATGCCGCCGAAAGTTTTGAGCACCGCGTCATTGGCCATCGCAACCGGATAATTGACGCCCGCCTGCTTGACGAAAGGCCGGACCGCCCCGGGGCCACCCTCGTCCATCGACACGCCGAGCACCACCAGCCCGCGGTCGGCATGGCGCCGCTGCAATTCAATGAGGCTCGGAATCTCCATCCGGCAAGGGCCGCACCACGTCGCCCAGAAGTTGAGCAGGACAACCTTTCCTTCGAAGTCGCTTGCCTTCACCGGCTTGCCGTCCAAGTCCATCAACTCCCAGGAGGAATTGCCCCCTGCGTTCGACTCGATACGTCCCACGCCCGCAGATGAATCCGGCGGGCGGCAGCCGATCAGGGCCGATCCCAACAAGAGGGGAGCAAGGGCAGTTCCGAACCGGGACGCAGGGCGCAATGTCATGCGCAGCTGAGAGCGAGGGGGGTGACCGGATATTCCAGCAGATCGCAGCGAGGGCTTGCGGGGTGATGGCTAGGCTTAGCTGTTCAGTCATCAACCACCTTTGCTGGGTTTCCTTTTCGATCTGCATACCGTGCTTGGAGCGCATAGGAGATGCCTTCTCGTTTTGGAAACGGCCGTCCGCGCTCCACTCTCGGGTCAAGGTATTGCTCGCGCCCCGAGGGCGCCGCTTCGCTCTGCGCTCCACCGTTGACTCCTTCGCTCCGCGCGGTCGGTCACGCTCGACTCCGTCGGCGTGAAGTGGTCGGCCCCAGGGGGCCGGCTGAAGGAGAATGGCTTTCCGATGAGAGGGGGAGGAGTTCACCGAGGGCGGTGAAGCAAAACTCCTCCCCCTCTCCGGAAAAGCCGTTCTGGGGAAGAGGGAGGCACTTCAAACGGAGACTCTTATGACTTACCCATTCCCCAGCATCGACCTCGCCGAAAGCCCCGACCGACCGGAGGCCCAGCCAACCCCGAGAACCACCTTCGTCCGGGAAGTCCGGGCGATGTATCGCGGTCCACGCCGCGCCCCCACGGCAATCCGCAGCCCTTCGGATGCGGCGACCTTTGTTCGGAAGGTCCTGCCGGACAATTCGAGGGAGCACGTGATCGCGCTTTATCTGGACGGTTCCAATCAGGTCATCGGGTACACCGTGACCGCCACCGGAACCGCCAACTCCTGCGTGATTCACCCCCGAGAAATCTTCCAGGGCGCCATCCTTGCCGGAGCGGTGGCTCTGATCGTCTCGCACAACCATCCCAGCGGAACGACGACGCCGAGCCAAGAGGACAAAGGGGTGACCACCCGTATCAAGGAGGCGGCGAAGCTGCTCGGGGTGAAGTTCCTCGATCACATCATTGTGACCGATGACGCCTACCGCTCACTTTCCGAGGAGGCGGGACTGTAAGGGACCGTAGGTGGGCTGGCCCGGCTCCGGGCCAGCCAAGCGGCCCGAAGTTCGCAAGGTTCGCGCCAACGAGAGGAGGGCAAAGCGGAGGCGGGCCGGGCCACTCGCGTGGGTCCGGCCCGCCATTGTTGGGGAGGTCTGCGTGAAACGTCTGGGTCGGCAGTTTTCCCGCTGCGATGGCGTCCCGTTCAGGGCGCTTCGCGCATGATGCCCAGGCCAATCCGAGGCCAGGTTTGGGCTTCAGGGCCGAAGAATCCGCCACCCACCTCCGGCTCTGATTTCACACGGACCTGCGTGCTCGTAGGGCTCACCGGCTTTCAAGGTTTTGGAGAACCGACCGCAGGGAAAGCCGGAGCCACTGGGGGGAGCGGTCACGACGATTGGCATCGCCACCGCGGTTGCCGGAAGCAGACGGCATCACGAAGGCGATCACCTGCACCCGGCCGTTGTATTCGATGCGGGCTTCGCCGGTCACCGCCGCCGAGCCCGCGTAACGGTTGAGGTAGATGGCCTCCGGCAGCTGATCACCGGCGAGTTCCACGAACTCCCAGGAACTCTTCCAGTCAGGCGACGGGTTCGGCTCCGACTTCTGGATGTCCCGGTAGTATCGCCCAGACGGCGAAGTCTTGTTCTTCCAGGACAGTTCCACCCCGTCCTTGAGCACCGGCACGTGCAGGTCGATGTCCACGGCCCGGGATTCACCCGGCGGGGTGGTCCACAGGACGCCGATGCCGATCTTGCCCTGCGCAACCGCAGGCCACGGCGACGGCACCCGGCGCACTTCCTCGACCCAATTGGTGACCGTGCGGACCACCTCGTTGGTCACGACGAGCTCGACGCGACGAACCACCGGCACGGATTCGATGGCCTGCTCGCCGACCCAGTGGAAAAAACGGTTGGTATCCGCCGGGTTCACGGTGACCTGCTGGAACGGCTCCCGGCGGCCGGAGAAGGCGCTCTGAAAGGCGGTCATGACGTCCGGGGTGTAGCTCACCAGCGATCCGCCCTGGGTTCCGACGAAGAGGCTCCAGAAGCGCTCCATGCCCCGGCGATGAAGGTCTCCCGTCGAGCGGTTCGGGTCCGTGGTCAGCCAATGCACGGTGGTCTGTTCGAGTTGGTGACGGCGCTCGACGGTACTGAAGGCAGAGGCGGAGCTCAGCAGCTGTCCGTCGGCCGGCCAGTTGGTGCTGAGGCAGTAGCCCTCCCGAGGCAGGCAGGGATAGGCGTCCCCGATGAGCAGGATCGACCCATTCACGGGACGGACCTGCCGGCTCACTTCATCCAGGACCCTCGGGGCCGAAAGCGCGGCCCCCGTGTTGGTACTCTGGCGAACCGCGAGGACGGCCGCACGGATGGCCGCCACGTTGCGGTCGCGCTGCAGGAAGGCCCGCGAATCGGTCAGCGTGACCGACGAGAGGGTCTGGTAGCTGTCCCCGCTGAACACCGTGATCTGGGTGCCGGCTTCCCCGGTCGACATCACCGACTCAAGGCGGGTGCTGATGCTGGGGTGCAGGGCCGGGGGGATGTTCGGCCCCACGACAATGACGACGTGGCGCGGAACGGCCTCGACGGTGGAGGTAACGAGGAGGGCGGCGACGAGAGGAATGATCTTCATGGTCAGTTGCGGAAGAAGTTGCGGAAGCGGTCGATGACGGAAGTGGAACGGCGCGGCGCCGGGGAGGCGTCGGCTTTGCCTGAGACCTTGGCCTCGATGCCGGAGCGCTGCTTGCGGGCAGCTTCGGCCCGGATGAGGTAGTTCGAACGGGCGGCGTCCACGAAGGCGCGCCGCTCGGCGATCAGCTGGTTCCGCAGGGTCGGAAGCTCGTGCAGGGCGTGCTGCTCCTGGGAGAGTTCCTGGTCCGCACGGTGCAGGCGGTCCTCAAAGAGCCAGGCGTCCGGATTCGGGGCGGCCGAAGGGGAACGGTGCTGGATATAGATCAGGTGCGCATAGGCGTACGAGGCGTTGGCGCCGAAGAGTTCGAGCCACATCTGGCACCATTGGAGGTAGGGCCCTAGCCCCCGGACCTTGCCGGTGGACTGGCTCAGGATGTCCGTCGGCTCGACGAGGAAGCCGCCCGTGCTGAGCGAGAAGAGGGCGGTGTAGGTCAGGCCAAGGAACAGGGTGACCCCGCCCAGGATGAAGCAGAGCCGACGGGCGGCTTCCTCGGTCTGGAGGCGTTCCGCGACCAGCTTGATGGCGACGCAGGAACAACCGACGAGGGTCGCCACGGCAAAGCAGATCGCCAGGGAATCTCCGAACTGGGAGACGTTGCGGAAGACCTCGAAGGCGCCGATGACCGAGGCGATGAGGAATCCGAACAGCGACACCAGCGCGAGGGTCATCTTGAAGATTCCCCAGGCGGTCCAGTTGATGTAGCCGACGGCCGAGGCGTGACGGTGATACTGGCGCTTGGCGCGGTTGTACTCGTGGAGCTTGTCCTGGACCCGGCGCTTCTGCTCCTTGGCGTGGCGGCTGAGTTCAATCAGGGCATGGCCCCGTGCGGCATTCCACAGATTGGTGTGGTACCGGACGACGATTCGCTCGGCATTCCGAACCCCGGAGGAGATGACCTCCCCGATCAGTTCGGTGTTGATGCCGACGGGTTTCAGGCTGTCGACAAGGGCGCGAGCCCAGGTCTGCAGCGCACGATGAACGGCGAGATGGTTCTGAGGATCCGGGGCGCCGTGGCCCGGGGGCGTGTTCGTTTGCACCCCTTGATTTCAACTCAAGGCGGGCCGAAAACTGACCCAGGTCCTGGGGCGGTTTGGCTCGGATTGGTGCCGGCAGGATCGGGTTACCGCTTCCGGAAGCGCCGAAACACCTCCACTTGTTCCTCCACGGTGGGAAGCAGGCTGTTTCGGTCAAGGTCAGCTGGTGGGATCTGCCTGAGGTAGGTGCGCGCGCGGAGGGCGGCACGGAGCCCCTCCTCCATCCGATCCATTTGCAGGCAGACGGTCGCCAGCTGGGCGTAGCTGCTGCCGAGGAAAATCGCGGCTTTGGAGCGGGTCAGGCGTGCCCACTTCCTGCCCATTCGGATTGCCTGACGGATGTTCCGCTCGGCCTCGTCCAGCTGCTGTTCGTCGATCAGGGCGGAGATCAAGCCGATCAGATGCATCAGCAGGTGCTCCAGAAAGGCACGGGGGTATTGGTTCGCCAAGTCCTGGAGCATTCGGACGCCCTCATACCGGAGCGACCGGCTCTTTTCCGGCTGCCCGAGGGCGATGGCCACCCGGGAACCGACATTTGTCGCCCAAAGGTAGTCCCGCAGGTACGGGCCGGGGTCCCGGGCTGCCAGCAGCTCGAAACCTTGACGCGCCTCCTCCGCAAACGGTTGTGCTTGGTTCGGCTGTCCGAGGTCCAGCAGCGCATCCGCCAGGTACACCGCAGCCGATGCGGCAATCGCCTGGTATTCCCGTTCAGGCCCTTGGCACCTCTTGAGCAGGTGGTATCCGTCCCTCAGCGGCTTAAGGGCCATCTTTGGCTGCCGGATGGCGATCAACGTCGCGCCCAGGGCCACGCATGCCTGTCCAAGCAGGCGAACCTTTTCGCTGCCTTTCAGGCGTTGCGCCACCTCCGCCGCGGACAGGTTCGCTTCGACGGCCTCCTTATCCTGCCCCGCCTCGGAGAGCTGCTGGGCATGGAGCATCCATGCCCAAACCAGTTCCCCGGTGAGGTTCGGGTCCGAACCCGCCAGTCCCTCGTACAGCGACACGGCTTCCCGCGAGTAGGGCGGCGCCTCGCGAACGCGTCCGCCGTCCCGGAGGTGCTCGCTCAGATTGAGATTCAGCTCGGCCAAACCGGGCCGATTGACCGGATGCGCGGGGTCCATCTGCTGGATGATCCAACTGGCCAACTCGATCTGCACCCGGTGGAAGTGGGGGGATTTGACGGGAATTCTGTGGTACAGCCAAAACCGGCTGGGGAAGTCCATGTGCTTGGCGGCGAAGCTCGCGATCAGCTTCTCGACCACGGAGCCTGCTTCGCCGAGATCTTGGTTCACGGCAGAGATGAGCGCCGGAATCCAGATGTCCGGCTCGGCTTCCATGAGTCGTTCCAGCGACTTGCGGCTCTTCGCGTAGCGGCCGGCTTGGCGGATTCGGACTGCGACTTCCTCCGGCGTTGGTGTCTCCGGCGTCATGCACCAAGCCTTTGGTTGGCCAAGTGGTCGAGAAGCGGATCCGGCCGTAACGGGGCGATGCCCTCGTCCCCGTCGGGGTAGATTTCGCGCAGCAACCGCACCACGGCATCGGTGGTCGGCAGGGGGAGCCCTTGGAATTCAGGCAACCTCCGCAGCTTTGCTGCCGCCTCGATGGCGCAGGGCACGCCGCCCAGTTCCGAGACCCCAACAACGGCGGCCTCGACGGCGCTGATGAGGTACTGCGGAAGCTCCAAACGCCTCATGGTCTCCCGCCAATGCTGGCGTTCCCGTTCCAGCAGGCGGTTGAGGATCGAGTTTCGATTGTCCGACTTCGGGGCGGCATCAAAGACCCGTTCCAGCGCCTGCATGTGGAGCAGCAGGACCTGGTTATAGGCCTTGCTGGTCGGGCTCTTGAGGGAGTGGGATTCCGGATGGAAGGGCTTGACCGCCAGATGGCAGGCGAATGCCCGAGCGGCTCCCTGAAACATGGTCAGCCGTTCTGCCGGATCGACAGACACCGGTTCCAGTTGCGGTCCGAAGTGCGGCAGGTGTCCGGTGCGAATCTGATCCCACACCCGCCAGGCATCGCCATCGAGGAGTCCCTGCTGCAGCCCGGTTCGATCCAGCAGCAGGATCCGGATGCGGTCGGACTGCAGCTTGTCGAGGGCCGGCAAAACCCGGTTCAAAACCTCGATCATTCCGGGGCGGCTAGTGTAGTCGGCCACCATCAACAGCGGCCTCCCATCCAAGGGCAGGCTGTTCCACCAATCCGGGGCGACCGGAAAGCGTTGCGGCAGGATGAAGCCGGTGACCCACTTCCTGGACTGGTTCAGATGCTGACAGAGGGCCACTGCCAGTCGGGTCTTACCCATCCCCCCGTCACCCTTGATCGAGAAGCTGCGGATCTTCCCGGGAGAATCGCACCATGTGGCGAGATCCTCCAACTGTCGGGCCCGAGTCTTGCCCTGCCAGGGGACGATTCCCAGCCGGGCCTCCAGCAATGACGCCGGTCCCGGCTTGTCACCCACCAGCGGAGTCAGAGCCGGAGTGAGCCAGTGAAGGTTCTCGGGGCTGCCATCGAGGCCGTCGAGGGGAAGCAGACCCATCCGCTGGAGCGCTAATCCAGCATTCAGGGCGCGGGCGATGGCCAGATAAGTGTCGCGGCCGCCGCGCCTGCCGACTTCGAAGGAGTGGATGGAGGACACCGAGTAGCCCGCCCTGGCTGCGAGCTCTTCGGGCTTCCAGCCCAGCAGTCTCCGGTTATCGGCAACCAGCCTGCCCAGCACCTTTCGCTTCTGTTCTGACAGTCCTGATCTGCCCATGGGGCGAAGGTACAAAAGAGTACAACCTGGCGCGAGCGACTGCCGCCACTCCGGCCCCTAGAACCTTCCTCGGTGGTTCAAACGAATCACATCCAACATCAACAAGTTCATACCATGAACCGCATCCAATCCAAATACCAAGCCGCCCGGGAGGAGATCAAGAGATCCGTCAGCCGCGAGCAGACTCCGAAGATTCCCGGACTCCGGCTCCGACACGGGACGGGCACGGCGCTGGTTCCCCCGGTTCCGGCCAACCTGCCGTTGCCGAACCCGTACCAGATGAATCCACGAAACATGTCGGGGGGAGCCACCGGCCTTAGCACCCTACGGCATCTTCCGTGGCGGTTGACCCTCTGGCAGGCCTCGGTCCTGTCGGGATACTCCGAATACGACCTCCGGGAGTTGATCGCCCAAGGGCACATCCCCGTGCTCAACCAAGGGGCCGGCACGACCATCTACATTTCCCGCACCGAGCTGATGGCGATCATGGCCAACCCCGAGCTCGTCCGGAAGCTCACCCGGATCATCAACCGGTTCCACCGCGCCAAAAGCGCGGAGAAGGCCCGCCGTCGCGCGGAGCGCGGGGCCGGTGGCCGCCAGGAGGGTGGAGATCGAACTGCACCACTCCCCGGGAAGGCCGGCTGAGCCGGGAAGGCTTGAGGCAGGATGGGTCACGACGACACGGCCCGCAGGAAAAGCCTGCGGGCCGTCTTCTTTTTGGAAATGGCCAGGCCGGACATTTGGAGCCCATGGCGGGGGGAGCCGCGATTTTTTTGGGCAAGGTTTTGTACACCGAAGGCCAAGGAACTCGGCATCGCCGGAACTCATCTCTCCTGGGTGCCGACTGGCCAGCGGGAAGACTAATCCCGGCAGAATGCGCGATTTCGGAATGGCTGGCTTCACCGCAATCCGGACTGGCGCTGCCTCGCGATTCCCAATCCATCCGCGGGCCGATGTACACGAACGTACAACCTGAGGTGAGTTACCGGCCGCCTCAAAGCCGCTAAACCCTTCCCTGTTAGTTCTAACCAATCATATCCACGACTAACAGGTAACATCCTATGAATCGCGACGAATCCAATCAACGGGTCGGCCGGGCGCAGCCCCAACAGTTCAGTGACCGTGAGCAGCCCCAGAAGTTCTCCGGGCTGCCGCCCCGTCCAACGACGGTGTCGACGGTGGTCAACGCGGATCCGAGCAAGCTCCCGCCGATCAACCTCTATCCGAAGAATCCGGAGAACATGTCGGCCGAAGCCGTCGCCTTACTTTGCCTGCTGCACCATCCGTGGCGGGTGAACCTCTGGCAGGGCGCCGTGCTCTCGGGGTTTTCGGAAGACGAACTGCGGATGCTGATCGCCTCGGGGCACCTTCCGGTGCTCAACGAGGGTCCCGGCTGCACGATCTACTTCTCCCTCCCCGAGTTGAGGGAGATTATGACCAACCCTGATAATGTTCGGGAGTTCACCCGGATGATCAACCGGTTCCACCGGGCCAAGAGCGCGGAGAAGGCGCGCCGCCGGGCGGAACGTGGGGCCGCTGGCCGCTGAAGGAAGCCGGCCAGGGGATCCTCCCCAGGCCCGGCCGCCGGAGCCAGGGAGGCTTAACGGGAAAAGGGACAAGTCGAAACGGCCCGCAGGAGAACCTGCGGGCCGTTCTTCATTTCCGACACTGCCTCGGGAATGTTCGGCGGGAGGGGATTCCCGGTCGACGGGGCTCCGTCGCCGACCTGTCGGAGGGATGCTAGCCAGGTTCGGCCTGCCCCTGCCGAGCTGACGGGTGGGACCCGATGGCGGGGTGGCCATCAAGCAGAACCGCGATTGTAAGTGGCTGGACACCAGAACCCCGGGAGGACCTTTGGACCACTTCAGAAGGACCCTGGGAGGACGTTCGGGGGACCTTTGGGAGACCCTGCACGGGCCAGCCTAGCGGCTTTGCCGGGCCCTTTCACTCCCGGCATCAAGGTGTTCTCGGGAGCCTTGCGGCCCGCTTGCGCTTCCCTCGACTCCACCTTGACCCCTCCGTTCCAGGGCCCGGTCACGTCCCCCATCCGGGGAACGTGAAGCGGTCGGTCCGTCTACGGACCGGCTGAAGTCCAAATCGCTTCCAAGTGGAGGGGGAGGAGTGCCAGGACCGGGCAAAACTCCTCCCCCTCCACCGGAAGCCATTTTTCCGAGGGGAGAGGCGGGAGGAACAATTGAAGGAGACCCATTATGATTGAACGAACCCAACGCCGCTTTCGACTAGGTCAGGTTGTCGCCACCCCGGCGGCCTTGTCCGGCGTCCATTCGGAGGACCTGCGCCGGAGCCTCATTCGCCACGCCTGTTGCGACTGGGGCGAATGCTCTGAGGAGGATGCCCGAAGCAACGACGCAGCTCTTGGTGAGGGACTGAGGCTGTTCTCGGTCTTCCGGGACCGGCACGGGACCAAGTTCTGGATCATCACGGAAGCCGACCGCTCGGCGACCACGATCCTGTTGCCGTCGGACTACTGACCCCCGACTTCCGGGTTGCCTTCCAGGCGGCGCAGGAACGGCTTTGCCTGTTCCTTCACAGCCCGACTCCAGCCCGGCCGTCCGGCCGGGGCGGAGCCCGCGGGCGGTCCTCCAGCCCTCTTCAACCCCCTTCGTTTCCCCGACGCAACTGCACACTCCTAGCCCTGTCATCCATCCCCCAGATCCCCTGTATCACCTCACCCGCACCAACCTTCGGTAAACCCTGGTCTTACCCCCTCCGGAACCCATCCCGGAAGGAACGATCCGTCTTCAGACTTAGCCACTTTTTTAAAACGACACACCTGATGCCCGCGGGCGCGACCACAACCACCGAAAACAGCGCACAAATGCCTCAGAATCAACCATTACAGGGTATACCATGAGAAAGGCACCTCACGTCATCACCTTCCGGCTCGACCCCGTCCATTTTGCGATGCTGACCGAGCTCATTCCGAAGGGTTCTTCGGTCGGTTCGTATACCCGGGAACTGGTCATTCGTGCCCTGCATCAGGAGCAGGCCAGCACCCTCGTGGCCACCCGCCTGGAAGCCCTCGCGCTCGACCAACAGGCCCTGCGTTCCCAGCTCGACGAGATCGTCCGCTTGCTCACCACGGAGCAGCCAGCGGCCGAGCCGCAGCCGGTTTCCCATCCCCTCCAAAAGCTCTTCCTGAGGTAAGCCATGATGACCATCTCGTCTGCCCTCAGCACCCCGGAATACGTGTTGAAATTCCAACGTCTCGGCTACTACACGGCCCATGCCGGGGCCATTGAAGGAGGCGGCCTTTGGTTCGGGGAGGGAGCCGCCGTGCTGGGCCTCTCCGGTTCCGTGAACCCGGATGTCCTGCGAAACCTCTTCGAGGGCAAATCCCCTAACGGCCAGGAGGAGTTGGTCCGACACGGTCGAAACGGGAAACGCCAGGGTGGGTGGGACCTCACCTTCAGCGCGCCGAAGTCCATTGCCGTCTTGTGGGCCTTGGGCACCCCGCAGCAGCGGGCAGCGGTGGAAGCCGCCCACCAGAAGGCGGTGGAGCGGGCTTTGAAGGAGATCGAGGCGGAGGCCGGTTGGAGCCGAGTCGCCTGCCGCCATGGCAAGGAGTTCGTGAAGGTGAAGCTGGTCTTCGCCCGCTACTTCCATGGCACCACCCGCGAGTCGGATCCTGATCCGCATTCGCACTGCCTCCTCATCAACATTGGATGCCGCCCGGATGGGAGCACCGGGTTTGTGTACACGCGTGAGGTCTTCCGACTGAAGATGCTCGGCGGATTGATCTATCGCCAGACCCTGGCCCATGAACTCCAGAAGGCTTTGGGCATCGAGTTCGTCCAGAGGCGCACCTGGATGGAAGTGGCGGGAATCCCCGACTGGCTCTGTGCCCGCTTTTCGAAGCGTCGGCAGCAGGTCGTCGATCACCTGAAAGCCCGCGGCATGTCGGGAGCTAAAGCCGCCGCCGAGTCCACGAAGGCCACCCGCAAGGGCAAGGAACACAAGCCCACGGAGTTGTTCCACGCGCAATGGCGGGAGGAAGCCTTCCGGGATCGGTTGATCACCGCGGATGATTTCGACCGCCTGCCCAGGCGGAACCCGGACAAGCGGCGGCAGATGGACCTGCACGCCGCCATCGACTCCCTCCTCCAGCAGCACAGCTTCTTCACCGAACGACAGTTCCTGCAGCGGGTGCTTGAGCGGAACCAGGCCAACGCCTTCAGCTACGACGAGATCCGTGAGGCAACCACGCAGGCGCTCTCAGGTCTCGTTGACCTCGGGGTCCATGACCGCCAGCGCTACTTCACCACCCGGGATGTGGTCCTCAGGGAGAAGTACCTCATCGAACATTCCAGGGAGCTGAAGGACTCGGTCCGGCATGTCGTGCCGGAGCGGCGTCTGGTCCGGGCGGGCAAGGAGCTGAGTCCAACCCAACTCGACGGTCTCCGGCACATCGCCGGGAAGCCCGGTCAGATCGCCGTGCTGCAGGGCTACGCTGGCACGGGCAAATCCTCCCTGCTGGCCGCGGCCAAGGAGGCCTGGCAGCAGTCGGGCTTCCGGGTTCTCGGAGCGGCGTACTCCGGGCGGGCGGCGGAGGAACTCCAGTCGGCGTCCGGCATTTTTAGCAATACGGTCGACCGGCTCCTGTATCAATGGGCGAAGGACCAGAGTCAGGTCCGCCCGATGGACCAGCGGACCATCCTCGTCGTGGATGAAGCCGGGATGCTGGACTCGGTGAAGTACGGCAAGCTCCTCGGCTACGCCGAGAAGACCGGTGCCAAGCTGGTGCTGGTGGGGGACGAGAAGCAGCTTCCACCGATTGGACCGGCCTCAATGTTCGCCGAACTCGGCGCGGTTTTGGGACGCGGTGAGCTCACCGAGATCCGGCGCCAGCGCAATCCGCTTCTGCGGATGGTGGTGGAGGAGCTGGCCGACGGAAATCCCCGCCGGGCCTTGAAGCTTCTCCAGCACGACAAACTGCTGCGCCTGGGCGACACGCCGGAGCAGGTGCGCCAGCAGATGGTCAACGACTGGTTCCGGTGTGGGCCTCCGAAGTCCACCCTGATGCTGGCCGTGACCCGGGACGACGTGCTCGACCTGAACCTCCGGGCGCAGGCTCTCCGGAAGGAAAAGGGCCAGTTGGGCTTCGGATTCTTCAGCCGCGGTGAAGTCACCTTCCACATGAACGACCGGGTGCTGTTCCGGAGGAACGACCGCCTCCTTGGGGTGGTCAACGGCAGCCAGGGCGAGCTGGTGGCCTTTCAACCCTTCAAGCGCATCGCCACCTTCCAGCTCGACAACGGAAAGAAGGTCTTCGTGCCCGTGGATCGCTACCGGGAGCTGGAGCTCGCCTACTGTCGCACCACGTTTTCGGCGCAGGGCGCGACCGTGGACAACACCTTCATCCTGTGGAACCCGGAGGCGCAAAGCCGTGAAGGCACCTACGTTCAGGCCTCGCGGTCGCGCTACCGGAGTCTGTTCTACCTGACCCACGACCAGGCCGGGGAAGACTTCGCGGCCGCCCTCAGGGCCATGGAGAAGTCCGTGGCCAAGGATCTCGCCGTCACCAAGGCCCGCGAGCACGGGAGGGACCTGTCCCCGTCGCTCTAGCGGTTTCACCCCCGCCAAACCCACGGTTACCAGAATCAAAACCGCATCGCTCCCCGATGCCGGTGCCCACGGCCTCTTCATTCTGAAGGGGCCTTATGGGTGAAACATTAACTCCCGAACGCGGCCGGATGCTTCTGAGCTGGTTCGACGTCCTCAACCAACACGCGAAACTGGTCGGCAAGAGGCCGTTCCGACCTCGCAAACGATGGTACCAGCCGTGGCGCTGGTTCACGCCCGATGAACCGCTGGTTCAGCGGGCCTTCGAGGGGCCTCAATTGGAGTGGGCGGGCCTTTGCCTCCCCTGGAGCGAGGTCACGCACCAGTTCCTCGTCATCGGCTCCCCGGGCAGCGGCAAGTCGCTGCTCATCCTCCTCGCGATGCAGGGAGCCCTGCGCGAAGTGGCCCGGCTTCCGGATCACCGCGCCTTCATCTACGACGCCAAGAACGAGCTGCTCCCCCGCCTGACCGCCATGGGACACCGGCCCAAGGTCTTCAATCCCTTCGACACCCGCTCGGTCCGTTGGCGCATCGACCTCGATGTCCGCAACGCGGCCGAAGCCGCCCAGGCCGCCGCCGCGTTCATTCCCATGCCCGAAGACGGCAAGGACACCTTCTGGGTGCAGAGCTCCCGGCTCGTGTTGGCGGCGGTCATGACGGCCTTCGCCCACCTCAGCCCCGGCAAGTGGACGCTGCGCGACGTGCTGGTAGTTCTCCGCTCCGCGGAGCGCATCGACGAACTGCTCAAGCAGGTGCCCGAAACCGCCCACATCTGGGCCAACATCCGCGGTGACGGGAAGACCGAGAGCAATCTCATTGCGAGTCTCCTGAGCTCCATGCAGCGGTATGAGGTCGTTGCGGCGCTGACCGAGAAGGCGACCGATGACTTCAGCATCCGCCAGTGGGCCAACGAATCCGGCGGCATCCTGCTCGTCCCCAACCTCCGGCGGTACAGCGAGGTGCTCACGCCGTTCCACCGCCTGTTCCTGCAGCTGATCTCCGACGAGACCCTGAGCCTGCCGGACAGCACCACCCGCCGCACGTTCCTGTTTCTGGACGAGCTGCGGAACCTCGGCCGGATCAACAGCCTGTTCGCCACCATCAACGAGGGGCGCAGCCGCGGGATCGTCACCATTGCCGGCACCCAGAGCTTGGAGGGCATCCAGGCCGTCTACGGCGAGAAGGAAGGCCAGGAGATTCTCGGCCAGTTCCGCTCGAAGACCTTTCTGCGAAACGACTCCCACGTCACCGCGACCTGGATCTCCGAGCACATCGGCCAGGTGACCTACTGGGTGGAACAGGTCTCCACCAGCACGTCTTCCGGCAGGGAATCCTCCCGGAGCCGTACCCGGAGCTATTCGCGCCGCACCGAGCATTTGATGCTTCCCGCCGAGATCATGTCCCTGCCCGTGCCGGAACCCGGCGGCAGGTTTCTCCTCATCAACGACCTGCCCAGTGTCGGCGGGTTGTTCGTCTGCCACTACGCCTTCGAAGCCCTCATCCGGGCCGTGCCTCCCGGCGATCCGAAGGTGTCGACCCTCGTCGAGTATCCGGCGAAGGACATGCGCCTCCTGGAGTGGAACCTCAGCGACTTCAACCGCCTCAGTGGAAACGACCTCACATGAAACGTCTTTGGATTCCAGTGCTGCTCTGTCTCGTCTACGCGATCCCGAAGTCCCATGCCGGGCCGCTGCTTGAGCCCTCCAGCCTGTGGCCGTTCGGCTTCGCCCTGATCTCCCTCGGGATCTTCGTGCCCTTGGGGTGGTGGCTCTTCCGGCTGGATCCCGATGCCCGGGTGATGAGCCTGTCCCGACTGGGATTCGGTTCCATCGGTGGCGTCGTCGCCGTTTACTTCATCTACGGCATCGGGCCCGGCCTCGCGGGGACGCTCTTCGGGGCTCCGGTGGGGGTCGGGATCGGCGTCATTCAGGTCGCCCGGTTGGTCCAGGACCTGAACAGCCTGCCGCTGTGGGTGACCATCATTGCCTACTCTGTCTCCGTCGGCCTCGTGGAGGAAGGCTCCAAAGCCGTGGCCGCCCGTCCGGAATGCTTCCATGCGGTTCAGGTCCGGGCCGCCTTGGGCTTCATGGCCGGCATCGGTTTCGGTCTCGCTGAAGCCCTCATCTACAGCTACCGGAACTATGCGGGCACCGCCGACTGGACGGCCTACGTTGTGCGCTACCTGCTCTGCGTCGGTTCCCACGGGGTGATGTCCTCGGTGGCTGTCCTGTTGCTGCCGGAGGATTGGTGGGATTTCGACCGCCTCTGGATCGCGGTCTTGCGCCTCCTGCCCATCGCCTTCCTACACGGCACCTACGACGCATTGCTGCAGCGGAATCTGACCGGCTGGGCAATTGTCACCGATGTGGTGACGTTTGCGGCGTTGCCGCTGATTCTGTGGTGGCAGCAGGAACAGTTGGGCGAGGCGTGACCCATGTGGCCGCGGCGACGGCGCGGTCCACGAAGGTGACGAACTCCGGCTGGTGCATCTTCCGGACCTCGGCCCAAAGGGCGGCCGGTGCGGGCAGCTTGAAGAAGTGACCCGCATCGGTCGCCAGAACCCCAACCGGGATAAGGGACTGGCCCGATTGGGTGATGAGCCAGCCCGTGTGGAAATGCACGAACACCAGCCGCAGGTAATGCTCCTCGATCGGCGTCAGGGGCTGGGAATCGGGATCGGCGTCCGGATCGAGCAGCCGCATCAGCTCCGGACGCCGATGCACTTCAGACCAGAGTTCCCGGTGTTGCTCGGTGAGCAGGATCTGGTCGGCCGTTCGTCGGGCCTGTACGTCCTTTCGGAGCGCCACGGCGTTGTACGCCAGCCCGCCGATGATCCCGAGGCTCTGCGCGAGCGCGAACCAGTTGTCGCCAAGGAATCCCATCCAATCCATGCAGGATTGGATGCCGGCTGCGACTCGAAGGGTTCAGCCCTTCAGAATGTCCGGCAGGGCGGCCAGGAGGATGTTGCGGGGCAGCCGAACAATCCGTTCGTTGGGCGCGCACCCGGCATCGTGGGGCAACTCGGGCGCGTGAGGCGTCAGGTCGAGGCCGATGACCGCCAGGTCACCGTCATCGAGGAGGAGGACATCGGGACAGGATCGGCCCCCGGCACAGGCAACCGGTGGCCCCAGACGACGCAGAAACTTCATTCAATGACAAGTGTCATCTAGGAGGATGACTTGCAAGTTGAAAATGACGGCTGTCATCTTAGCTCATGGACGAGGCCAAGCTGGAGCGCGTGACGCTGGGGTTGATCGGCATTCTGAAGGCCCGACGCGAGGAACTCGGGCTGACCACCTGGCAGTTGGCCAAAGCTGCCGACCTCAATCAATCGGCCATCAGCCTGTTGGAACGGCGGAAGCGGAATCCGACCCTCGACACGCTGTTGCGCTGGGCGGCCGCCTTGGATCTGGACTTGGGGGAAGCGCTGCAGAGAGCGCAGCGGGAGGCGGGGAAACGGGCCCGCTCCTGAACCATCGGTTCCGGGCGGGCCCACGAGGTATTGCTGGCAGATCATCCCGGGCGAGCCAGGGGATCCCTCGGCATCGACGCGAAGTGGCAGCGGACGACAGGAAAACGGGGAACATGGTGCAGAACTCCTTCCGTTGGAGTTATGGCGTTCCCGGTCCAGGTGTGATCCTCGAAGTTCACGACCGTGCCCGATACGCCCGTTCCCGACGCCCCCAGCCCCGGGTTTCTGTTGCTGCCACCGGCACTTCCGGCCGACGCCACTGAAGTTGTTCTGCCGGGAACACCAGGGTCAGCACCGGCGTCTCCACCGGCGGCACCTCGAACCCTGACTCCAACGCCAGCTCTCGTTCGTACTCGATCCGGCGGGCATGGCTCTGGACGTATTGGAGCAAAGCCCGCAACTGCGACACCCGCACTCCGCATCGCCGGGCTGCCCGGGGCACGTCGCCCAGACGCCGGGCGATCTCCGCAACCAACCAGACGGGCTCGCGCATCCCCACCCAGAACGTCATCTGAATCCCGTTCCACTCCCGAAACTCCACGCCCATACCGACACCTCCGACGTTTATTATGCCACATTCAACGCCGTATGTGACCCCCACCAGCCTGCCGGCAAAGTTAAGGGCTTTGGGCGGTTTCGATGGGGGTAAAGGCCGCTTCTGTGGGAGTACGCCGATGCCCCCTTCCGGAGGGAATCGTGCCCGTGATAGAAGCCAGGAATGGCTGCCGATCTCGCCCGTCCACCCCTCGTCGATCAACCGTGGCTCCGTGATTTCCTTGAGGCCAAAGGCTTCCGCCGGACCGCCCCGGACGCCTTCGGCAACGGCCGGGCCACCCTCCGGTTCACCGGTACCGACCTCCTCGCCATCCCGGCTGGATGCGGCAAGGCATGGCGCAGCGAGCTCAACGAGGCTCCACCCGAGGCCATCCGCGACGTGTTGGAAACACTCCTGTCCACCCCGTCTTTTCAGTCCGCCGCTGAAGTCCAGCGGCGCCAGGATCGGCGCCAGGCCGCCGAGGCCTCGCTGGCGGTGCTGACCGACGCCATCGCCCAACACCCCGACACCCACAGTGGGGTGCACCTCCGCCGGTTCCTCTGGTCCGTCTACAATGGGTACCACGCGTTGAACCTCTGGCGGATGAAGGACGTCCTCGACCGCCGCCACAACGCCGCCGTGATCGAGGTCTTCACCGCCTGGATGCAGGGACATGTTTCGGAGGACGCCCTGCGCCACGCCCTGACCGCCTCGGGGGAAATGGACCGCTGGGACGCCGTGACGCTGGGAGCGAAGGAGCGCGAACGCCTCGACGACGCTCTCAACGCGGTGACCGATCTCCTGAACACCGTCCCGCCCGGCCGTCCCATCCTCGAACTCACCCGGGCCAACGGCCTGCTGCGGCAGGTGGTCGATTGCCTGCGAACGGCGAAGAAGTGAACCAAAGCCCTCCGCCCTCCTACTCCGGCGGGGGAGCGTCGTACGGGAAGCCGAAGTACTCGAACACCGCCTTCGACCGGTCGTAGATCGCCCGCTCCGAAAGACCCGCCCGTTCGCACAGGGCGTTCATCGGGTCGAAGTTCGCGGCGACCCACCGCAGGAGTTCCAAGGGATCCAGTTCCACCCCCACCAACGGCCGACCGTGCCGGGCCACCGCCGTCAGGCTGGGCAGGCAGCAGAGGACCATCGTCTTCAGGCTGTCCTGGTTCAGGTCGCAGAATTACAGCCAGTAGGGCCAAGCCCGATGGAAGGCCCCGTAGAACTTCCGCACTTCGGGAATGGCGTAGATCTCCCGGGAATCGGCGTCGTAGCCCTCCACGGCGAAGGCCATGGTGCCCATCATCCAGGCCAGAGCCGGTCCCGACGGCAACCGATCGGCGCCGAACTGGGACAGGAAGGCGGAGAAGTCGCCTGCCTGATCCACGCCGGGCTCCAAATGGCCACCCCGGGGACAGATTCTGGGTTTCTGTTGGAGGGGGTGTATAAGATCGTGACGGCCTCCAATCCGTAAGGTCCGGAAGCGGTCCCCTGCCTCCTTGTCATTCAGCAGGTTGTCCGGCTAATGCTTGGCCCGAGAACAGCATGCCGAATCCAAAGCCCGATCCCACCCCTCTCGCGCTGCCACCGGCCCACCGAGAGCAGTGGCCCGCGATCCTGCATCAGGTCCGCGAAGCACGCGCTCTCCTCCTTCGCGACGCCGAGGGATTCGACCTCGCCGCTGGCGTCCTCGAACATGTCGGACAGCAGTACGGCAGAAGCGTCAAAACCAGCCTGGCGAAGCATAAGCCCGCATTGATGAACCTGATCCACCTTGGGGCACCCCAGCACCATGACGAAGCCAACAGACTTTTTGAAGTTGTCCGCGAAGCTCGCAACACGGCGATCCACGACGGAGCGTGGGTCCGCCATCTTGGGCTGCGGCTGGCCGAGCTCTTCCTCTTCATCGAAACCGCGATCCTTTCACACATGACCCTCGTCAAAGACATGATGGTGACCGGCCCCACCACCGCCCAACCCTGGCAGCAACTCGCCGATGTTCGCCGCACGCTGTTGCTGAACTCATTCAGCTACCTCCCCGTGCTGATGGCAGCACCCACAGCCGGTTGGCACCTCATCGCAGATCACGAACTGGTTCGCTTTCTCGCCAATGCGTCCGGGGATACACGTCGGGACCTGCTGAGCAAGTCGGTCACCGAAGCCGTCGGTGCCGGACTCACATTGATCAAGGCCGAGCCCATCAGCGAAGACCAGACCATCGCATCGATTCGTACGGGGAGCCTCACCACCCCACTGCTCGTGGTTCGAAGCACCAAGCACGATGACCAACTGGTCGGCATCATCACGGCGTTCGACTTGTTGTGAATCACACCGTCTCACGCTCCCCTCCGAGGGCGTAGGCCTCAGATTTCGTATCCCTGAACGCTCAGCCGCTACGGAAGAAGCTACCGCCAGGGGACGACGACCAAGGAATGGATTTCCCTCTCTGAGCGCTGGAAAACCGTCAGACGGTTGGTCATCGTTGAGTATTCCGAATGAACAACATCCCCAGCTCTGGCCAGATCGTTCGAGTGCGAACCCGCCACTGGCTGGTTGGTGCCGTCGATCGCTCCCCGCACGGCACCCTGGTAGAGCTGGCCTGCGTCGACGACGACGCGCAAGGCGAGACGCTCGAAGTGGTCTGGGAAGTGGAATTAGATGCACTCGTCCTCGACGAAGAAGCCTGGGCAAAGATCGGCATACGCGAATTTGACCGCCCCGAGTACTTCGCCTCGTACATCAACACACTCCGGTGGAACTGCGTCACCTCCACCAACGAGAAGCTCTTCCAAGCCCCGTTCCGTGCCGGCATCCGCATCGACGCCTACCAATTGCAGCCCCTTAGGCAGGCCCTTGCGTTGCCGCGCGTCAATCTCTTCATCGCCGATGACGTGGGCCTGGGCAAAACCATCGAATCGGCTCTGATCGCCAACGAACTGCGCCTCCGTCGCCGGGTCAATGACATCGTCATCGCCTGTCCCCCATCGATGATGGAGCAGTGGCAGGAGGAGCTGGAAACACGCTTCGGTCTCACCTTCCAAATCTACAACCGAGACTACGTGGAGCGCATCCGTCGGGAATACGGCTACTCCACGAATCCGTGGAACACATTCCCTCGATGGATCGTCTCCCATCGCCTGCTGATCGACGAAAACCACGCCGGCCCGATGAAGGTGTGGCTCGACAACTTCCGTCCCGGAAGCCTGCTGATCCTCGATGAGGCTCACCATGCCGCCCCCGCCAGCGGCTCACGCTACGCCATCGACACCAAGATCACCCAAGCCGTCCGCGATCTCGCCCCGCGCTTCGAGCATCGGCTCTTCCTGTCGGCGACTCCGCACAACGGCCACTCGAACAGCTTCAGCGCCCTTTTGCATCTCCTCGACAACAAGCGTTTCACCCCCGGCGTTCCTGTTGTGAAGTCCCAATTGCGCGACGTCATGGTGCGCCGTCTCAAGGACGACATCCGTGAGATCGCCGGTGGATTCCCGGAACGCGTTCTCCAGGAGGTTCAGATCAAAGGGCTGCCAGCCGAGGCACCCGAGCTGAAGTTGGCCGACCTGCTGGTGGAATACCGCGAGGTTCGCAAACTGCGTTTTGCCTCGGGCACCAAGCGCCAGCAGGCCATGGGCGGCCTGATCCTCTCCACGCTCCAACAACGGCTCTTCAGCTCCATCGAGGCCTTCCACCGCACGCTTGGCGCCCACCGACGCGCCATGGAACGGGTTTGGGCGGGTGAGGAAACAGCCAAAACCAACCGGGACACACCAGTCGACCCCGACGAACTGACGGCCGGATACGGATCCGACGACGAACGATCACTCCTGCCACCCGACCAGCAGGAACTGGAAGCCGCTGAGGCGCTTGCCGCTGCCACGCGTCGCGAAACCGGGAACAACACCGCGGCTGACCCGATCGCTGAGACGCGATTGCTGGATCAAATGGCGGCCATCGCGGACCGCCACCGGTTCGAGGCCGACGGTCGCATGCGCTGGCTCCTCAACTGGCTTCAGCAAAACGTCTATCCCGGCATCTCCGTGGATGGCTCAGTCACCGACCCGCAGAAGCCGTGGAAGGACCTGCGCGTCATCCTCTTCACCGAATACGAGGACACGGCGCGCTACCTTCTCAATCAACTCGAGGCAGCCATCGGAGGCCCGCAGGTTGCCGAAGACCGCATCGCGGTTTTTCACGGTCCCAGCCCCGCCGAAGGCCCCAAGAGCCGCAAGGCCATCAAACAAGCCTTCAACGAGCACCCCTCGAAAAACCGCCTTCGGATCCTCATCGCCACGGATGCCGCGCGAGAGGGCCTCAACCTCCAGGCACACTGCTGGAACCTCTTCCACATCGACCTGCCATGGAATCCTTCCCGGCTTGAACAACGGAACGGCCGCATCGACCGCAAGCTCCAGCCCAACGACAAGGTTTTCTGCCATTACTTCGTTTACAGTCAGAGGCCCGAAGACCGGGTGCTGGCGGCGATCATGCGCAAGACGGAGACCATCCGACGCGAACTCGGAGCCCTCTCCAAAGTCGTTAGAACCGGCCTCTCTGAAACGGTCGACGCTTCGCTTTCTGGCGGAATTGACCGCAGCCGCGTCGATGAAACCGCCAAAGCCATCGGCGACAGCTCCGAGGACGAAGGAAAACGGAAGGCGCGGGAAGAGGAGTTCGAGGAAGAGAAGCAGGAACGCCTGACCAAACTCCGCGGCGACATGGAGGTCCTCCGCAATCGTATCGAGCAAGCCAAGGAATGGATCGGCTTCCGCGAGGACCACTTCCGCATGGCCATGTCCAGCGCCCTCGAACTCATCGGGGTCGACGGCCTCAAGTCCACGTCTTCCAAAGATGGTCCGACACGGTGGACCTTCCCGAACTTGCGGGAACGCTTCGGCGGAAACCCGCAGTGGGAAGACACCCTCGACACGCTCCGCGCCAACCCCGAACCCGACGAGTCGCTCTTCGCCTGGAGGAAACGGGCTCCGCTGCGTCCGATCGTTTTCACCCCACCCGACGAAATGGACGAGGACGTCGTCCAGATGCACCTGTCACACCGACTGGTGCAGCGCCTTCTGGGCCGCTTCCTGACCCAAGGCTTTGTCCAGAATGACCTTTCCCGCGCCTGTCTGGCCCAGTCCGAAGACTCGATCCCCCGGGTCGTGCTGATCGGTCGTCTTGCGGTTTATGGGCACCAAGCAGTGCGGCTACACGAAGAACTGGTGTTGGTCACTGCACGCTGGAGTGATGCCGCCTCCCGCGGCAAAGCCCTCAAGCCCTACGGACGGGAGGCTGAAAAGCGCACCATCGAACTGATGAACAATGCGCTCCAACCCGGCGCCCACCTGAAAGTTCCCCAAACGACATCCCGCCAGCTGCACAACTCCATCGGGCAGGATATCGCAGACCTGCTTCCCCACCTTCAATCCCGAGCGGAGACCGCACTGGCGGAGGCTCAGCAAGAGCTCGCAGAACGTGGAACCAAGGAATCCGCGCACCTCCGGGAGATCCTCGAGGGCCAACGGGAACGGGTGCTCCGGGAACAAGCCCGATGGGCTACACCCCAACTCGATCTGCCCGGCTTCACGTCCGACGAACAACGCCAACTGAAGGCCAATCAACGCTACTGGAAGGCGTTTCTCGACAACGTCGATGGCGATCTCGAACGCGAACCCGCCCGGATCAAGAAGTTCTACCAAACCCAGTCGCACCGCATTGAACCAGTGGGGATCGCCTACCTCTGGCCCATCACCGGATAATCACCATGGCTCAACAACCCCCAGAGATCGCCGACCACAAGGCGTGGTTGGGCTACTTGCAGCCCGAGGGCCTCGTCGTCACTGCCCAAGCGCTCGCCGACTCCGGCGTGCAAATCGACAAGGGCCTGCTGCCTCAGCTTCAGGAGCGATTCAAAGAGCTGGTCACCACCATTCCGCTCGAAGGCGCTGAGGAGGACACCGCTGCCGGAATCGCGAACCTTACCCTCTTCTGTGAGGAGTTCCTCGGATGGCCGGCCCGCTTCATGGTCGGTGAACACCGTCCCGAGCCCATCCCTGATGACCTGACCGTTGCGCTCCCCGACTTCGAGGAAACCCTCAGCCCGACGATTGCTCTGCGGCGGTTCGAACCCAAAGCCGACGCGTCTCCTTGGGTGCTCCTTGTCCAAAGGATCCCCAACGGCCGTGACCTAGACCAGAACCACGCCGCCCATCCGCGCGCCTGGGACGCTTCACCAAGCAAGAAGTTCGAGCGTCTCCTCCGGGACACCAAGGTTCACGTCGGTGTCATCACCAACGGCACCCACTTCCGCCTCGTTTACGCGCCCGCCAAGGAGAACTCGGGCCACGTCACCTTCCCGGTTCAGGCCATGACCGAAGTCGGGGGGCGCCTCATTCTCGGCGCCTTCCACACGCTTCTTCGGGCCCAGACTGTCCTCAACGCTCCCGACCGGCAGCACCTCCATCGCCTGCTGGCAGTCAGCCGGGAGTATCAGGCCACCGTATCCACCCAACTGGCGGAGCAGGTGCTCTTTGCCCTCTACGAGTTGCTCCGAGGGTTCCAAGCCGCCCATGATGTCAAAGGAAAGGTCCTGGACCACCCCCTCCGCAACAATCCCAACCAGATCTACGAGGGCCTGCTCACGGTCCTTCTGCGGCTCGTCTTCCTGCTTTTCGCTGAAGACCGGGGCCTGATGCCGGGGGGACGGACTTACTCACGCCACTACTCCATCCACGGCCTCTTCGAAAAGCTTCGGGCCGACCACGAGAAGTTCGCCGAGCAAATGGATGGCCGTTACGGCGCCTGGCCCCGTCTACTGGCGCTCTTCCGCGTCGTTTACAACGGCTGCCGCCATGGCGAACTGACCATGCCCGCCCGCCACGGGCATCTGTTCGATCCAGATCGTTTCCCCTTTCTGGAGGGTCGAACTCCCCACGAAGCCCATTCCCCGGACAACCTCCCGATGGTCAGCGATGGGACCCTCTGCCGGGTCTTGCAGAACCTCATGATCCTTGATGGCGAGCGCATCAGCTACCGCACTCTCGATGTCGAGGAAATCGGTTCCGTTTACCAGACGATCATGGGCTTTGGAATCTTGGTGAGCCCCGGCACGGCCGTCGCACTCCGCGGAAAACGGAAAAACGGCGGGGTCCCTGCTGCCCCGATCATCGTCATCGAGGAACTCCTCACCCAGCCGTCGAAGGATCGCGCCAAGTGGCTCAAGGAGGCATCAGACCAAGCGCTGTCCGGTGAAGCCGAAAAGCAGCTCAAGCGTGCTTCTACCGTAGATGATGTCCTTGCCGTCCTCGGCACGAAGATGGACCGCAATGCCAGCCCCTCCGCCATACCGAGGGGCAAGCTCGCCTTGCAACCCACCGACGAACGCCGCCGCAGCGGTTCGCACTACACCCCGCGCTCCTTCACCGAACCCATCGTCCGCAAAACCCTCGAACCGATTCTCAAACGCTTCGGCGAACAACCGACGCCCGCGCAGATCCTCGAACTCAAAATCTGCGACATCGCCGTCGGCTCGGCGGCGTTCCTCGTCGAAACCTGCCGCCAGCTTGCCGATGTGCTCGTCCACGCCTGGCGCGTGCATGGCGGACGCCCCACGCTCCCGCCCGATGAGACCGAGGAACTCCTCGCCATGCGCACCATCGCGCAACGCTG
>OFDN01000146.1_pt1 | contig 68866 bp, 53 predicted proteins | sample 1520971 | NCBI WGS metagenome assembly OFDN01 (sample SAMEA94257418, study PRJEB24077) | hot springs metagenome | biome: Aquatic biome; feature: Geographical feature; material: Water | place: India | collected 2012-06-12 | depth 5 m
ACGCCATCGCCGCCGCGGAGGCGGCCGACGCCGCTTTCACCGCCTGGTCGGAGACCGGGCCGAACGCCCGCCGCGCGCTTCTTCTGAAGGCGGCCGACGCGCTGGCCGCGCGCGCCGACGCCTTCGTGGCCGCCATGGCGACGGAGACCGGGGCGACGGAGGGCTGGGCGCGTTTCAACGTCATGCTCGCTTCGTCGATGATCCGCGAGGCCGCCGCGCTGACCACCCAGGTCGGCGGTGAGTTGATCCCGTCGGACAAGCCGGGCTGCCTCGCCATGGCGGTGCGCCAGCCGGTCGGGGTGGTGCTGGGCATGGCGCCCTGGAACGCCCCGGTGATCCTCGGCGTACGGGCGATCGCGACCGCGCTGGCGTGCGGCAACACGGTGGTGCTCAAGGCGTCCGAGCTGTGCCCGCGCACCCATGCCCTGATCGGCCAGTGCTTCGACGAGGCGGGGTTCGCGCCCGGCGTGGTCAACGTTCTGTGCAACGCTCCGGCCGACGCGCCGGCGGTCGTGAATGCGCTGATCGATCATCCGGCGGTTGCCCGCATCAACTTCACCGGCTCCACCCGCGTCGGCCGCATCATCGCCCAGCGCGCCGCCGCGCAGCTCAAGCCGGTCCTGCTGGAACTGGGCGGCAAAGCGCCGTTCCTGGTGCTCGACGACGCCGATCTGGACGAGGCGGTCAAGGCCGCGGCCTTCGGTGCCTTCTTCAACCAGGGCCAAATCTGCATGTCGACGGAGCGCATCGTGGTCGACCATGCGGTCGCCGACGCCTTCGTGGAGAAGTTCGCGGCGAAGGCGGCGACGCTGGTGGCCGGCGACCCTCGGGAGGGTCGGACACCGCTCGGTTCGGTGGTCGATGCCACGGCGGCGGCGCATGTCCAGGCGCTGGTCGAGGACGCGGTGGCCAAGGGCGCGGTGCTCCACCGCAACGGCGCGCCGGCCGGCACGCTTCTTCCGGCCGCGGTGCTCGACCGGGTGACGCCCGACATGCGCATCTACGGCGAGGAATCCTTCGGGCCGGTGGTGACCATCGTCCGCGCGGACGGGGAGGAGGACGCGATCCGCATCGCGAATGACACCGAATACGGCCTGTCCGCCGCCGTCTTCACCCGCGACACCGCCCGCGGCCTGCGCGTGGCCCAGCGGATCCGCTCGGGCATCTGCCACGTCAACGGGCCCACCGTCCACGACGAGGCGCAGATGCCCTTCGGTGGCATCAAGGCCAGCGGATACGGCCGCTTCGGCGGCAAGGCCGGCATCGACGCCTTCACCGATCTGCGCTGGATCACGGTCGAGACGCGCCCCGGCCATTTCCCCATCTGACGCCCGCGCTCGCACAACCGGGCCGGCAATCTGGAAGGACAGAGCACCATGACAACTGAAGCCAACCCGGCGACCACGGAGGGTGTGGTCGGCATCGAGTTTGACAACGGCGTTGCCTGGGTCACGCTGAACCGGCCCGACAAGCGCAACGCCATGAACCCGACGCTGAACGCGCGCATGCATGGTGTCCTGGACGAGCTCGAGGTGGACGACCGCTGCCAAGTGCTGGTCCTCACCGGTGCGGGGGATTCCTTCTCCGCCGGCATGGACCTGAAGGAGTATTTCCGTGAGACCGAGGCCAAGGGGCATATGGCGACGCGCCGGGCGCAGCGGGATTCCTACGGCTGGTGGCGGCGGCTGCGCTGGTTCGAGAAGCCGTCCATCGCCATGGTCAATGGCTGGTGCTTCGGCGGCGCCTTCTCGCCGCTGTTCGCCTGCGACCTTGCCATCGCCGCCGACGAGGCCACCTTCGGCCTGTCGGAGATCAACTGGGGCATCATCCCCGGCGGCAACGTCACCAAGGTGGTGGCCGATCTGATGAGCCAGCGCGAAGCCATGTACTACATCCTGACGGGCGAGACGTTCGACGGGCGGAAGGCGGCGGAGATGAAGCTGGTCAATCTCTCCGTCCCGCGCGAGCAGCTCCGTGCCCGGGTGCGGGCGCTGGCCGACAATCTGCTGGAGAAGAACCCGGCGACCCTCAAGGCCGCCAAAGACGCTTTCAAGCGGGTCGTCGAGATGCCCTTCGAGGCGGCCGAGGATTATCTCGTCGTTCGGCAAGAGTCGCTGAATTATCTCGACAAGTCCGAAGGCCGGAAGCAGGGCATCAAGCAGTTCATCGACGACAAGACCTACCGCCCCGGTCTCGGCGCCTACAAGCGAGGCTGAGCGGTCCGGCGCAGTATGCGCTGACACACCCGGTGCAATGGCCCGAACGGCCGATATGCCGGCCGAAGGTCGAAGCAAGGACCCGGCCGGCGCCACTGGACAAGGGAGGGCTGAGCATGTCAAGTCCAGGGGCCGGAGACGGCCCTGCCTGTGCAGGCACGGATACCGGCTGGGAAGCGCCGGATTCCGTCGCCTACCACGCCGTCGTCCAACCCGATCGGCTCGCCTGCGTCGAACTCTCCACCGGCGTTCGCGTCGATTACCGCGACCTGCACCAGCGGGTCGGACAATGCGCGGCGTGGCTGCTCGACCGGCTGGGTTGCAGGGCAGGGCAGGGGGGGGCCGGGCAGCGGGTGGGCTGGCTCGGCCGGAACAGCCTTGCCGAACTGGTCACCAGCCTTGCCTGCGCCCGCGCCGGTGCGGTCTTTCTTCCGATGAACTGGCGCCTGACGGTGCCGGAATTGGCGTGGCTCGCGGCCGATGCGACGCCGGCCCTGCTGATCTATGATGCCGAATTCGCGGATGCCGCCGCGGCTCTGGCCGACGCCGTTGCCGGACTTGCCATTGTCGAGACCGCGGCGACGGTCATGGAGCCGCCGTCCTTTCCCCCCCTTCACACGGCCGTCCCGCGTGATGCCGGCGATCCGGCCACCATCATCTACACCTCCGGCACCTCGGGACGGCCGAAAGGCGCCATCATCACGGAACAGAACATCTTCTTCACGGCCTTCAACTTCGCGCTGCTCAACCGTGTGGACCGCAACAGCGTCTTTCTCTGCGACATGCCGCTGTTCCACATCATCGGGATCGTGACCATCGCGCGCAGCACCCTGCTGCAAGGCGGAACCCTGCTGATCTCCCCGGGGTTCGACCCGGCGGTGACGCTGGCCCGCATGGCGGATCCGGCGCTTGGGGTCACGCATTACATGTGCGTGCCGCAAATGGCGCAGACGCTTCGCCTTCAGCCCGACTACGATCCCGCGACGCTGTCGCGCCTCGTCTTCTTCGGAACCGGCGGCGCGCCCAACCCTCCCGCTCTCGTCCGCCGCTATGTCGCGGAGGGGATTCCGATGGCGGACGGCTATGGCAGCAGCGAGGGTGGAACCATCCTCGGTATGCCGCTCGGCGATCCGCTCCGCACCGTCGCCAAGGCGGGATCCGCCGGCATCCCACCCGCCTCCGTGCAGGTCCGCCTCATCGATGAGGACGGCAATGACGTCGTGGGGGACGCGGTCGGCGAGTTGGTCGTGCGCGGCCCGAACGTGTCGCCCGGCTACTGGAACCGCGCGCCCGACACCAACGATGGCACCGCCGGCTGGTTTCGCACGGGAGACACCGCGCGCCGCGACAAGGATGGTTTCTACTACATCGTCGACCGCAAGAAGGACATGTACATCTCGGGCGGAGAGAATGTGTATCCGGCGGAGGTCGAGGCCGCTCTTCTCGAGCTGGATGCGGTTGCCGAGGCGTGCGTGATCGGCATTCCCGACACCCAGTGGGGCGAGGTCGGCTGTGCCCACCTGGTGCTGCGGCCCGGCTTCACGCTGGCCGAGGAGACGGTGATCGCCCACTGCCGGGGGTGCCTTGCCCGCTACAAGGTCCCCAAGCGGATCGAGTTCGTCGAGTCCCTGCCCCGCACGGCGTCGGGCAAGCTGCTGAAAGGGGTCCTGCGGGACCGGTATCGCGCCGGCGGCTGACCCGGCCGGACCGGAATGGGTCCAACCACCACCCGACACGCAACGCCTGTTCCCGACCGGGAAGGAGCCGGAGATGGCTGCCCAGAGCGTCGACGTTCAGGACATCCTGGACGCGCATCCCTTTTCGTTCCGCCAAGTCACCATCGCCGCCCTGTGCTTCGCGGTCGTCCTGCTGGACGGGTTCGATACGGCGGCGATCGGCTACGTCGCCCCGTCGCTCTTGGCGGAGTGGGGGCTCGACCGGCCGGCCCTGGCGCCCGTCCTCAGCGCCGCCCTGTTTGGTCTGGTCGTCGGGTCGCTGTCGGTCGGGCCGGTGTGCGATCGGGTCGGGCGGCGGTGGGTCCTGATCGCTTCGGTGCTGGTGATGGGCATCGCCTGTCTCGGCTCCGCCCTGTCACCGGATTTGTCCGCGCTGGTGACATGGCGTTTCGTCACCGGAATCGGGCTCGGGGCCGCCATGCCGACCGCCCTGACGCTGGTCAGCGAATACTGCCCGGCGCGGCGGCGCTCGCTCGTCACCAACCTCGTGTTCTGCGGGTTTCCTCTCGGTGCCGCGTTGGGCGGCCTGCTGTCGGCCTGGCTCATCCCCGCCTTCGGCTGGCGCAGCATGCTGGTGGTCGGTGGCATGGCGCCGCTTCTGCTGTCGGTCGCGCTGCTTCTGTTCCTGCCGGAGTCGGTGCGCTTCCTGGTGGCGCGCGGTCATGCAACCGAGCGGATCCGCAAGGTGTTGGCGCCGATCGTCCCATCGGCGGTGAACGCATCGGCATTCACCATCGCCGAGACGGCGGTCCGCACCGAACTGATGGCCTCGATCCGTCTGGTCCTGTCGCGGCCCTTCATCGTCGGCACGGCGATGCTCTGGATCACCTACTTCATGGGGCTGGTGATCTTCTACGCGATGATCAACTGGATGCCGGTGCTGCTCCGCGACACCGGGCTGAGCCCGGCGACGGCCGCCATCGTGGCCTCGCTGTTCCCGCTGGGCGGTCTGGGGTCGCTCTTCTCCGGCCTCCTGATGGACCGGTCCAACGGCACTTCCATCGTCGCCGTCTGCTACGGGCTGACGGCGGTGGCCTTCGCCATGATCGGGCTGATCGGTGGCCATGCCGGTGCGCTCATGGCTCTGGTGCTGGTGGCCGGCGTCATGATGAACACGGCGCAATCGTCGCTGGGATCGCTTGCGGCGGCCTTCTACCCCACCTCCTGCCGTGCCACGGGCATCGCGTGGATGATGGGGCTCGGCCGTTTCGGGGGCATCGCCGGATCCTTCCTGGTGGCGGAGCTGGCCAGCCGCCAGCTCTCCTTCACCGGACTCTTCGTCGCCTTGTCGGTCCCCGGATTGATCGCCGCCGTCGCCTTGTGGATCAAGCATCTCGTTGGCGTGCGTCCGACGGCACCCGCGGTGGCGGAACCGGAACGCGTGCCGGGCTGACGCGACACACACGTCCTCCCAAACTCACGCCCGGCGCGCCGCACGGCACGCCGGGCGTTCTTTTGTTCAGGCGTCGCGCCGGGCGGTGTCGATCACGACGTGGCCGCCGACGACCCGCGACACGCAGGCGCAAAGCCTGTGGTTCTCCGCTTTCTGGGCGGGGCTGAAGAACACGTCGCGGTGATCGACCACCCCGCCGGCCTCCAGGATGTCGAGCGCGCACAGCCCGCATTCGCCGCGCCGGCAGTCCGACAGCAGCTCCACACCGGCCGCTTCCAGAACCTCCAGGAGGGAGCGGTTGCGCGGCACCTCGAGCTCCAGCCCGAAGCGGGGAATGCGGACGGTGAAGGGTTCCGGGGCGAACCGGCCGCTGTTGCCGAAGGTCTCGAAGCGCAGGCGGTCGGCCGGGCGGCCCTGTCGCCGCCATTCCGCACGCACGGCGTCCATCATCCCGATGGGGCCGCACATGTAGAGCTCGCCGCCGGGGGGCAGGGCGCCGATGGCCGCCCCCAGATCGGGGCGACCGCCCTCCTCGTCGATGCAGAGCTGCAACCGGTCGCCCAGCCGTTCCGCGAGCTGGTCGGCGAGGGCGAGTTCGGCGCGGCTCCGGACACCGTACAGCATGCGGAGATCAGCTCCGCGTGCCGCGAGCGTCAGTGCCATCCCGAACAGCGGGGTGATGCCGATGCCGCCGGCGACCAGCAGATAGCCGGGCCGGTCCAGGGCCAGTTCGAACAGATTCTGCGGGGACGAGACCCGCAGGCGCGCAGCGGGGGCGAGGCTCCACATGTAGGCGGAGCCGCCGCGGCTGTCGGGCATGCGCTTGACGGCGATCCGATGGACGCCGTCGGCCACCGTGCCCACCAGCGAATAGCTGCGGACATCCGGCTGGCCGTCGATCAGCACGCCGACGTTGATGTGGCTGCCCGGCGCCGGAGCCGCGGCGGGTGTGGCCGGCTCGATCTCAAAAAGCCGGATGTCGAGGGCAAGATCGCGGATCGCGCGGAGTCGGGCATCCTGCCACTCCATGGCAAAGCGCATGGTCGGTCGTTCCTCGTGTTCAGGGAACCTCGGGGGCGGTGCGCGGCGGCACCGCCCTTGGGCGTTGGGGATCTTGCGGCTGCGACACGGTCACTCGGCCGCCAGCGTGGTCACCGGCGGGCTGTGCTCGGCCCGGATCATCCGGTCGATCAGACGGCGCGACCACATGGCGCCGGCGTCGATGTTCAAGTTGTAGAAGCGGCGATCGGGGTTGTCGTCGATGGCCCGCTGCTGCGCCTCCAGGATCACTTCGTCCTCGCCGAAGATGCGGGTCACGCCTTCGCGCAGGTCGGTCGTCAGCTTCTGCTCGCCCAGGCGGTAGTTGCGGCAGAAGGCCCAGAAGTAATGGCAGGTGCGGTCGGTTTCGGGCGTGATGGTGTTCAGCACGAAACCGTTCACACCCTGCGACCGGTCGCCCTCGGGTGCTCCCGTGCCGGTCGGTGCGACGCCCACATCGATGGTGATCGTGCAGGGCGCCTCGAACCGGATGATCTGCCAGCGATCGACGCGGCCCGGCTTGCCGAGCTGCTTGGCCCAGAAGGGCGGCGGCTCGATGTCGCGCATCCAGCGCGTCACCGTGACGAAGCGGTCGTTGTGGGTGGTGTCGAACGGCGCCTCCGCCACCGCGCGGTTCCCGATGCTGCTCGCATGCACGAAGGTTTCATGGGTAAGGTCCATGAGATTGTCGAGCACCAGCCGGTAATCGCACTTCACAGGGATGAGCCGCCCATCCCCGGCCCAGGCGGGGTCGTGGTTCCAGTGCATGTCGGGGATGGTCGCCGGGTCGGCCAGCGCCGGATCCCCCATCCACACCCAGGCGAAGCGGTGCCGCTCCACCACTGGGTAGCGACGGACGCAGGCCGACGGGTTGATGGTCTCCTGCGAGGGCATGGACACGCAGCGCCCATCGGGGTTGAAGACCAGCCCATGATAGCCGCACACCACATCGTCGCCCTCCAGCCGCCCCTTGGAGAGCGGCAGCAGCCGGTGCCAGCAGGCGTCTTCCAACGCCACGATGCCATCGTCGGCGCGGCGATAGAACACCAGCTTGCGACCGCAGATGGTGCGCGGCAGCAGTTCCCGCTTCAACTCGACGTCATAGGCGGCGGCGTACCAAGCGTTCATCGGAAAGGTGGGCTCGGCTTTCGAGCGGCTTTCGGTCACGGTGTCCTCCATCGGGTCGTCGGCGGCGTCGGCGCCATGCGGGGTTTGCAAGTCGCCATTACGGTCATTAAGGATAACAATCGGTACTACGGCACGCCTGGTGGTCAAGCGGATTCCGTGGCGGTTCCGCTGAGCACGGCGTCGCGCAGGGCGTCGGGGAAAGGACCCACCATGCCGTACAGTGCGGTGTTCGTCAGGGCGACCAGGGTGATCCGCCGGACCGGATCGACCCAGGCGTTCGCCCCGAAGATGCCAGTCCATCCCCAGCTTCCCGGGCTCAGCGGGCTGCCGGCGGTGGCCGGATCGGTCACGATCCCGAATCCGAGACCGAATCCCCATCCGGGACCCGGAATGAAGACGGATCCCTCCGGAGCGGCCGGCGTCGTCATCAGGGCGCAGCTGTGCGGCGACAGCACTCCGCCGCCCTCGCGGCGCACGGCCTCCAGAAAGGCGAGATAGTCCGGCGCCGTCCCGACCATGCCGCCGCCGCCGCTGGGAAACCGCTCATGGTCGAAGACGAAGGATGGCCGGTAGACGATCCGACCCGGCCCGAAATCCAGTCCGTCCGGGTCCTCCATGCGGCGCGCGACCGGGGCCGCGTCGATGTAGGCCGTGGCGACCGAAGCGGGGGCCTCCGCCCCGAAACCGGTCGACGCCATGCCGAGCGGCGCGGTGACCAAGCTGCGCACGCTGTCGGGCAGCGACATCCCGGTCGCCCGCGACACCACCGCCCCCAGCACGTCCGTCGCGACGGAGTAGCACCACCCCGCACCGGGCGGGAACAACAGGGGAGCCGCGGCGATGCGGGCGAGATTCTCGTCCAGCGTCCGCTCGCCGTCGTCCATGCCGTCCGACACATCGAACCGATGGTACGGGCCGTCCGGCGGTTGCAGGAACCGGTAACCCAGCCCCGCGGTGTGGCTGAGCAGGTGGCGGATGCGGATCACCGGCCGTTGCCCGTCGGGCAGGGCCGGCCGGAAATCGGGCAGCCAGTCGGTCACCGCCGTGTCCAGGCCCATGTCCCCCCGTTCCACCAGACGCAGCGCCGCCGCCGACACCAGCGGTTTGGTGAGCGAGGCGAGGCGCAGCGGGGTGGACAGGCGCATCGGCACCCCGGCCTCGCGGTCGGCATGGCCGACGGCGCGGCTGTACACCGGCTCGCCGTCGCGCGCGGCGATCACAACGGCGCCGACGAGGCGGCCGGACGCGACCGCCCCGTCGAGGACGCGGTCGAGGGTTTGGGACAGGGCGGCGGGTGTCTCGGTCATGGTGCCCTCCATCGGCATTTGATATTTTTCATAACAGTCAGCATTGTCATCAAAGAAACCGGCGGAGACGGCCGGGTCCCGGGCAGGAGGGAGGAAGGGAATGGCCGACAAGGTTCAGCGCATCTCCTTGGCCGAGGCGTCGCGGCGCTCGGGCAAGGTCATGCAGCGCGGCAGCAGCGACGACCTTCCGGAAACCGCGACCCCGACGCTTCAGGATCTCGCGGAATGCCTGTTCTTCACGCTCGGCGACGGGCGCATCTGGCTGAACGATCGGCGCATGCTGCTCGTCGACCTCGCCAGCGTCGGACACCTGCGCCGCGAACTGATCGAATCGATGGGGATCGACCGCGCCCGCGCCCTGTTCACCCGTATCGGCTATTCCCAGGGATCCCGCGATGCCGATCTCGTTCGCCAGCGCTGGCCGTCCGATGACATGGCGAGCGCCTTCGCCACCGGTCCCCGCATGCACATGCTGGAGGGCTTCGTGAAGGTGTCCACGCGCCACTTCGAGTTCGACCTGGAGCGGGGTTACTACCTGGGCGAATTCCTTTGGCACGATTCCGCGGAGGCCAGCGAGCACATCGCCGCGTTCGGCATCAGCCACGATCCGGTCTGCTGGATGCAGACCGGATACGCGACCGGCTACACCAGCCGGCTGGTGGGCCGGACGATCCTGTTCCGGGAGGTCGAATGCCGCGGGATGGGGGCGGCGCACTGCCGCTGCGTCGCGAAGTCCGCCGACGACTGGGGCGATGCCGATCAGGACTTGGCCGCGCTCGGTGTCGACTGGAGTCCGCGCCCGGCGAAGATGCGCGCCGCAACCGAAACCCCCGCGGCCGGGGAGGTGGCGGAGCCGGTGCCCGGCCACAGCGCGGTGATCGGCGTCTCCTCCAGCTTCATGGCGGCCCGCCATCTGCTGGAACGCGTCGCCTCCACCCGCGCGACGGTGCTGTTCATCGGCGAGTCCGGCGTCGGCAAGGAACTGTTCGCCCGCACCCTGCACGAGCTGAGCCCGCGCAGCGGCGGCCCCTTCGTCGCGATCAACTGCGCGGCCATTCCCGACACGCTGGTCGAGGCGGAGCTTTTCGGGGTGGAGAAGGGCGCCTACACCGGCGCCGTCGCCACCCGTCCTGGACGCTTCGAGCGCGCGGCCGGGGGCACGCTGTTTCTGGACGAGATCGCGTCCCTGTCCCTGGTGGCCCAGGGCAAGCTTCTGCGCGCGCTCCAGCAGCGCGAGGTGGAGCGGGTCGGCGGTGTGCGGAGCATTCCGGTGGATGTGCGGGTGGTGGCCGCGACCAACGTCGATCTGCGCGACGAGGTGCGGGCGGGGCGGTTCCGCGAGGATCTCTTCTTCCGCCTGAACGTCTTTCCCGTCACCCTGCCGCCGCTGCGCGAGCGCCGCGACGACATACCCCTGCTGGTCGGGCATTTCCTGTCCCTGTTCAGCCGGGAGCACGGGCGCTCGCCGCGCGGCTTCACCCGCCGCGCCACGGAGGCGCTGCTGAACCACCCTTATCCCGGCAACATCCGGGAATTGCAGAACCTGATCGAGCGCGGCGTCGTTCACGCGTCGGACGACGGCTTCATCGACATCGGCCACATGTTCCGCGACGGGGATGCGCTGCCGTTCTCCGCCTTCACGTTGCTGGCCGACGGACGCCTGTCCAGCGCCCCGCTTCCTGCCAACGACGCCGCGCCGGAGCAGGAGGCGGCGGCCGGGGAGGATCCGTTCGACCGTCTGGTGTCGAGCGGTTCCACCCTGACCGAGATGGAGCGACGGCTGTTCGAGGCGGCCCTCCACCGCCACCGCGGCAACGTGGCGGCGACCGCCCGCTCGCTCGGGGTCACCCGCGCCACGTTGGAGTACCGGCTGCGCAAGTTCGGCCTGTACGAACCGCGGGAAGGGACGGAATGACCGCCGTCCCTTCGTCCCGCCGGCACCGCGGTCAGCGGGCCGCAAGCGCCACCTCCCCCGCGGCCGTACGCGGGCGTCCCGCCGGAGGCAACAGGAAATAGGCGAGTGCCGGCAGCAGGATCAGAGCGCCCAGCATGTTCCACAGGAACATGAAGGCCAGCAGGATCCCCATGTCGGCCTGGAACTTGATCGGCGACCAAGCCCAGGTCGCCACCGCGACCGCCAGCGTGACGCCGGTGAGCATCACCACCTTCCCGGTGAAGAGCAGGGCGCGGTAATAGGCCTGCGACAGGCTGGCACCCTGGCGGAGCTGGACCAGCATCACGCTCAGCACATAGAGCGCGTAGTCCACCCCGATGCCGACCCCCAGCGCGATCACCGGCAGCGTCGCCACCTTCACCCCCATGCCCAGCCAGACCATCAGGGCCTCGCACAGGACCGAGGTGAGCATCAGCGGCAGCACCGCCACCACCACCGCCCGCCAGGACCGGAAGGTGATCCAGCAGAGCACCAGCACCGCCCCATACACCCACAGCAGCATCTCGCGCATGGCCTTGTGCACGACGATGTTGGTGGCGGCCTCGATGCCGGCGTTGCCGGCGGCGAGCAGGAAGCGCAGCTCGGGCCCGTTGTTGGCGGCGGCGAAGCTCTCCACAGCGGACACCACCCGCGACAGCGTGTCGGCCTTGTGGTCCTGCAGGTAGACATAGACCGCCAGAAGCGAACAGCCCTTGTTGAACAGCTCCCGCGGTGCGTGGTTCTGAACGGAGCCGAGCGCGCGGTCGTTGGCGATCAGCTCGTACCATTTGAAATTGCCTTCGTTGAACCCGACGCCCGCCAGTTTGCTGAGCCCGGCCATCGAATGGGTGGCCTCAACCCCCGGAAGCTGCTCCAGGGTCCAGGTCAGGCGGTCCACCGCCGACAGGGTGCTGTAGCGGGTGCAATGGTCCTCTGGCGTTTCCACCATGACCACCAGTATGTCCGAGCTGGCGGCGTAGTTGGCCACCATGAAGGCGCTGTCCCGGTTGTAGCGGGAATCCGCCCGCAGTTCGGGCGCGCCGGGATCGAGATCCCCGACCTTCAGCCCAAGGCTGACCCAGTAGCCGCCTCCCGCCAGCCCGACGGAGACCAGCACCGCCGCCGCCGCCCAGCCGGGCCGGGTGAACAGGTCGAGTGTGCGCCACAGCCAGTGGCGGTCGGGCCGGTCATCCTCCTCCTCGCGCAGGCTGCGCGCCGCCGCGTACGGGCTGACACCGACATAGGACAGCAGGATCGGCAGCAGGATCAGGTTGGTGAAGATCAGAACGGCGACGCCGATGCTGGCCACGACCGCCAGATCCTGGATGACCGGGATGGGGATGATGACGAGGACCGCGAAGCCCACCGCGTCGCACAGCAGCGCGGTCAGCCCGGCGACGAACAGCCGCCGGAAGGTGTAGCGGGCCGCGACCATCCGGTGGGTGCCGCGGCCGATGTCCTGCATGATGCCGTTCATCTTCTGGGCGCCATGGCTCATGCCGATCGCGAAGACCAGGAACGGGACGAGGATGGAATAGGGGTCGAGTGTGTAGCCGGCCAGTGCCAGAAGCCCGCATTGCCAGAGGACGGCCACCAGCGAACAGGCCACCACCAGCAGCGTGCTGCGCAGGCAGCGGGTGTAGCCCAGCACCACCCCTGCGGTGATCAGCACGGCCAGCAGGAAGAACAGCAGGACCTGCTCCAGCCCCTCGATCAGGTCGCCCACCACTTTGGCGAAGCCGGTGATGTGGATGCGAATGCCGTCCGTCCCGAAGCGCGCGCGGATGTCCTCCAGCCGGTCGGACAGGGCGCGGTAGTCGAGCGGCAGGCCGGTCTGCGGATCGGTGTCGAGCAGCGGGACATACAGCACGCTGGACCGGAAATCGGCCGCCACGAGCTGGCCGATCTCACCCGACCGCTCGACGTTGGCCCGCAGCGCCGCCAAGCTCTCCGGCGATCCGTCGTAGCCGTCCGGCACCACGGTTCCGCCGTCGATGCCGTCCTCGGTCACCGCGGTCCAGCGGGTGGTGGGCGTCCACAGCGACCGCATGAAGGGGCGGTCGACGCCCGGCATCAGGAAGATCTCGTCGTTGATCCGGCGCAGCCGGTCCTGATAGGCGGCGTCGAAGATGTCGCCGCGCGTCGTCTCCACGGCGATGCGTACGGCGTTGCCAAGTCCGCCGAGATCCGAGCGGTGCTTCAGATACTCCATGATGTAGGGATGCCCCGACGGCATCGTCTTCTCGTAGCTGGCGTTCAGCGTCAGCCGGAACGCCGCGGCGGTCAGCAGGATGGTGGCCAGCAGGCACAGAGCCATCACCAGGGGGCGGTTGTTGAACAACGCCCGCTCCAGCCGGTTGCCGGAGTTGCGGTCGAAATCCACCAGCCGGGCGACCACCGGCTGGTGGTCCATCACCTCGTCGGCGATCATCGGGCGGCTCCCTGAGGCGGCAGATCGATGACTTGGACGCCGCGCAGACTGGCGGCGACGATCCGGCCGCCACCGGCGTCAGCGAGCGCTGTGAGCGGCATGTCCCGGCGGGCGATCCGGCGGAAGCTGCGGCCGTCGTCGCGGCTCAGCAGAAGGTCTCCCCCCTGGCTGCCCAGAAGGATCGCCCCGTCCGGCAGCACGAGACCGGCGGCCAGTCCGCTGACGACGCCGGACTCCACGGTCTCCCAGCGCTCCCCGCCGTCGTCCGATCGCAGCAGGTTGCCGCGCAGGCCATAGGCCAGCAGCGTGCCCCGCGCGGCGGCGAGCACGCCGAACAGGCTGCCCGGATAGGGCGACGCCAGCGGCTCGAACCGCTCGCCGCCATCGGTGGAGCGCAGAAGCGTCCCCTGCTCGCCGACGATGACGAAGGCCCCGGCCTCCGGCCCGCCCGTACGCGCGATCCCGTAGAGATGCATCCCGTCCGGATTCTCGATGCGCGGCATCCAGGGAACCCAGCTCCTGCCGCCGTCGCGGGTCCGGAAGGCGAGGTTGTAGGCGCCCACGACAAAGCCGTCGTCCGGGCTGGTGAACAGCACATCGAGAAACGGCTTGTCCGGGCCTTCCGCCGCAAGCTGGCGGGCCGCCGCGCGCAGGCGTTCCGCGTCGGCATCCCCCGCCGCGGCGAGCTGGTCCGCCTCCTGCCCGGCCAGCCGGGCGACGGCGAAGCCATCCAGGCTCTTCACCCAGCTTTCCCCGCCGTCGTCGGTGCGCAGAACAGTCCCGAAATGACCGACCGCCCATCCCCGACGGTCGTCGATGAAGCGAACCGCGGTGAGGCTGGCGCTGACGGGGACGCGTCCCTGGCGCCAGCTCACGCCGCGGTCGTCGGACAGCAGCACGATGCCCCGCTCGCCGACCGCGACCAGCCGCGTCCCGGCCGCCGCGAGCCCGAGCATGGTGGCCCCGGCGGACTTCGGGGTGACGAGGGCCGGCAGTTCCAGCGCCGGGAAGCGTGCCGGGGCATCGGCCCCGGATGCGTCCGGTGCGGCGATCGCCAGTGCGGCGGCGACCGCCGCACCGGCGAGACACCGGCCGGAATGCCCGATGGGGTGTCGGATGGTCATGCGCAGGATTCCTTTCCGCGGCCGGCGCCGGTCACTGCACGCTGCGGCTGGCGAGATCGTCCGGGCTGAACGCCTCGTTGGGACGGCGCGGCGTCAGCGTGTACTGGGTCGGCAGCCCGTTGGACGCCGCATTGAGGTAGTAGGAGCCGGTTCGCAGGTCGTAGCCGCCCCACAGCACCCCGCCGATCAGCGCCGGAATGTCGGGGGCCAGAAGCGTCAGGGTGTAGTTGTGGCGCCAGAGCTGACCCTGCGCGTCCCAGCCGTCGAACATCAGGATCTGCCAGCTGTCCTCGTCGATGTAGTAGCGCCGCTTCGGCACGACGTGCCGCTTGCCCTCGGCCAGCGTGGCATCGACCACCCACACCCGGTGCAGTTCCCACCGCACCAGATCGGGGTTGAGGAACTGGGTGCCCACCAGCGCTTCCGGCGCCGCGGCGGCGGCCCGGTTGTTGTTGTAGGGGACGTACAGCTCCTTCTTGCCGACGAGCTTGAAGTCGTGGTGATCGACGGGGCCGAACATCATGAAGGCCTCGTCGAAGAAGCCGACGCCGGAGGTCACGAAATCCGGCGTGTCGTAGGCCACCGACGGCGCCCGGCGCACCCGCCGCTGCCCTACCAGATACTGCCAGATCGCCCGCGGCTTCTCCGCCTCCGACGGCTCATGCACCAGGATCGCCTCGCCGCGACGCGACGCGGGGCGCGCGTTGATGAATTTGCCGAACTGGTAGATGCCCTTGTAGGTGCTGAGATCGCCTTCCTTGTAGTAATACGGGTATTGCAAGAACTGCTCCCCGGCGGATGGCTGGATGCGCGCGCCGTCGGGCGTGACCACCCATGTGCTCGTCGTGTATTCGGCGCTGTCCCCGGCCCAGCCCAGCCGGTAGTTCCAGATCACCTCGTAACCGTTGGACGGGATGGGGAAGGGGATGCCGCCATAGGCGCCCTCGACCGCGTGGCCATTGCCCGCCAGCTTCGCCCGCGTCGCGTTCTTGCGGGTGTTGTCGTACACCCATTGCGGTGCCCCGGCGGTGCGGTGCGTGGGATAGACGTCGAGGCGGTAGTTGGGGAATTTCGCGAGCAGCGCCCGCGTGCCGTCCGTCAGCCGGTCCGCGTGCTTGGCTGCGTTGGCGCCGGTGATCGAGAACTGCGGCTTCTCCGCGGCGAAGGGATCGGGGCGGGCGGCACCCGGCGTGTAACCTGGCGCCACCTTCGTGTAGCCGCCGTCCCAGGCGGGGATCGTGCCCTCCTTGTTGCCGGCACGCTCCGCACCGAAGGGCGTCAGGGTGGCGCCGAGCTTCGCGGCCTCTTCCGCCGAAACCGCCGCGCTGGCGCCGGCGGCGCTCAGGCTGAGCAGGGCCGAGCCGGCGGCGGCGATGACCGTCGTGACGTTCATGATGATGCTCCTGGAATCCGGGCTTAGAGCGGGATCGCATCCGGTGAAATCACCGCATGCGTGAATCCCGCACTAAAATCATATGTTTAGAGCAAGATTCACGGGTTTGGCCGGGTCGGCCAAACCCGATCTTGCTCTAGAAGGATCGCTTCACGTAGGCGCCGACGAAATCGCGGCCCTTCATCGTCTGCTTGAAGGTGAGCTGCTGCACCGGCACCGCGTTGGGATTGGCCGGGGTCAGGAAAACATCGCCATCGCCGAAGTAATAGACGGCGTTGACACCGAAGTACCAGGTTGATTGGTAGGTGAAATCGGCACCGATACTGATGTCGCCCCCCCGCGATGCCCCGCCGTTGAAGTTGCCGACGGCCGAGGAGCGGCCATAGGGGGTGTAGCCGATGCCGATGGGAATGCTGACGTCCAGCCCGTTGGCGATCTGGAAATAGGTCGGGGTGAACACGCCGCGGATGCCCAGCGCCGACTTGGTGGTGTTGGGATCCAGCGCGGACGGGTTCTCATCGATGCCGATCCGGGTGTTCCACGCCACCTCGACGGCGAGCGAAGCACCGTCCCAAATGTCGTTGGGCGTGAAGGCATGAATGGCCGAGGCCTGGGCGTGCAGCGTACGGCCCACCGCATAGAGCGGGTGGTCCTTGTTGTCGGCGGTCACGCCGGGCAGCACGGTCTGGGGATCGCTCACCAGCGGTGCGTTCCAGCGGTAGGACATCTCGCCGGCCACATTGGTGCGGCCGATCACCGTGCTGACGCTGGCCCCGACCGTGCGCACATCCTCCGGATACACATGGCGCAGCTGGCCGATGTTGCCCGCCTGGAGCTGGCCCAGCGTCGGTGCGGCCGACGGAACGAAATAGAGCTGCGGCGTCTTGTCGTGATACTGGGCGAAATAGAAACCCAGTTCATAGTCGCTGTCCTCCGGCGCGTAGCGGAGCTGGGCGCCGAACTGCCCGCTGTCGCGCGCCTTCATGTCGCCGCTCCGCCAGAAGGCGGCGGGACCGCCGCCGGGCAGAACCGGGCCGCCGACCACGATCCGCTCGGCACCGGCGCCCACGAAATCGACGGTGTTGAAGTAGCTTCCCGAAGAGGGAAGCCGGGTGGGCCGCCACTGGAGCTGGTAATAGCCACCGACCGACAGGTTCTCGCGCAGTTGCGCCGATCCGGACGCCTGCCAGACCGGCAGTAGCACCTCTTTGAACTGGGTGCTGGGAACGCCCAGCAGCTTGATCAGATCGATCGGCTGCTGCGCCGCGGCGATCCCGTTGGCGCCGAAGAACAGGCTTTCGCCGTAGATCAACGAGTGGCGGCCGGCCCGCGTGCTGATGCGCGTGTCCGACACGGTGAAATTGCCGTACGCGAAGGCGTCCATCAGCTCGATGTTGCGGCCGAGGACGGTCTTCGTGGCGTTGGTGAAGCTGTCGGCGGGAACGCTGGTGGCGTTGGCGGTGGCTTGGGAGTCGTTGTCGGTGTGCTGGTTGTAGATGGAATCATACCAGGCGGCGGCGCTCACCCGGAATCCGTAGTCCCGGGTTCCCGCCGTCAGCTCCGACAGCAGGTCCACGCGGTTGGACATCAAGCCGGCGTCGAAATTGCGGTTGCCGTCGTCCAGATTGGTGTCGGTCAGCATGGAGGATTCCGCATCCCGCAGCCGGTAGCCGACACTGTATTTGACGGTGTTGTCCCAGGTGACCTTGAAGTCCGTGCCGTCGAAGGTGAAGGTTTCGGCAGCGGCGGGGGTGAGCGTGGCGGCGGCAAGGACGGCCAGGGCCGTACCCGCCAGAAGGCGGCGTTTCATGACGTGCGTCTCCTTGGCTTTCTGATCGGCGTGGGTGCTTGGCGTGGCGCACCCCTTCGGATTTTTCGGTCGGCTCGGAAGGCGGCTCAGGGCATCGACAGGACCGGTTTGATGGTCCGGCCGGCCTCCATGTCGTGGATGGCCTCGTCGATGGCGGAGAAGGGATAGACCCGGATCATGCGGTCGAACGGAAAGCGTCCCTGCCGGTGCAGCTCGATCAGGGCGGGAATGAACACATCCGGATTGGAATCGCCCTCCACGATACCGATGAGCTGTCGCCCGCCGCTCATGAAGTGCACCTGATCCAGCGTGATCTCGCTGCCCATCGGTGACGCGCCGACGATGCCGCATTTGCCGCGCGGTGCGAGGCAGGCGACCGCGTCGCGGATCACCCGCGCCTGACCGGTGGTGTCCAGGGCATGGGCGAGACCGCTTCCGGTCACCGCCATGATCCGGTCGGGAACGCTCCCCCCTGCCGGATTGAAGGCGTGGGTGGCGCCCAGCTCCAGCGCCATGGTCAGCCGCGCGGGGTTGGTGTCCACGGCGACGATGGTGGTGGCGCCGATGGCGCGCGCCGCCATGATGGCCGACAACCCCACCGACCCGGTGCCGAACACGGCGATGGATTCGCCCGGCCCGGTCTTCAACGCGTTGACCACCGCGCCCGCCCCGGTCTGCACCCCGCAGGCGAGCGGCCCCAGCAGTTCCAGCGGCGCGTCGGCCGGCACCTTGACCACGTTGCGCTCCCGGCACAGGGCGTGGCTGGCGAAGGACGATTGGCCGAAGAAATGGCTGTGGATCCTCTCGCCGTTGCGCGACAGCGCGGTACTTCCATCCGGCCGCGTCGCGAAGAAGTTCCGTGGAAAGAACGCGTGACAATAGGTGTGCGCGTGCCCGGCACAGCTCGGGCAGGCGCCGCAGGAATCGAAGGTCATGACCACGGGATCGCCGGGGCGGACCTTGGTGACGGCGCGTCCCACGCGCTCGACCACGCCCGCACCCTCGTGGCCCAGCACCACCGGCAGCGGGGTCGGCAGCATGCCGTCGCGCACCGCAAGGTCGGTGTGGCACACACCCGTCGCGACGACGCGGACCAGGATCTCGTCGTCGCGCGGGTCCTCCAATTCCAACGGTTCGATCGACATGGGTCCGCCACGCTCACGGGTGACGGCGGCCTCGATGCGCATGCGACGGTCCTCAGAACGGGTAGACGGGAGGTTCGGCCTTGATGGTCGTCCATCGCCATTGGGTGAACTGCTCCCAGTCGGCCGGCCCGCCGACCGCGCCGCCGTTGCCCGAGCATCCCCGGCCGGCGAAGGGGTTGACGCACTCGTCCGCGACCGTCTGGTCGTTGATGTGCACCATGCCGGTGTCGAGCCGGTCGGCGATCCGCATGGCGCGCGCCACATCGCGGGAGATCACCGCGCCCGACAGGCCGTAGGCGGTGCGGTTCGCCAGAGCCACCGCCTCGTCGTCGGTGACGAAGGTGACGAGGGTGGCGACCGGGCCGAACACCTCCTCGTCGAAGGCCCGCATGCCGGGGCGTACGCCGGACAGCACCGTCGGCCGGTAGAAGAGACCTTCGTAGGTGCCGCCGGCCTCCAGCCGAGCGCCGGCCGCGACCGTGTCCTGCACGATGGCGTGCACACGGTCGCGCTGCCGCTCGTCGATCAGCGGACCCAGCGCCACCGTTCCCGATGCCGGATCGCCGACCGGCAGCCGGGTCGCCGTCTCCACCAGCCGGGCGGTCAGTGCCGGGGCGATCCGCTCCTGCACCAGGATGCGGCCGGAGGCCATGCAGATTTGCCCCTGATGCAGATAGGCACCCCAGGCGACATTGCGGACGGCGCGGTCCAGATCCGCGTCGTCGAGCACGATCAGCGAACTCTTGCCGCCCAGCTCCAGGGCGCACTTCTTCAGCAGGCGGCCGGCCTGTTCGCCGATCCGCCGGCCGACGGCGGTGGAGCCGGTGAAGGCGATCATCCGCACCGCCGGGTCCGATACCAGCGCCTCACCGGCGTCGCCGCCGCCGGGAAGGACGTGCAGGACACCTGCCGGAAGACCCGCCTCCTCGAAGGCGCGGGCGATCATGAAGCCGCCGGTCAGCGGTGTCCGCGGATCGGGCTTCAGCACCACCATGTTGCCGGTGGCGAGCGCCGGGGCCACCGCGCGCAGCGACAGGACAAGCGGAAAATTGAAGGGCGAGATCACGCCCACGACGCCATGTGGCACCCGCTTCGCCAGGCTCATGCGGCCGGGGGTGCTGGGCAGCATCAATCCGTTCGGGTCGAGCGGCATGGCCGCCGCCCGGTGCAGGATGGTGACGGCCTCGCGCAGCTCGTGCTCACCCTTGGCGGGAATAGCCCCCGTCTCGCGGACGATGATCATCGCCAGTTCGGCGGCGTTGCGCTCCAGCGCGTCGGCCGCGCGGCGGAAGATGGCCGCCCGCTCGCGCCCCGGCAGGGCGGCCCAGGCCGACTGCGCCGCCAAGGCCGACCGCGCGGCGGCGGCGATATCGTCCGGTGCGGCGAGGCCGACCACGCAAAGCGGTTCCCCGGTCGCTGGCTCGATCACGGTGTGGCTGCCGCTGGCGGTGGTTCGCCAGCCGCCGTCGAAGACGCGGCCGGTCCAGCGCCCGGCCGCCATGAAAGCGGACGCACCCTCGTCGGTCATGGTCACTCCCTCCCTCGTTCATCCGGACCGCGGCGTCGTGGCGCGACGTCGGCACCGGTTCCGGGAGAGGAAGAGCAAGCGGCATGCCGGATTAGGGAATATCCGGATTGTTATGTTGAATTACGATCTAATGAACTGATTGTCTTTGATTTTCCCGAACAGTCCGGCGTGCGCACCACGGTCGCATGCGGACGGGCGTCTCATGGCGCTGTCATCCCATGATGAAAATCGGGCGCCGTCGGATTCCAGCGGTTCATCAATTAATGAGCGGGGCACAGCTTCGGCGCTGTCCGAACACGTCCGCGTCCGGCTCCCATCCGCTTGACCGGATGGCGTGCGGTCGTGAATGCTTGTCCGCGCAACAGACATACGGCCGGACAGGCCGAAACCTGCGGGAGGGCGAGATGACGGCGCCGCATTACCTCCACGTCAGCACACGGGCCGCCGGGGACGACGGTGCCCTGCAGTACTGGAACCACCGCATGCAGGCGGTCTTCGGTGGCATCCGCGTGCGTTCGTCGTCGGCCGGGTTCCACGGCCGTCTGCGCGGGCTTCAGCTCGATCGCATCGGTGTCTACGACATCGGTTCGGACGAAGCGTCGATCGAGGGGGGAGGCGGGGTCGGGCAGGAGCTCTATCTGCTCGTCAATCTGGAAGGGCGCAGCCATGTGCACCAGGACGGACGGAGCCGCAGCCTGGGCGGCAACGACGCGATGCTGATCCATGGTGGTCTTGGTTACGGGATCGATCTGGAAAGCCGGCATCGCATGGTCGTGACCAGATTGGCGGGTGGCGCGGTCACCACGGGACTGGCGCCTTACGTCGGTCGGGTGCTGCGGGCGCCGCGGACGGTGGCGATCCGTCATCTGCTGGCCGCGCTGCCGCGGGGGGTGGGGCAGGGGATCGTCCGCCCCGACGCCGTCCAGGGCACGCTGGCGACGCTGCTGGCTCTCGACTTCGCGGAACCGGACCTGCCCCACCCGGCGCGGCGCGATCCGGCGCACTGGTGGCGGGAGGGCATGCGCGAGATCCACCGCCGCGCCACCACCCCGGGCGTCGGCGCCGCCGACATCGCCGGCGCTCTTGGCATCGGAGTGCGCCAGCTCCAGGCCGCCTTTGCGGCGCACGGCACGACGGTGTCGGCCGAGGTGATCCGGGCACGGCTGGTGGCGGTGCGGCAACGCCTGTCGACCGATCCGGCCGAACCGCTGACAACCGTCGCCCACGCCTGCGGCTTCAGCGACCAGGCGCATCTGTCGCGCTGTTTCCGGGCGGCCTTCGGCGTGACGCCCAGCCATTACCGCGCACGGATCCAAGGCTGATTCGTCCCGGTTCAAGGAGCCGGCCGCCGCCGGCGCTATCGTCGGGCATCACAGCAGGGGTGCCCGTTGATGAGCCCGGAACCGATGCCATCGACCGACGCCGACCTCTTCACCGAGGAGGCGATGCTCGATCCTTTTCCCATCTATCGCAGCCTGCGTGCGCTCGGGCCGGTCGTCCGGCTCGACCGGTACGCGCTGCCGATCGTCACCCGCTTCGCGGAGTCCTTGAAGGTCCTGGGCGACTGGAAGACCTTCTCCTCCGCCAAGGGGGTGGCGGCCAACGACGCGGCGAACGAAGGGTGGCGCACCACCATCATCGGCTCCGATCCGCCGCGCCACAGCGCGCTGCGCGCTGTCCTGGCCGACCGGCTCGGCCCCAAGGCGCTCGACGGCATGCAGGGCGATCTCGAAGCCCGCGCCGACCGGCTGGTCGAGCGGGTGGTCTCCCATGGCCGCTTCGACATGATGGAGGACATCGCCCGTGCCTTCGCCATGGACGTCGTCTTTGGACTGGTCGGCTTCAAGGAGGAGGGGCGGCGCATGCTCGTCGATCTGGCGGAGGCGAATTTCAACGCCGCCGGCCCGCCGACACCGCACACCATGAAGTCGTTCCCCTTCGTCCAGCGGATGTGGGACTACCTGACCGCGGAGTGCGGGCGCGATGCGTTCCAGCCCGGCACGTTCGGCCATACGATCTACGAGGCGGCCGAACGGGGCGACATCGCGTGGGAGGACACGCTTCCACTGCTGCACGCCTACGCCACGCCCGGCGTCGACACGACCATCAGCTCGCTGGGCAGTGCCATCCATCTGTTCGCCCTGCACCCCGACCAATGGGATGCGGTCGTCGCCGATCCCCGCCTGATCCGCAACGCGTACAACGAGGTCGTACGCCTGGAATCGCCGGTGCAGATGTTCACCCGCGTCGCCACCCGCGACACCGACATCGGCGGGGTGCCGATCACCGGAGGGCAACGGTTTCTGGTGGGTTACGGCTGCGCCAACCGGTGCGAGATCGCGTTTCCCGACGGCGAGCGTTTCGACATCCGACGCCGCTTCACCGCCCATGTCGGCTTCGGGGCCGGCATTCACCAGTGTCCCGGACAGGGGCTCGCCCGGCTGGAGGCGCATGCCGTGCTGCTGGCGATGTCGCGGCGAGTCCGGCGTTTCCACATCGACGGGCCGGTCCTGCGGGTCCCCCTGAATGTGACGCGCAGCCTCAAGTCCCTGCCGATCCGCGCGGAGCCGCTGGTCGGCGCCGTGGCCGGCCCTGTCCCCACCTGACCTACCCGCATCCTTCGGAGAGAGCATGACCATCGTGATAGACGTCACCCATCGGGGTGAACGGCATGTCCTGCACGCGGACCAGGGCGTCACCCTGATGACGCTGCTGCGCGACGCCGACCTTGGCGTGGACGGGATGTGCGGCGGCTTCTGTGCCTGCGGAACGTGCCATGTGTATGTGTCGCCCGACTGGCAGATGCGTCTGCCCCCCATCGGCGATGCGGAGCGGGACATGCTGGCGGCGCTGGCCGACCAGACGGACGTACGTCCGACCTCCCGTCTGGCGTGCCAGATCGACCTCGCGCCGGGGCTGAATGGCCTCGCGATCACGGTGGGGGCCGGCACCCCATGACCCTATCCGCGGGCGAGGGGCCGGAGACACCGGCGTCGTCAGGCAGCCGAAGCGAGACGGACGCCATCTCCGACGTGGTCGTCATCGGTGCTGGACAGGCCGGCGGTGAGCTGGCCCTGCAACTGCGCCGGCTCGGCTTTGCGGGGCGTGTCCTTATGGTCGGAGACGAGCACCATCCGCCCTATCGGCGGCCGGCGCTGTCCAAGTCCTTTCTGACCGGAACCGTCGCCGAATCCACGCTGGTCCACGCCAGCCCCGCGCGACTTGCCCAGGCGGGGATCGAGGTCTGGACGGGATGCCGGGCCGCCGCCATCGACCGTGCGACCCGCCGCGTCCATCTCTCCGATGGCCGTGCGGCGCCCTATGGCACCCTGGTGCTCGCCATCGGCGGCCGTCCACGGGTGCCCGGCATACCCGGCGTGAACCAGCCTGGCGTCCTCACGCTGAGAACCATCGGGGACGCCCGCGCATTGTCCGCGCGGTTCGAACCCGGCCGGCGTCTGGTGGCGGTCGGCGGAGGGTATGTCGGGCTGGAGGTCGCAGCGACGGCGGTCGGGCAGGGGCTGCATGCCACCATTCTCGAAGCGGACACCCGAATCCTCCGCCGCAGCACCGGCGCCGAGATCGCCGGGTTCCTGACCCATCATCATCGGCGGCAGGGGGTGGATCTGCGCTGCGGCTGCGCCGTGACCATGATCGAGAGCGGTGCGGCCGAGGGGGCTGCGGGCAAGGGGGAAGCGGGATTCATCCTTCATTGCGGCAACGGGGACCGCATCGCCGCCGACATCCTGCTGGTCGCCGCCGGGCTCGTCCCGAACACCGATGTGGCGGTCGCGGCAGGGCTCCGGGTCGATGACGGGATTCTGATCGACGCCGGTACGCGCACCTCGGACCCGCGGATCCTGGCGATCGGGGATTGCGCGCGCCAGCCGGATCATCCGCACGCCGGCGGCACCCGCCTGGAATCGGTGCAGAACGCCCTCGAGCAGGCCCGGATCGCCGCGGCGACGATCTGCGGCCGGCCGGTCGTCCGGGGCGACGTGCCGTGGTTCTGGTCGGACCAGTACGACCTGAGGATTCAGATGGTCGGGCTCTGGAACCCCTCCGACCGGGCCGTGATGCGGGGTGATCCCGACGACGGCGCATTCTCCGTCTGCCATCTGCGAGACGGGCGGCTGTCCGCCGTCCATGGCGTCAACCGCTCCGCGGACGTCATCGCCGCGAAGCGCATTCTGGCCAGCGGCGCACGGGTCGATGTTGATCACTTGGCAGACCCGTCGCGTCCGCTGGGAAGCCTTGTCCTGGGCTGAGGTCAGGTCGCCTTGGCCACGGTGCGCCGCCGTCGGGCCGGAGCCGGCGGCTCCTCGATGCCATCGGCGTCGCCCGGCGATCGCGGGCCGGCGGCGGCGATCAGACCGGTCAGAAGCTCAAGCAACCGTTCCCGCCCATCGGCCCCGATCTGATCGGCGATCCGCTGTTCGTGCTGGGTCCACAGATCTTCCAGCTGCGCCAGCAACGCCTTGCCCTTGGTGGTGAGATGGAGGGCGTGGGAGCGCCGGTCCCCGGCGGCCAGCTTGCGCTTCACCAGACCGCGCGCTTCCAGCGAATCGAGGAGCGGCACGAAGTTGGTGCGCTTGATGTTCAACGCGCCGCTGACTTCCGACTGCTTCAATCCAGGGTTGCGTCCGACGATGATCAGGACTGAAAATTGCGCCGGCCGGAGATCCAGGACTGTGAAGGTCTGGATGAAGTCCTCGAAGACCGCCATCTGCGCGCGTTTCAACAAGAACCCGACCGACACTCCGAGAAGACCGAGATCGACCGCGTCTCCCTTGGTGGTGTGATCAGCGTCTGGCAACAGACGTCTTGCCTCTTTGCTGCTTTGGGTCAGATCCTTGCCCTTGCTCATAAAATCCGGTTCCGACTGTGTTATCGGTTGCCGCGTGCAACAACCGCGAGCGTGTGGCTCACCGCGGCGAGCGGCGGCGGGAGTGGTTGGGCGGAGCCCTCCTCGCGGCGTGCCCCGTGAACCCAGTGTAACGCACAAAGGCGCGGATGCGGTGCGTTGATCGAGTGCCGTGCCGATCTTGCGGTCAGGTCGTGTCCCGGCCGGTTGTCCACAGCCGCAGCGGTCATCGAGGGTGACCGCGACGGCCAACGCGGTGTGCTTGGCATGGACGTCGGCGTCTCGGAGATCGAGACCTTCTGGAACAGAACGGTGAGTGGGCCGTTCAGCGGGCGCGCTGCATGACCCTGGAAACCATCGCCCCCCTCGGCGATGATCCCACCATCATGCTGCCGGCCATGGCTGCATGACAAGCTCGGCCGGATCAGCCGGAGCCGACTTGGTAATACCGCCCGTTACACCATCACCAGGGAAACGATCTCCAGCTGCGGGAAGGCCGATTTTCAGCAGCCTGCCAGACAGCCGCGAAGAAAGTGGGTGACGGCCTGTCGAGCAGCCTGTTCGAGCTCCTCCAGGGACACCGTCTCCTGCTGCCCCCAGAAGCACCGCTCGTATGGCCCGGCCTGGCACAGAGCCCTGAAATGCGCCGCCGTGCCGAACGATGCCAACCGCTTCCATTCCGGCGCGTCGTGCCGCTCCGCCAAGCGCGCCAAGAGGGAGGCGATCTGGCGCTCGGTTCGCTGTATCGCGCGCTCGTGGAAAATGCGACCAACTTCCGGAAAGCGGCCAGTTTCGGCCATCACAAGGCGTGTCACGGCAAGCGCGGACGGGGACAAAATCAGATCCAGATAGGCGCGCGCCGTCTCCTTCAGAACATCCGTGGGCTCCTTTCCCTCGGGGTCCACGGCCGCGAGAGCGGCGCATGCCGAGGCCCCGACTTCCTCTACATAGGCGGCGAACAGCGCGGCTTTAGACGGAAAATACCTGTAAAGCGTCGTCTTGGAGCCACCGACCTCGGCGGCGATGCAATCCATCGAGGTATCGGCGTAACCGTGCCGAAGAAATGTCCTGCCCGCGACCGTCAGGATTGCGGATCGCCGGGAGGAAGTGGCGACGGGCATGATCAATGTTTCCCCGGTCGATCGGTGCTTGTCGCGATGAAACCCATCTGGCTCCCCTTGTCTTGCATTCACAAGCGATGCCCTGGGCATCTCTTTCGCGCATTTCGGACGCCGTAACCGGCGCGCTTCCCGAGGCCGAGGCATCCGGTCAACGACGCACCAGCGCGACACGCCGTGAACCACCGGGCCGGAGCCGGCCTGGACCTCCGGCCGCCCGCCGGGGAGGTCTCCCGTCGCTGCATGGATGGTGCGCACCTCCTCCACTGTTTTCGGAACCTTCCGGATCGCTTCCAGCGGTTACGATATTCCCGATTTTCCAGGCGCCAGGATATGATTGGGATCCAGCGCGTGCTTCAGGCGCGCATTGATGGACTTCTGGGCTTCGCCAAAGAAGTCGGCTGTCAATTTCATGGTCGATGTGGTGGCGCGGTAAAGAGGGTAACCGGCCTTTGCGCAAGCCTCGACGACCTTCGTGTAGCATTTCTTCGCGCGTTCCAACTCCTCGGGATTGTCGCGATCGAACACGAGGATGTTCACCGCGTCGAAGTGTCGGCCGCTGTACCCGACGAAGAAGCCGCCGAGGTAGTCGAAGCCGAATTCGGCAAGGACGCGCTGCGAAATCCGATAGCAGTCGATCGCATCAACCGCCTTGGCGGGGATCACAGGGGCGAACCAGGCGCCACCCGAACCGCGGAAGTTGAAGAGCGCAAAATCTTCCAGCGACATGCCATTCGCAGTCAGCATCTTGATGTTGTTGAAGAGAAAATGATCGACCGGTCCCGACGCCTGTTCCTCGGTGGCGAAGACACCGCCGACCGCCGTGATCGCCTTGCGGACAATCTCAAGATTGACCGCCACCTGTTCGGGAGTGCCGTAAACCGTCCCAATGGCGTTCCATAGGACGAGCCCCGCCTGCTTGGCCATCGCCGACCACATTTCTTCGGTGATGGCGCCGGGACCTCTGACGATGTCGGCGCGACGCTGGGTCATGGCGACGCCGACACCCATATGGACGACGAATCCGTTGTCGATCACCCCATCGAGCCGCAGATCACGCAGAACCTCGATCGCCCGGCCCGCTCCTTGGAGGTCGGCAAACCCGGCTTTCCAGGTTGTGTGGGCGGCGGGCCGTTTCATCAGCCACAGGCCGAGCTTCGTGACGATGCCAAAATTCGACTGGAGAAACAGGCCGTCAATCCAGGGACCGTAACCCCACCGGTAGGCTTGCCACGTCTTGGAGCCTTCCACACCACCCATGCCGGTGCGGACGACGGAACCGTCGGCCAGGACGACCTCCATGCCGCTGAAATTCTGGGCCTGTTCCTGGTAGCGGGTGTAGCCCATCCCGCGCTCCAGGGTAAAGCCGACCGGGCCGACGATCGGAGCCGGAGCCGGCTTGTTCAGCCAGAATGGAAGGTTATGCTCGGTCAGATAATCGTGAAGCTGCTTGAAGGTCACGCCCGGCTCGACCAAGGCCGTTCCCAGCTCGGGATCGACCTCGATGATCCGGTTCATCCGCTTCAGATCGAGGACCATCTGTCCCGGCGTCGCGGGCGCGGCTTCGCCATAGCCGAAATTCCGACCGGTCGAGATGGTCCAGAGAGGGATCTTGTATGCGTTGCTGACAGCCAGAATGCGCTGTATCTCCTCGACCGAACCCGCGGCGATCGCCCCGCAAGGCTGGTGCGCCGCCGCGTCATCGGGAATGATGATCCGCGAATAGGGGGCCAGACGCTCCAGATCGGCAACAACCCAGTGGTCGCCGACGATGGCGCGGTATTCGGTAAGCGCGGCGGCGAAGCTCTCCTTGGAGACTCCGGGTGGCAGAACGGCTTGGACGGTCATGCGATGCTCCGTGAGCTCAGAGAGTTGCCGCAAGGGCGATGTGGAGGTGCCCGTCCTGCGACAGCCGGAGACCGGTCATGTCGCCGCCGGCAAGCCGGCCACCGATCTCGTGTGCCCAGGCCAGCCGGTCGCCCCGTGTGGGCGCGCGCAAGGCGCTGCGCTCCTGCAACCGCCCGCCACCGTCGCGCAGGGCCTGTTCGATCAGGAGGGCGTTGGCCGGGCTGGTGAGGGTGAGAATGCGCATGCCCCGGCACGCCTCGAACCGTGCCAGCAAGCCGAGATAGCCATCGGCGTTCACGAGAAACCGATGCGTCCCGGTGGCGGCCGCTCCGCGGGCAAAGGCCGCGTCGGTCGGGAGGCCGGTTCCGACGATCAACGCATCGGCCCCGCATTCCCCTCCGCCCGTCACGCTGCCGGACAGCATGGTGGCGGTGGCCTGGCCGGGCAGTGCGCCGGCACCCGCTGCCGCGGCCACCACCCCAATGAAGCTTCGGCGGTCGAGCATCATGGCTTGGCCCCCTGTGACGGCGGCATCGGCGGCAGGACCGGCTTCGGTGGGGCTGGGCTGGCGGCGATCCAGGCGCCCAAACGGTTCAGATCCTCATCAGAAATCTCGCTCGCCCGGAACGGTGCCATCGCCCCCGGGCCATGGCGCACGAAGAATGTGATGGTGGCCGGATCCAGGTTGCGACCGCGCAATTCCGGTGCAGGGAATGGCGGAAACGGCCTGCTGTGGCAAAAGGCACAGGTATTGCCGTAGAGCCGTTCCGGTTCGATGCCGACCGTGCCGGAACCTTGGGCCGATGCCGCAGGCGCGCCGGCGAGCATGCCGGCGATCAGGGTTCCGGTCAGACGAGCTGTTCGCCACGCCGCTGTCATGCTGATGACCCCCAGGCCAACTGGTTTGGACGTTCGATGGGTGATGACGGTTACTGGTCCTTGGCGGTTTCGAGCGCGGCCCGCACGGCCGCGGCAAGACCCAGATGGCGTGGCAGAATCCGGCGCAGATAGAACGTCGCCGTCCCGATCTTGTCGTCATGGAACACGGGGTCGTCGCCCCGCAACTCCAGCGACACCCGCGCCATGTTGGCCCATTCGCCGGCCAGGGCCACCAGCCCGAACAGGGAGAGGTAATCGCTTGCGGCCTTGCTGCGCCCGCGGGGGTCTGCCGCCACCATCGCGTCCGTCGCCTCGACCAGGGCCGCGAGAGCCGTTTCGCCCTCGGCCGCGGCGGGGAACAGCGGCTTCGCCCCCTCGAACAGGGAGCGCAGATCGGTGAAGTAGCGCTCGACCGGGGCACCGCCCTTCATGGACAGTTTGCGGCCGACGAGATCCAGCGCCTGGATGCCGTTGGTGCCCTCGTAGATCGCGGCAATGCGGATGTCGCGGACCCACTGTTCGACCCCCCATTCCCGGATGTAGCCATGGCCGCCCATGGTCTGGAGTGCCAGATTGGCCGCCTCGCTTCCGGCGTCGGTCAGGAACGCCTTCACGATCGGGGTGAGCAACTGCACCCGATCCTCATGGGCCTCCCGTTCGTCCCGATCCTCGGCCGCATGGCTGAAATCCAGCGCCAGCGCCACGCGGACCGCCAGTGCCCGCCCGCCCTGGGCAAAGGCTTTCTGGATGGTCAGCATACGCCTGACATCCGGGTGCCGGTCTATGGGGTCCGGCCCGGCGCCCCTCGATCCCGGCGCTTTGCCCTGGCGGCGCTCCGCGGCATAGGCCGCGGCGATCTGGAAGGCGCTTTCGGCGGCGCAGACGCCCTGGACGCCCACGGCCAGCCTCGCCGCGTTCATCATGGTGAACATCGCGGCCAGGCCGGAATGCGGTCTGCCGACCAGCCAGGCTCTGGCGCCGTCATAGTTCATCAGACAGGTGGCCGAAGCTTTCAGGCCCATCTTGTGCTCGATCCCGCCGCACGTCACATCGTTGCGGATTTCGGCGCCGGTCAGCGGATCCGTGTAGTATTTGGGGACCAGGAAAAGACTGATGCCGCGGCTTCCCTCCGGCGCGTCGGGCAATCGGGCCAGCACCAGATGCAGGATGTTGCGGGTCAGGTCATGCTCGCCACCGGTGATGAAGATTTTGGTGCCGGTTATCCGGTAACTGCCATCCGGCAAAGCGTCCGCCTTGGACCGCAACAGCCCGAGATCGCTGCCGCAATGCGGTTCCGTCAGGTTCATGGTCGGCAGCATCTCACCCGTCGCCACGGGCGGCAGATAGTCCCGCTTCAGAGCTTCCGATCCATACGTCAGTATGGTGTTGTAGGCGCCGTCGATCAGGCCCCGGTACATGGCGAAACCCAGGTTCGCCGACGTGATCATCTCGTCCACCAGAACGTGCAAGGTATGCGGCAACCCCTGGCCGCCATGTTCCGGCATCGCAGTCAGCCCCGGCCATCCGCCTTCCATGAACAGCCGGTAGGCGTCGCGGAAGCCGTCCGGCGTGGTGACGGCGCCGTTCGCGGCGCTGCATCCCTGTTCGTCGCCGGAGCGGTTCAGTGGCGCCAGTACATTTTCGGAGAACTTCGCCGCCTCTTCCAGAACGGCATCGAAGATGTCGGGTGTGCTGTCGCCGAAACGCGAGGTGCGTGAAAGCTCCGACACGGAGAAGACATCGTGAAGTAGGAAGCTGTAGTCCTTCAGGGGGGCGGCGTAGTGCGGCATCGCAATATCTTCCTGTTCTTGACTCCGGGGCGCGGCGGCACCGTCCCTGCAAAGGCCGGGAAGGCGCTCGCCGGCGGACGGGCGGGGTCAGGTGGCGCCGATCCCGCCGTCGAGCAGATGGACGCTGCCGGTCATCCCGCCGGCGCGGTCGCTGAGCAGGAACACGGTGGTTTCCGCCACCTCCTCGGCGGTGACGGTGCGGCCCATCGGCTGGCGGGCGTTCACCATGGCGACGAAATCGGGATTGGCGAACAAGGGCTCGGTCAGCGGCGTTCTCACGAAGGCCGGGCACACGGCGTTGCAACGGATGCCCTGCCGGCCATGATCCACCGCGGCCGATTTGGTCAGCCCAACCACCCCATGCTTCGATGCGACGTAAGCCGGCAGATTCTGCTCGGCGAGGACGCCTGCCATCGAGGCCATGTTCACGATGGAGCCGCGGCCCGCCGGCAGCATCCAGGCCAGTTCGGCCTTCATCGAGTGCAAGACGCCAGTCAGGTTGACGCTGATCACCGCGTTCCAGTTTTCCAACGTGCAGGCGGCCACCGGCCCGAACTGGCCCCCGATGCCAGCGTTGTTGACCGCTCCGTCCAGCCGGCCGAAATCGCCGGCGATCCGGGCGCAGACCCGCTCCATCTCCGGGAAGGAGGAAACATCCGCCGCATAGGCGCGGGCGCTGCCGGTGTCAGCGGCGAGCGCCTCCGCCGCCGCCAGATCGCGGTCGATGATGGCGACCTGTGCTCCTTCAGCGACCGCCCGACGCACCACCGCGGCGCCGATGCCCATGGCGCCGCCGGTCACCAGAACCACCTTGTCCTGCAGGTCCCGCACCGTCTCCTCCTATTCTGCTGCCGCTCGGTCCACCGCATGCCGGTGCCGGCCGCTGTTGATTTATGGTTGCGTTCAGCCGCACCGCGTGTGGGTCGGCCGTCAGATGACGGCAATCCCGGCGTCCGCCAGATGGAGGCCGCCCGTCATGCCTGACGAACGGTCGCTCAACAGGAAGACGGCGATCTCCGCGACCTCATCGACGGTCACGAGCCGTCCCGTCGGGTGTTGCGCGGCAATCGCATCCCAGATCGCCGGATCGGGGATTCCCGCTTCGGTCATCGGGGTCCTGATGAAGCTGGGGCAGATGGCGTTGCAGCGGATGCCAATCCGCGCATGGTCGATGGCCGTGGCCCGCGTCAAGCCGACCACGGCGTGCTTGGACGCGATGTAAGCGGACATGTGCTTTTCCGCCAGCAGGCTGGACAAGGATCCCATGTTGACGATGGAACCGCCACCCGCCGGCAGCATCCAGGCCAGTTCGGCCTTCGTGCTGTTGAACACGCCGGTCAGGTTGGTGTCGAGCACCGCCTGCCAGTTGTCGAGCGGGGCTTCGGCGAAGGGGGCGAAGACGCCGCCGATGCCAGCGTTGTTCACCGCCCCGTCGAGCCGGCCGAAATCGTGGACCACCGCCGTACAGACGGCCTCCATCGAGGCGAGGGAACGAACATCCCCCTCATAGCCCCGTGCATCGGGAATTCCGGATGCGAAGGATCGGGCCGCCTGGATATCGCGGCCGACGACGGCGACCCGCGCCCCCGCCGCCGCTGCCCGGTGGGCGATGGCGGCCCCGATGCCCGAGGTGCCGCCGGTCACCAGAACCACCTTGCCGTTCAACTCCCGCATCCGACCCCTCCCCCTGGTCCGTTCGACCCTGCGCCAACCCGGTCACTGCGGATCCGCGACGTGCAGCACAAGCTTGCCGGGATCCTTGCCGGTGAACATGGTGGGAAGAAGATCGGGGGCCTTTTCGAAGCCTTGCTGTCGGTTTTCCGACACCTTCAGCTTGCCCTCCATCACCCATTGCCCGATCCGCTGGGCGGCCTGGGGGATTTGTGGCGCGTAGAAGAAGAGAAGAATGCCTTGGACGGTGAGCTGGTGGGTGCAGATCCGCATGTAGTTGGCCGGCCCCTGCACCTTGACGTCGGTGTATCCCTGGGACATCGCCCCGCAGATCAGAATGCGGCCCTTGGGGGCCATCAGCAGGAACATCTCGTCGAGCATGTCGCCGCCGACATTGTCGAAATACGCGTCCACCCCGTTCGGGGCGAGTGCGGCGAGCCGGGTCGTCCAGTCGGATGACTTGTAGTCCACGCAGGCGTCGCAGCCGGTGTTCTCGACCACCCATTGGCATTTGTCCGCGCCGCCGGCGATGCCGATGACCGTCCTGGCTCCCTGCAGTCTGGCGATCTGGCAGGCGAGGCTGCCGGTGGCCCCGGTCGCGGCGGAGACGACGACGGTGTCGCCGTCCCTCACCTTCAGCCCGTCCGTCACGCCGAAGTAGGCGGTCAGGCCGCCGACGCCGAAAACGCCCAGATTCCACGACAGCGGGAAATCGGCTTTCGGCAGATGGCGCAGAGGCATCGGGCCGTCCGCCCGCACGATGGGATAATCCTGCCAGCTCATGAAGCCTTCGATGAGATCGCCGGGGCGGTAATCGGGATTGCGGCTGTCGATGACCTGGCCGATGCCCATGCAGCGCATCGGTTCGCCCGGCATGATCGGCTTCATGTAGCCGCCATTGTCGGTCAACCAGATCCGCTGGCTTGCGTCGTAGCCGAAATAGAGCGCCCGGACGAGCACATCGCCGTCACCGATCTCCGGCACCGTGCCTTCGACGAAATCGAAATCCTCGCGGCTGACCGCGCCCTTGGGGCGGCGCTTCAGGATCCACTGTCGATTGATGGCCGCAGGTGCGTTGCCGCTCATTCTGTTTCCTCCCATGGGATGTTCGGATGTTCGGATGTCTGGTTCGTCAGGCGCGGTAACGCTCGCGCAGGTCCTTCTTGACCACCTTGCCGACGGGACTGCGCGGCAGGCTGTCAATGAAATCGACGCTCTTCGGAGTCTTGACCGAACCGAGGCGTTCCTTGCAGTGGGCGATCAGTTCGTCGGCCGTGACGGCACCGCCGGGCTTCAGTTCAACGACCGCCTTGACGGCCTCTCCCCAGTCCGTGTCGGGGACGCCGATCACGGCGCAGTCCAGCACCGCCGGGTGGCTCCAGATCGCCTGTTCGACTTCGCTCGGGTAGATGTTGTAACCACCCGAGATGATCATGTCCTTCTTGCGGTCGGTGATGTGCAGGAACCCTTCAGCGTCGATATGCCCGATGTCCCCGGTGTGCAGCCACCCGTCGATGATCGTCTCGGCGGTTTTGTCGGGCAACTTGTAGTAGCCCTTCATGACGATGTCGCCGCGTACGCAGATCTCGCCGCTGGCGCCCGTCGGCAGAATCCTGCCCGCTTCATCCATGATCGCGGTGGTGTTGAACACCGAGGGCAGGCCGCAGGAGGACAGCCGCTCGTCCTCCGCCACCGCACCGTCGCGGAAATGGTCGCCCGGCCGCAGAAAGGAGATCGAACCGGGTGCTTCGGTCTGGCCATAGCCTTGCAGCATCACAGGGCCGAAGACCTGCAAGGCGCGCCGTAGCTTCTCCACCGACATCGGGGCCGCGCCGTACATCAGGTATTTCAGGCGTGAAAAATCATGCCGTTCGATGCCCGGCATATCGAGCAGCCGGTAGATCACCGTCGGCGGCAGGAAGAATTCGGTGATGCCCTGGCTGGTCACGAGATCCAGAAGTTCCTGCGGGTCCGGCCGGGTCATCACCACCACCTTGCCGCCGCGCGCCGTTGCCGCGAGCGACAGGAAGCCGGCGGTGTGGGTCATCGGGGCGGCGGCGAGATTGATGATCGCCTCGTCCGGCCGATAGGGAGTGTTCAGGATGCCGTTGACCACCGAAAGCACGAGGCTCCGATGGGACAGCATCACGCCCTTGGGGCGGCCCGTGGTGCCGCCGGTCGGCATGATCGCCGCCAGATCATCCTCTTCGGCCTGGATGTCCGGCGGCAGGGCCGGTTGGGCGGCGGTCAGGCCATCCAGACCGGTCGCTCCCTCGACCTCGCCATCGACGCAGATAAGCCACTTCAGATTCGGGCACCGGCCGCGGATTTCCTCCACCATCGGCGCGAACAACCGTTTGAAGAACAACACCTTCACATCAAAGCCATCGATCAGGTGGACATGTTCGGCCAACGGAGACCGCGGATTGAGCGGGATCCAGACATGCGCGGCCCGCCAGACCGCCAGCACACACAACCAGGAGGCGGGATCGTTGTCGGACAGAACGGCGCAGTGGGTGCCGCGGGGCAACTGTTCAGCGATCAGCGCGCGCGCGATCCGATGGGTCTGGTCCTGGGCGGCGCCGAATGTGATCCCGGTCGTTCCACGCACATAAGCGATACGTTCGCGTCCGAGGCTCGCGCCCCGGTCGAAGAATGAAATCAGCGGCACGGCCGCCCTCCCTCGTTCTATTGCGCGCGCCCTGGAGGCGTCGTTTCTCCCACCTTAGCGGGTTACGCTCCGTCACCCTCCCCCCAGCGAAGGGGGGGTGAGCGATGTCCACCGGGGCGATGGCAGTGACGAGCAGAGTTGATGGGACTGGTCTTTTCCACCGCGGACGGGATAACCTTCATTCCATCTGAAGGCTGGAACCACAAACGAAATCCGCCGTGTAGCCGTTTTCGGGCGTTGCCGGTGGAGAAAGACAAAGATGGATGGCATTCTGGGGAGGATGCGAGGATGTGGCCCTGGGCCATTCAATTGAAAACCATGCCGCCGTCGCTTTCGACGAATTCCATGGTGAGACGCCGTTTGTCGTTCGATCGCTTTGCCGGTGCAGGCTCCAACACCGTCGAGGTGAGCGCACCCCAGGGGTTTGGCAAGACGCATCTTCTATCCCAATGGTATGCGGAGGCGCGCGAACAGGGCCGGGCGGTCGTCTGGCTCAGCCTCGATGCGCAGTACGATGCCCGGCGGTTCGCCCAGTGTCTTGCGGCCGCCAGCATCCGCAAGGGGCAGGAGGTGTTGGACGAGGCCTTCGCCGATTGGATGCGGGATGCCGACGACGCCATGGCGGCCCTCACCGGCTGGATCGTCGAAATCGCCCAGAGCGGCAAGGAGTGCCTGCTGATTCTGGACGACGCCGATCTCGCGCCCCTGCCATTGCAGGAGGGGGAACTTGTCTTCGTTCTCGCCAATGCGCCGGGCAACCTGAAGATCGCGCTGTCCACACGTCCGGGAAATCCGATCTTCCGACAGGCACCGCTGTTCTGCGCTCCGCTGATCCGCATCACGGCGCAGGAACTGCGATTCACGGAGGATGAAACCTTTGCCGTCACAGCCCGATCGTTGCAGGGGCAGGCGTCGGCAGCCCTGTGTGTCCATCTGCACCGGCTGACCGATGGCTGGCCGCTGGGCCTGCAACTCGTGCTGTCGTCGCAGGTCGGCAAGGATTTCGCCAAGCGACCGGAAGAGGTGGTGTCGATGGCGCTCGGTCGATACTTCACAGAGGCGATCTTGAACCATCAGACCGCGCCGGTGCGCGAGATGCTGGAGGCGATGGCTTTTCTCGATCCGATCCATCCGGAGCTGGCTCAGGCGGTGGTCGGTCCCGACGTTCCCTTGCAGGATCTGGAGCGGTTGGCCGACACGACACCGCTGATCATCCGGTCGCAGACCGGACGGTGGATGAAACTGCATCCGGCAGCCCGCGAGCTGCTTGCCGGCCTTCAGCGGAATTGGCCCGCCAGCCGGCGCAAAGCGACCGCCCAGGCTGCCGCCCACTGGTATACCCGGAACGGTCTGTATGAAGAGGCGGCCGAGGAGGCGCGTCGGGCGGGCGACGACGACGCCGCGCTGGACCTGGTGGAGATGGCCGTCCGCGAAATGACAGCCGAAGGCCGGTCTACAGACGTGATCGGCTGGATCGAACGGCTGCCGCCGACGGATCTGCAGAAGCGCCCTGCCTTCTGGCTTCCCGCGGCCTGGGCCTATGCGAATTGCAGCCGACCCGACAGGACGCGACCGCTGTTGTCCCTGCTGTGCATCAAGTCCGATCTGACCCATGCGGAGCGGTTCGAGGTCGCTCTGATCGAAGCGGCGATCGCCGGCTATCGGGATGATTACGATACGGTGGCCGCCTTCGTGGACGATTGGCCCGACGCGCCACGGGGCAGCGACGCGAGCGAACGCCTGCTCCACGCTCTTGTGCTCGCAACCGAACGCTACCTGTCCGGCCGGCCCGGCGAGGCGCGGGTCATCATAGAGACCGCGGTGTCGGATCGGGGCGTCAGGGAGGCCTCGACCATCGTCCGCGCCTACGCCGACTATTACATCGCGCTGTCCTTCCTGTGGGAAGGCAAGCCCGTCATGGCGTACGATGTGCTGAAACCCGCGATGGAACGGCTGCTTTCGGAAGTCGATCGCCGCAGTTTCGCGGTCACGCTGATCGCCGCCGTTCTGGCGGATGCGGCCACCGAGATCATGCGGATCGACGAGGCGAGGTCGGTCGTCGGCGGGCGGCTGGCGATGATCGAGAAGCTGTCGTCACCCGATGCGCTGATCGCGGGACATCTGGCGTCGGCCAGGCTGGCGGAGGCGGAGGGACGGTTCGACCTGGCCGAATCCTTGAACTCGGCGCTGGTGTCGCTTGGGCGGAGCCGCCAGTTGCCGCGGCTCGAGGCGGTCGGCTTGTCGGCTCTGGCACGATTCCATGCGCGGCGCGGCCACTTCAGCCTCGCCCGTGCCGCATCCCTTCGGCTCGATGCGCTGGAGACGGCGCTGCCGCCAGGCGTGTCCAGGCAGATCCGGGCGATCATCGCGCTGCAGGCCGATCTGGCACGGGCGGTTCTGCCGGAACGGGCGGGAGAGATATCGCCGTTGGCAGCGTCGGATCGGGCCTTCCGGCTGGCACAGGATCTCGGCCGGGGTGGCGACGGGCTGCTGGCATCGGCCCTCCACGGAGTCGCCACCGCCCAGGCCGGTGAGACGGCAGGGCAGGCCGAATTCGATGAAGCCGTCGCCATGGCGAAGGAATGGGGGTTGAGCCGTCTCCATTCGGACTTGATGGCGTTCAACCGACCGGAACGCGGGCACCGGCCCCCGTCCGCACCCGCCACTTGCCCTTCGGTCGAGGTCGCTTCCGCCAACGGTGGCAACGTCGGCATACTGACACGGCGCGAGTATGACATCCTGTGCGGCATCGCCGCTCATCTGAGCAACAAGGAGATCGCCCTGTCGCTCGGTCTCAGCAACGAAACCGTGAAATGGCACATCAAGAACCTGTTCCAGAAGCTGGACGCCGGGGAGCGACGGATTGCCGTCGCCCGCGCCCGGATGCTGGGGATCCTGTGATGACCGCGCATCGGCGCGGCCATCACCGGCGTCAGCAGACTTCGAACAGGGCGGCGGCACCCTGGCCGGCGCCGACACACATGGTTGCGACCACCAGCCTCGCGCCTCGCCGTCTGCCCTCGATCAGGGCGTGCGCGGCGATGCGCGAGCCGCTGACCCCATAGGGGTGGCCGACGGCGATGGCCCCGCCATTGACGTTCAGGCGGTCGTCCGGGATGCCCAGCCGGTCGGCGCAATGCAGAACCTGCACGGCGAACGCCTCGTTGAGTTCCCAGAGATCGACATCGGCCGCCCGGACCCCGGCCTTGGCCAGCAGCTTCGGCACGGCGAAGACCGGGCCGATCCCCATTTCGTCGGGCTCGCACCCCGCCACGGCGAAGCCGCGGAACACCCCCATCGGCCTCAGATTCCGCCGCGCGGCTTCGGCCGCGCTCATCACCGTGCAGGCGGATCCGCCGTCGGAGAATTGCGACGCGTTGCCCGCCGTCACCACCCCGCCCTCATAGACGGTGCGGATGGCGGAAACGCCCGCCAGCGTGGTGTCGGGCCTGATCCCTTCGTCGCGGTCCAGCGTGACCTCCTTGGTGGCGACGGCGCCGCTGCCGCGGTCGGCGACGGCCATGGTGACGGTCAGAGGCACGATCTCGTCGGCGAACCGCCCCGCTTCGGCGGCGGCGGCGGCCCGCAGCTGGCTGCGCACGCCGTATTCGTCCTGCCGGTCGCGGCCGATGCCATAGCGTTCCGCGACCCGTTCGGCGGTCTTCGGCATCGGCCAGTAAAGTTCCGGCTTGTTCCGGACGATCCATGGATCGTCGATCATGTGCCGGTTCATCTCATTCTGGACGCAGGAGATCGACTCGATGCCACCCGCCACCAGGATGTCGTTCTCCCCGGCCATGATCCGCTGGGCGGCGATGGCGATCGCCTGGAGGCCCGAGGCGCAGAAGCGGTTGACCGTCATGCCCGGCACGGTGACGCCGAGCCCGGCCTTGTAGGCCGCCTGCCGGGCGATGTTCATGCCGGTGGCCCCTTCGGGGTTGGCGCAGCCGAGGATCACATCCTCGACCTCCGGCCCTTCCAGGCCGGCGCGGCGGACGGCGTGGGTGACGACATGGGCGCCCAGCGTCGCCCCATGGGTCATGTTGAGCGCCCCTTTCCAGGACTTGGCCAGTCCGGTGCGGGCGGTGGAGACGATGACGGCGTCGGTCATTCCGAGGCTCCGAAGTCGGACAGGCTCTTCAGTTCGGCGGCGAGGCGGGTCAGCAATGGATGCGGCGTCCAGAATTGCGGATCGCCGTGGCCGATGGCGGCAAAGGACCGCATCCGCCGTACCGCCGGCCGCAGGCCCAGGCTGTCGGCGACGAACATCGGGCCACCCCTGGCCGCCGGGAATCCGTAACCGGCGAGATACACCACGTCGATGTCGGACGCGCGCAAGGCGATGCCTTCATCAAGAATGGCCGCCCCTTCATTCACCAGGGCCAGGATGCAGCGATCGACAATCTCGTCGTCCGCAATGGGGCGAGGCACGATTCCCTTGTCCGAGCGCCATTGCGCGAGCGCCGCCGTCAGCTCGACGTTCTCGGCCGGACGACGCGCCCCCGGATCGTAACGGTACCAGCCGGTGCCGGACTTCTGCCCCAGCCAGCCCTGGGCGGTCAGGATGTCCGGAATGTCCGCCAGGACGATGGCCGGATTCTCCGCGCGCCGCCGCCGCCGGATGGCGTCGTTCACATCGCTGCCGGCCAGATCCATCATCCGGAACGGCCCCATCGCCATTCCCCAACGTTCCAGCGCGGCATCGACCTGGGCCGGGCTCGCGCCCTCTTCGACCAGGAACTGGGCCTGTCGGAGATACTGCTCGACCATCCGGTTGCCGATGAATCCGTCGCACACCCCGGCGACAACCGAAACCTTGCGCAGCCGCTTGCCGAAGGCCAGGGCGGTGGCCAGCACGCTGTCGGCGGTCGCCTTGCCGCGCACCACTTCGAGGAGCCGCATGACATTGGCAGGGTTGAAGAAATGAAGACCGACGACAGCCTCCGGCCGGGCCGTGAAGGCGGCGATCCGGTCGACGTCGAGCGTCGAGGTGTTGGTCGCCAGAATGGCGCCCGGCTTCATCGCCCGGTCGAGCGACTGGAAGACGGCCTGTTTGACCACCATCGTTTCGACCGCCGCCTCGATCGCCAGATCGCAGTCGGCGAGGGCGGCATGGTCGGTCGCCGCCGTCACCGAGGATCGGATGCGGGCGGCCTCCTCTTGCGTCGTCCGCCCCCGTGCCACGCCATCCTCGACGGTCCTGGCGATGGCGGTCATCGCCCGGGACAGCGATTCCTCCGACGAATCCATCAGTGTCACCGCAAGGCCAGCCTGGGCACAGGCCAGGGCGATGCCACGGCCCATCACCCCCGCGCCGACAACCGCGACCTTTGCAACCGGCCGGGGCTTGGCCGCCGGATCGAGCCCCGGCACCTGGGACGCCCGGCGTTCGGCGAGGAAGCCGTACCGGAAGGGCAACGACGCCCGGTCGGCCCGCGCGGCGCGGAAGGCCGCATACTCGAACGCCATGCCCTGATCGTAGGGCTGGGTGGCGGCGGCCAGCAGGCAGTCGACCGCCGGCAGATGACCGCTGGTCCGTCGCGGGTTTGCCTGGACGGCCATGCGAACCGCCTTGAGGTAGGCTTCCGGATTCGGATGCTCGACCGGGCGGTCGCGCAGCAGCGACGGTTTGATTCCCCTCGGCAGAGCCTCGGCAAAAGCCAGCGCCCCGGCCAGCGGATCGTCGCCCAACATGGCGTCGAACAGCGACGATCCCGCGAACGCGGCGGCCCGATAGGTCTTCCCGCTCAGAATCGCGTCGGCTGCGGCTTCCAGCCCGATGGCGCGGGGCAGATGCTGGGTTCCCCCCGCACCGGGCAGGAGGCCGAGGGTCACTTCGGGCAGGCCGATCCGCGCGTCCGGTGTGGCAAGGCGGTGATGGCAACCGAGCGCCATCTCGAAACCGCCACCAAGCGCGGCCCCGGCGATCACCGCGACCACCGGCTTGTCCATTCCGCGGATCAGCCCGAAGATGGCTCCGTGCAGGCTGGGATCGGCCTCTGAATCGGGGCTGTCCATCTCCTTGAGGTCGGCGCCCGCGCACCAGGCGGGGCCATCGGCGGCCAGCAGCACCGCGTGCACCGCCGGATCGTCCGCGGCCTCGGCAAGCGCGTCGAACAGCGCGGCGCGCAGCCGGCGGCTCAAGGCATTCATGTTCACGCCCGCCATCGTCAGGACGCTGATCGCGCCTCTCCGTTCGATGCGCAGCGGTTCGGCGGTCGTCGCCCGTTCAGCGTCGTCCGGCATGCCCCCTCCCATTGTCGGTTTGGTCCGGAGGGGTGATAGGCCTTGCCCGCCATCCAGATCCCCCCCCGCGACAGGGGGGAGATTGTCGGTTCCGGCTCGCATAATTGTCGGACCCAACAAACATCCGGTTACGCAAGCACGGAACAAGGGAGGACTGCATGGGCGACATCCGTGTCGCGGGGGTCGGCATGACCCAATTCGGCCGGCATCCCGACAAGCAGGTTTGGGAATTGGCCCGTGAGGCTCTGGACCTGGTGCTGGCCGATGCCGGTGCCGAGCCGTCGCAGATTGAAACGGTCTTCTATTCCGGCCAGACCCAAGGCGCGCTGCAAGGACAGTTCGCCATTCCCGGACAGGTCGTCCTGGCGCGGATCGGCCTGCCGTCGATTCCGGTCTACAATGTCGAGAACGCCTGCGCGTCGGGTACCAGCGGGTTTCAGCTTGCCGTTCAGGCGATCCGCGCCGGGCAATGCGACATCGCGCTCGCCATCGGCGCCGAAAAGATGAACATCGAGGACAAGCGCCGTGCCATCGCCCTGTTCGAGGGCGGCTGGGATGTCAGCCGCGCCGAGGAGAGCGCGGCCCGGCTGTTGGCGCTGGGCCAAGGGATCGAGGTGCCGGAGGGCAGTGAGTCCGACCGCCCCTACAGCCGCTTCATGGCGATCTACGCTGCCATGTGCCGGTTCTGGATGAAGCGGTTCGGAACGACCCAGCGGCAGATCGCCGCGGTCAGCGCCAAGAACCACATGCACTCGGTCAACAACCTGCAGTCACAGTACCGCAAACCGTTCACGATCGAGGAGGTGTTGCAGGCTGCGCCGATCACCTACCCACTGACCATTCCCATGTGTTCCCCGCTGTCCGACGGCGGCGCGGCGGTCATCGTGTGTTCGGAAAAAGGGCTGAAACGGTTGAACGGCTCCGCCGGTCGGACGGTCAAGGTTGCCGCCACGGCGATCACCACCGCCTCGCCCCGCGCTGCGGACGCCTTCGACCAGGCGGCGGCCCGTCTCGCGGCCGACAAGGCGTATGAAGCGGCGGGCCTCGGGCCGGAGGACGTTTCGGTCGCGGAGGTCCACGACGCCACGGCGATGGGCGAGATCATGGCCGTGGAGTTCCTGCGCCTGACCGACATGGGCGGTGCAGGGCCGGCCGCGGAGCGTGGCGACCTCACGATCGGCGGGCGGATTCCGGTCAATCCCTCGGGCGGCCTGGAGTCGAAGGGGCACCCCATCGGCGCCACCGGTCTCGGCCAGATCACCGAACTGGTCACCCAGCTGCGGGGTGAAGCCGGGCTGCGGCAGGTGCAGGGCGCCAAGGTGGCGCTTCAGGAAAACGGCGGCGGCCAGATCGGCTACGAGGAGGCCGTGGTCACCGTCAACCTGTTCACCCGTTGAACAAAAAGGCTGCGGGAGGACGCGAGGTGGAATCCGCCATGACCCATGCTTTGCCCTTTCCCCATGTCGAATTGTCGGGGTTCGACGCCGGACTGACCGAGCAGGAGACAGCCGCGCAGGCCGTTGTCCATCGCTTCGCAGCGGAGGTGATGCGCCCCCTCGGCCGTGAGCTGGACCGTATGGACCCGGATCAGGCCTATGCCGAAGGTTCGCCCTTCTGGGACTTTCACAAGGCTCTGGTGGCTCTGGGCCTGGGGCCGGAGGGACTCGAGGAGCTTGATGCCCGCGCCGCGGCCCGGCTGGAGGCGCTGGTCATCACCGAGCTGGGGTGGGGCGACGTCGGCCTCGCGGTGTCGGCCGGTGCCGGCGAAATGCCTTTGCGCGGCGCGCTGGCCAGTGGCGAACGCGAACTGATCGAGATGTGCCAGGGCAAGCTCGGTTGTTGGATCGCCACCCAGCCGGACCGCGGATCGGATGGGTTGATCCTCTATCCGCGGGAGAGTGCGACCCGCGCCAAAGACAACATCGGAAATCTGACCGCGAAGTTCATCGGTGACGAGATCGTCGTGAACGGTCAGAGCTCCGCCTGGGTGTCCAACGGCTGTGTTGCCGGAATCGGTCTTCTGGATATCGTCGCCGACTACGGCCAGGGCTATCGCGACGCACAGGGCAACACCTATGGCTGCAACGTCATCGTGCCGCTGGACGCGACGGGGATTTCCCGCGGAAAGCCGCTTCGCAAGCTCGGCAAACGGCCGTTGCCGCAGGGTGAGATCTATTTCGACAATGTTCGGCTGCCGCGACGCTTCGCCATCGCCACACGCGACGATTACGAGATCAAGCATGCGATGGCCTGGGCACAGGCCGGAACCGCGATGAGTCATCTGTCCGCCGGTCTGGCCTGTGCGGCGTTCGAACTGGCTTTGGCCTACACCAACGAACGCAAGCAGGGCGGGGCCGTGCTGGCCGACCTTCAACTGACCCAGTTCCGCTTGGGCCTGCTTGGCGCGAAGGTCGAAGCCATCAAGGCGATGGCACGCCATGTCGCCGACTACACGAAGGTTTCACCAGCCCCGCACCCTTACTTCACCGCCGCCGGCAAGGCGTTTTGCAGCTCCGAGATGTTCACGGTGGTCAACGAGTCGCTGCAACTGTTCGGCGGCATGGGGCTGACCCAGGAATTCCCCATCGAGAAGCTGCTGCGGGATGCCCGCGCCATGCAGATCGAGGATGGCGAAACCAACATCCTGTTCATGCATTACGGATTCCTTTTGGCGCAGATGAACCGTGCAGGGGTCTGGGGAAAGAACTGAAATCAAAGCGATCCCGATCGGGGAGGACATCATGAGCAAGGATTTTCCGGTTGTCGTTTATGGGGCGAGCGGATACACCGGCCGTCTGGTCATGGAACACCTGCGCGAGTTGGGCATTCCCTTCATCGCCGCGGGGCGCAACCGGGATAAGATCGAGAAATCGGTGGCGATGGTTCCGGGCATCGAATCCGCCCGTTTCGAAATCGCCGCGGTCGATCACACGGTGGAGGCGCTGACCGAGCTTCTTGCCGGGCGCAAGGTGGTCTGCAACACCGTGGGACCGTTCAACCGCTTCGGCCGCGAGGTCGTGGAGGCGGCCTGCACCGCCCGGGTCCACTATCTCGACACCACCGGCGAGCAGCACTGGGTCGCCGAACTGATGCGCGACTGGGACGAGCGGTTCCGCGCCGTCGACCGGCTGGTCGTCCCGTCCACCGCCAACATGTACGGCGTGTCGGAAATCGGCGCCCGGTTCTGCATGGACACGCCGGGTGTCGATTCCCTCGACATGACCGGAATCGCCGAGGCGGTGCCGACCGTGGCCTCGGCCCAGACGATCCTCGACGCGGTGCGGCAGTCGTCCTTCCATTTGAAGAACCGCGAACTCGTCCGCTACAACGGCATCGAGACCTGCGACCTCACCACCCCGTCGGGACGTGTGCTGCGCGCATCGCAATGGGGCGGCACCTCCAACCCGATCTGGTTCAGCCGCGACGGGCGGGTGCGCAACTGCAAGATGATGATCGCGATGTGGAACCAGGAGCTCTACAAAAAGGAGCTGGAGCTGGAACGCGCCGACAAGGTCTCGCTCCAGTGGATTCCCGACGACGTGCTCTATCCGATGCTGGACGCCATGGCGACCTCGATCGCCCCGGCGACGCCGCCGCGGGAGTCCCGCTACGTTCATCGCGCGATCGACGTCTGCGTCGGCACCGGCAGCATGGTCATGGTCAAGTCCACCATGATCAGCAACGGCGGCTATTACACGACCGGCCTGGTCCAGGCATACGCCGCCATGCGGCTCTGCAAGGATCATCCGCGGATCACCGGCTTCGCCAGCCCGTGCGAGGCCTTCGACCACAAGCAGTTGATGGGCGTCCTGGAAAGCTACGGTTACGCCGGCATCAAGGTCGAGCGGCTGGTCTGATCGCGCACTCACGGCATTCGGGAGGTTTCCATGGAATTTCAAACGCTGAAACTGCGTGACGAAGGCGGCGTCCTTCACGTCACCCTCGCCAACCCGCCGATCAATCTGATGAATGGCCGGATGGTGGGCGAGCTGATGCAGCTCGGCGGCATGCTGATGCGGCGCCGCGACCTGAAGGTCGTGGTCGTCGACAGCGCCGACCCCGATTTCTGGATCGCCCATTTCGACCTGACGGAGATCGAGGCCTCGCTGAGGAATCCGGCGACGCAAAGCAAGTATCCCGACATCAACGTCGTCCAGTCACTGGGCCTGATCTGGCAGAACGTTCCGCAGATCACCATCGGCAAGGTCAAGGGGCGCGCCCGTGGCGGCGGGCTGGAATTCCTGCTGGCTCTGGACATGCGCTTCGTCACGGAAGGTTCGCTGTTCTGCAATCCGGAGGCAGGGGCGGGCTTCCTGGCGGCCGGCGGCGGCGCCACCCGCCTGATGATGATGGCGGGACCGGCGCGCGGGCTGGAGATCCTGCTGTCGATGCGGGACTTCACCGGCCTGGAGTTCGAACGGTGGAACCTCGTCAACCGGGCACTGCCTGTCGACCAGATCGACGCCTACGTCGCCGATCTGGTCGACCGCATCGCCTCGTTGACGCCGGACGTCATCGCCATGCACCGCGCCGTGCTGGACAAGGTGGTCCAGCCCTTCGTCGAACCGATGTTCGCGGCGATGGCGGCCGAGAATGTTGGCTTCCGCGCCGGCATCGCCAGCGGGGCGATCGCCGAGAACGCGACGCTGGTGGCCAAGGTCGGGCAGACCCGCGATTTCGAACTCGACCTGCCGGGCAGCCTCCGGGCGCTCGCCGCTGGACGGTGAAACCCCTGCCGCGTCGGACGATGCGCGGCATGCAGGAGAAGGATTGTTCGACGTGAAGCTGCTGGTCCCCGTCAAACGGGTCGTCGATTACAACGTGAAGGTTCGCGTCAAGGTGGACGGATCGGGCGTCGATCTGGCCAACGTGAAGATGTCGATGAACCCCTTCGACGAGATTGCCGTGGAAGAGGCGGTTCGGTTGAAGGAGAACGGAGCCGCGACGGAGGTGGTCGTGGTGTCGATCGGGCCGAAGCCGGCGCAGGAGACGCTGCGCACCGCCCTGGCCATGGGGGCGGATCGCGCGATCCTGATCGAGACGCCGGCCGAAGGCCCGGCCGACATCGAACCGCTCGCCGTCGCCAATCTGCTGGCGAAGGTGGCGGAGCAGGAGAAGCCGTCCCTGATCCTGTGCGGCAAGCAGGCGATCGACAACGACATGAACGCGACCGGCCAGATGGTGTCGGCTCTTCTCGGCTGGTCGCAGGCAACGTTCGCGTCCTCGATCACGGTGGAGGGAGCGCACGCGGTGGTGACCCGGGAGGTCGATGGCGGCCTGCAAACCATCCGTGTGCGACTGCCCGCCGTGGCCACCGTCGATCTTCGGTTGAACGAACCGCGTTACGCCTCCTTGCCCAACATCATGAAGGCCAAGAAGAAGCCGCTCGACACAAAATCGGCGACCGATCTCGGTGTGGATCTCACCCCTCGTCTCACCATTATCGGAACGGTGGAGCCCCCCGCCCGAAAGGCGGGAATCAAGGTCGGCTCGGTGGACGAGTTGATCGGCAGACTGAAAAACGAAGCGGGGGTGATGTGAGATGGCCGTCCTTCTTCTGAGCGAGATCGTGAATGGCCGTCTGTCGGTCGACGCGACGGCGCGGGCGTTGACCGCCGCTCGCCTGCTGGGTGATGTCACCATCCTCTGCGCGGACGCGGCGGCGGTCGGGGCGGCTGCGGAGGCGGCGGCGCTGGACGGGGTCGCGGCGGTTCTTTGCGTCGAGCATTCCGTATTGGGCCATCGCCTGGCGGAGCCGGCCGCGGCCTTGATCGCATCATTGGCCGCGGCGTACAGCCACATCGTGGCTCCCGCCACCACCCACGGGAAGAATGTACTGCCGCGGGTCGCCGCCCTGCTCGATGTGATGATGGTGCCCGACGTGTTGGGCATCATCGACCCCGACACCTTCCAGCGGCCGATCTATGCCGGCAACGCCATTCAGACGGTGCGGTCGGCCGATCCGATCAAGGTGCTGACCGTTCGCACCTCCGCCTTCGCGCCCGCCGGTCCGGGGAAGCCTGCTCCGATCCGGAACCTCGACGCGCCGGCCGATCCTGGACTGTCCCAGTGGGTCGTCGAGACGATGGCGGATTCGGCGCGACCGGATTTGGCGTCGGCGCGCATCGTCGTGTCGGGTGGCCGCGGCATCGGATCCAAGGACAGCTTCGCCATCGTCGAGGCACTGGCCGACAAGCTCGGAGCGGCGGTCGGCGCCAGCCGGGCGGCGGTGGATTCCGGCTATGCGCCGAACGACTGGCAGGTGGGGCAGACCGGGAAGATCGTTGCCCCGGATCTCTACGTGGCCGTCGGCATCTCCGGTGCGATCCAGCATCTGGCCGGCATGAAGGACAGCAAGGTGATCGTCGCCATCAACAAGGATGAGGAGGCGCCCATCTTCCAGGTCGCCGACTATGGGCTGGTTGCCGACCTGTTCAAAGCGGTGCCGGAGCTGACCGGAAAACTCTGAAGGCTGTCCGAAAGGCGATTTGCCCGGGACGGACTGTCGTTCTTCCCGCGGTCAGGGTGCCAACGCCCGGTTCCGGAAGCGGATCGGTTCCAGTGGTTGCCGGAGGGGTTGCCCCCTCTTCACGGGGGGGCCGCAGTCCGCAGCGTTGTCGTATGATCAGATTAACCGACAGTCAGCAAATCAACATTTCCCGGAGCCATCGACAGTTCGCGTTTTCCCACGGCCGCGCCGGTCGCGACGGCGAAGGCCGGGAGCCGGACGGGGATGCACGTCGATCGTTCAACAAAGCCGAACGCACAGGCGCAATCCGACAGACACAGTGGGGAGGAGACAGATGGTGCGCGGATTCCCGAAAGGGGAGACAACCCGATTTCGCCGTCGTGGGCAAAAGCTTCTGCGTTTGATCCCCGTCACCGCCGTGTTGGCCGCGGGTTCGGCCGCCGCAGGCGAGATCGACACCGGCGTTACGGGGCTCAAACTTCGCTGGGACAACACGGTGAAGTACAGCACGGCTTATCGGCTGAAGGACGCCGACGAAAACCTGCTGGGCAACCCCAATCTCAGCGATGGAGACACCAATTTCCGCAAGCGCGGCTTTACCTCGAACCGGGTCGATCTGCTCAGCGAGCTGGAGGCCACCTACGGGCAGTTCGGCGCACGGCTGAGTGGCGCCGCCTGGTACGACACCATTTACAACCGCAGCAACGACAACAACACCGCCGGCGCCTTCGGTCCCGGAACCAGCGCGGTCAACACCTCCGATCCCGGCAATGCCACGCGCTTCAGCCCCTACACGCGGCGCGTCCATGGCCGCGACGCCGAGATTCTCGATGCCTTCGTGTCCAATCGATTCGATGTCGGCGGCCGGCAGGCGACGTTGCGTCTCGGTCAACACAGCGTGATCTGGGGCGAGACCCTGTTCTTCGGTGACAATGGGATCGCCGGAGCCATGTCACCGATCGACCAGGCGAAGGCTTTGTCGGTTCCCAATCTGCGTTTCCAGGAACTCCTTCGTCCGGTGCCGCAGGCATCGGGGCAGATTCAGCTCACCGACGAACTGACCGCCTACTCGATCTATCAATTCACCTGGCGGCCCAACCGGCAACAGGGTTCAGGCAGCTATTTCTCTCCGCTCGACTTCCAGGCGGGGGGTGATCTGATCTACACGCCGACCGGTGCCCTGCGCCGCACCGACACGCGGGAGGGGAAGAATTCCGGTCAGGGCGGCCTTGCGCTGCGCTATCGCGGCGAAGACACCGACTACGGGATCTACGCCCTGCGTTTCAACAGCAAGACCAGCCAAACGGTGACCAATCCCGTCAGTGGGCAGTTCTACGAGGCCTATCACAACGGAATCAACACCTTCGGCGCCAGCGCCAACCGCAGCATCGGCCTGTTCAACTACGCGATCGAGGCCTCGGTTCGTACCAACCAGGATCTGCTGTCGCCCAACGCCTATGATGTCGGCAACGGTGCGCGCTACGCCGTCGGCCGCACGGCCCATGTCAACGTGTCGGCGTTCGGCTCCAGTCTTGGAACCACGTCGCTTTGGGATGACGCGTCGCTGATCGCGGAGGCCGCGTTCAATCATGTCATCAAGGTGACCGAGAACGAAGACACGCTCAGCGGCTGTCAGCCGACGAGCTTCCCGGGTTCGGTGTGCCAACCCAACGGCACACGCAACAGCCTCCGCTTCCAGGCGCTGTTCGAGCCGGTGTTCTACCAGGCTCTGCCCGGCATGGACATCCGGCTACCGATGGGCATCACCTATCAGCCGAACGGCTCCCGCAACATGGTCGGTCTGGCTCCGATGCCGGAAAACGGTGGTTCGATCAATCTCGGGATCAAGGCGTCCTATCTCGAAACCTGGCAGATCGGCTTCAATTACACCCATTACTATGGCGGATCTGGTGTCTTGTTCAGCCCGGTCAGCGGCGGAACGCAGGCGTGGACCTACAAACAATATTTCAAGGACCGCGATTTCGTCTCGTTCAATCTCAGCCGTACTTTCTGAAGACATATTGGAGACTTCAATGAGACTGGAACGGTTTTTCCTGGGCGTGGCGCTCTCCGCGACCGTCGCGACCCTGACTCTTCCCTCTGTCGCTGCCGTGACCGATCAGGAAGCACAAAAACTCAAAACCACCCTCACCGCACTGGGGGGGGAGCGTGCCGGCAACAAGGACGGCAGCATTCCGGCTTGGACGGGCGAGGGCGTGAAGGTGCCGCCCGGCTTCACCACAGCCCAGCGGCGTCCCGATCCCTTCGCCGCCGAAAAGCCGCTCCACTCGATCACCGCCAAGAACATGGCGCAGTATGCCGACAAGCTGACCGACGGTCAGAAGGCGATGCTCCAGAAATACCCGGCCTACCGGATCGACGTCTACCCCACCCATCGCACGGCGATGACACCGGCCTGGGTTCAGGAAAACACGTTCAAGAACGCGACGCGGGCCAAGCTGGTCGACGGCACCAACTACCCGATTCCCTCCGGTGCCTTCGGCGGCCCCCCCTTCCCGATCCCGAAGAGCGGGCTCGAGGTGATCTGGAATCACTTGCTGCGTTACAGCGGCACCCAGACCCGCACCATCAACGGCCAGACTTGGATGGTCACGGCCGACGGCCGGAAGGTGATGGTGGTCAAGGGCGAGCAACACAACCTGCTGCCCTATTACGACCCGAACGGTTCCGCCGAGAAGTTCGACGGCGTGTTCTGGATGACCCGCGTGCTGAACGATGGCCCGCCGATCCGCGCCGGCGAGGCACTGGTCGGCCGGCTGAACGTCGATGATGTGAAGACCAACACATGGGTCTACCTGACCGGCCAGCGGCGCGTGCGCAAACTGCCGAACCCCAACGGCGACACGCCGCTGCCGACCTCGGCCGGGCTGATCAGTTTTGACGAGGTGAGCGTCTTCGGGGCCGGCCCCGGTTCGTACGACTGGAAGCTGCTCGGCAAGAAGGAGATGCTGATCCCCTACAACACCTACAAGATGCTGCAACCCGACAACCCGGAAACCTTGATGAACGGGGCGTTCCTCAATCCCGACTATGTCCGTTGGGAACTGCACCGGGTCTGGGTGGTCGAAGGCACGCTGAAGTCCGGCAAGCGTCACACCTCCCCGCGCAGCGTCTACTACGTGGATGAGGATTCCTGGCTGGCTCTGCTCGCCGACCGTTGGGACGTCAACAATCAACTGTGGCGGACGGTCTATGGCATGCCCATCACTTACGGTGAGATGAGCATGACCGACATCGTGACCTACGGCTACTACGATCTGGTTTCCGGTGCCTGGTACGCGGGACCGTTCGTGAACGCTCCGGCCTCGGCCATCGGCATCACGTCCAGCAATGATCTGAAGGACTCGGACTTCACGCCCGATGCCATGGTCGGCAACCAACTCCGTTGAGGATGCATCATGGATCGCAGGGTGCGACGGGCGGCGGCGCTCGCTTTGGTCCTGCCGCTTGCCGCCGTCTTCGTGGGATCGACGGGAACGGCGGCGGCCACGCGCGAGGCCGATCCGCTGGAGCGGCCGGCCCTGGTCACCCCGCGCGCGGCGGGCGCGGTGCTGCTCGGCCTTGCCCGCGCGGGCAAGCGGCTGGTGGCGGTGGGAGAGCGGGGGGTCGTCGTTCTTTCCGATGACAATGGGGTGTCTTGGCGCCAGGCCGCGGTACCGGTCTCCGTCACCCTGACGACCGTCCTGTTCACCGATGAAAAAAAGGGATGGGCTGCCGGCCACGATGGCGTGCTGCTGTCCAGCGAGGATGGCGGGGCGACCTGGAAACGGCTGTTCGATGGCCGGGATGTTCCGGGCTTCTACCGGGATGCGGCCGACCGGCTCGCCAAGGAGCTGGGGGACGCCGATCCCCGCAGCGTCGCCGCCGGGCGTCTGGCCGGCCAGCTTGCGGCCGACCGGCGGGACCGGCCCTGGCTGGATCTGGCGGTCGACCCCCGTGGCCGGCTGTGGCTGGCCGGTGCCTATGGCCTGCTGCTGCGCAGCCAGGACGGGCTGAGATGGGAACCCTGGTCCGCCCGCATCGGTGGCGTGGACCGGCATCTCTACGCGGTGAAGGCGCAGGAGGCGACGATTGTCATCGTCGGCGAACAGGGGCTGGTGATTCGATCCGGCGACGGCGGCGAGAGTTTCCGCAGGCTCGACCTGCCCTATGAGGGAAGCCTGTTCACCCTGGAGCTCGATGGTGCCGCGATCACCGTGGCCGGCCTTCGGGGACATGTCTTCCGTTCGGAGGATGACGGCCAGAGCTTCGCTCCGGTGCCATTGCCGGCGCCCGTTTCGATCGCGGCCAGCCTGCCGCTGGTGGACGGCGACGTCCTGCTGGCCGATCAGGCCGGTGCGCTGTACCGGCTGCGGGGACGGAGCCTGGAAAAGCTTGGACTGCCGCCAGCGGGCAGCCCGTCCGCGATGACCGTTGCCGACGATGGCGCCCTTGTCGTTGGCGGAAGCCAGGGAGCCGTTCGTTTCGCGGGTCCTCCATTGGAAAGCGATCGCCAATGACAGCTCCAGCCCTCACCGCGCATCCCGAGGACGGTGCCCTGCCGTTCGATCCGCGGTCGGGAAGCCTTGTTGAACGCCTGTTGTTCAACTATCGGCTTCTGATTTTGCTGCTCTGCGCCGCGGTGACGGTCGCGGCCGCCGTCCAACTGCCGCGGTTGCACAGCAACGGCAGCTTCGAGAAGATGATCCCGACCGAGCATCCCTTCATCGTCAACTACATGTCGATGAAGGCCGATCTGCCCAATCCCAACGTGATCCGTGTCGCCATCGAAGCGCCGGGCGGCGACATCTATGACGCCGCCTTTCTGGAAACCCTGCGGACACTGACCAACGAACTGATCGCCTTTCCCGAAGTCGATCGCGTCGGGCTCAAGAGCCTGTGGACACCCAACGCCCGCTGGCAGGGAGTCACGGAGGAGGGTTTCGACGCTGGTCCGCTGGTTCCCAACGACTATCGCGGTGACCCGCAGAATCTCCAGCAGATCCGCGTCAATGTCCGCCGATCGGGGGAAATCGGCAAGATCGTGTCCTTCGACGAGAAATCGGCCCTGATCTCCGTTCCCCTGCTGGCCGACAACCGGGAGCAGAACCGGGTCGTCGATTACGGCGTTCTGAACGACCGGCTGGAGACGCTGCGCAGCCGTTACGAGGCACAGGGCGTTCCCTTGCGGATCGCCGGCTTCGCCAAGGTTGTCGGCGACCTGATCGACGGCTTGCGCAAGATCGCCCTTTTCTTCGTCCTGTCGATCGTCATGGCGGCGGCGGTTCTCTACGCCCACACCCGGTGCATGCGCAGCACCCTTCTGGTGGTGGCCTGCTCGCTGGTCGCGGTCATCTGGCAGCTCGGCGCTTTGCCCTCTCTCGGGTTCGATCTCAATCCCTACTCCGTGCTGGTCCCCTTCCTCGTATTCGCCATCGGCATGAGCCACGGCGCCCAGAAGATGAACGGCATCATGCAGGACGTCGGGCGCGGCGCGCCGAAGGAGGTCGCCGCCCGATACACCTTCCGCCGCCTGTTCCTGGCCGGTCTGACCGCGTTGCTGTGCGACGCCGTCGGCTTCGGTGTCCTGCTGATCATCCGCATCTCCGTCATCCAGGAGCTGGCGATGATCGCCAGTCTCGGCGTGGCGATCCTGATCTTCACCAACCTGATCCTGCTGCCGATCCTGCTGAGCTATGTCGGTGTCAGCCGTGACGCGGCGGAGCGCAGCCTGCGCGCCGAGCGGGGGCAAAGCCACCCGGTCTGGCATTGGATGGGACGGCTGACCGAACGTCCCAGGGCGCTGGCGACGGTGGTCTTCTGCCTTGTCGTGGCGATCGCGGCCTTTCTCGTCAGCCAGCATCTGAAGATCGGCGATCTCGACCCGGGAGCTCCGGAACTCCGCGCCGATTCCCGCTACAACCGCGACAACGCCTACATCAACGCCAAGTACGGGGCGAGCGGCGACGCCTTCATCGTCATGGTGCAAACGGCGGACGGCGCATGCTCCGGCTATGACACGCTGATGCGGGTCGATGCGCTGGACTGGAAGCTGCGCAGCCTGCCGGTGGTGGAAAGCACGGCCTCGCTCGCCGGTCAGCAGCGCCTCCTGATGAGCGGTTACAACGAAGGCAACCCGAAATGGTTCGAGCTTCCGCGGAACCGCGACATGCTCAACACCATCACCTCGAATTCGCCGCGGGGGCTGTTCAACGACACCTGCTCGGTTCTTCCTCTGACCGCCTATCTGAGGGATCACCGCGCCGATACGCTGAGCACGGTCGTCGGGGTGACGCAGGCCTTCGCCGAGGCCAACGACGGTGCGGACGCCCGCTTCCTGCTGGCTGGCGGCAGCGCCGGGATCGAAGCGGCGACGAACATCGTGGTGCAGCAGGCCAACCGGGAAATGCTGCTGTGGGTCTATGGCGCGGTGCTGGTGCTGTGCTTCGTGACCTTCCGGTCCTGGCGGGCGGTGCTCTGCACCATGGTCCCGTTGGCCCTCACCTCACTGCTGTGCGAGGCGCTGATGGTGGTCCTGGGCATCGGCGTCAAGGTCGCAACCTTGCCGGTGATCGCGCTGGGCGTCGGCATCGGTGTCGATTACGCGCTTTATGTCATGAGCATCCTGCTGGCCCATCTGCGGAAGGGCGAGACCTTGGCGGACGCCTTCGAAGCGTCCCTGCTGTTCACCGGTCGGATGGTGATGCTGACCGGCTTCACTCTTGCCGCCGGTGTCGCGGTGTGGGTGTGGTCGCCGATCAAGTTCCAGGCGGACATGGGCGTGCTTCTGGCCTTCATGTTCATCGGCAACATGGTCGGTGCCCTGGTGTTGCTGCCGGCACTGGCTCATTTCCTTCTGCGGCCGAAGCGATCCGTGTTGAATCCCGGTCCCGGCGCGGTCCAGGGTGGGGGATCGTTCGAGGTGGCACGGGTATGAACGACGATACGACGTCGCGCCCTTCCGCCCCGGCTCTTGTCTGGGTGTGGCGGGTGATGGGTGGCCGGCTGGTCGGCCGGCTGATCGTCGATCTTCCCGTCACGGGCAAGATCGCTGTCCTGCTGTCGCTCATGATCCTGTTGTGCACCGGTCTGTCCCTGTATTGCCTGGACCAGATGCGCACGATCAGGACGAGTTACGGGGCTGTGGTGGATCTGGCCGGACGAGGCAAAGCGGCCCTGGTCGCCACGGCCACCTTGCGATCCATCCAGATCGTAACGTTGGACATGGTGACAAGGGACGATGACGAAACCTTGCGCTTCGCCGAGGAGGATTTGAAATCGCTGAGGCAGCGCTTTGTCGATAGCGTTTCCGAGCTGGAGCGGATTCTTCCTGATCGACGCGACGAGATCCAGTCGTCCTTGGTTCAACTCGACAGTCTTCTGGCAATCGCCGACAAGGTCCGTCGGTTGCTGCTCGCCAAGGACAGGCAGGGCGCACAAGAAGAGCTGCTGAACATGGACATCGGAACGACGATGAACCAGTTCGATGGGCTTGCCGAGGATATCGGAGCGGTCGTCGCGGATGCGGACCGGCAGGCGGAGCAGCGATACAGCCGGACGGTCACGGTAACCCTCGCCACCGGCGTGGCCGGCGCGGCGGCGGTGCTGGCCATGGCGATGCTGGTGGCCGCCCGATCGCTGTCGCGCCCGCTGCGCCGGATCGTCGGTGAGATGAGCCGGCTGTCGGAGGGCGATCTTTCCATCGCGATCCATGGCGGCGAGCGGGGCGACGAAATCGGTGCCACCGCGCGCGCCTTGGCCGTCTTCCAGGCGGCAATGCGCGAAGCAGAGGAACTGCGAGGCGTGCGGGAGGCCATGCGCCGGCAGCAGGAGGAGCGACAACGCCTGGCGATGGAGGACCTGGCCGTCGACTTCCAAAGCCGCATGGCCGGAGTGCTCGAAGCCGTCGGCGGCGCGGCGACCCGGATGCAACAGAATGCCCGTACCCTTGACGACCTCGCGGCCCATGCGAAGCAGGAGTCGAGCGCGGTCGCCTGCAACGCCGGCGAGGCAACGGAAAGCGTTGAAGGTGTTGCGGCCGCAACCGAAGAACTCTCGGCCAACACTCACGAGATTGTCCGGCGCGTCTCCGAAGCCAGGGACATGACCCGCTCGGCGACCGGAAGTGCGCAGCGCTCGCAGGCGGCGATGACCGGCCTGCTGTTCGCTGCCGATGAGGTCGGTGAGGTGGTGCATCTCATCGCCGACATCGCCAACCGGACCAACCTTCTGGCCCTGAACGCCGCGATCGAAGCGGCGCGCGCGGGGGAGGCAGGACGCGGCTTTGCCGTCGTGGCTCAGGAGGTGAAGGCTCTCGCCACCCAGACATCGCTGGCAACGCAGCGGGTCCAGGGACAAATCGACGCCATGCGGATGGCCGCCAGCGAGTCGGCGGATGCCATCAACTCGGTTGGACAGATCATCACCCGGCTGGAAGACATCGCGATCTCCATCAGCGCTTCGATCGCCCAGCAGGGCCAGGTCATCGGCGAGATTGCCAATCAGGCGAACCTTGCAGCCACCGGCGTCAACACAGTTCGCATACAGATGGTCAAATTCATCGAAGACGCCGATCGGACAAACTCCCTGGCCAGCGAAATCCTCTCGTCATCCCGCCATCTGGTCGATGTGACGGAGAACCTCCACGACGCCGCCGATCACTTCATCGCGACTATCAAGGTGGGGAGTACCGCGAAGGCCGCGTGTTCCTGATGGATGACTGTCGGTGAGGCCGACGTCCGGACGTTTCCCGTGGGGTTGTGCAGCAATCGTGCTTGATGAAGAAGGTCGGGCGTCGTCCGGATCGCTGACCTTCGCCTCAGGACGTGCCTTTTTGTCGAAAGAGTTTAGGGATGCGGCCCACCTCGCCTCCTTACGGAGCGGTGAGGTAGGTCGAGATGCCGGGGAAGGCAACCAGGATGCCGAGGGCGAGGAGCATGGTGAGCACGAAAGGTGTTGCGCCGGCGAAGATCGTGCGGATCGACAAGGTGCGGTCGTTGAGGGCCGATTTCACCGTGTAGACGGAGATGCCGAAGGGCGGCGTCAGCAGCCCGATCTCCACCGCCACCACCGTGAGAACGCCGAACCAGACGATGTCGAAGCCCGCGGCTCGTGCCACCGGCAGGGCGATCGGCAGCACGATCAGCATGATCGACACCGAATCGATCAGGCAGCCGAGCATCAGGATCAGCACCAGATAGCCGATCAGGAACACGTACGGGCCAAGCGCGCCGTCGAGGAACACGCTCGACATCGCGGCCGGCAATCCCGACATCGCCAGCATGCGGCTGAACATGCTGGCGGCCAGCACCAGGAACAGCACGGACACCGCGACGTGCCCCGTCTCCACCAGGATTTGCCAGAACCTGCCCGGCGTCAGGGTGCGGCGGAGCAGGGCGATCACCAGCGCGCCCAGAGCGCCGACCGCGCCGGCCTCGGTCGGGTTGAAGAAGCCCGCGTACAGGCCGCCCAGCACCAGCACGATCAGCGAGACGATGGGCAAACCCTTGCGGAGAACCTCGCCCAGCGTGCCCCCGTCGTCCGGCCCCAGCGTCATGGGCCGCTCGGGATGTTCGAGCACGAGGTGCGGGCGCAGATAGGTCATCGCGACGATCAGCACCACGAAGCAGGACGCGACCAGGATGCCCGGCAGGATGCCGGCGATGAACATGCGACCGACCGACTCCTCGGCGAGCACGCCATAGACGATCATCAGCAGGGAAGGGGGGATCAGCATGCCCAGCACCGAGCTGCCCGCCACCACCCCGACCGAGAAGCGCTGGGTGTAGCCGTGGCGGATCATCTCCGGCACCGCGACCTTGGAGAAGACCGAGGCTGAGGCGATCGAGATGCCGGTGATCGAGGCGAACACCGCGTTGGCGAACACGGTGGCCACACCCAGCCCGCCGCGCACGCGGCGCAGCAGCCGCTCGAACAGGTCGAAGGTGTCGCGCCCCACGCCGGAGACGGTGACCAGAAGCCCCATCAGGATGAACAGCGGGACGACGGCGAACAGGTATTCGCGCAGCGAATCGTTGGCGACCGCGCCCGTCATGCGCAGCGCCACGTCTGGCCCGCGCAGCGCCGCCACGGCGCAGAGCGAGGTCATCAGCAGCGACACGCCGATGTGGAGGCCGAAATAGATCAGCAGCAGAAGCGCCGCCACCGCCAGAAGACCGATGGTTTCGCCGCTCATGAAAGCCTCCCGCGGGTCACGGTGCGCAGCGCCTGCACGGCGCCGATGAGATACTGGATCGCGGCCACGCCGGCCCCGAAGACGACGAGCACGCGGAACGGCCAGGTCGGGATGGTGGCGAAGCCCTCGATGCCGATGTACTCGCCGATGTTCATGTCCTTGGCGATGACGGGGTAGGTGGCCCAGGCGATCAGCGCGCAAGCGGCGCAGCCCAGCAGCGCGAACACGGCGCCCAACGCCGCGGCGACCCGCGGATGGCGACGGCCGAGCGGGTCGATGAAAATGTCGGCCCGCGCCATCCGGTCGTGCCGCACGGTGCTCGCGAGCTGGAGGAAGACGATCACCACCACCGAGAAGGCGGACAGCTCCGCCACCGTCGGGATCGGCTGGTTCAGAAGATTGCGGCCGAGCACGTCGGCGCAGACGAGGACCATCAGTCCGCCGATCAGCACCGACCCCACTGCACCCAGCCCGTCCACGAAGACGTTCCAGGCGCGCAGAAGGGAGCCGGCCGGCGGCACGCCGCTGACGGGGTGGGGGGACGGGGTGGTCCGTTCGCTCAATTCGAGGGACATCGCCGGCTCGCTGGTTGGAAGGTGCCGCGCGGGCGGACGGCGTTTACCGACGTCGTCCGCCGCGGGCCGCCCTGTCAGAGGTTCTTGTCCCACTCGCGGGCCGGGGTCTGACCCTGCTTGCGCAGCCCCGCCATGTAGGCTTCCAGGAACTTGCGCGCGGGCAGGCCCTTCGCCTCGTTGGCCTTGACCCACTCGGCCGCGAGGTTCGGGAGCTGGTCGATCCACTTGCGCCGCTCGTCGGCCGGAAGATCGGTGATCGTCACCGGCGGGTTCTGGGTCTTGCCCGCCTCGGCGATGGCCTTCATCGCGGTTTCATGCCGCTCCATAAGATCCTCGCCGTGGGTCTTGGAGTAGACGGCACCCGCTTCCTTCAGCGCGGTCTGCACCTCCTTCGGCAGGCCGGCCCAGCGGTCCTGGTTGATGGCGAGCCCACCGGAGAAGACGACGCCGAGATTGACGCGGGTGACGTAGGGCGCCACCTCGTAGAGCTTGGTCGGCAAGACGCCGGTGGCGAGTGACAGCACCCCTTCGGACACGCCGGTCTGGATGTCGGTGTAGAAGGTGGTGAGCGCGCCATCGACCGGGGTGGCACCCACCCCACGCAGCCAGATGCCGGGCGCGCCGGGCGACGAGATCTTTTTGCCCTTCAGATCCTCGATCTTCTTCACCGGGAACTTGGTGAAGATATCGTAGGTGTCAGACCCCGTGGCGCCGAGGAAGACGATGTTGTACTTCTCCCATTCCTTGCGGAAGGCGGGGACCGTGTCCATCAGCTCGGTCATGGTGTTGAGCATGGCCGGGACATTGTCGGTCGAGAAGGGCGTGTAGGTGGTCACCTGGCTCAGCGGCATCTTGGCCGCCTCCAGGTAGCTGAACACCCAGCCGATGTCGGTGATGCCCTGTTCGACCGAGGTCAGCGTGGCGTTGGCCTTGTAGATTTGGCCGCCATAGGCCTGCTGCCACTGGATCTTGTATTTGCCCGTGGCCGCTAGCCGCTTGTCCACCTCGGGGATGAACACCTTCGGGATCAGGGCGATCCAGGGGATGGTGACGGGATGGCTGGCCGCCACCGTCAGCTTGATGGTTTCCGGTTCCGCCGCCGCCGGGGTGGCGGCGAACGCCGCCAGACCGATGGACAGAAGCGCACCCGACACGCTCGTCTTCATGAGTGACCTCCCTCGGTTATGCTCTTGTTGAGTCCGCACCCGCCATCGCCGCCCGTTCGCGGTCGAAGGCCTTCGCCAGCAGCGACGGATCCTGCTTCAACCGGTACTTCTCCACCCGGTGGGACGAGGTGTGCGGCAGCGCGTTTACGTAGACCACGAAGCGCGGAATCTTCATGGCCGCCATCCGCCCGTGGCACCAGTCTAGCACCGCCTGGGCCGGGGGCGGGTCGGCCCGCGGCACCAGGACCGCCATGATCTCCTCCTCGCCCAGCTCGGCCGGAACGCCGATGGTCGCGGCCTCCAGGATGTCCGGGTGTTCGGACAGGATGCGATCCAGCTCGGCACCGGAGATGTTCTCGCCCCGCCGCCGGATGATGTCCCGCTTGCGGGCCACGAAGTAATAGTAGCCATCCTCGTCGCGGCGGACATAGTCGCCGGTGTGGAACCACCCGTCGCGCATGGCGCTGCTGGTCTGCTCGGGATCATCCAGATAGTGCAGGGCCATGATCGGCGTCTTGACGAGGAGCTCCCCCATCTCGCCCACCGGAACCTCACGTCCCTCGTCGTCGATGATGCGCAGCTCGACGAAGGTGCCGTCGAGGCGGGGGTGCCGGGCTGGCCGGCCGATGCTGCCGACCTTGTGCGGGCCGTCGAACGGGTTGTTGCAGGCTCCCGGAATTTCCGACATCCCGTAGCCCTCGATCAGGGTGGCAACGTGGAACTCCTGCTGGAAGACACGGATCATCTCGGCGCTGATCGGGCCGCCATAGATCCGGGTGATTCGATGGCGCGGGTCGAACTCGCTGCGCGGCCGGTTGGCCAGAATGTTTCCCAGGGCGGCCAGGATGTTGAACACCGTGGCCCCGCTTTCCGCCGCCAGCGTCCACAGCCGGGACGCGCTGAAGCGCGGCGCCGTGATCATCGCCGCACCCGCGGCCAACGCCCCGCCCCAGGAGTAGAAGAGCGCGTTGATGTGGAAGAAGGGCAGCACGGTGAACAGGCGGTCGTCCGGTTGCAGGTGCATCCGCTCGACGAAGGCCTCGCCCGCCCACACGTGGTTGCGGTGGCTGTGCACCACCCCCTTGGGCAGGCCGGTGGTGCCGGAGGTGTAAATCACCACGGCCGGATCGTCGGGTACGACCGTGGTGAGCTGGATGGGGCCGTTCGGGCCCGCGTAATCCTGGATGCGCGCGACGATGCCGTCGACGTCGTCGGCGGTGGCCCCGATCTGGTCGAGCGGGAGCAGCCAAGGCACCTCATCGAACCCGCCCGTGATGCGTTCGATGCGATCCAGGTCGTCGGCCTGGCTGGCGACCACCACCGGGCGGGAGTGCTTGAGAAGGTAGGAGAGCTCCCCGTCGGTGAGGTTGGGGTTCATCGGAACGAGGACGGCCCCGGCCTTCACAGCGGCCAGGAACACCAGCAGACCGACGTCGCTGTTCAGCGACACCAGCGCCACGCGGTCGCCGTGGCGGACACCGCGCAGCACCAGAGCGCGGGCCAGCGTGTCGCTGGCATCGTCGATCCGGGCGTAGCTCCAGACCCGCCCCTCGAACAGCAGCACCGGGCGGTCGGGACCGGCCGAACGGCGCGACGCGAGCAGCGACGGGATCGTATCCCCGTGCGGCGGGTAGAGATCGAGAACGTCACGGGGCTTGAGATCGGCAGCCATAAATGCACCCGTAGGAAGATGGCGTCGGTGAAAGAGGACCGGCGCCGGATCACTCCGGCGGCTGCGCCTCGTGTTCGGTGCGCAGCCAGAGCTCCCGCGCCAGGGGCGAGCGGATCTCCTCCAGCAGATGAGCGACCAGCCCGATCGTCCGGGCGATCAGCCCGATGCCGCGGCACACCCGCCAGTCCATGCCGATCTCGCTGGCGATGGCGCCGATGGCGCCGGAGACGTTGATCGGCAGATGGCGGCCCAGCGACCGCTCGGCCTCCGCTGCGACGGCCTCCAGAAGCTGCACGTGCCGGCCGCGGAAACCATTCTCCGCGGCGATGGCCAACAGGCGCCCGGTGCGCGGATCCACCTGCTTGTGGATGGGGTGGCCGAGGCCGGGGATGATCCGCTTCTCGGCCTTGAACCGAGCCACGATCTCCCGCGCGAGGACCGGGATCTGGTCCTCCGCCGCGTCGGCCGCCTTGGCCTCCTGAAGCATGCGGGCGGCGCCCTCGATGCTGCCGACGAACACCGTGCCGAGCCCGCTCAGCCCGGCGGCCACCGCCGCCTGCAGCGAGTCCGGCGCGCCCAGATAGGTCAACCGGGCCGCCAGCACGCTTGGCGTCAGCCCGTGCTCGACCAACGAGACCACCAGCGCGTTGAAGACGGCATCCTCCTCCTGCGTGGGCATCCGGCCCCAGATTTCCAGGAACGCCATCTGGCCCAGATCGACCTTGCCGATGATGTCGGTCGTCAGGTCGAGGCCATGGATGCGGATGCTGTCCGCATCGCTGCGGCAGATCGCACTGCGCATCGCAACTCTCCGTTTTGATTGGCTGGGACGGCGCCGCCGGGAGCGCGCCGTCCGGATCTCACGCGGGCAGGGCGGCTTCGCGGACCGGACAGAGCACGAAGTCGTACTCGGCCGTGTGGAAGGGAACCTCCATCGTCTCGCCGGTCGGCGCCACGCCGGGCTCGTGCCGGGTGAAGCCGATGACCAGGGAGTCCTTGACGCCGAACACCGCGTCGGAGTCGAGATACGGGTCGCCGGCGACGAAGAGCTGGGTGGTCACGGGCTGGAAGCCCGGCGCCGACACGATCATGTGGATGTGCCCGGGCCGGTAGGGGTGGCGCCTCATCCGGTTCAGCATCGCGCCGACCGGACCGTCGACTGGGACCGGGTAGGAGGCCGGGCGGATCGACCGGAACCAGTAGCGCCCCTCGGCGTCGGTGCGCAGCTTGCCGCGCGCCAGCATCTCCGTCTGGCCGGGGACCTGCATGTCGTAATTGCCCTCCCCGTCGCCCGACCAGACGTCGAGCAGGGCGCCGGCCACGGGCGTGCCGTCGAGCGTGACCACGCGGCCGGAATAGAAGGTCGGCTCGCCCTTCACCCCTTCGGCCAGATTGCTGCCGAGCGGCCGTTCCGGCGCGCCTTCCCAGTAGTAGGGACCCTGCACCGCCGACTCCAGGGCGCCGGCCGGCTTGCGGTTGTTGACGGCGTCCACCAGCATCGACACGCCCAGCGTGTCCGACAGCAGGATGAACTCCTGCCGCAGCTCGGTGCAGGTCTGGCCGGTCGCCGTGAGGAACTGGATGCCCGCCATCCACTCCGCCTCGGTCAGCTCGACCTCGCGGACGAAGTCGTGCATGTGGCGGACCAGCGACGTCATGATGGTCCTGAAGCGGTCATCCCCGCATTCGGCAAAGCGCGCCAGCACCGCGTCGGTGATGCTGGTCTCGGTGAACTGAGGCATGGTTCCTCCCCTCCGGATGTCGCCGCCGGGCGGCGATCGTTTTGCGGAGCGGGCCGCGCGGACGCCGCCGGCACCGTCCGTTCCGTGGACTGCTCGGAACTCTATTGTTTCCTGCACGAACGGAGAAATGATAGATGCCCATCATCACCATCGACCGCATCGATCGTTCGGCGTGGGCAGGGCAGGGGACAGGCATGGAACTGAGGCATCTCCGTTACTTCGCGGCGCTTGCCGAGCGGCTGAACTTCACGCACGCGGCGGAGAAGGTGCACGTCACCCAGTCCACGCTGTCGCACCAGATCAAGCAGTTGGAGGACGAGGTCGGCCAGAGGCTGTTCGACCGGGTCGGCAAGCGGGTGGCGATGACGGAAGCGGGCGAGCTGCTGCTGCCCAGCGTCACCAAGGCGCTGCGCGAGATCGACGACGGCATCCGCACGCTGAAGGGCTCGGCGCGGCCGCTTGCCGGGACCGTCCGCATCGGCGCCACCCACACCTTCAACATCGGTCTGATTCCGACCTGCCTCGCCACCTTCCTGACCAACAACCCGTCGGTCCGGGTGACCGTGGAGGAGCTGCCGGCGGCGGCCATCGAGGAGGGGTTGCGCTCCGGCGACCTCGACATCGGCATCGCCTACCGGCCGGCGGAGCTCCATGACCTCTGGTTCGAGCCGCTGTACAACGAAGAGATGGTGCTGGTCGTCGGCGCCATGCACCCGTTCGCCCCGCGCAAGCGGATCCGCATCATCGACTTGCATCGGCAGAAGCTCGTCCTGCTGCCGCGGGAATTCACCACTCGGGGCATGCTCGACGGCATCTTCCAGTCGGCGGGCGCCGAGCCGGTGGTGCTGGCGGAGACGAACACCGTTGCCGCCATGCTGAGTTTGGTGCGGCGGATGGAGATCGCGGCCATCGTGTCGGAGCAGGCGGTCTCGGACCAGGAGAACCTGCGGATCATCGCGCTGGAAAGCCCGACGCCGATGCGCACCCCCGGCATCCTGTGGAAGCGGGAGGGGGAGCGCCCGGCGGCCGTGCGGTCCTTCGCCGTCATCGTCCGCCGCGCCGTGTCGAGCGCCAAGCTGAAGCGCCCGCGCGAATAGGAACGGGCGGAGAGCGGCGGTCCAACCTCGATACAGGAACGCCCACCTTTGACAAGGTTCTGCGACAGTCCCCAGCTATCCTCCGCGGTACATGGGCTTGGAGAGGGTGGACATGTCCAGGTGTGAAGAGCCGCCGCAGCGGATCCGGCTGGCGTTCGTCGCGGCGGAGCAGGAGGGGCTCGCCTTCGCCCATAAGGCCCGCGTGGCGGCCATCATTGCCGTCGCCCTGTGGCTGGTGGCGATGGTGCCGTTCCCGCGCGTCGCCTGGTACCTCGGCGGTCTCGCGCTGTTCTACCTGTTCGGCGCCATTCCCCACGCCCTGAGAGCGCGGCCCGACGCCTTCCTGTGGAAGGCCAGCTTCGCGCTTCTGGACGTGGTGCTGCTCACCACGCTGCTGTTGTTGCCCAACCCCTTTGCCGGCGAGGGATGGCCGGTGCAGATGAAGCTGAGGTTTCCCGACTTCCTCTATTATTTCGTGTATCTGTCCGGCACGGCGCTCAGCGGCTCGGTTCTGCTGGTGGTGTGGGTGGGTGGCGCCTCCGCCCTGGCGTGGAGCGCCGGCATGCTGTTCATCCTCGGGCTTCCCAGCACGATCACCGACGCGGACGCGGTCAGGCTGACGGGAGCGGGGCAAGACGCCGACCAGTGGCTCGCCCTGTTCCTGTCGCCGACCTTCGTCAACCGCGTCATCTGGTACAACCAAGTGGCGATTCTCCTGATTGTCACCGGGCTGCTGGCGGCCGGCGCCTGGCGGGCGCGCCGCCATCTGGAGCGGCTGGTGGCAGCCGAGGTCGACCGCACCCTGCTCACCCGCTACTTCTCGCCCGGGGTGGCGGAACGGCTGGCGCTGGAACCGGGGGAGCCCGGTCCCGTGCGGCGGGTGGACGCCGCGGTCCTCTTCGTCGATCTGGTCGGCTTCACCCGCTACGCCGCCGTGCGGGACGCGACGGAGGTGATGGACTTCCTGCGCTCTTTCCACGAGCGCATGGCCGCTTGCGTCTTCCAGCACGAGGGGTGCCTGGACAAGTATCTCGGCGACGGCCTGATGGCGACCTTCGGTGCGGTTACGAGTACTGGGCGGGACGCGTCGAACGCGCTCGCCTGCGCGTGCTCCATGGCCGCCGCGGTCGAGGCCTGGAACCGGGATCGCGTGCGTGGCGGTCTGGCGGCGGTGCGGGTCGGCATCGGCGTGCATTGGGGACCGGTGGTGGTCGGCACGCTGGGCGACGGTCGCCGGCTCGAATACACCGTGGTCGGCGATGTGGTGAACGTCGCGAGCCGGCTGGAGCGGCTCACCCGTGTCCATGGCGCGACGGCTCTGGCCAGCGCCGATCTGATCGACGCCGCGCGCGGCGAGGGCTCCGATCCGCTGCCCGACGGTTGGACCGTGGTCGGCGATGTGAACGTGCCCGCGCATGGCGGCGTGGTCGGCGTGTGGGCGGTGCGCCCGGCCGGTGAGGATCGCGGGGTACGGGTGGCCTGATCTCAGGGACGCACGCCGGGCGTCTCCATGGGCATTCCCGCGGCGCGCGCCATCAGGTGGAGTTCCAGCTCGATCAGCTCCGGCGCGCCCAACGGCAGGGGCTCCGCCCGCACACCGGCCATGCAGTTGCGCAGGCGGCGCTGGAGCGAACCAAGCGCCTGCCACTCCAGCCGGTAAAGCGGGTAGGCGGTCGGGTGGGCCTGGGTGATCGGGGCGCCGCCGAGCCGGCCGTCCCACCGTTCGTCATGGCAGGAGGCGCAGGCGAGGCCAAGCTGGCCCAGGGGCTGCTGGAAGAAGCGCCGGCCATCCTCCCGGTACGGGTCCAGCCGCCCGTCCTCGGGCGGTGCGACGGGCATGCCGCGGGACTGGTGGGCGACGTAGGCGGTGAGCGCCAGCAGCGCGTCGCTTTCCCGCGCGAGCGGCGGCGCCCCCTGCCGCGCCTGCCGGCATTGATCGATCCGGCCGGCCAGATCGACCGGGCGGCCCAACCCGTCATCGAAAGCCGGGTAGCGGGCGGCGACCCCGCGCATGGTCCGCGCCGCGTCGTCGTGGCAGGATGCGCAGGCTCGTCCGTCCGGGCCCGCCGGTTCGGTCCACAGCCGCTCGCCGTCCACGACCCAGAGCATCCCGGGGTTGCCGGCGTCGTCCGCCTGCATCGCGCGGGTTCCGGGCGCCATGAAGTCGGCACCAGAGCGCCGGTCGGCGGGTGGAATGCCCTCCGCCCCGGCAACGCCCGCGGCCAGGAGGGCCGCCGCGGAAAGCCCGACGGCACGCCCGCGGCGCGTCATCCGGTGACCGTGATCCCGGCCGTGGCCGTTTGCGTTGTCCCGTCGTCGTCGGTCCAGGCGAGCGCGATGGTGCCGCTGGCCGTCGCCACCGTGCTGAAGGCGATGTAGGGGTTGGCGGCCATGGCGGGGTGCAGGTCGGCGGCGAAGACCTCGGCGCCGTCGTAGGTGCAGACCAGCCGCCGGATGATGTGGCGGGGGATCGGCGCGCCATTGGGGCCGATGCGGTAGCCGGTCTCCATGGGGTGCGCGATCATGGCGCGGATCTCGATCACCTCGCCGCGCTTGGCGGTCTTCGGTGCGTTGACCAGGGCGCGGGTCATGACAGATCCTCGATGCAGGCGGCGAGCGTGACGATGACGCTTCCGGTGCTCGACCAGAAGCTCCCGTCGCTCAGCTCCGCGACCGCGGCAATCGTCTGGCTGGTCGCCAGCCGGATGCGGGTGGAGACGCGCGCCCGGCCCGAACGCGGGCCCAGATGGAAGACGGCGATGTCGGCCTGCGGGTTCTTCTCGTTGAACAGCGCGATGCGGCGGACATGGTCGTCGGCGGTCATCGGGCTGTCGACGGTCACGGTCACGCCCACGGCGTTGCCGTTCTCCACCAGCGGCGGGATCTCCAGCCGCACCCGGCCGTCATTGACCGGCGCCCCGCCCGTGAAGCCGCGGATCGCCTCCTGGAGCGAGGGACGCTCGGCGGCGCGGACGGGCCTGGACAACACGAGCAGTCCCCCGGCACCGCCGAGAAGGACGCCGCGCCGGCCCAGGCGTTGCCACGGTGACGGGGCATGGTCGGGCATGTCTCACTCCTTCAAGGTCACGAGATAGGCCACGATATCCTCGATGTCGCCGGCCTCCAGGATCGCCCGGCCGCGCCACGCCGCGGCGACCCGCCGTTGCGGATCGTCGTCGGCCGGGCGGCCGTAGGCGGGCATGATGGAGGCGGGGTTCAGCCGCTTCATGTCCGCCACGCGCAGCCTGATCTGGCCCTCCGTCAGGCGTCCGCCGATACCGGTCAGGTCCGGGGCGATGCTGCCATGCAGGTGCGGGGCGGGGAAGGGCCCGGTGTGGCACAGGGTGCACAGGCTCTTCGGCCGGTCGGCGACCAACCGCTCGCCTCGCGCGGGATCGCCGGGGTGGCCGGCCAGCGGCGTGTCGATGGCGTCGTCCGCCACCGCTCCGGCGAGCGTCGCGGCGGAGAACAGGACGACGACGGCACCGGGACGCCAGGGGATCATCACACGACCGCCCCGAAGACATCGCTGGTGATGGTGTGGAACCACGCCTCCGCGTAACGTGCCTCCAGCGCGCGCGTCCCGGGTGGGGCGTTCGCCGGGCTGGTGCCGCCGGCGCCCTCGACCTCCCTCAGCAGACCGTCCTTTGGGTGGTAGACCCCGGCGACGGAGATGCCGTAATCGGGAGCGACGAGGCTGTAGCAGGTGTTGACCAGCTTCGGTGCCGCCGGCGTGTCCCCGCGCAGCAGGGCCACCAAGGCGGCGGCGCAGACCTTGGCCTGCCCGTTGGCGGCAAAGGCGGATTTCGGCATGGCCCCGGCGACGGCGGCGTCGCCCAGCACATGGATGCCTGGCTGCAAGGTGGACTCGAAGGTCACGGGATCGATCGGGCACCAGCCGCTGCGGTCGGCCACGCCGGCCGCCGCGGCGATGGCGCCCGCCCGCTGCGGCGGGATGACGGTGGCGACGTCGGCGCGGTGCTGGCCGAACTCCGTCACCAGCGTCTTCGAGGAAGCGTCCACCTCCGTCACCCGCCCGCCGAAGGACAGCGACACCCATTCGATCAGGCCGGGGTAGAGCTCCTGCCACGCCGCCTCGAACAGGCGCTGTTTGGAGAAGGCGTCCTTGGCGTCGAGGATGATCAGCTTGCTGCGCGGCTTGCGGGTCTTCAGGTGATGGGCGATCAGGCTGGCCCGCTCGTAGGGGCCGGGCGGGCAGCGGTAGGGGTTGGCGGGCACCGCCATCACCACAACCCCGCCATCCTCCATCGCGTCGAGCTGGCGGCGCAGCAGCAGGGTCTGGGGGCCGGCTTTCCAGGCGTGCGGCATCCGCTCCGCCGCCGCCACGTCGTAGCCGGGCAGAGCGTCGAAGCGCAGGTCGATGCCGGGGGCGAGCACCAGCCGGTGGTAGGGTAGGGCGGCGCCATCCTCCAGCCGGACGCGGCGGGTCTGGGGATCCACCGCGACGGCCGCCGCCTGCACGAGCTCCACCCCATCGACCGCCACGCCGCCATAGCCGAAACCCTGCGCGTCCAGGTCGCGCAACCCCGCGATCACGGAGTTGCTGAGGGGGCAGGCGGTGTAGTGCGGCGACCGCTCCACCAGCGTGACGGCAATCGTCGGGTCGGCCCGCTTCACGGCGCGCGCGCAGGTGGCCCCGGCGAAGCCGCCGCCGACCACC